>Ga0208221_1000003_pt1 | contig 85110 bp, 74 predicted proteins | sample LakMenEpi26Jun09_FD_150734 | JGI IMG/M metagenome (GOLD analysis project Ga0208221, IMG submission 150734) | Freshwater microbial communities from Lake Mendota, WI - 26JUN2009 deep hole epilimnion (SPAdes) | ecosystem: Environmental > Aquatic > Freshwater > Lake > Epilimnion/Euphotic zone ... | reverse complement strand
TGGGTGGATTTAACGCAGGTGGGGACACTGTAAGATTCACAATAACCCGCTCTATTAATGATAATGGTAATGATCCTTATGGTGGTTGCACGGCTGATTTCACTGCTCACTCCAGAGAATGGCATGGTGGCCAAGAAACTTGCACAGTATTCTATACACAACATGGTAGTGCTCCATACGGTCAATATATTACTAACGCGGGTCCAAGAGATCTAGCTGGAAACGGTTATTGGTTCTATATGAGGGTCCTTCAAGGCGTGACCTATAAAGTCTATGTTCACGCTGAGTCGGGGCCAATGGGTAATTTTGATCCGGCTTCTCAGACTGACCCAGGAAGCGTACCAGCTGTCTATACTGGATTTAATATACTCGGAAGTGGTGGTAATTCTGCAGATTTTGTAGCCCAGAATAACTCTTTTGGACTTTCTAGTGTAAGAGCTCCAATATTCTATGACTATAATGATACCGGATTTTATGATGATCCTGCTTCTACCTCTAATTTAAATCTCGTACAAACCAGGGATCTTAGAGCACTTGGTCAGATCAGAGCTACTGGTTGGTATAACTCAAATAGTGGATCTCATACTGGTCCCGCTATTGAAATTGGAGTGAGTTCTCCTGGTAGTAGCAATGGGTACATTCTCGCTTATAATAGAGATAATAGTTCATATATAAATATGAATTTCAATGCCACCGCATTTAATTTCGGTGGGCAGAGCGGCGGATTTCTTAACTGTGATACCAGTATAAGGTCACCGATCTTTTACGACTCTAATGACACTGGATATTATCTCGATCCAAATGCAGACAGATCCACAAACATCAATGGATTCTCATCCAGAACTGTAGAATATACAAAGGGAACGTATAAATACAACACTCCAAGACCAATTCATACTTCCGACACAAACTATTGGACCGGGACTATGGGTTGGGGTACCACCGATTTTAATAATGTAATGACCTGGGGATCTGGGTTCTTTGATACCTGGAGTTCTCCGTCTAATAGTCCAGGCGATACTTCACATTGGGTAGGTGTTCAGGCTTACCATTATGTAAATGCGGCAAATAGCGGATATGGTTGGCAACTTGCTGGTGGAGTTACTGATTCTCTATGGTGGAGACATTCTTGGCCAAATAATAGTTCTTGGTTCAAGGTTGCGATGTATAATAACAACGCAAATACATCTACATTCTATTCTACTCTTTATTATGATTCAAATGATTCAGGATACTATCTAGATCCTAATTCAACTAGTGACTCAGCTCTTAGGATAAGAGGAGGAGCTCTGCATGGTCCTAACTCAAGTTGGGGAGCATATTTACTCGTTGGAGGGGACGGTAGACAAAATTATACTAATAATACTACCACGGCCTCAGTATGTACTACAAACGGAAATCTCCATATAGATGCTGCTAGTGGATTTAATACATATATCAACCATTATGATGGAAACATAATCTATTTTGGTAATGGTTCAAATGGCAACTGGGGAGAATGGTCGGGTAGTAATTTCATAGCATATGGACCGGTTTACGGAACTATATACTATGATCGTGATAATAGTAGTTATTACTTAAATCCCCATAATGCCTCTAGATTAAATCTTCTTACCTCAGATTCAACGATTTCTTATAACGGTTATGAAACAGGTTACTCTGGTTCTAATAGTAACTTACCTAGAACAAATCGACCTTATGCTTTTGGTTTCCAAGAGAGTGGAGCTTGGTCTGGTACCTATCCAGATCTTGTACTTCAATATCATACCGGAGTAACACTTGCTGGTAATGCGAGTTATGACGGTATAACATTTAAGGCCGATTTTAGCGATGATACCGTAATCTTCAGAGTTAATGGTGGATCAAACTACCTATATAAATATCGGTGGATGTACACTACCTCAGATGGTTTCTACTCCGATACTAATAACGCCCATTGGAACCCGAACGTATCTAGCAGTTATGGTTCATGGAGAATGATTGGAGGTAGAAATGGTTGGACTGGTATCTATTTTGAGAATGCTGGAAATCAAGTCAATCACCTCATGTTTGATACCAGTAATAATGGTGGATTCTACTCACAAAGTTCTGCTAGATGGTGGTTATATTACAATTACGGGAATAATTGTTGGGGAGTTGGAACCTCTACCACTAATTCTGCGTACAATATCTATTGTCCAACAGGGGTTTATTCTGCAGGACGTGTAGATGGATCGATCTTTTATGATAGTAATGATACTCAATATTACATCGATGGAAATAGCGAATCTAGACTTTATAGGCTGAGAGTTGGTCCATATGCTGGATCTGTTCAGAGCGGAGGTCAGACTGGGCTCGAATTAGTTAACACCGGAGGTACTGGAGATGGTAATGTAGCAGCGATGTCTTTCCATTGCTCTGGATATTATGCAATGCACCTGCACCTCCGGCACGATGGTTACTTCGGGGCCGGCGGATGGTCTGCTTCCACCTGGCGTTGGTACGTTAACATGACAAATGGCGATATGACCGCCGTGGGTAACGTTACAGCGTACTCAGACATTAGACTCAAAGAAGAGATTGAACCACTGCAAAACTCTCTAGAGAAGTTAATGCAGATAAATGGAGTATCTTTCAGATGGAAAGATCTGCCGGAAGTTGTTGGTCACCCAGGCAAGAAGGACTTCGGAATCATCGCGCAAGAAGTCGAAAAAGTATTCCCAGAGGTAGTACATGAGTCGGCTCACGAGTCACCAGATGGTGATTCATACAAGACAGTTGCGTACGATAAGCTCGTCCCGGTACTTTTAGAGGCAATTAAGGAGCAACAAAAGCAAATCGATGATCTTAAAAAAGAGGTTGAAAGATTAAAATCTAAACTAGGAGAATAATAATGGCCCTTATTAAGGATTTTGAGATCCCAGACACTGGATTGGTTATCAAGGATGCCTATCATGTGATCACAAAAGTCGATACTGAGAAACGTCTCAATGATATCGCGCCTCCGCCAGACTCTTCTACTTCTACAGGTTATACCCACCGTAATAATTCAGATGAGTCCCAATGGGTGTATTGGAAGGCCGGATATATTGGTCGGATATCGATAGAGATTTACACAACCAAGCAAGCACGCGAGGAGGGAAAAAAGCCCATCGGAGCGATCTGTATCAACCCTACCGACGTTCAGGTTAACGGGTCCCTTACTACGGATATCAAGGATTTCGATTTGAGATTTTTTATAGATCCTACTAGTCAATCGAGCATAATTGACCAGGCCTACCAACATCTTCTCATGTTAGATTTTTATAAGGGCGCTATTCCTGATTAGTTGGTTTAAAGGTTTATATATTTTATACGGATTCACATATGTCTATTACGTATTCTTGGAAAATTACTGGTATTAAAAAAGTTGATACCAAAGATGTTCAAGGTGTTATTTTTCAAACTTATTGGAAGAAAATAGGTGAGGATACCGAAGGTAATATCGGCGAGTTTGTCGGTGCTACTCCATTTGATCCTAAAACTGTCGATCCAGAAAACTTTATTTCATTTGAGAATCTTACCGAAGAACTCGTACTTGGTTGGATTCAAAACATCGTTGTGGGTGATTATGAACGTCATGTAAATGAACGTATAGCAGAACAGATTGAAGCTAAAAAGGTTAATATTGAAGAAGTAAATGACGGTGCTTTACCATGGCAGCCTGGAGATACTCCTGTGACTCCAGCACCGACATCTGTTGCAGAATAAATTGATTATTTAATATGCCTCTAGTTTCATCCGGTCAAATTAGCATCGGTGGATCCACTGTCGGCCAATCAATTAACCTAGAATTAGCAAAATCTGCTACTGCTACTTCTTCTCTTAATGACGCAGATCTGCGATCACTTGCTGGAATTGGCAGTGGGACTATAAGCCTTAGTAGTTTTTATGGTAAGTCCCTTATATCCGCTGGCATTACCTGGGGACTCTCAATTATTAGCGAAGATGATAGCGGAATAGCTTATTCATCTACTGGAGCGGTATATGCTGCATGTTTTTTAAATGGACAGATATATACAAGTACTGATAGAGTTAATTGGACAAAGAGAGTTAGTCCGGTCGATGTCCGTCCAATACCATCCACTAATATGCCAATTCCAAGATCCATTGCTTCAAATGGAGCTGGAAGGTTTGTCGTAGTTGGTTCAAGGGGTCTAATACTAACTAGTACTAATCAGGGAGTTACTTGGACTAATTACAGTCTTGCAACAACCAGCGCATTTTTTGAAGTAAAATGGTTATCTGATCGATTTATTGCTGTAGGTTCTTCTGGTCTTGCTTACTATAGTACAGATGGTATTACTTGGATACAACTGGGCCTTGGAACTACCCTACCATTATATGGTGTTGCCAGAAATGGATCTCTAACTGGGGTCATTGTAGGTGGTAGTGGGGCTATTTTATATAGCCAAAATGCTATTATTTGGACATCAACAATCAGTGGAGCGAGTGGTGCTTTTGCTGGTGTAGCAAGAGGAACTAGTTTCTTCTTGGCTATTAATGGTACTGATAGACGTCTGTATAGAAGTACAGATGGTATTACTTGGACGGCAAATGCTACGGCAGCTCTTAATCCAATTATAAGAATTGAATTTGCAGCGGGAGTTTTTGTTATTACTAGCAGCAATAACTTTATCTATACTACAACTGATGGGATTACTTTAACTCTCAGAACAACCGGTAATAGTCATGTAAATGCCTCACAAATTACATGGGATGGTACCAGATTCATAAGAAGTGGCATAGGATTTCAATTATTAGAAAGTACCAATGGGACTACCTGGACTAATCCCCGTGGAACGGATAGTAGTAGGATCTGGCAGATACTTGGTATTGCTAACAGTCCCACGGTTTGGATAAAAGTACATTATAGTGAGAGAGGACAAGGTGGACTTATACAATCCAGCCCAACTGGCACGGCCCAATGGACAACTAGAGTCGCCACTACCGCTGGTATAGGATTTTTTGGAGTGACTTATTCTGGGACTACATTTGTAGCTGTTGGGACAGGCGGAGTAGTTAGAAGAAGTACTGATGGATTAACATGGACTTCTCCTAATAGTGGAACAACGTCACAATTAAACGCAGTAGCTGCAAGAACAACAAGTAGTATGCTCATGGTAGGACTTAGTGGTATTGCATTTACTAGCCAAGATTCTGGTTCTACTTGGACATCACAAAGTTCAGGCACTTCAAATACTCTTAGAAGCATAGCCTGGGGAGCTAATACTTATGTCGTTGTTGGAGATTCAGGACAGATTAGAACTACCCCAGATGGTTTTACTTGGACATTTAGGAGTAGTGGAACAAGTGTAAGTAATAATTTTACTAGAGTTAAATTTGTTAATAATGTATTTATTGCGGTAGGAGATTCTGGACTAGTTCGTACTAGTACTGATGGCATAACGTGGGTTACTAGATCCGTTGGTACAACTCAACGTATTGAAGACGTAGCTTATGGAAACGGGAGATATTTATTACTAACAAGTAAATCTGTTTCTTCAGATTTCACTGGTTATTTTCCAACAGTAATTATATACAGCACCGATCTATCGACTTGGGGATCTACTGAAGCGGTCGGAGTAAGAGTTATAGAAAAAGTTTTACATTGGGATGGAAGTAAATTTATAACCGGAGGAGATTTTGGTTTAATGAGTCAATCACTACCACCAGCAAATGCCCAAATTTGATAAAATAGGTTAAATAATATTGTATTAATAAAGAAAATGATAGTACATAACATCCACTCAATGAGCTGGGGAAACCTAGAAAAAACCGGTGTTGTTTTAGTGGCCGATACTAATGAAGGAAAGAATCTTACAATAGCAACCCCTTATTCAGAGGATTCTATTATCTGGGAATGGGTTAAAGAATTTCCTCAAGATCAAATTGCTGATTTTGAGTATAAAGAACCATCTCCAGAGGACACATTGGCGAAAATCCAACGGTTTTTAGACTCAAACCCAGACGTGGTAAACCTACTAAAAGTAACTCAATAATAACATTTTTTGCCAAGAATCACATTTTCAGTTTAAAATAGATACGTACAAGCATACAGTAATTACGCATGGATCCTAAAGAACTTAAGGAAAATTTTTCCACTCAACTAGAAAAACTGGACCGTGAAATCGGCCAACTTCGCCAGGCTCTAGCCCAACGTCAAGAACTTGCAGTTAAACTCCAAGGCGCTATTGAGGCTATGAATCTCCAACTCGGAGAAACTGTACAACAGGGTGCTGAGCCTGAAGCAGTGACAGAGGCCGTAGCCGAGGTTGCAACTCCTGAGTCTTGATTGACTAATTAATTAAAAAAAAATGGCGGGAAGGAAACTTTTTCCAACCCGCTTTTTTATTGCTTAAATACGATTTCAGGGCTGGAGTTCTTAGGATTCCGTCTTCCTTCTGCCAAGAATATTCGCTTAATCTTCATCCCAAGATCATAATACTCATCAAAAATATCCACTCTTCGCCCTTTGACGATATCAGTTATTTCCTTGCCCCCTTCCTCTTCTGAGTAGGTAATTCCATAGCAGTCATTGGTGAGATATCTAGGATCTACTTGGGGGAAGTTAACATCTTCCCCAATGATCTTTATCTTACTTTTTGACATCTTTCGGATACCTCCACAACCCTATTGATAAATCTCTCAACAAATTTAGGATCGGCAGGTACCAGATCATCTGGCCCATAGTCAGTAAATATACTCAAGTCGAAGATGGATGGAAGGTCAAAACGAGCGCTACTAGAATCAGGCCAACCACTAGAGATATATGAAAGAAACCCTTCTCTCATCGCCCGCGGTAAAAATCTTCCCCCGATAAGTTGCCAAATCCCTCCATCATAACAGAAAATATCTCCATTAGCAAGTACAACTACATCCCCAGGTTCCTTAGACTCTGGGAATTGAGCATTACCTCCACGGAGTCTGGTGATGATCATTGCATTTCCCATCAGTATTCGTCAGGTGACTGAGTAGATTCTATCATAGGTGCTTCGGCATCGGCACCAAAGACCTCATCAAGGGCCTTCTCAAGTTGGGCGATCATGACCTGCGTGAGGTACTTATTCCCAGAAGCCTTGGCATCACTATAAGCATCAATGAGCGTAGCTAATTCTTTCTTTCCCATGATTGCAATTCACTCTGTCTTGTTTAAAGTTACTTAGACCTATAAACTAAAACCTCGAGGTTTATTACCTGATGGCTCTCAATATTAAAGATTTTGAGATTTCAAAAACGTTTAACAACGTAGTTCTCACAACTGTAACAGGTTCTCCAGATACCGATGGAGTCCCTACTATCTCCATCCCTTCCCTACTCGAGGGATATACTCAACTCCGCGCCCAAGGCCGACTCCAAGATGGATTTGGCACAGCGATCCCTCTGGTTCTTTCACGTAACCTTATTGAGGTGGAAGCGGATCCTCTTTCTGCGAACTCCGTAATCCGTAGGCGCGATATGCACGCTATTCGTGCTCAACAATACATTCATAATCTTATCTGGAGCTGATCTACCACCATGGCAAACATTCTTCTCCCCGCAAATATCTCTAGTAATGCTCTCCGTTCTCCGACAAATATCGAGAATGCAGAAGCAAATCGTCTTATCACTGTTCCTGCTTCAACCAACCCACTCACCGAGGCTGAACGTAATTTTGCACTTGTGACTTCATTAACAATTGCTAATAAGACTCTCGGCGCTGTTGAAGTAAATGCAAGAGTTGTTAATTCAACAACTTCAGCTTATATCCTTTATGCTGTTAGTATTCCAGCCGGAACTGCCTTTGAAGTAATCCAAGGCAATAAGTTTATCCTTAAAGAAGGAGATAGTCTCTATGTCTGGCACAACTCCACCTCGAGTAATGTTATTGATGTAATGGCTTCTTATACGATCCACGTCCCCAATAATCCATATACAGTCTGATGCATAACGATCCTCTTAGTTCGGTGTATAAAATCGAGGGGATCTATGCTGATCCCTATGACGTAGTAAAAGCAATTAAGTCTACTCCGCAAGAACGCAAGCAAGAACTTATTGATGCAATCAAATCTGGACATCTTGATGCCAATCCAAATGTCCTAAAAGAAATTAAAAAATTTGAGCATGAAAGAGATTTGTCTTCCTAGAAAAAGTTTAAAGTAACTAAGACTAGCTCTTAGACATGAGATACATACCTGATACAGGAAAGCAATTTGTCCTTCAGGTCCCCGAGGATAAAAATTCTTACATTAATGTAAAAAATTATGATGCTAGGGGACTCTCCACGGTATTTACTGGGAGTATTTTTTCTGGACTTGAAGACCAACTATCGATTGGATCTATTTCCGATGGTGAAGGAAAGACCCTTCAGCAATATCTAGACGTCCTTTCCGTCGGAATTGAACTCCAAGCGCATATTTACAGAGGTGTAGGATCTGGAGGAGGTGATCTTCCCATCATCTCTGTGTCAAATGTAAACCTACAAGGGGTAAATTTTTCTAGTTCGAATGTTACATCGAATCTTATTCAACCCCTTAAGTACTATATCTTTGGCTACGATACCTCCACGGGTAAAATGCCAAATGCTGTGCAAATTGTAGGCGCAGAAGGTCAATATTCTAAGGTCCTTGATCCTAATAATTGGAATCAAGATCAATATGTAGATATTAATTTTACAAAAACAGGTCAATACGTAGTTCCTATTATCTACAGAGTTTGGGGAACTAGAGTTGAATTCCTAGGGATGATAGGCAATGCCAAGATCGGCTTCCCTGGGGCATCAGTTCTCACCTTTAGAGATTATGGCCTCAAAGAAATCCCAAGTTGGAATAATGATCCTGACTATTGGACACCTGATTTTCTTGATAGTGTAATCTCCATTCTTGGAGGTGTTCCAACACAACTCAAGAAAATTGTTGGTAGAGAGCATCTTAAGATCATGCCACGCATCGAAGGTTCTCAACCAAACTATATTCAATGTAAGGCTGTTCCTGATGGTTCTTTGATTAATCCCGAGGATTATCAATTTGGCGATGAGGTAAAATTTGTTATTGATGACACTCAGCCTATCCGCAATGCTATTAACTTAGCTGCTCAAGGTAATATCAAAGAGATCTTTTTCCCTGCTGGAACTTATCACTTTAGAAATTCCTCTTTCATCAATACTGCTTCCACAGATTATAGCAATATTTCATTTAGAGGAATTGGAGAAGGATCTATAATAAAAAGATTGAGATCTAGTATTTCTGGATCAATTAACCCTGGCCTTATTAACTTTTCTGGACAAGGTAGTTCGGCAAGTGTAGAAGGAATTAGGTTTAGATCTTTGGTTTTTGATGGAAACCGTTCATCAACTGCGTCACTAATCGGACCTATAGCAGGATCTATCGACCCTTCGAGATATATTGCTGAGACCCTCATATTTTTAAAATACGCAAATAATATCTCAGTAACAGAATGTAGATTTATTGACGCCGGAGGAGCTGGAGTTCATACGGAGTTTTGTTCTGCTATCCTGCTCACTAATAGCATATTTAGTCGTCTTGGTAGATCATATGAGCCAGAGGTTCGTCCTATCGAGGTATATGAGACATCAAATTCTATTGTCCAAGGAAATATTTTTGAGTTCTGTACTTCTGGCCCATATTTCTTTAGCGTAGACTTTTCCACAATTAATAACAACATCATCCGTTCTTGCGGAGACCAAGGAGTAGTTCTTGAAACTTCGTATCAATGGAACGCAGCCAATAACCTAGCTTATTCAGACACAGACTCCTTAATCCGTTCTGTAGATCAATATAATAATGAATACTCTAAGGCTCCGATTGAGATCCGTAGAGGCACTGCTCTTGAACCAATTTACTTCACCGTAACAAATGGTGGTGAAACTATTGGAATTAAGAAAGACACTATTATTGCCGATATCTACGGGTTAGACGCTCTAGGTAGAAAGAATGCTTCAAATAAAATTGGATCATTTAAAGTTATTCAGACTGCCGACCAACTCGAAGCTGGAATCTTTTCAGTTACTCTACCTGGATTACAATCTGCCACAATCGATGGCAATACAGTTCCTTCTACATCAAGTTTCTCTCTTCTAGACCCGGGTAGTAATCAATTTGGGTATATGTATGAGATCTCAGGTACTGTACGTCTAGGATCTTCTGGCAGAGGGTATGTCCCAGTAAATATCCGAAATGCAAATATCGGTGGTACAAACTACCTTGCAATTCAACTCAGAAATTCTTCTGAACTACTCTCATTCTTAATTTTTGATGCGGATAGCGCAGAGAATGACTACATTATCATTGAAGGATTCTCAAATACCGATCTTGATGGATGGGATCAAAATTCTGCTTATAGAGTTGTTGGTGTAGACATCAATAGCAATTCTCTCCTCATCGATCCAATCCCCAGCTTATCGCCAGGGACCACCGGAGTAGATTTCCTTGGAGGTCAACTCTATATCCAACGTTCTAATTACCAAATTGCCGACGGCAACATTATCGTAAACTGATTCACTAATTCCTCTTTACCATGGCAAACAAAAAGACTATTATCGGAAAAACAGCTCCGGTGCCTCTTGGCCAACAAAAAGCTGTTAACTCTCTCCCTGTTGTTTTTGCTGAGGACCAGCCACCGATCCCTGTAGAAGAGCAGAATAAAATTCAATCAGAAGTTGCCCTAAGCCTTCTTGGTATTCCTAGAGCTGAAGTTGCTCTTGGTATTTTTGCTGACGTAAACACTTATGATATCAACCCATCAGAGTGGTCTCAATTCCCTATTGAAAATGAGATTGATGGAGATGGAAATACAGTAACAGGTTTAAATCACCTAGCAAAGGAAGCCGGTGCTGAGCTAGTCGCTGAGACCGGACGTACCACCGTCTTAACCTCTAAACGTTTCTTCCGTTACCAACCTGGTCGTGTGTCTTCTTCCACCATGGGTGTGAAGATGAATAAGACCGCCTCGACATACGATTCATCAACCCCCAACCGGGATATTATGAAAGGAGCCCCCTCTATCAAAAAGTGGGGAATCTTTGATAAATTCGATGGATACTACTTCGAGATTGTTAATGGTGGGGATAAAAATGACTTCCGTTGTGTAAGACGTACACAAGCCCTTGTATATACTCAACCAGCCGGTGTGGAAACTACCGGTGATGGATGGAATAAAATTGCCACTGCTGCTACTGGAACAAGTAATATTAAAGCTGGTAACTGGGGTGTTGTTGGAGAAGATCCAGTAATTTTTAGAAATGGCCTGGCGTATGTTGCTGCCGCTGTCTATGACCCCAGCCTCTGCTATAGCCCGGATGATGTTCTTGCTGTTGAGAACGGCGCCGATCTTAACGATTATGAATTTGAAGAGGGATACGCTGTAAGACTTGCTTATAGAAACGCTGCAAACAACTTTGTTGAGCATCTCGCAGGTCGCCAATTCCAATTCCCATTTGACCAGAAGGACATTGATAAAGCTAGCGCTGACTATCTTAACTGGAAGCAGAATGATCTTTTCCTTAAGCCAGCTTCTGAATACATCCGTCTTGACGCCCACTGCAAATGGCAGGATATTGTCACTAATTTAAGTCGTGGTGGTGGGGCCACATTTAGCCCAGAAATCGGCATCTCTGGTGATTCGATCCTTGCTAATACTACCGATGCTAGATTCGGGTTTGATACTGATCCTTCTGAGACTAATAGCGGGGTAAAGATTTGGAATTTACTTGTTAGCACCCAAGGTGCCACTCAAGTTACTCAAACTCAATTTAGAAATAGATTTGGTGTAGATTCTCATCGTTCTTCGGCTAAAGAATACGATCCTGCATCTGAAATTTCTGATGCTGGTAAGAAAAATATCACTCTTAAGGAATGGTTCCATCTTTGTGTACCTAAGCAATATCGTCTGGTATATGAATGGAGACCAGTTAGAGCTATGTTCTCTGGCGACCATCTTAATGGACAAAATAATGCCGTCCGTTGGAGCGATGTATCAACAGCCAACGTAGATCCTACAGATATCTCTGTTAAGCGCCCTGGGGATCCAGTCATCCTTGATGGAGCAGTGCTTACTGACCAATCTGTATATGATATTGACTTCACTAAGGTAACCATGTGGAAGATTGAATTCTCATGGTATGGTGCTGTTGGTGCTTTATTCCTCTGTTATGTCCCAGTTGCTAACGGTGAGGCTAGATGGGTAAGAGTCCATCACATGAGGGCATCTAACCAACTTGATGTTGCATCACTTGGTAATGCTACTCTGCCAATCACCTACATGACGCATGGAGGTAAGGCAAATAATTTACAAGAAGGTAACAGACTAGTTAAATACGGTGCTTCATATTACATCGATGGTGGAGATAAAGGTACTGTAAGACTTCTATCCAAGGCCTCTGATTATCCTAAGAGTTCAAAATATGGTGCATTAAATGCAACTGTTGCTACGGTACCGGTATCCAACTCTTTTGAGATTACATTTAACCAGGCTCTTCGCGATCAACTGATTGGCTCATATCTAAAAACAGATACTACCACGAAGGTTATCTGGGTTGAGAACAGCGTTACCGCCGGTCGTGTAGTTCTCTACTTTAATAGAAATGTCTCTGGATTCTTGGCGTTAAATAATACCATAGAGTTAATTGTTCCACGTAGACAGAGAGCTATGATGGCTTTAAGGGCTAAGGATAATGTCATTAACACATCTGGCGTCGGAGTAAGAAACCGTATCCAACTCTATCCAATAAAATATAGCCTTGGATTAACTGATTTCTCTGGAGAAGATAATATTGTATCTATTAACTTTATTAAAAATCCACTGTTAATTACAAATAACCTAAATAATACTGGATTAGCTGCTACGGTCGACACCCCCATTTATACTAATTCTTCCGAGGCAAGTAAAGGATTCGAACTTGGTTCAGGAACCGTACCCAAGAAGATTTTATCAGGTACAAATATTTCTTCTGGAAACTATTCCACACTAATAGGAACCCTTAACGCCGATGGGAAGTACTTCTATGCCTATATGCGTTCTAAGCCCACCAATGACGTTGGAAGCGGATTCCCAACCACGCCGGGCACGGATGAAGGAGAGATGCTTGTAAGGTTCTTTAATAAAGGCGGAGTTATTTACATTCAAAACTATGAGGCCCAGGCCACTGACATCAGTGTATTTGGCAACCTCATGTTTGTGAAGATGTATACCTTTGATACTGAGGGTAATATTACGGCCTTAACAGGAACAATTGGCTCCTCGGCATCTAACGGAAATCATAATAAGTACGAGAATCAGAAGAAATGGGATGCTTCTGAAATAGGAACATGGGAGTCTATTGCTTCCCTTTCCGGCGCGAAGATTTCCCAAGACTTCCGTCTTGCCCCAGTTGCGAATACAGGTAACAATATCTTCTCAATCTACGCTAATAAGGGTGGGGCTCAGTACGATCTGACAGATTACTTCTCATATAATAAGGAATATATCTCTTTCCCACTTACAAATGAAGTAGATATTTTAGGAGTCTATGCTTTCTGGGAATCAACTTCCTCCGCCACGCCACCAACGACTTCCGTTGATATCGTCAATTCATTAACTTGGGAGGAGCAGTGATATGCCAGAGTATACTTCCGGTTCTTCAATAAGGGCGGAAAGAACTCCGCCAAGAAAGTCTGTCTCAAAAAAACAAATGGTGGATTTTAGGGGATTTCCCCTATCCACCGAGGAAGGAAACCCTTTAACTACTAGTAAAGAATCGTATCCTAAAGCCGAGTATGGAGCAGATAATGCTCCCTCGGTTGTACTTAATAGTGATTCTTATCTAAAAGACGGGATTAGTTCAGCAAACCAATTTAGCAAGAGGAATCCAGCTGCTCTTCCCATGATCGAGCAGTTTGCAGATACTTCAGAAGTTAGTCGTTCTCTATTAGGAATTAATCGTGAGACTACTCAACAGGGACTTTTTGGGAACGTAAGTACCTATGGCCTTGATGAGAAAGACTGGAGGGTAGATGGAACTCCGAATAGAGATCCATATTTCTGGTACTCTAGACCCTCTTCCTCTGGACCTTATTTTGAAACAAAATTTGAAGAGGACACAAAAAATTCTGCATTAGCTATCTCTGTATATCCGTCACCTTTTACCCCACCAGGCAAACCATCTCTCCAAGACCAACTAATAAACCCAGGTGGTGCGGAGAGATATAGAGGATGGGGACAATATCTCAACTCTATCATTGCTCAATATCTTATTGAGTATATGGTAAAGAATTTTACAGAAGATCAACTTGCTGAGTTTAATCTTTTATACCTTCTCAATAAATACCCTCCTAATATCCTACCCGATGGTTCTTATGAGTTCAATCAACTCTATTGGGATAAAATTTGGTTAGATATTCAACAAACAAGATTTGGTGCTGTATCAGACTATCCACTGATTCCATCCGGCCGTGCAATAAATTTTGTTCCAACTTCTACAGAATCATTACTTCTCACACCGTTTAAAAGCGCTGATTTATGGGGTGAAGATGGAGATGATCGAGTTATCATCCCTCAGGCAGATGCAGCTGTTCCGAACACCTTAAGTTGCTCATGGGATAGTTTCTTATTTAGTACGACAAGAGTATATTACCCAGAAGGTAGTTCAGAAGATAAAGGCCATTATCGGATCAAAACCAATCCTACCCCAGAACTTTGGAGTAAGTATTTTGGTCTAAATTGGGAATATTTACGTCAAGATCTTAAGGACTGGAGCTTTACAATTCATAACTCGTCCTCCACTGTAACTCAGGTAGAGAAAGATCTTAAACTTCCGCATTTTATTCTTGATTCTCCTATCGAAGCAAATCCAAATAATATCTTCAGTTCTACGTGGCCGAATCAACAGTTCGGAGAGGCAATCAACCTACCTACTACAGAAAATAAGATAGGCGGTTCAGCTGGTGTAAGTTCAGAGATTACAATCAAATCTATTAGGGCCTTTAGATACCAACCTGGACGGATTAGTGGATTTACCTACGGTTCCAAAGCATCTGAAATCGGTGCTGGTCCTGGTACCACTATCGAGTGGGGAATAGAAAATGATACTGATGGTTACTTCTTTAGACTCCGTGATGGCGCTGATTTCACAATCGTTCGCCGATCAATCATCCCTCTTGAAGAAACTGATTTCCTAGCCGATTCTGGATACGCTGAAAATACCCGTGAGATTTTTTATAATGGTCGTAGACAATATGAGACCATTATAGAACAAAAAAATATGAATGGTGATCCTCTCAATGGCGAGGGGGAAAGTGGATATATTCTCAATCCAGATACTGTCACCATGTATAAGATTGAGTTTGGTTGGTATGGTGCTATTGGCGCTAAGTTTTATGCATATATTCCAGAAGAAAATGGAGAATGTCGTTGGGTATCATTACACACTCTAGTCATTGAAAACCAACTTGGACAACCATGTTTAGGCGATCCTTTCTTCTATTTTAGATATAGACTAACAGTATCTGACTCATCAACGATTAGATTGGATCAGTACCTTTATAAGTTTGGCGCATCATACTATATTGATGGTTATGACAAAGGTACTCTATATTCATCATACGCAAAGTCTAAAAAACGTGATTTAGTTGATCCCAAGTTTTCTGTCTCTAAGACATATCTCAACGCGATTGATTGGACAGTACTCATGGGAGTAAAACCAAAGCAGTATCTATATAATAGATATGGTAGCGAAATATACAATAAAAAAGAAATTTTCCCTAAGAGCTTTTCTATCTTCTCTCAAGAAGATTGTGAGATAAAAATCATTCGTCAAGAAGCTTGTCCAGAATTTGCTTATACTCACCAAGAAGGATATACGTGGGCCTTATTACCAGAAAACCGTAGAATGAGGGCAAAATTTAGTGTTAATAATTTTAATATTAATGAGTCGTCCTTAGGTATTACATTACAAGACGCAACTTCTCATACAGCGACATTAGCCTATGCTGGATCGCTGGAAGGAGATTGGAGATCACCTACTAATTCGCAAAATTATTCGGTCATAGGATCAGAGTCAATTAGAGTAGTGGGTGATGATTTATTCCAACTTGTAATGACGCAGAAAAACCTCGCTGGGGTTAATAGCGTATTTAAATTAAAAAGAGTAGAAAATGGTGGATATTTATCTTCTAGAAATAGTGATCTTGAATCGGACAATGTCTATTTACCATTTACCTATGCTCAAGTAGGCGAATATACTTCTGGATATGAAGTAGAATTTGACTATTATCGCCGGGATCAAATTCTTTTATCATCAGTAAATATTATCTCTGATGAGTTTTTTATTTTCTGGACCGGAGGTAGTCGTGAAGGAATAGACTCCACTCATGCTTCAACGGTTAGATTTGGATTTTCTTGGCCCGATGTATCAAACTCATCAAGTCTTATCCATGTAAACAGAGATGTTAATTCTTGGGGTGTAGAGCTTCCAAGTGATGATCTAGATGGCCTAGGAGATGACCATGTTAAATACGACAATGAGAAATTCTATGAAGGTCTCCCTGTTGATCTTATAAAGGACTATCCAAGTAACACTCTATATGTAGAGACTAATACTGACCTACATATTAATACATACAATCTTGAAATTGAAGAATATGATATTCTTAGCGAATTTTGGGATTTAGGAGATGATAGATTAGCAGTACCTGGAGTGGAAGGTGGAGAATGCAATGGACTTGGTTGTAAAGCAGGTCGGGAAATAAGAGATGCTGAGATTGTAAAATATAATGAAGAACTAGGAGATGGAAACTTTGCCGATATCTTCTACCTACAAAGTACCTCTCCATGGCCTTCCTTGGGCCAAGCATATTCAATAACTATTGACCAAGGAAATAATAGTATTACAAGACAAGTAAATAACCCAATTACAAAAGTTGTCGGAGAAGCTATAGTTTATTTATTACCTTTGGGAACTTCTTTACCATCTCCTCTAGTAGAAGGAGACGCCGAAGCTTCCTATAATATTATTTACATAGCCACCATAGACAAGCAATCCAAGGTACGTTCTATTCTCGCATCAAAAATTGCACCTGGTAATATCCCATATATCAGGGTATTTATGCAAGCTAGACAAGGAGCGACTATGGGAGGAATGTGGATAGGACAAAAAACTCCAAATGGTATTGTTCTTGATCCATTTACCCCACATCGCTCTACTGTTAATATCAAGGATGGCGGATCGGAATCTCATGGGGAAAGTTTCCCTGCTCCAAATACTAAGACTGATGGGGCTATTAAATTAATTAATACCTACACTCAGTTTGATGAGTTTGGTAAATCAACGGCACCTACTATTGATATTACAACTACGTCTTTAGATACATATAAATCGATCCATACTAACCCTCGCAAATGTGGAAGTTTCTTATCCGCTGGTGGTACGAACGCTGCTGGTATTCTGACTCCGACTGATTATCCGATTAGATGGTTAACATCTAAGTCCTCAGGATTACCTCTTGGAACTTTTTATGTTTCAAAAAACCAATCAGTTGAAATTTCATTAGAGGATATTTTTAATGTAGATGCTGAATCTGTTGTTAATTCAGACGATGCCAATTTGGCAACTATATTCATAGCACGTAGTTTGAATAACCACAATCCAGAAGGATCTGCAAAAGAAATCTACATGACACTTAACTACGACGAGCAATAGAGAACCACTCATGGCAGAATTTTTAGGATTCGGACAATTAACCCGTCCAGATATTGGTTTAATTGCGGACGGGGTTCAGAACCTCGCTGAAATTTATACATCGGACCAGCCAACCGCTCTAAGGAATATTCGTCTTGCGCCGGAAGTTTTAGATATTATCTACAACCTCTCCAAGACTATCTCTAGAGAAGATCTTAGAGCAGTAAGTGGACTTTCTTCACTATTGCTATCTACACTTGACTTACAAGATGAAACATTCGAAAGAATTAATGATATCTTGTATGTTCAAGAGAGATACGTAAGTTCATCAAAGCAAATTGGTATTGATGCTAATCCCTCCTTACGAGGAGATCTAGTCAAAGTACCAAATATAATTGTTTATAATGGTTCTATTCAATGCCAAGGTGTCCAATATCGCACTAAAGTCTTAGGAGAAACAAGTCTTTACTCAGGTGGAGAAAATAGACTAACCTCTGTTTCTACATCAAGAGCCAGTCTATTTAACTCTGAGAAATTTGGTGAGAATGAAGCAAATACTGGTTACTTTAAATCCGCATCCTATCCTTCTCTGATAAGAGTACGTCGTAGATCTCATCTTAATAGAATAGTAGTTAATAAATCTACATTTATCCCACGTGCTCCAGTAAAAGAAAACCCCTCCCATGAGATTTTATGTCATGTGGATAATGGAGATACTGGAACATCACAGCCATTAAAACTTCTTGCTACAAAGAACTCACCATTGAGGATCCCATGTCGTATGGCATCGGGAAAAATTACGTTTACTTTTACTGAGACTGGAGTGTTTTTCTTTGGATATCAGGTTCAACCACTTCAATCAAGAACCCTTGGTGAAAAACCACAATTCCTCCCATTACCTCCAAAATCACAACTTATCGCTTCAAACTCCTTCACCCTGGATATAGATATCACCACTACTGGATACCAGAATTCCTATGATCTGTATCTATATCTATATATAAACCCTGAAAAAATTCGTTCCATAGATATTAGTGGGATAAACGTTTCAGAGTTTGTGGATGGTAAGGATATCGGATTAGTAGGATTCAACAATCTTACTTCATTGAGGCTTTCTGGCACCTCTATTAAAATCCTGCCTATTTGGCTAAAAACTCTAAATACAAAACTTCAGGTATTAGATCTCGCCTCAGATGGCGATACGTATAGAACTGGTATTTTAAAATATTTTGATTATAGAAACGCTACAGAATCCCCCACGTCCTCCACACCGCTCTATACTGTTACAAGTTATTTAAGTATTCCTAAAAAAGGAGCGATTATAAACGAAGAAGGGAATGGTTGGAATGATACCATATTTGAGAAATATATAAAGTCTCAAGTACCCACATTAACAAATAGAAACGATCCTAGTGTAGTAGCAAGAACGGCTAATACAGATTTTAGAGAATTTGGCGCAATGAGAGTCCTAAACCTAGGAGATAGGTTTTTGGGAGTTAATCCACGTTTAGACGATGTATTCCCCGGCCTAACTGAACTCCTATGGAGAGGATACGTAGGTAGAGGAATTTGGCCTATCTCAGGTACACCACCTAAGATCAATAATAATGGCAATGTATTCAGTAGCTATAATATCCATACTAGCGGGGTAAGTGGAAATATAACAGATATTGGCACATCAATCACTATTGGCGATAATACCATCAATGGACCAACTCATATTTCAAAATATAAAATAGATGCTATAGATGTGGCTGGGGAATATGACTATGGTCGACAAAACATCTCTGGTAGTATCGCCACTTCTAATTTTAGCGAGTGGGCAACATGGTTTACTCAAACAAAGTCAATCAATATTTCATGGAGTTATGTATCCATAGGTCTCCAGCCTACTGGATATGTATGGCAGAATCTCCAAGGACTTGGTACAGAATACTCGGGTGGTATCGTATTTACTCCAGCAGTAGGTACAGTTGCTGATCCAATTAAGGCACCAAATATCACCGGTCTTTCTGTATATGGAACATCTTCCACAGGACCAATTCCTTCATTAGGAACAGATCCAACTCAGCATACTGCAGCAATTACCTATGTTCAGTTTGGTGGTACTGAGACAATAAGCACTGTTAGCGAGAACGGATACCCATATATCCTGCCAAGTAACTTTGCTCCTGATCGCCCATCTTCTCCCCATAGATTAACTACATTTGCTATAAATGACACGTCAAGGGTGGGAAGATTTAGGGCCAATGACTTTAAATACCTTTATGAGTTGAATAGACTTGACCTGAGAAGATCCCCCGGGTTATGGGGTAAATTCCCTATCTTCCCTACAAGAAAGAATCCAGAAACACAAACAAAAAATATCTCTATTGATATTGCCGAAGGATGCCGATTCTCAGATCTTAGTACATTAGATATTACACCATCGAATAGATATATCGCCAGAGACCTAATCTCTTTAGATGCTTGGAATCAAAATATCGCAAGAGGCGGATGTAAATTACCCTCCCTAGAGGGCATAGGTGGTGTTGATGCTACACGTGTTGAGTATATTCATCTCGGTAACTCCCTTACCTCTACCTATCCATCCAGCTGGACTGGTACAAATAAATCCCCCGGCTCCTATATATTCGATACAGATATCTACTCTTCCGTTTCTGGAATAACTCCTGGTCGTCAAATTAATTCTGATGACGTTATTTATTTTATGACCGGTGCCACTGATTTTGATCGTAAGGTACTTGTTAATGATTCTATCCACTCTTCTACCACAGGAGCAGAACTTGCTAGGGTGGTTAGTGTTGAATCTAATACTATTTATCTGGATAGAGATATTCCTGGTAGTTCTTCTGGAACTTATTTCTTTAAACGTAATACCCAATCAATCAATACATGGTTCCAGAATGGATTCACAAATCTTCTTCGCCTAAGACTTAATGGATGCCGATTAAGTGGTTCTATTAATATCAGATCTGGATTTGATAAAATTGTAGATGATAATTATTTAGCCTTAGATCTATCTAATAATTGCATTACAGGTTATACTGCAGGATTCAATAGAATCTTCTCAGGTGGTAATAGAAAGATAACCATCGATCTTTCATATAATAATTTTGCCACTGGTGTAGTTAGAAATATGCTCAATGAACTTCTAAATATAGAGGCCCAGAGAGTCTTTACTAATGTAGAAATCAGACTTAATAACACTAAGTTATCAGCATCTGACACTTACATCAACTACTCCCAAGAAGAACTATTTCCTACAACGATTCAAAGCGCATCTAACCAAACAATCTCTCTAACAAGAACAGAAAGAGTTAAGATCTATTCTGAAGTTACTACAACTGATGCTAGTGGTACAACAACCACTACCAAAGTTGTAACCGGATCTAAAGATATAACAGTACCAGGGGCATTTATTTCCTCACTAAATGGTTATTATAAGACACAGACAAATGGCCGTCAACAGATCGTAGAAAATAGTTTAGGAGTTAGATTAAAAGGAAATAGAAACTGGAGAATTCTACTAGGATTTACCTATCAATCCCCAGATACATCGCCTACAGTAACAGGGACTACATATTCCAATCCAACAACCCGTGAGGCATCTCTGGCCGAATTAGGTTACACCCTAGCCGATCTCGCCTGATTAAAGTTATTTAGAAATATAAGTATACCATGGCCGGACTTTATAGTAAGAAAAATCTTGGTGAGGTACAATTAAACCTCAAGGACGCTTTACAAAAACTTTACGCTCCAGGTATCCAAGAGGATATTAGATTATTTGCATTTTCTAATTCGCTATATTCTGAAATCCGGTCTGGTATTACAAAGATAGATGCGAGCACTGGGGAAGAAATTGACGTACCTAATGAGATCTTTGGTCTAATCAACGAACCATTTACAGATGATAATGGTAATGTTATTAATAGAACAAAGTTTATCACAAACAGACTAACTTTCTCTAGTAATAACAGAGTATTTTTTGAAACTATTTCCAATGCAGGATTCACTTTTGATAGAAGAACCTCTTTTACCGAAGGTGCTCCTATAATAGTATCAAGAAATGGTTCGATTGTAAACTTAGAAGTTATTGGATCTGGATCGCAATATGAGGTTATCTCATCTGCTGGACAAATAGTACCAGGTCCTGTAACTATTCAGGTTAATGTACGTGGTAAAGAATCCGGTGCAGAAAACGCAGTTGTTGAAGTAACTATTGATGCTAATGGATCTATTTCTAAAACCTCACCACCATCTGTTATTTCTGGTGGCTCTGGTTATTTTGAAGAGGAGGACCTTGAGTTAATAACTCAATGTAGAACTAATAGATTCGGTCAAGAAGAAACCCCTAGTTTACATAAATGTAAAAACTATCCGACTTCTGGTAATAGATTATTCCATAGACAATTTAAATATACCGTACCTTCAGCTGGTCAACAAATTGATTATAGCACCTCCTCGTTAGGATATCTTGCTACATTACGTCAAACAAAATACTTCTATCTTACAAAAGATGCCAGTGAAGAGGGATTTTTCCTATTCGACGAAAGATCTTTGAAATGGGTTTATCTTGGTGATTTTTATGATCAGCAATACGCTATAGAATTAAGGACATCCCCTCTTCTTACTATGAGGAGATATGATACTATTTCTTCATTAAATTTACTAAATTTAGATTCTTTAGACTCTAGTTCATTCTTCTTCTCCTATAGAGAAGGGTTTGGTGTAGCTGATAATTTAGGATCTCAGATTAGGGCCTCTTCCCAAAACGTAGAAAGTATTAGAGACTCATTTAAGTATCTTTTACAAAATAACAAACGGCAACGACTAGTAACAGACGAAAAAAATACCCTAGGAACTCAATTTAATATCTTCGAAGGTAAAAACTTTGATAGCACTTTTAGGATGATTATGCGTGATCCTGATGGTGTAGTGGATAGGAGCGACGTAGAGTTTTTTGAATTAAATTCTCTCGAAGGTCCAGATGAGGTGGAGTTAACTGCAGGGGGTGTTACATATCATATCCCTGGACTTTATCTTAATGTGGGTGGAGTGTATAAAAGAGCTTTTAGTACAGATGATAAACCTTTCTTAAGCTCTAGAGGAAAAGTATATATCAGTCCTTTGATTGATAAAATCAATGGGTCTACTAATTACGCGACTGGAAGTTTTGTACCTAGAAATCCATCTGGTGATAATAAGTACTCTATTTCTACTGCCTATTTACGCTCTGGTGGAGAGGTGCTTGTTGGATTTGATACAACTATAGGAACATTGGTGCAAAACTTATCCTCCTCAAATAAAAATGGAGGATTTGTGTTCCATAGAGCTTTATCCACACCCACAATTAATTCTGGTAGTGGGATACAGGGATGGCCATTATTTGACTATGAAAACCAAGGAGTAATATACTCCCCGGTTATTTTAGGCTATACCTGATAGTAGAGGAGAGGCAGAGTTGAGAGGATTCTGCCTTGCGTTAACGAATAAATAATAAGTATCCTTTACCTTTTCTTGATTACCAATATGGACATATACATCCTCATCAAATGAGGTTCCATCTTGTTTGAAGATAGGAAGTTCAACTTTAATTCTATGGGTGTAGTCAGACTCCGCTAGAGTTTTAGATGAAACAGTGATAATACCTGTTGGATTATCTGTTATGGAATAAGAAAATTCGATCTTTTCTGAAACATTGAGTCTTTTACCACCGAGATCGGACAGAGTATGATCTCCCCAGAAAACATCGTAATTACCAACCGGCGTTGATGCGTTGTATAAAGTCGAGTCACTTACTGCTATATCTTGTAATAGTACATCAGATATCACATAAGGAGGATAGCAGATTCCATTGGTATAGTTTGTAGGTTGGTCGTATCCAAAAGGAGTGACTCTTTCCGCAGGGACTTTAGGAATCTCACTCTGAGAAGATACAAAGTTGCCGGATTGGTATGTTACCTTTAATGTATCAGAGAAACTAATCGACTCTCCAGTATCTACTTTGGCGAATTGGAATGCTATATCTGCCTCTAAAAAGAACTTAACAAACTTTGTGTCTAATGAAGTCCGTGCTGGTTCAAATGGTGTTCCAAAAGCTAATAACCAAATCTCATTAGTTCCTAGCACCCCATCATCAGCCAAGAATGTTTCTGTTGATGTGTTGTATTTAACTCTTTCTACGCTTAGAACTAAAGGAGCAACAAATCCTTGGACATTTGTAGTGAATGCCAAATCATCCGCATTAGCAATTGCATTGACAATAATAGGTTTATTCCAGTCGCTCTCACTTGCAAAGGCAGGTAACCCGTATGTAGTTGGGTTATCTGAAACAGTGACTATTGTCAAATCCGCGTGAAGATAAAAACGTGGGGACCCCTGCGTTCCTTTCCAATACATCCTTGCAATACGCTCTGTTACATTCCCAGCAGCAATTGTCTGATGATTTGGACTACCACCAAGATCATTTGCTCCAAGAGCATCAACAGAATTAAACAGGGCATTATTAACCGGAATACCAGTAAATTTAACTATGCCTCCCTCACCTAACAAATTAGGCATTAGTCTCATGCCTATATAGTTCGACGATGAGGCACTGGTGGGATATTTTGCCTCACCTAAGATAAGGTTTGGTCTGGAGGTATATGTTGCAGGATTTAGACCATTTCCGTAGAGTCCTATTCCATCAGCATTAGATTTAAGAACGCTCTTAAAGCTATTATTAACAAATCCATCGATAGGATCATTAGTCTTAGAGATAGGTTGATCATAGAGATATCTATTTCCTTCACTAACCTTCCACCATTGCGGGCGTGCATCAAACTCGTATTTATAGATACTCGGTTCGAAATTTATATTAATGAGATCGTCATAGCCATTATAATCATCCTTAGGAGATACAATGGTAGAGCTCCAAAGAGTATATCGTGAGTAATTATCTCTGTTGGGAACTATTTGAAGTACGTAGTTACCTGGTCCATTTACTGGAGCCAAGGGATTACCACTTCCGTCAATAAGATAGATTACATTGGATACTAGACTTAGCCTAACATCTTGAGGAGTATTTAAAGGGACTGTAATTGTAACTGTTTCTTGTATAGGATTACCATTATTATCCTCTCCAATAACCCTTGTAATTTGCTGATCAAATGCAACTAACTGATATCTGACTGAAGAAGTGCTATCTAAAAGAATAGCCTCTATGTCAATAGTTGCTTCTGAGTCTGGAGTAACAATAGTATTAGGAGATACTTCTGAGATTGTAACATCAAGTTCTCCAGAGTAGAATTTATCAGTGATATTAGGAGTTGTTTCTGATACCCCATACTTAATGAAAATATTAGGTTCTGTAGGAACTTCTAATTCACTATCAGCTTTATCTGCCCCGCCATTCCACATTCTAATGGAGATGGGAACGTATCTATACCCTGTTGAACCAGATGTATTTGTTTGATATATAAATCTACTTGGAAGATTATCCAAGTTAAAACTCACACCTGAGATATATCTATCTCCCTCTTGAATGAATTTTGCGTTCTTATTTTCATCGGAAGAGTTAAATACTTCAGTCCATACTGGTACTGAATTTGTGCCTCCATTAATAATATCGATTTTTAAAGAAGTATTTGTTTCAACTTCAAAAATATATTTCTTATCTACGCTATCATTATCAAGACGTAAAAATCCGTCCCATCTAACTCCCCAGTTATCTTGATTATCTCTTAGCACTCTTGGAGGTCTTGAGAACCTCATGTTAGAGTCTTTGACTATGTTATTTCCGTCATATACGTATCTATCGACAACTGGTATCCGAGTTTCTATATAGGATCCTGAGTTAAAATATTCCTTTTCAGAATAAAGTTTAAAACCACCCTGCCTAAATTCTAATAAAGATAGAGATGTTACTGGGTTTATGTCATCCGCGCTATAAGAAACATTATTTCCAGAATCGTTAGGAGACTCTAGGAACCAAAGTGGTGGGTTTAGGACAGAATATGCTCTTGAGAAAGTATATACAGTATTAACAAATTGAGAACCAATAATTGCTTTAAGTTCTTTTAATTTATTAAGAGAATTTTCGTCATTAGCTAAATATGCTCTAGTATATACAACCTCACTATTTACAATACTCGATCCAGTTACCTCACTCTTGATTGTTATATCTGTGCCAACTAAAGAGATTTCTCGCCCTGTTGACGGATTTACGTAAGATTTTAATGTCCATACAAGAGTATTAGGAGTATTAATTTGCTCATCAAAAGAATCTTGTTGTTGAGGTAAGATACTAAGTTGATTTAAAGTAACAACCCCGGTATTCTCATTAAAAGAAGTGAACTTAAAAGTACCAAATTCTTGATCAGTGCCTGGTGTTGCACGATAGAATAGCGCGGTAGGTCCTGCATGAAGTCCATCTAAGGTCCCTTTGCCAGTAAAGGAATTAATTTGATCTATTCTATCCTCTACCCTAATTCTAGGATTAGTTGATACAGTAGCACCTGCAATTCCACCGGCGATACTAATCCCAGAGAGGGGTGTTAGGAAGGAGGATGTAATTTCATTGCTTACAAAGTCTCTAGTTATTTCAAAATCTTCTGGCTTATATGTGCCATAAATAGAGATCTCATTCGCATCATCGACTCTTGTAACATACTCTAAGACATTTGTAAGGGCCTCACCAGGATCATCCAGGTCTCCTAAGGCATTATTCCTCAGAAGACCCACATAATTAATATCATTAAGTTTCCTACCGGCCCTACGAAGTAGGAAAGATTGTAGAGCCGAGTAGTTATTAGCAATATCTAAATTCTGGGAGACCTTTTTGTCTATTCTGGTTGCCATAATGGGGCACTATGCAGTATCTATAAAGATACTTTAAACCCCTCAAGTCGGGGAATATAGATCAGAGTACGCGCGGATGACAGACTTGACGAAGTCAGAACGAACAATCTCATTATAGCCAAAGTTAACATGGCCAACAGATTGATTAGAACCAAGTCTGCGGAGGGCGTCTGAAAGTCCATCATGGCCGTAGCGGTTAGCAAGGTCACGTTGAACTACGTCACCAAGCAAAGCGATAGACGAATTATCACCAAGTCGGGTAAGGATTGTCATTACGGAATGGGTAGTGGCATTTTGCATCTCGTCCGCAATGATCATGCAACGATGTAGAGACCGTCCACGAAGGTGCTCAATAGGTAAAAACTCAATAATCTTTTTCTCAATAAGATAGTCGGCTTTACCTTTTTGCATAAATACCGCCAAGGAGTCGCGAATCGGCATGATATGAGGCGCGATCTTCTCTTCAAGATTACCTGGAAGGAAGCCGAGACCTTGCTCACCTGGAGTGGATACAATGGGTTTTACGTAATAAATCTTCTCGATCTCACGTTTTTGAAGTTTTTCGCATGCAGCATGGATTGAAAGTAGTGTCTTTGCTGTGCCTGGTGGTCCGGTGAGGATGGTGAGAGTTTTTGTCTTAAGGTATCTCATTGCATCAACCTGCGAAGGATTCATAGGCAATAAAGGCTTATGATCTTCAAATTTAGGATTAGAGGCCTGGATCATTTCACCTTCGGTGATTCTTTGACGTCGAGAGGATTTTCTTGCCATGAGGAGATTGTAAATCTTCTGATACGAAAAAAGACCCAAGGAGATAAATATCTCCATTGAGTCTCATGATCTGTATGTCTTAGGGGACATAGAATGTCTTCGTATCCTGACAATCTTTAAACTTATCAGACAACTCTTACTTTAAGAACGCTACCAGTTCTATAAAGTCCGCCAATAGGAACCGGTATAGTTGCTGCTGCGGCCGCTGTGTCATCTGCAAATTCTCTTAGACCTGTAAAATTAATACGGTTAAAGGCGACAGGAATGGTTGATCTATCACCGAATCTTCTTACTACCCCCGTGCTATCTGCATAATAAACTTCATCAAGTACCTCGTTGAGGAACAACTCTCCTCTGTAGAGGCTTGAGGAGTCATTGTCATGTTCATCTTGAAGATACGCCTCATCATGAGTAGCATCTGAAGTAAATCTAACTCCCCAACGATGATAAGGAGGTTGTGGCGTTGCAGGCATATTCCTACTCGGGTTTCTAGTTATATTAACCTTTAAACTCCAGAGTTTTTTGCTCTAGTCAAAAGTAACAGTAACTTTTTAACTGTTACTGTCAACGCACGTATATTTCTATGATAGAATACTAAGGAATATATCGAGAAACCAATGCCCTCTTATCCTAAAACAATCGTGGTCCTTGGAGCAGATCGAGTCGGAAAATCCACTACTGTAGAAAACACATATAAAGATCTTGTAGAAAAGGATATCTGTGTCCGTTCTCTCCATTTCTCTGGTCCTCAGCCACACCATCATAGCCCCATTCAACAATACCTTGATCCCTTCCAAGCAGCATTGGAAGAAAAAGCCCAGGTTGTTCTCTGTGATCGTGGATTTTCCGAAGTTTGTTTTTATGAGAAATTCCGACGTCACATCGATATCTCTGAAGAATGGGCCAATAGCGCAGAATCATTCTTCGCCTCTTATAGCTCACTGATCAAAGTATTTTTGATTGAAAGGGACTGGGAATGGAGCCTCCCATTGCACATCATCGAGATCAATGAGTTATATCCTGGTTGCTCTGATTACTTTATGAATATGCAACTTCAAGCCCGAGAAAAAGAGCATGAGGAATACTATGAATATATGAAAGACTATCTCACATACCGTTCTCTTCTTTCTGACATCACTATTCTCTCCCCGCCTGACAAGTCTTTCTCTTTGGCCGACGTAGTTTAAAGATTATTGAATAGATATAGGAACTATTACCCCTATGGCAACCGTATTTAACACCGGTCTTCACCGTAAGATCGGCATGGAGTTTGAATATAAAATCTCCTTTCAAGAGTTTCTAACCGAAGCTATCGGTTCGAGTCTCGTATCTTCGTATAGCGCAGGATCAAATACTCCTACTGCTCGTACTACTGCTAAAAATGCCTTCGTGGCTTGTGGCCCTAGCATGGGTTTTGAGGCCAAGAAGTTTGCCTATGCGACCCTAGAACTTGTTGTAGGCGCTCTTGCAGCCAATGCAAACGTCCCTGCTGCTGATAAAACTGCACTCAACGACCAATTAGTTAACATCACTCGTTATGTTGGTATTACAGGCGATGGTGATTTCCATTTCATGGTAGCCACCTTCAACCTCGCTGAGACCATCTCTTCGATCATTGCTGAAGTAGTCCCTGCTCCTCAGGCCCCTGTGGGAACAATTGTGACTCTTGAGCTTCTTGATGGAGGAAGTGGATACACTGATACTCTGGACGGAACGGCAGATGGCGAGATTACCGTAGCATTCAATTCTACTGAATCCACCAACCCCGCTGGTTATACTGCCGGTGCGGGAACAGTGTCTATTGCTACTGGTGAAGTAATCACAATCGATGCTATTACTAATGGCGGAGCCGGATTCAAAGTTGATCAGATTGTTTCAATCACATCTGCCGGAGCGGATAATGGCGATACGCTTGCAATGGCTATTGTAACCTCTGTATCTTGATCCCAGGTAAGATGTGTCTAGTCTCTATCGTTGCCGAACTAGAGTAGCATATAAGCCTTTCAAATCAGAGAGGCTTATTGTCTTTGAGGAAAGACAAATTCAAGATCTAAGTGTTAAACTTAAATGGAATAACACATTTTCCTCAATGAACTCCCAAGGTGGTGAGTCGGCTAGCGCATATACCTCTGGAATTAGTCAGTCAACTTGCCAGGTCACCCTTTCAGATCCTTATCTGACCGGGGCGGCTTGGCCTGCGTTATTTGATGCAGCATCGATGTACTCGGCATCAAATACCGCTCAAACAAACAATATTTTGCTTCGTCCCTGTGAAGAAGGCCAAGATCCAATAAGAGACAAGTGCTTTCCTTACGCGTCCATCGATGACAGAGAACTAATTAACTCCGATGGGACATCAAGGCCATTGACGGACACTCTGGCCCATCTTGTCATATCTTTCTGGTATGAGGTGGGAGGAACGTCTTTTGGTACAGATTATTACTTCAGAGTGAATAGGATATCAGTGTCTCATGGCGCAAATTTTCCCTCGGTTACTCTTGCGGGTGTAGAACCAAAAGCTCTAGTCTTCAACCAAAATCTTATCAATGTTAAGTTTGATGAGGGGATGACAGTTGAAGAGGCGTTAAAAAAGATCGCCGAAGAGAGCGGATATAAAGCAAGTTTCTGTGTCCCTCCTACCGAATCCCAATCTAAGCCATACATCCTCCCACGCTCAATTATATACAAAGGCGTAACTCCAGACGAGGCAATGAAAAAGCTCATTGGAGCTACGGGTGGATCGATGCTATCTCTCCCTGTCAAGGAATATGGTAATAGGGTGAGCGTTTGCTCTCGTGGTGAAATTACTCAGAGTTGCACGGTATTTTATCTCGGTAAAGGGCTCTATGAAAGCTATGAGATTAATGGTGAGCCTCCTACCACTTTTGCACAAAGAAATTCACAGACAGGAGCAACAATTAATGAGGCCGATCCATATGTCTCTGCAAGTTTCTCCGCTGATAAATACTCCCTCAAAGAGGTCATAAAACAAAAAAGAATCAAGGCCCTCCAGAATGTAAACAAAGTCACCTTCCAAGGACTTTTCGAACCCTGCGAAAAGAGATGCCAAGGTCCATTATCGACTGGGTACGGATGGAAGGGTGTAGGACCTACAGTAGAAAATAAAAAATATACCCAAACAAATCTATATGGCATAGCGCCTAGTGGCACGAAGTCAATCTCCTATCTCCCAGGCAAGGTGCAAAGTGCCTCTGGGGATGAGGGGAAGGTTGTCATAAAGACAGAGTTCTGGTTACAAATTTGCAAAGAGGATGCCTCGGAAAAATGCTTTGGGCGTTACATCTTCCAAGAATCCACCAATCTTTCTGAGGTAAAGGTTAAGAATGGCGATGAGGTGAAGGTGTCTCAGCAAATTGGCTCATCTACCTCCGATAAAAAAGAGTTGGTAAGATTTTATATCCTTGGCCATGGGACAGATTTTGTAACAATTGACCCACAACTTGTTTGGAATTGGGCTTCTCCGGCAGAGACCGCTGCTGACTTCCAAGATAAAAACGCTCCTTCATCCCCTAATCAACAATCTAATCCACCATCGACTGCTAATGGGGATAATTTAATCGGTCGAGTTGGTAGCACTGGTAGATCAACGGGTCCGCACCTCCATGCAGAATGGGAAGATAAAAGACCCATTACAGCTGCTCAAGTATTTAAATATGTTAGATTCGGCGGAGGCAATCCTCAAGTAAGTTCTACGTATCGTTCTGCAAGTAGACCGAACCATAATGGGGTTGATATAGAAGCAGATTTAGGTACTCCGTTATATATCCAAGGAGGCGCGGGTGGTCTTAATAAGCAAGAAGGATATAGTGGTGGATTTGGAAATAATGTTTTAATTTCTACGCCAGAAGGCAATATGCTTTTAGCCCATTTACAAGATAAAAGTATTCCTTCCAACCTCCCCGGTCTTACAAGTTCCGACTCTGCCGGTAATGTAAGTCCAACCATCTCCACAGCAGCATCAAATAAAGCCCTCACTGTAGAAACATCATTTAAAGGCGTACCTAGGGCCCTGCGGATCACTCCTGGTAGAACCATCTTGTCTTTTATCACAGACTATGATAAATGGGTGGAGAATGGTGGGCCTAGGGGCGAAGACCCTTCAACCGATCCAGGCGTATGGTTACCAAGTCGATTTAGGAATTGGTTTGTTAATGAGGTTGAATTTGTCTGGAGACAAGGGGATCTTAGGGTGAATGTTGAGGCATCTAGTCCTTGGGGTAATAGTATAATTTCCGCACCTACCTTCCCAGAGTATCTCCAAGGGCAGCAAAGCGCAGGAGAATTTGAAATAACCAAAGACTACTATGGATATATCCGCTCAATAGGGGACTTATGTTTTCCGATTAAGAAATCTGATACCGGAGAATTGACTAACTCATGCAAAGAGTTATGCAAAGAAGCCCAAGAGTTCTATAAGCAATTTGGTAGTGGTGAAGGAACAACCACTGATCCTGGCTCAGGTGCCGGGGCTGGTTCTCAGACAGGATTCCCTGTGGGTAAATGTCAATATACTGGTACTTCTTACGACCAAAGTAAAGTAAATAAGATTATTAACGCAGCATATGCTGGTGGTATTAGGACCAATATTGGTCTTGCTGGAGTGGTTGCAAATGCAATCTGGGAATCTCGCCTAGATCCTAAAGCCCGCGGAGATAACGGAGATGCCTGGGGTATTTTCCAATGGAACTCTAGAAGACCTGGGCTTATTGCTTATGCTAATAGTGTGGGTGGAAGTCCAGATAACTTTGATGTACAAATGGGATATTTTGTAAAAGAACTTAAGGGATCAGAGTCTGCTACAATCCCAGCAGTGAACGGAGCCTCTACTCTTGCCGAAGCTACCAGACAATTTGAACGAGTCTTTGAAAGAGCTGGAGTCCCACGTATCGAAGAACGTATTAAAATAGCCGAACAAATCTTCCCTAGTTTTAACTGTTCGAGATGATACCAAAGGTAATTGCAAGTGGGATAATGGCCGCGGTATTAAACTCGGCTAAAAAGGAACTTCTTGAGACCGCAAAATCTCAAATCATAAAATCTCAAAAGGAAGCATTACGTAAAGACCTACTTGCTAAAGTCACTGCCCAATACACCAAGGAAGCAGAACATAACTTCACCCAATATATCCAGGCCCTCGAATCTGCTAATGTTGAGATTAGTTTTGAAGGGAAGCCAGGACAGGCTTTTATTAATAAGGCACAGTCAGCAGTAAATGAACTTGAGAGTTATTTAGATAATCAAAATCCAGACGGGGCTGTGATACAATTCTTAAAAAAACGATATGGGGAAGAGGGAATTAATATTATCACCGGGAGACTTTACGCGGGGCATTATGTCGGCAAGAAGTCACAAGGGGTTTATGAAGTTGCGAATAAGATGGGATATGCTGCCCCAGTAGATAAAAGAAAACCTTGGTTGTCTAGCGAGAAGACAACTCAAGGTCTGGAGGATATGTTGGCAAATGCTGCTAAGGAGATTTTTGAATTAACTTTTGAAGACTTGGATCTATCTTCGGATATTGCTCTGTTAAAATTTTCTGGACAGGGATTCAAACCACCTCAAAAAATATCAAATAAACCACCAAAAGGTAAATCTAGTCCTAAGAAGAAAAAGAAAAAATAACCTAACCATAATACTTAGCACCTTTGGCTAAATTAGCCTTAGCACTTAAGGCTTGAAGTTGAGCATTCATTGCGTGATAATCAAACCAACTCTCAGCAAGGGTTGTGTCTTTAAAGTAACATTTAGTTCCTCTACAATGTACATCAATCCGTTCCAAATCTATCTTTTCTTCCCTACACCATTCTTCGACTAAGTTTTTAAATGGATAGGTGTGGTCGATATGGAACTCACCTGAGTTAATGAATTCACCACTCATCGCGCATTTTAATGGTTTTCTTTTGAGTTGGCGATTTACACTGAGTCTAAATGTTTTAATTTGAGGCTCGATGATTTGTCTCATCGCTATAAGTGCCTCTTTTTTATTTTGCTTATATTCGGGGATAGCTATTGCCCTAGGGAAAAGTTCATCAGTGACTTTACCTTTCCCCAGCCAAATTTCCCTCTTAGACCTAGAGGTAATCATCACAATTCCTCTGACGGCCTTACCTTGAAACTTCTTATTGCGTATCTTGTACTTTACCTCGCCACGATCTTTAATCGCCTTCCATTTAGGAATCAGATCAATAACCTCATCAAGGAAATCCTTATCTGTTCCTTTTACAAAGTAGTTAGATTCTGTTCCATAGACAACTTCTGTCCACTTTTTTTCGAACCCTCCCTTCGTGTATTCGTTTCCTTGGATGGATATGACGCGTCGCATAGTATAAATTCGATAAGTTGTTCTGAATATTTCTTGATATCATCAGCATTTTTAAGATGAGGATTCTTTCTAACCAAGGTAGATACAGAACGTTTTTTAACTAAATAGTCAGTAAGAAAAGTTTCATCAACTGGGTCTAGATCAGTGATTTTATGGAGAAGGTCACGATGGCTCATCATAAAGTCCCCCATTGTCATCTCTGATTCATACTCTGGTTCAATGATGTTCGAGTATTCAGTAACCTGGGAAAAACTCATTGCAAATGCTTGACGTACTGCACGGATTTTTTTAACAGATACCTGGATTTTTTCGGCGATCTGCTCATCGGTAATGTCTGGATCAGTAGTTGTATATTTCCTAATCTTTAAATAAAGATCGGAATATGATCTGGGGATCTTTACCAATCTAGAATTATCTCTGAGATAATTTAGCATATGAAACTGTAAACATCTATTCACCCAGGTAGAAAAATTTGCACCTTTACTCTGATCCCAAGAGTCATAGATTTTTACAATATACTCAAGGGCGGCGTCTCTAAGTTCTTCATAAGGAAGCCCTGTAAAACTTGAGATTTTTTTCGCTACCTGCGAGGCCTTCCACATTTGGGAGATGATTTGCTCATCTCGTTCTGATTTTTGCCTACGTGATTTACGACGTGATTGCTTATCTTGTTCTACAGTCATGCTTTTTCGATGGCTCCTATGATAAAATCTTTGAGTTGAGACTGAGCTAAAATACCGTCTATGTTTAATCCTAAGAGTTGAGCATCACGATCAAAAACAGCAAAGTTCGGAGTACCATCGCATTCAATCTGGTCACAAAATGCCCAGTTATCTGATGTTACGTCCCATTCCCCAAATCCCACCGAATAATGTGGGTACTCTTCAGCGATTACGTTAGCCGTTTCTGCCCATACAGGTTTCATAGCATTGCATGCCGCGCAACCTGGCTGGTGAAAAAATACAACTCTATATTTAAATTGTTGATCTGTCATAATGATAAGTATTCCTGCAGGTAATACGTTATGTATTATACCATTAAAGATATTTTGTAGCGGATCCTTTGCTACTTCCCATGGTAGTATTGACTTTACCCACTTCACTAGAAAGTCTTCTAGATCCACCTCGGTAGAATGGGTCATGGACTAGGCGCGGTAATTCCTTTCTGTCCCCTCCATGGACGGTTCTACCACCCATAATCTCATCTCGATAAACGGTCACTCCATACACGAAAGCGTCTACAAAGTCGTCGTTTTTGATAAATGGGAAAGAGGTTAATTCCGCTGTTCTTTCCGCCAATGAGGGTAGGTTCTCGTAAAGAGAGACGATCCCATCCTCTACAAGCGGGGCAATTGCGTTTGCCCTAAGTACCTTGTCTTTATTAGGTACTAATTCTTTAATCGAGATATTAATGGTTCTCTTTAGAGTTTGAATCAAAGGGACTCCTTGGGCTCTACCCTCAATATATACACATCTTAGTTTCCAAGTTTTAACAAGTTGGGGGAAGATCTTCTCAAGATCTGGGAACTCCATTCGATCGAGGATATAATGAATGAGATGAAGTTTACTTTCACGTTTGTCATATCCCCAGATACAAATTGCAGTATAATCATTCATCCTATCGGCCTTATAGGCCGTGTCGATAGTGGCATAGATGTAGGAATATTTACTCTTATTCTTTGAATGATACCCAAACCAATGTTCTTTAAAGATTGCACCCTGCTCACCGGCTGGTCTGCCTTGGTATAAGGAATTAAAGTCTCTATCGCCGATTGATTTCTTGATCGCCTCAAGGTTCTCCACAGGAAAAAACTGAGGCCAATGAGACTCACCCAATCTTCTCCCGAGAACATCGTTCTCTTCATCTGTACATAGAGCAGGTACATTAAGCTCCTTCCAGCCTTCGGGGTCAGCCTTAAGCAATCTACCAATCACATCATCTACATGAAAGCGAGTTCCCATGGAAATGATTCCATGGTTAGGAAGACCACGGGTTAAGAACTGAGCCTGGGTCCAAGCAAATGTACTCTCCATGACCGTGGGTGAGTTACCATCAGCGAGAAGGTCATCTAGAATCCCAACTCCAGGGAGTTCACTGTCATCAATTACGCCAAAACCAAATCCGGTAACGTTACCCCCAGCCGATGCCATCTTAATCAGACCACCATTGTTGTTTCGGATGGCACTTAAATTAGATTTATCTCTATCTACCTCGCATTCAGGAAAGAGCCATGCAAAACTCTCATGGGAGATATACTCAATCACTGCTCTAGAGTTTTCGTTGGTGAGTTGGAGCGCATAAGAGCTCATGATAAATTGGGCAGTGGGGCTCCGACCCATTTGCCATGATGGAAAAACCTTGGAGATAAGCAAAGACTTCCCTGTTCTCGGAGGTAGGGAGATAGCACTTTGCTTATAATCTTTGTCTCCGTCTCCAATCTTTTGTAGAAAGTTACCGATTACCTCATGGACATGGAATGGTTGAAACTTTCCAGCAATAGGAACTTCTGATGTTATAAATCGAGCATATGTTAAGAAGTCTGTTCGACATTTAAGTCGAAGGAGTTCTTGTTTGTCTGAAGGTGAAAGGGAAGAAATATTCCCTTCCATCTCTTTAACAATCTGCCTTTCCTTCGCGGCTTCTACCTTGTTCATAATTTATCTGGTCTAAGAGAGATGAGATTTGTTGTTGGTCAGGTGGCAGATCAAAATACTTTGTGGGCAATGAATTACCTAATAGAGATGAAGGTTCTGGTGGCTCTGGTGAATTTATCTTAGACTCTAAAGAGTCTTTAAGCACTTTATCTTTGTTATTGGTTGTCTTACATCCATCGAAATTAATTGGAACATCAGGATTGAAGAGTCCAAGGACAATATCCGCTGCCTCAAGGAGGCCTTCTCCAGGGGAGAGTTGCTTCCATTCCTTATGAGCAGGTTTGAGGGCTTTATTAATTGTTAATGTTGCTTCAGTTCGAGATTTTTTACTTAACTTGGGAATTTGTTTGATATTTTTGTTTGTAAGTACAAGGGCTGGTGTCTTTGCAACTCCAATTCTTGGACCATCTTTAGTTCCGTCTAAACGTTTAACATACTGATAAAGGTCCATAATCGCCCTAGCGTGCTCTGTCATATCTTTTAGGGCTAGAGGAAAATAAGAGAAGTTAGATGAGAAAAATTTTCTCATTGTACGATATTGAGCATCAATTAACTTTCTCTCAATAGACTCCACCTTAGAGATATTATTATCTGCTTGCTTAAGAGCCTTTTCAATAGCCTCTAACGAATAAATAAGTTCTGAGAAAAGCTCTGGGAAGTCAGCATTCTTTGCACCCTCCATTCTATCAGCAAGGTCTTTCAACCTACTAACAGCCTTAAGGATTTTTGTTAGATCAAAAGGATTCTTAACGCATAATTCCTCACCAATCTGAGTAGGAAGAAAGTCAGTGATTGGGTTATTATTATTATCTACTGGATTCCCACTAGGTGAATAGGAACTATGCCCACTCTTAAGTACATTGCCACAGGGGTCAAGGAGTCTATTCCCATCAGAATCTACCCCATGTTCTGTCTTTCTACATTTAGGGTCACATGGGCAATCCAATCCGCCCCCACCGAATAGTCCCCCAAGGCCGGGTATCCCGCCAAGGATAGATGAGACCGGGTTAATACCAGTAAGAGCAGAAAATGCGCTTAGGCCTAAACCTGCAGGTCCTAAGAATGAGGTGAATTGCCCACCTAACCCAACTAACTGGAGCGCTGAGGTAGCCAATTGTGGTACACCCTGTAACCCGCCAAGACTAGGAATGCCTGGTAGGTTAGCAAAATTAGCGGCCATCTGAGCAATTTCACCAAAATCCCCACCAGAAAGTTTCCCTAGAATATCCCCAGAAACCAAGTCAGTAAGACCACCGATCCCTCCTGCTGTAGAGATAATCTGATTAATAGAATCTGGTAGGGATTGATCCAATGCCCCAACGGCACTACCGATAATATTATTGATGGAGAGAGGTTGACCATTTAGAATATCTTTACCAATGTCCCATACAGGGGATACGAATTGTGCTACCTCTGGAGGGAGCTGGGAGAGACCAAGCATCGCAGCACTATCAATAGCACCCAATGCTCCACCAGCCATATATGCTGAATATACTCCGGCCACCTGAGAAGGTAGGCCATTGAATGCCTGATTGAGAGAGTTCTTGCCTATGATTTGCAGAGCAGAGTCAAGAGTATTATTTCGTATACCCCTAGCCAGCACATCCCCTGCTCCTCCAGCAGTGCGAAGAATCGCTACCAACTCATCATCAATAACACCACCCCTATTTATGGCATTGGTTATCTGTGAAGTTAATGCAGCAATGGATTGATTAGAATTGTTTGCAATCGCAATCTTTGCAAGGTTGCTAAGCATATCCGCCCCGTTAAATTGCCCTGGAAGAGCATTTGCTGCGATCATTGCTTCCTTCAGGGCCGGATCTGAAGCAATAGGTGCCACTGCATTTCCGGCAGCCTTTAAGATTTCTTTACCTGCTTTACCAACAAAATCTTGGGAGGAAGGTGATGCATTTTGAGCTAGGGCCTCCATGGGTTTTTTAGAAGCCAAGAAGTCCTTTCTGGACATTGGCTTTTCACCCGGATAGAATTGTACTGGTCTCCGAGTACCGGGATGGACCCATTTCATCTGGCCTTGGTAGCGGAGACAAATCGCCAGCTCAGAGTTATCACCGGGGTCTATGATTGCCTCCATCCCATGATTCTTCTCAGTGCAAGAAGGGAGTGTAGTTCGGAATACTAACGGAGGTGAAGATACTGGGCTCCATGAGAAATCACCATTCTCATCCCTACGGCACATTAGCATCGTCGAGCGAAACTTCCGATCCTCCGCAAACTCTCTTATCTCCCCCTCAAGTGCCTGAGAGCATTTAGGCATTCCAGACTTCTTAGAAAGATTGGTATTTATCTGCGATTCCACCACTCCAGGATCAAATCCCTTCTCAACTAGTTTGCCATGGGTAAGGGATTTCCATGCATAGACCGGATCCCCACCTTCTTGGGTATTATTTCTTCTGAGGCAAATAATAACATCTTGATTTACCTCATTCTCAAGGAGATACATCCGTCCAGCATTATCTTCATTGCATCTCATACCGGGATCGGAGGCAATACTTCCTGCCTCCATTTGCTCACCAAGTACTGTGAGTTGGATAGGCGTACCTACACCACTCCCTCTAGGATCTTTATTAAATATCTGACTTACAAATGCGTCGTTAGTATTACCTCCGGCTTTGGAAAGGAGGCAAGGAGCACCGATATATTGCGAACTTAGTTGGCCCTTATGACTACCTTGTACATACACCCAGTCACTTGTAATCCCCGAGTAAAGTACCTTAACCCTCCCAAGTCTTTTAGGATCTGACACAGAGACAATAGTCCCAATCTCATTAAATGGATCTCCAAAGGGTCCGCCTATAGCCTCCGAGGTGCGGAGGCTAAGTTCTTTCATTGTCTGTAGGTCGTCAAAAAATCCCATGTATTAGTCCTCTTCTACAATCTCTGGCTCAAAAAAACCGTCTCCAACTGCCCATAGATCTGCAGAAAGATATGCATATTGAATATGTTTATTTAGGTTATCTGGTAACCAATTCTTAGAGATATAATTCACTCTATCCCAAGACTTACCGTCTCTATTATAGTAGTATGGAACTCTAAAAAATACATTCTTACTATCTTCAACTGAAGTAACTCTAGATACTCCAGCCACTATTTGATTTGAATAGTTGTTAATAGCAAGATCAGATTCTCCACCTACCTGTAGAATTTCTGACTTATATGGCCATAAGGGAGGAGCATCAATTTCAACATTTCTAAGACCATTCTTTGGCCTTCTAACTAATACCTCTGAGGTAGTTCCATCCTCTTTTGTTAAAATTGATGTATTTTTTATTTCAACCTCTTCCTCTGTATGGGCTTTAAGATCGAATATTGAAGATAAGAAAGCAAATGATAACACACTTCCTTTCGATTCCATAAGACCATTCCATTTACCATCATAAATTTTTATGGAATTTGTTGGAGATAGTGATAGTATCTTAGAAGTACTATTATATGCTTTTTCTTTGTATAAATATTCGGATGCTAATACATTTGAATTATAAGTAAGAGAACTCACCTCATCAAATTTAATTTTATTACTATTATCTTGGGAGGGATATGTCGTCCATAATTGACTCGATATAAAGGGGAATTTATTAAGCGCTTCGCCTTTGGGAGTTTTTATCTCACCAACACCTGGGAGGGTAAATGTTTTTTCACGATCATACCATCCGAAAGCATTTTCGATCATCGCTACTTTGATCTTTCTTTCCCATCTACCATCCCATAGATCCCCAAATAGACCTACATGTTGCGCGAGCCAATCAAGAACCAGCGGAGAACATGTCTCAAGATCGAGATAGTTCTGATAGAAAGATGCAATTTGGTCTTTCTTTGAGGAAAGAAACTCATCCACCCCACTTGTTAACCATTGAGCTGGGGATTCATTTTCAGAGAATAATGGATCAGAGCGATATGCCTCGGAAATACCTGGCAATCTAGAGTATACTGGACGCGCTATATCATTCTTAGAGTACTCAAGTACTCCTCTCTTTAGAGAACTTTTTGTTACCTGGATTATATTATTAAAAAGTTCTTTTACTCGGTTATATACGGTAATAATGAACTTAAAATTATCATGGACTCTTACTTCTTTATAGAGATATTCTTCCTCAATAATTAAAGCGCATTGCTCATACCACTCAGTAGGTAATGTGGAGAATACCTGTAACATCTCACCTTTAACTTCTTCTCTAACCCCATCTTCATAAAGAACTAAAGAAATGTACCCGTCCGACTTCTGTGGATAAAGGAGAGTCATGAACGACGAAATAAATCTATCTCTTCTGTTTTCAAGACCTATTACATTTGTCTTAGGAGGATTATTTATCGCATCTAATCTCTCATCAATCACTCTTATTGCCTGATCTATAAAATCTTCTGAAAAATAATATTTTGGAGGGAGGTAAATTTTTGAATACTTAGAAGCCGGAGCATCGATATCTAATGTTAATGGACCGGATTCAGTGAAGGTTATTGCTTTACCTCTAAGTACAGAATGAAGTGATACTTCTTTTTCTACGTTTAAATAATATATCAAAGGAGCATTAGAATTATATGTATTACTTGACTGATATTTCCACTTCTTATTTCTTACATAACTTAGTTTTCCAATAATACATTTACCAGGATTACAAAGAGTATCTTCTCCTTCACCGTCTTTACATATCAATCCTATTCTGGAGCAACTCTCCATTCCACCATGTTCTGTGCCACCAAGCGGATGCCCATGGGCGTAGATAGGAAATCCACCAAGAGTTGGATCTTCTGAAATTACCTCGGTATTGGAATACGTATGTCCAATGTTTTTATATACAAATCCATCAAGAGTTAAATTGCCACTTTGAACCGAAATTACTCTATCTCTAGGAGAGTTAATATCTTTTGATTCAAAAACAATATTCCCTAACTTATGAGCAAATATTTTTTGCTTTTTTGTTCTATCAAACTCTAAGATAATATGAGCTGAAGAAAGGGAGGGATTATTTTTTCTTGATTGTATACTATCCCAAACTGATAGATTCATGGTGTATATAGATTGGTATAGGTATATGTGAGTGGGCTAAAATCGTTGATAGATGTAAATGTTATTTGGAGGTTATACAACTTATATGAGATGATTCCAGAAGTGGGAACATATACCTCATTATCTGAATTTATTACATCTATATATGAGTAGATACATTTACCCAATGATTCTGATTCTTCACCAATAAACCCAGCACAAAATCCTTCGACATTGGCTGAATCTTTTAACATTAACTTTGTATCAAGTGTATTTATTGTCTTGACAAATGAGAATCCATAAAGTCTTCTCAAAAGATCTTGGTAGGATAGATTAGATCCTAGAGGGAGGTTTATTGGATTGATGTATTCTTGTAATGAAACAAGAATCTCATTAGATCTAGATTCTATGTTTCCAGAAATTTCAGCTGGATCATAATAGACCTCAATTACCATATCAATAGGAATTATCTCTGGTGGTAATATGGAGATATTAGTGCCTAAAGTAACTCTATTTCTTACAGACTCGATAATATACTGGAGTGTTGTATCTGACAGTTGTTTTCCATTATCATCACCAGCGCATATGACTATATTCCCAGACAGAGCAGAAGAGAGTTGATACCTTTCTTCGTATGTAAGAACTTTTATCAAGGATGCTTCTGGCGCTAGTACAGATACCTCATTCTGAAAGTCTAAAGCAGTAGTTAGATTTCTCCTGCTCAGAACTTCAAAGGCTCTTTTCTTCATCGAGTTAACAGACTCTAAGTCTTTGCCTCCAGTCGCAGCAGAGTTATTTCTTAGAAAATCTAACCCTACAAAACTTCTTTCAATTTTATTGATTTCTCCTGCTCCGACATTATATACCGACCCCCATTTCTCTGAGCGACAAATAGCAGTGATGGAATCTTCCGACTCAAGAATCCTTACTTCCTCAAGGAGGGTAAAACTAAGACCATTATTTGCATATACTCTAGTCCCAGATGGTATAATTACAACTCTATTATACCCAGGTACTTTATAAAAACTCACATCAACTAACGCCCTTGCTCCTATCCTTCTTTGAATGCCTAATTGTCTTAACCATTGTAGACTAAATGCCTCGGGGAGATTGTTAAGATAATAAAGAAGTTCTGATTGGGCGAATGCTTGACCTTCACTAATTGCCGCTAGTGGTGAAGCCGGAGTAAAATCATTTAACTCACCTCCAGACTCAAGATTTATTCTGGTCTGAATTGCGCGTACTAATGCCGAAGTATTTCTACTATCGAGTTGGAGTGGTAGTATCGGACCGTAGATATTAGCCATTAGAATGTATTAGAGAATTTACGAGAAGACATTGGCAATCCGTCTTCTTTATCAGAATTTAAAATTTTTGGAAGATTGGACGTATCGAAATAGTCCCCATTAGACATAGTAGCTGGGTCAAATGTTAAGAGATTATTAATTCTAGGTCCGATGAGACTTATTTCATAAATATCCCTATCACTTTGAGAAAGACCAGCGATATTGGCCAAGTCCCCTAGAACTGAAGTAGCATTCCAAATATCCGATCCAGAAAGAACAGAATTGATTTCTAGCGAAATATCTCTAAGAGACTCGGCTCCTGCGGGGTTGAATACTGACTCAAGGGACGTATTCGATGGATAACCAACATATCCATCAATCACTGAGTTTTTAAATGTGACAGGGGTAGTAGAGGATGAAGTTTCGAATCCTGGATAAGCGATTTCAGAGAAATATTTCTGAGGAGAAAGGTATCCGGTTGCAAAAGATACACCCCTATAATCCTTATCTAGATCAATACTTTGAGACAAAGATACGGTAGTATCTGGGGGTGGGGTGCTTATTTTATTCTTGGGATTATTACCTGCGATTTTTGCAATGAATGAAATATCTGGCCCTAATACCGGATCTGAATTAATTGACGATATTACACCATCGGCCAAAGAGGACGTATTTTCAAATCCTACAAACAATTTATTAAAAGTTTTAAGAATGAAATCTTTTAAACCTTCTCCATATCGCGTACTAGAATCTATCTCTAGAGATAATTGTTTTGGTAATTTTTTAAAAATTTTTGTAATCCAATCTGCACCGAAAGTGCTATCAATATAATCCGCGAAAAAGTTATCTTGTTGATATCTAGATAATAAATAGTCTTTAATAGACTCAAAAAAGTAATCTTTCGATTCTAAAAAACTTTCAAAGATATCAGATGGTCTTTGGGAATCAAAAATCTTTGTTGGTGAGTTACTTATTATCTGATTTTGAACCTCTCTGAATAGATCGGTGCTACCATATGCTACTGAGGCGAGCCCACTCAGCGTACTAAAATTATCAGTAATATACCCTGTTTTCAAGGCGAATTTCCTTTGCTCTATTATAATTTAAACCTTAGTAATTAGATTAAAGATTATCAGACAAACCTCGTATTGTTGATGGCTGAGGCAACATTCCAACAACTAACAACTTTGCTCCCTGGCGAAGAACCATTCATTGGTGATCTCGATGAGGGAGAACTTTGTATCAATGTTGCTGATGGAAGGATTTGGGCAGGGGATTCAATTTCTACCCCCATAGAACTCGGAGGAGCGGTTAAAAACCATCCAATGGGCCCACTAATTACTTCGAATTATCTGGAGGTAGATGTAACATCTCCAGATAATTTACCAATCTCGAATACGAATCCGTTGGACATCCCCCCTGGGTACTATAGAGAACAAAGAATTCTTTTAAGATTTCCAGAAACCGAACTTGAGAACTTTACAACTTATTTCGACTACCCAGTGAACTGGGGCAGTGAGATAATTTGGAAAGCTTATTCCACAGGTTTTACCTGGGGAGGTGGTGATGAGATTTTAAATCCAACGGCGGATAATCCTATTGATTTTTATAAAGCCCAAGGAAGAATCATCTTGGTAGAATTAAACTCTTTTGGTCCAAGTTCATATTGGATGGGAAGAGTTCTCTGGGTTAACTCTAATTCTTAATTTACGCCCTCGATCATGTTAGATAAGATCCAGTTCCAGAACGGAACGATTGTAACCAAAGAATATCTCAATGAGGTGCAGAAAGGCACGAGTTTTTCTGCGACAACAGGACGTGCCAATTTTTACGCCGAGCCTACAAACTCTGAGCATGCTGGTTGGTCAGTTGGTCAAAGAGACTCTGTCAAAGACTGGGAACTAGCTGATCCCAGAGAAGATAATGAAACAGCGGTAGGTAGGCTTGCTCATGACGGTATTGTATTAAATTCCTATAATCCTACTACTGGGGCCAAGGTATGGGGTCCTCCTGCTCTTATTGAAACTGCACCTAATAGCGGAGTATATGGAGTCTGGGTAGAGGCAGGTAGTATCGTTCTTTCTGATGGACAACCTATCTCTTGGGGAGTTCAGTTTGTTCAGTTATTAAGTGGCGTAGAAGTAAACTATCTATATATCTCAGAAGAAGGCGTAAGAAATAATATTGAAAATAACGAGGCTATAGAGATCTCGATTGATCCAGGCCTACCATCTGTCTCCGAGCCACATATCCCTCTTGCTAAATTAACCCTATCCGCTGATGGAACTTCTTTAGCAACCAATGAGGACGGCGAAGTTGCTGGAGTTGGTTATGTAGATCTTCGTCCTTCACTATATATTGGTAATCTTAATACCTATCCCCGTACCCTACGTAACACAGAAACCAAAGAAGATTCTTATGTTGCAAAGGCATGGGAAAGAGTTATTGCTGATACCTCGAATGGTTCATTAATTGTTTCTCTGCCTTCCAATCCCACAGATTCCGATCGTATTGCTATTGTTGATATTTCTGGGACATTCGATAGATTCCCTGTTGTCATCCGCCCAGGTGGAGACACAAAAATTAACAACTCAGTGGATGATTGGATTGTTAATATCCGTGATGCCCACCTAGAACTTTTCTATCACGGAGCTACTTCTGAATGGAAATTTGAGGAGACCCCCGGCGGAGATTGTAATCCCGTTCTTGGAACTTTCTTGAGTTGTGGTGGTAAGGAATTCATCGGCCAACGCCTAGCAACAGAATGTCCTGATGGTGATATCGTCCCCGTTACCTTCCCCAATACCCCAGATGGAGTATATAGATACGAGGCATCCACTCAGAAATGTTATAAAGAATACTATCCTAAAGTTGCTGTATACGCCAATGGAGAGGGTGGTCTTATTTCAATTAATAATGCACCTCGTTGCTCTAAGGATTCTTCTTCGGAAATCTCTGCTGCTTCAGTTAAGAATATCATCTATGTTGATCCGGCAGTTGGTGATGACTCATTGACCAATAGTGGCTTTGACTCTGATCGTCCTTTCAGAACTATTGAAAGAGCACTTATCGAGGCGGTAAGAGAAAGTCGTAGGGCTGGGCAATATAACGATCGTTACGATAGAGTGATGATTGAGTTGGCTCCTGGTGACTATTATGTAGACAACTCACCAGGTGTGAGCAGTGTGCCTTCTCTCTCAGCCAATAATGGTTTGATTCAGAGAGTATTTACTGGATTTACAGTTCTTCAGGTTATCGAAGCTGATAGATCGATTAGAATTGATATCGATGCGCTCGATCCTACTCTCACCCAACCGCCTAAGTCTTTAAATCTCGGAAGAATTCTATATTCCCAGAGTGGTGGTGTAGGTAATGTAGTTAAAGTAGAAAAGCAGACCCTTAGTTCGTCACTTTGGACAATTACTCTAGAGTATGTAAGAGGAACATTCGCGTTCAACGATGAACTATACTACGATAATCTATCAGTAGTTAACCCATCAACCGGTGGTCTAGTAGTCCCTAGAGGTATTTCGGTTGATGGTGTGGATCTTCGTAAGGTCCGTGTAAGACCAATGTATGTACCTGAGTTGACTCCTACGGAGATTGAACCTCAGACAAAGAGAACCGCAATCTTCAAGGTGACTGGTGGTACATACATTTCACTTCTAACCTTTACTGATAACCCTCAGTACGCAAGAACCCATAACACAGTCACCTCAGTAACATTTGCTTCAGAAGCAGAGATTTTTGGTTCTGGAGATGAAGTCTCCTATTACTCCAAACTTAATTCTCTATTCAATTCATTTGATGGTTGGGGCAATGAAGGTCTTGAGCCAATCCGTGCAGAGACCACTATCGTTGCTCCTATCGCACCTTCTAAGAGCCTGCGCCAAAATGACCTAGAGGAGAATCAAACTGGTCTCCCTGGAGCCGACTCCAGAGACCTAACTTCTGTCTCTTATCCTGGACCTACTCGTCTTATCCGTAAAGATTCTTCAGGTAGTCAATTATTTGGTCTTCCTGACATCAACTCGACCAGATCATCCTCGCCATATGTCTTCAATTGCTCGGTAAGATCGATCTTCGGCCTTAATGGTATGTGGGCAAATGGAGCTTTAGTTTCTGGCTTCAAGTCGATGGTGACTGCCAACTTTACTCAGGTATCACTCCAGACCGATCCTAATTGCTTCAATGATCAAGGATACTATCTCGATCCCCCAACAAATAAGGAAACAGGTCAAGGTAAGCAATATCGCGTAAGCCCTAACGATCGCTTTAAGTATCGTCATTGGGGATTTAGAGGAAGTAACGACTCAACAATTCAAATTGTGTCTTGCTTTGTTATTGGTAACTCTGATCACTTTATCTCTGATAGTGGAGCTGATTTATCAATCACTAACTCCTGTTCTGACTTTGGTGATATCTCACTAAGAGGTATTGGGTATAAAGCTAATCCATTTAGCCAAGACGAAGGTATCCCAGGACCCGGTTATCTTGGTACAAGACTTTCTCAGGTCATTCCTCCTCTTCCTTTAAAGTACGCCTGTAAGAAAGATCTTCAAGGTAATGTAATTGATAATGGTAATTGTTTTACTAATCGCCAACCAACTCTAGTTGATACTGAAATCAATACGAGTTTGGTAATTAATTATGAAAAGACTGAAACTTATATTCTAGCAAATGCTGTTGGATTTAATGCTCCTAGTATCTTAAGAGTATATTTTGATAATGCTGATAATGCCAATCCATTTACTCTGGAGAATCCTCCATCAGCAGATATAGCTGCCTTTGGACAATTCTCTTATACTAAAAAGAATCTTGAAGGACAATATATTCATGCTGGTGGCACAAGTTATATAAATAGAAGAAGAGTATATATCAACGGATTTGATGAAGACGGTAATTCTGTCGTCTACTCCGGTGAAATTCAAATCTCTACTACTGCAACGCCTGGATTTGAAAAATTAGATGATAGATCTAAGGTTTTCGCTTGGGACGCAACTGCTTCTTCTTGGTATATTTCTCTCAAAACAAATGATATCGTAGAAGAGACTGTAGATGAAGATGGAGATGGATATCTCCTCAAGAAACTTGATTATGCATTCCGATTTAAACTAGCTCCAGGTACAGCACCTAACCAAGCTATACGGGACATCGACTTTATCTTCGATCGTTCTGCGATCAAAATCATTCGTGGTATCGACTCAAGAAAGAACGATGATCGAGTTTATAGAGTAATTCTTACCGGATTTGATAAGAGTCTCGGTATCCGTCGTCCTCAACCATACTACGTACTTGAGAAGCAGGCATCCTCGGCCGGATTCCCTCTTAATGGTTCACCGGATCTTATCGAAGATCCTCTCATCATTACTCAGATTCGTACCTATAATGAGGTATTTAGACCCGGCATAACTTCTCCATTAGACCAAGATAAATTTGTTACTTATCTTACTACCGGCAGTGTAGCTCGTCAGGTATTTAGTGGAGATGTATTCCCTTCTGTCGATCTTGATGAACCTGAATTGACTGAAGATCCAGCAGATTCTATTACAAAGATTGCTCTTCAGCAACTCAAGGAAAGACCCGGAGTAGACTTTGAAAGAGAGATAACTCCATCAACGGAAAGATTTAATATCAAACTCCGTGCAAATAGCACCGATGTAGGTATCCTTATTAACCTCCGTCGTCCTTCTGTAATTAGAGCCTCTAATCATACTTGGGAATGGACAGGTTATCTTAACTATGATACTGCCTTCCCAACATTCCAAGGTGATCCTCTAGAAGCTGAATTTGCTTTAGGTAAAATTATCGTTGAAGAAAGTGGTGGTAGAGTTTATGCCACTGGGATGAATGAAGAGGGTAGTTACTATATCGGCACTACAGTATTCGATCTTCGTTCTGGTGAGCAATTCGCTATCCCGCTTAAGGCTGATACTGAGCCCGGTAATGTAACCAACCAGGTACTTAATAATGTAATTGTTAAGAATACTCTCCTCATGGCAGATGATAGTAAGATTATCTTCCAAGATGGTACTCAGATTATCCTTAATAAGAATACTGAAATTGTATCTAATGTAGGTCCTATTACCGCCGGTGATGGTTCTAAGTCCTATGGTACTACGGATTTCGCTGGTCTTGTTCAGTTAGCTAAACGTGAGGATATCGAGGGTGCTAGAAACCTTATCGGACTTAAAGGGGTTTCAGACAAGGTAGTTGTATCGGCCCTTCAACTTGCTCAAGAATTTGAGACTAGACTCTCTGGATTTATTAGTGCAGGTACTGGCGTAACTGTCCAAGTTACACCTAATAATGCTGGTACAGAAGACGAGGCGGATGACTTTAATACTTATGCAGTGTCTATTGGCCAAGACGTTGCCACTACTGCTAATGTTACATTCAATAGTGTCACTGCTGCTGCTGATATTTGTGCTTTCTCTGATATTAGATTAAAGCAGAATGTTCTCTCGATTGATAACTCATTAGCTAAGATCGAAGGTCTTCGCGGTGTCTCCTTTGAGTTAAAGAATGATCCCGGTGTCCCTCATCTCGGACTTATTGCCCAAGAGGTTAAGGATGTTGTACCAGAGGTGGTGCATCATGACGATGCCACTGATATGTATAAAGTATCATATCAATCATTAATTCCTGTGCTAATCGAGGCAATTAAAGAACTATCAGATCGCGTTAAGAAACTCGAGGAGAAGTGATAGATGTCTGCAAAGTTTACAACTTCTGGTAACATCAAAGTTGATGCTGGTATCCAGTACGTAAAATTACGGATGGATATTAGTTGGAATGATAGCGCAGCTACTTATGGCATTGCTTTAAAAAGTCTCTCATTTTCAGCAGATAATAGGACCATAGAATGGTCCAGAGATGATAGTAATGAGTCTGGGAGCGCAGACCGTACATTTAATATTTCCGGGCAACAAAGCGGTGCAACAGAAGTAAGTATTAATTATCAGTCTCAAGGTACATCTTTAAATGTAGTAAAGCAAAGTGATAAAAAAATAATATTTTTAGATGGTGATGGTAGTGATGCAAATGCTACCATAACTCTATCAATATTAGAAAATGTTCCTTTCTCTGCCACTCCTCCTCCAGTAGTTCCTCCAGGTGGTGGTTTTACTCCCGCTCCCCCGTTAGATTGCCCCCCAGGCCCTTGGTCAGATCCCAATATTCCTCCACCTTGTGGGGCTCCTCCTAGTGGTATTTCCTCGTCTGATGGATTGCAAATATCCATAACTGGACAAAATCAGATCACTCTTAATCTAAAAAATTACGTAAATAAACTTGTGAGTTTAAAAATAACTCATCAGGTAGATGCGGCCTGGACACAAAGTTTTAGTTTTAATATTCCTAATTGCTCGGATATTAGTCCTGATACAGGCGGGGCACCATACTCTAAAGGGGCGTATTCTAATTCAAATATCACGGGTACTAATGTATTCTACGTATATAATATAGATGGAGGAAATAATAACTACGTATTTAATCATAGTTCTATTGCTGGTCCGGCCCCTACCCGCCAACTCTACTCAAAACAATGCACTACAACTTGTGATGAAGAAGGGAATTGTGTTGAGACTTGTGTCTGTGTACCATCTGGTATAGAGACTTTTGGTCCTTGGCCATATTGCAATACTGGCGTGGCCATATCAAAAAATGGTGGGGATAAAGTACAATGGCAATATGAAGATGGTGGTGGTGGAAGTTATGATGATCAATATGTCACCGTAGAAGTTATTGGAGTAAGAAATGCCATTTCGTCGGTTGGAGCTATTTGTACCTCAGCTTTAAAGGCAAATGTATGGATTCCAGATTCTACTCAAGCGGGAATAGTAGGAAACTGTATCGGAAATTATAAAAACCATTCACAAAAAATCAGATTTAGAATCCCATCTTTAAAAGTTTCTAAGACTACTTTTTCAGATCCGGTGTGTAGTTCAAGTTTTAGAGGTGTTGCTGGAGCCGTTCCACCGAGCCAACAACTTGGTAGTTTAAGTTCAGAGTACTCAGTCTTACATCTTTTCAATGATGATTTTTATACAACAACATCATTGATATCTGGCAATGGAATTATCGTAACACCTCAGAATCTTGATGATGACTACCATAGTCCGTTTAATGAGGCAAATCCACAATCTAATACCAATCTTGGGACCTTAGATAGGAGATATTACACTGTCCAATTTACTGATGGAACTCAGGTAACTCCGGGCGCACAAAATATAGGGGTTACTGTGGGGCAGAATGTAACTGCTGGTGGATTGAATACTAATATCACTCTATTTAAAAAAGAACAAGTAAATACAAATACTATGAGAGTGTGGTTCTACACTTCTTATAGTGAAAATGTTCAATTTACTAATGATATAATTCATGTATTTGATGATGATCAAAATACAACAAATACCGCACTATCAAAACTAGTAAATCCCGGTAGTATTATTATTACCCCACAAAGTTTAACTGATCCCGGTAATGGTACTGCAGGATTTGAAACTTTGAACCAAACAAATAAAAAACATTATTTAATTACATTCTCTGATGACACCATAGTACAAACTGGTGGTACTAATATAGAAATAGATGTTAATAGAAATCTAACGGCTAGCGGATTAACAGTGCCTGGTTTTGTGTCTAAAAAAGAGAGAGTTGACGACAAGAACCTAAGGGTATGGTTTACTTGGTACTATGCAGATAGACCAGTTGGATTAGAAAATGATAACGGATTTGCCAGAGACTGGAGTGTAAGAAGAATTAAACCTGAAAACTCTTCTGGTAATGTATTTGTTCGTAACTGGTATTTAAGTAAAATTAACTAATGATAACCTCGATATCATCTTCTTCTGGGCGTAAAGCCCGACCACCAAAATGGTGGGGGAAGTTAGTAGATACTATTCCCCGCCTAGAGTTGCCATGGCTCAGACCCCAAACCTGGACACCGGAATTGGCTCAGAAGTGGATGAGAAGTATCCCATCAAAGTGCCCATTTGAACGTCAATGGTGGGTGGGGGATAGACTGATTCTCTTCATCCCAGCACTCTGCTCTCTCAATCCCCTCTCCACCCAACTCTACTCTCTACGCCTTGAAGCCCAGACGTACCTGGCCAGACTTGAGGTCGATGAAAAATCAGTTTAAAGAAATGTATCCAGATTTGGACCTGAAATCCAATTCTGTGATAGAATATCCAAGTGAGCAAAGAGAGATCTTTCCTCCAAGAGACCCTTACTAAGAGAATTTTAAAATGTCCGCAACTTTTCAAATCACGACCATTGACCTGAGCACAAACGCTCCTCAACTCGCTCCTCTCAGTGGCCGCGAATACACTTCTGAATATACTCAGCTCCCTAACGCCAACCTTCCTAAGGTGATGCGTAAGGAACTCGATACTGTCTTCCAGTTCCTCACCGGCGAAGAACTCCCTCTCGATGAGAACACTTTCCTTATCAAAGCCCGTGATGGTGTGTACTTCCGTCTCTTCGGTCCCGTACTCAAAGTCGGTGCTGATGGCGTAGAAGGCACTGAAACTGGTAAACTCTACATCCAATGGGGTCCTCGTTTCTTGCCCGTTGGTATTACCAAAGGTGGATTTGTAACCGAAGATGGTCGTGAAATCGAAGCCGAATTTGGTTCTTTCAACTTCTCCGGTCGTGGTGAAGATCCTTGCCTCTTTGTTTCGGTAGATACCAATGATGGCCAAACAGTCCTCCCTGTGGCAGTCCGCTTCAGCGACTGGGAAAATCCCACCGATCCTAAGGCCCTCAACGCTCTTCTGAAGAAGAAGCCTGAGGATGTTGTTGCTCTCCTCCAACCTGTGACTGCAAAGGGTGCTGCTTCTGGCCCTCGCATTGAAGCCGATGAAGAAATCGATTTCCGTGAGTTGGATGTAAACACCCCTTATCAGGTTGTTGGGTACTATCCCTGTAAGACTTCGTATGGCTTGACCTATCGCATCTTGATCGATAACCTCCCTGAAGAGGGCAAGGTTTCTGGCGCATGGGCCCATAGCTCCATTCGTCCTCTCTTGGCTACCAAGCCCGAGATCAACCGTGATAAGCCTGCTACTCTTACCCTGCGTAGCAAAGAAGAACTCGATTCTGGCAAGATTCGTATCCGCTCCACTCTCCTCCTTGCTCAGCAAGAGAGTTCCGAAGAAGCATTGAATTTAGATTTTTAGATTCTTTAAGTCTTGACTTCTAAGTTTAAAGGTCCTATAATGGGCCTTTTTTTATGTCTAAAAATCACTACGTATATTACTCTTATGAAGAGTGGGGTCGTGGATATATAGGAGTCCGTAGTACTAAATTAGATCCATGGAAAGATCCATATATGGGAAGCTTTAAAGATAGATCATTTAAACCGACTCGTAAAGAAATTATTGCAATTTTTAGATCTAGGAAAGAAGCATTAGAAGCTGAAATTATTTTACATGATTTTTATAAAGTACATTTAAATTCTCATTTTGCAAATAAAGCAAAACAAACATCAACGGGATTTAGTCAAGAAGGAATTAAAGGCAGAAAATGGTGGAATAATGGAAAACAAAGAAAACTTTGCGAACAATGTCCTGGACCAGAATATGAACGTGGAAATCTTTTACCTGGTCAAAAGGGAAGTTTTTATGGAAAGACCTTATCTATAAAGGCACGTCAAAAATTAAGTGAATATGCAAAAAATCGTATAGGGAAAAAATCACCAATGTATGGTAAAACGCATTCAAAAGATGCAAGAAGAAAAATAAGCGAATTCAGAAAGACTTGTATAGGTGAAAAAAATCATATGTTTGGTAAAAGAGGAGAAAATAGTCCTATCTTTGGCATTACAAGGAATGAAGAAACTCGGAAGAAAATAAGTGAATATGCTAAAAAATGCCGATGGTGGACTGATGGAGTCTCTCTTAAAAGATGCCCAGATCAACCCGGTCCAGAATGGAAACCAGGGCGGATTAAAAAGATATAAGTTTAAAGACATATTACTGTTAGAATTATTATGGAGAACGATTTAAGAGTCCCTGAGGGTTGGGGTGTTGCAGAATACGCCGAACCTGGTAAGGACACTGGTAAACAATCTAAGAACCTAGAGTTAATTGCACCTGGTCCTCAGAGTGGTGAAGATGATTATCATTCTCAATATGTAGACCCAGAAGGTAAGTTTGGTGCTGCGAAGACAGAACGTGGGTCCTCAGAGCATTGTTCATATGGCGGAGAAGAATCCTCCCAAGAAGAACCAAAAGGCTCCCAGCCCTATGATGTTGGTCAACTCCACCTCGAAGATAAAGAAGTAGTGGTGGAAGATGGTAGACAGAGAGGCTATCATTACTATCTTGTTACCCATCCCGACGAAGAGTATTTCTACTCTGTTATTCCTAAACTCCGTGGTAATAAAGAGACCTATAAGAGCCCACGTAAATCAACTCGTAAGGAAGCCCTAGAAGCAGCCTATAAAGTTCTCAATGTAACTCTCCCTGCTTCTATTTCAGATCAGATGCATTACACGTATCCAGAATCAGAAATATGATAGAATAAGATTCTATCCATTTAATCAACCCATACCCTCTTTCTCCATCCCATGAGCAGTATCCTCGAGCATAATAAGATGATCTTTAAAAAGGACACAGGGTTTGACTTCCCTGAGTTCTATGACTATTATGAACGTACCGTGGCTAGCGTATGGCGACATCAAGAAGTTGCCATGGAGTCGGATCTTCGCGACTGGCAATTCAACTCCACTCCAGATGAAAGGAAGGTTATTGCTGGTATCCTCAAGGGATTTGTAAGTGCTGAGTTGGGTATTGGTTGCTACTGGGCTGATGAGGTCTGTCGAATCTTCCCCAAACCGGAGATCCAGGCCATGGCCAAAGCCTTTTCATTCTTTGAGACAATTCACGCTGCAGCCTACTCGTACCTGAATGATGTTCTAGGTCTTAAGGAATACGAGGAGTTTATCAATGATCCTGTTGCCTGTTCTAAGATCGATACGTTCTTCTCTAAATATCCCGATAAGGTATCTCTCGCCGTATTCTCTGGAGCTGGTGAGGGTGTAAGTCTCTTTAGTTCTTTCGCTGTTCTCCTCAGTTTTAATAAGGATGGACGTTATAAGGGACTTGCTCAAATCATCTCTTGGAGTGCTATTGATGAACAAACCCATTCAGAGGCAGGTTGCCAACTCTTCCGTCGACTTGTCGATGAGGTAGGTCTTTCTGAGGATGATAAAAAAGCAATCTATGATGGATTTCAATTAGTTATTGATAAAGAGTTTGCTTTTATTGACCATATCTTCAACTCTGCTAGTATTTCTTCGATTGACGCAAATGAGTTGAAAGCTTATATTAAGAACAGAGCCAACGAACGTCTACTTCTTCTAGGCCTTGATCAAATGTTCAAACTATCAACCCAAGAACTAACTCAAGCGAAGTCAGTTTCTTCATGGTTTGATCCAACAGTCAAGGGTGCAAGTAGCACAGACTTCTTCGCTGCCTCTAAAGACGGTGCGAATTACGTTGCCAAAGTCTCCCAAGACTTTATGACAGTGGATCTTTCTGCACTCGATCTAGTACTTTCTTGATTTAAATAAGATGGCTATCCATCCCAACCCCGATCGTAATGAAAACTTAATGGCAAGAGACCACGGCACGGTCTGCCTAATCACTGATATAAGAGCTGATAGATACCTCAAGAGAATTAAGAAAAACCTACCACCAGAGAATAGATACTCTCGTCCTTGTGGTGGAAAAAATGGATTTGATGATTACGTAGAAAGATGGCATGAATAACTTTAGAACCCCAGACGGTTGGAGGGTGAGAGGCCGGGAACAGGGAGGAAGAGAATTCTCCGGTTCAGAAGAAACATGGAAGCAGTGGAGAAATTCTCCATATGAGGTAAGTAATACCGGGAAAGTACGTCGTAAGGGAAGCGGTGAAGTCCGTAAACCTAGAGACGATGACCGAAAACATCAGAGGGTCAACCTCACATGGGATGGTAAACGTGAAGAACCACCTCTACATCAGATGGTAATGGAAGTATTTGGTCCACCTAAACCTAAGGGAGAGAATATTGTCATTCTTCATAAAGATAATGACGGGACAAATAATGCAATCTCGAACTTAAAATGGGGAACTAAATCAGAAAACGTACAACAAGCCCACGACGACGGATTAATCGATAATAGTCGTTAAATAAAACTAAATAACTAACTAACCAACCCATTGAGTTACATCTTAGTAACTATTGGGTTCGTTTACCATGCCTTATGATAGAATAAACTACCCACTTTGATCAAATGCCAGAACTTCAAGTACCAGAATGGATGAGCAAGGAAGCTGTTGATACCCTCTCACGAGGATATCTATGGAACGCTGAGACTCCTAGAGGAATGTTTGAGAGGGTCTCAAATCAAGCAGCAAAGATCCTTGACTACCCAGAGCTCTCTGAGGATCTCTTTGAGGTTCTTTGGAGAGGGTTTCTTGGCCTAGCCACTCCTGTGGCCAGTAACTTTGGCACCTCAAGGGGACTACCAATTAGTTGCTATTCCACTCATCTTTCTGACTCTGTCCAGTCTATCTACTCCCACCTCAAGGAAGTCGCTGCATTATCTAAAAATGGTGGAGGAGTAGGAATATACCTAGGTGATATCCGTCCTTCTGGATCCCCAATCGCTTCCGGTGGGAAGAGTACTGGCATTGTGCCATGGGCTCGGCAATATGACCAATGTGCCTCTGTGGTTTCTCAAGGTGGAGTGAGGAGAGGTAGTTTTGCCATGTATCTCCCAATCGATCATCCTGATCTTGCTGAGTTACTTCGCACCAAAGACCATTCCCAAGGAGACCCACGGGATTTTATCGATAGTAATATTGCTGTTTCGATCACCGATGAGTGGGTGGAGAGTATGATTACTGGGGATCGGGATAAGCAAAAAATCTTTGGTGAGGTGCTTAAGGCTCGGATGATTAGTGGGTCTCCCTACATTATCTACATTGATAACGCTAATCGCGCCAATCCCGAGTGCTATACTCAACGTGGTCTTAAAGTAAGTCTCAGTAATCTCTGTTCTGAAATCTTCCTTCACACTGACGAAAACCACACCTTTGTATGCGTACTCAGCTCCATCAACCTTGCCCGATGGGAAGAATGGAAAGACTGGAGAGGGGCAAAGACTGGCAAATCTGTACCTGAGTTGGCCGTATACCTCCTCGATGCGGTGGTTGAAGAGTTTTGCCATAAGGGTGATCGCATGCCTTCCATGGGTCGGAGTGTCCGCTTTGCACGTAAATCCAGAGCCCTTGGCCTAGGTACTATGGGACTCCATGCTCTTTATCAGTCCAAGAGTCTCCCATTTGCATCTAAAGAAGCGCGGGATCTCAATATTGAGACTCATCGATTTATTAAAGAACAAGCAATTAAGGCTTCGGAAGAGATGGCCAAACGATATGGCGAGCCGGAGTGGTGCGAGGGAAGTGGTCGTCGTCATACCCACCTTATGGCAATTGCCCCAACCCGGTCCAACTCAGTTATCTGTGGAGCAGTGAGTCAAGGAATCGAGCCTATTGACGCAAATTATTATGTTGCTAAGCAAGCAAAAGGAACCTTTGTACGTAAAAATCCTTATCTCGAAAATCATCTGGAGTCTATTGGGAAAAATACAGATGAGGTATGGGAAAGCATCTTGGAGTTTAGGGGATCTGTGCAACATTTAGACTTCCTGTCAGAGGACGCAAAGAATATCTTCCTTACTGCCCGGGAGACTGATCAGTTTGAACTCGTAAAACAGGCATCTGATCGTCAACCATATGTCTGCCAAGGGCAATCCCTCAACCTCTTCGTAGATCCAGAGTCCTCCCCTGAGTACCTCTTCAAGCTCCACTTGAGCGCCTGGAAAGGTGGATTGAAATCACTCTATTATCTGAAGAGTAGTTCGCTCCTTGTGAAACGTAAGAAACTCGAGACAGTAACTAAAACTGCAAAGATCATCACCAAGGAAACGTGCCCATATTGCACTATGGCAAAGTCCTTGCTCAAATCTAAGGGCTATAAAATCGAGGAGATTGACCGGGCCGAAGTACCTGACTCAGAGTTTCCTTATCGCACCGTTCCTCAAATCTGGATTAATGGTTCCTATATCGGAGGGTATACTGACCTTGCCGAAAAGATCGGCACTCCAGAAAAACAATATGGAGACTGCGCTGCTTGTGAAGGTTGACAGAGATAACCTATTATGATAGAATCTAAAAGCCAATTTATTAACGACATGATGTTCGATTACGCAAAATTTATCGACCAAGGATATGCCTCTCAGCAGAAATATGCCAAGGCAGCCGGACAACCTGGACCTCTTGACCCAGATCTCACCAGAGAAGATCGTCATGCAAAAGTAATCGAGTACATGGGTCATCTTATTGAAGAGACTATTGAAGCCCGAGTTTATGTCCCTCGTCGCAGTTGGAAAAATAATGAACCTTCATTCCTAGACAATGATAAAAACCGAGAGGAATTTATCGCAGAGATGTTTGACATTCTTCTCTTCCACCGCGCTGCTCTTGCATACGCCGGTGTGACAGGATCTGAATTTGCAGAGATTGCGGAAAAGAAAATGAATTACAATTCAAAACGCAAGGACCATAACGTCAATGGTACTGAATCCGCATCTCAAGACCCCGCACAAGAACTCCAAGGAAACTGCTCATCTGCCAACTTTAATGGCTAAAGAAACACAGTATAAAGCATTTGGCACCACTCGGTGCCATTATTGCGATGGGAGGGGGTTTCTAATCCTCCAACAATCAACTCTGGAGGGCAAGATCCTCCCTAACCACGTAGAAGAATGCGAAAGGTGCAATGGAAACGGATTTTTTGAACAGAATAACTAGAGGGCAAATTCTTGTTCTTAATGCTAGTTATGAGCCAATCAACATAACCTCTTGGAAGAGGGCATTTGTCCTCCTCTTGAAAGAGAAGGCTCAAATAATCAATCATAGGGTCATCCGCCTAGTTGAGTATATCAAAATCCCATTTACAAAACTTCGCAATAACAAACCTACCAGAAGCGCAATCTACGCGCGAGATGGTCATAAATGCCAGTACTGTGGCGCAACTCGTAAGTTAACTATTGATCACGTTATTCCAAAATCCAAAGGTGGGAGCGATGATTGGGACAATTTGGTTGTTGCTTGTTCTTCTTGTAATACTAAAAAAGGAGATAAATATCTTGAGCAGACGGGGATGAAGCTCATTAGAATACCAGTTCAGCCACGCACTCATCTCGACTTGGCAATTTCCCAAACAAATCTTACAGAATGGCGTGAATACTGTTTTATAGTTTAAAATAGTTATATGGAGGGCCAATCAGGTTCTCTTCGTTCATCGGGAGGTATCTCCCGACGCAAGTAGGCCGACGGAAGGAACGCATCGTTCAGCAAGAAATCTTGCCGAAAGTACGCCGACTGAAGGAACGGGATAAGTAAACCTTATTCTCATTTCTTTGGAGGTAAACTAATGGCTAAAGTAGTATATCGTGGCGTTGAGTATGATACTCAAAAACGTCTTGAGTATCAACAACAAATGATGCAACAACCCCAACAATACAACGAGACCTATCGTGGTGTTAAGTTTACTAAGGAGGGGCACAAATGACAAATAAACTAAATTTTCTTCAGCTTATCAAAGAGCAGAAGCAAAAAGCAGATAGACGTCATAAAGCATCTTTGGCTCAGATAAAGCGATAGATTAAAGTCAAGGAGAGGGGACAATCTTCCCTCTCTTTTTTATTAGATATGGACTTCTATTTTTCTTTTGGCAAAAAGAGAGCTTCAGAAAGAGAAACAATCTTTTCTGCAGCTATTATCTGGGGGTTCATAGAGGCAATAATGGACCCACTCTTGGACTTCTTAAATAAGAAGATCATAGCAAGATTTGATGGGGAAAAGTTAAAGGTAGTATTTGATGAGTTGGATATATTTTGGCTAAGAAATGGTAATAGTAAACATTATTCCGACTCTGACATAAGATTAATAATTTCTTTATTTTTAAGATCAGTAGAAGATAATAATTTAACCAGAAAGGAACTTCTTGCTTTAGTAGATTTTATTCAGAGAAAGTGGATTGCCTCTGAGGCATTACAAAAAACCTTTACCCAAACAGACGAGGTAATTGATGCTTATGTAGAGGCCACAGTAGATCAGGCAATCGAACTCTATGAGAAGACCTATATGGAAAAGCCACTAACCCCAGAGGAGTTTGTGGCTAATACTGCAGAAATAATCTTCCATGAGCCAGATGGGAGCAAAGCCCAAGAACTCTTAGGAGGAATGATGGAGATTAAAAATAAATTTTTCTATTAAATCGACCAAAGAGGCTTCATTGGCTTTTTAGAATCGGTATTATTCTGCCTAAGAATTTTTGTCGATCCATCATCCTTTCTCTCAGGCTCAATCCATTCTCTCTTACCATCGAGCACAGCTGCGATCTCAGTAATCCAGTCCCCTGCAGTACATGCAGGGACATTTTGGCAAATTACATTACTATCTTTGGTGGGAATATGGACCTTCTCAGCGTAGTCATTAGGAAAGCCCATAAGCGCTAGACCTTCTGCCACAGTCAACCAACGGTCCTCGTGGGGATGCATAAGATAAGGCAATGACTTCCACATGAGAGATTGGGTTCTATACCAGGCCAGCTTCATGCTCCCATCCATGATATTTTTACCTGCTTTTTTCTTCTCAAGAGTGTAGTTGAGCCAACGATTAGCCTTCTCATCTTTAACAACTCTACAAGCCTCTTCTAACCAACCTGAGTCATGAATAACATTCCATACTGAAGTCATACGTTCAGATGCTACATGAGCAAGTATGTCTTGCTTAGTCGAACCTACAAACTTTGATTCAATAAACTGCCAGAGTGGATCTTCACTGGGAAGTTTTTTAGACTTACTAACAGAGTCGCTAGGAGCAAATCTCCCGTCCTTAAGAAACTTATGGAATGGGTCAAATGATTTTTTGATAGGTGCCATAACAGGTACCTTATCTCCTTTCCATAGGAAGAAGAATGAACGAGTACGCTCTTGAGGCACTCCATGATTAATCGAGGTGGTTTTCACCAAACTCATAGTATACCCATGTTCATTCGCCAAGGCATTAATCCTTTCTGCAAACTCCTCACCCATCTTTGAATAAAGAGTAGGGGCATTCTCCACCATAATTGCCTTTGGCTTAATGTTCTTCATTGAAAACTCAGCAGCATTGTACATATGAATGTTACTAGGAGCTGAGCAACCACGAGGATTATTTGCTTTATCCCCTGAGGTGGTATTTGCCATCGAAAGTCCTGCGCATGGAGGCAAAGACGTAACAATATCTACGTACCCTTTAGGAAATGCATTCTCTTCAAAGTCATAAAAAGGCACCTTGTCCATATACTTGAGGCAATATTGATCATTAGCCCCAAACACACTGCCCCAAGATGCAATCCATTCAGGCTCTGATCCTAGAGCAATCGATGTTCCAACAACACTGCCACCTACTAGGGGGATAATGTGTCCGTGAGTGTACGCCATAAAGTATTTGTGATATTATCTAAGGGATCCTTAGACTGAAAATCTTCGGTTTAAAGACTAGGGAGGATAGAATTAGAAATGGACAAAAAACTCTCGACTCAGGATTACATGGAAATCTTGAAGAAGAAGCGCCAAGATGGGACATATGACTATGCAGATCGTGTGTTCTATAAAGGTAAAGTCATGCTAAAATGTCCTCCAGGATCTACAAAAGCTGGAAATACCTGCGTCCCATCAATGAAAACACCAGCGGGTATGGGACCTGGAAAAACCTGGCAAAAAGACTTAGGTGGTATTAATCCCCAACAAGTACAACAACTAACAACAGCTAAATCCCAAAAAGACGTTAAAAAAGCCAGAAAGTCCGGCAGTTAAATTGTTTTTATAATAACTATGATTGAAAGAATCTCAAAGCCAATTCGCTTTGATAAGCAAATCCCTTGGCTAATTGTTGCCCGTGATGGAGAAAAATTCTTTGTAGCAAAAGAAGATGTAATTGCAGAAGATCCCTCAATGGAACTTATTGAGATGGGTTCTCGCTCACTCCTCCAGTGGGCCATGGAATATGACTATCCACTCCGTAAATTTGTAAAGCTCCAAAAAATCCTTGTTAAGAAGTATTTCGATATTCAGTGATAAAGAGGTTTCCTATGATAGAATGATGATCAAATCATTCACCTCGGGAGACCATGACTCTATCCTTTGATTATCAGTACATCAAGATCGCAAAAGAGATCCTTTCTGAAGGAACTGAGATCGTCGGCCGGAATAATCTGCGATACAAGCAGATGTTCGGCCAGACTATCAAAGTTGATATTCGGGAAGGATTTCCTGCATTGACCATTCGTAAAATGCCCGTTCGTAATCTCTTCAGAGAGTTTATGTGGGATATCAATGGGGATTATAAAGTTTCAGCACTTGGTCCCGCAAAACATTTCTGGGATTTTCTGGCCGATACTGAAGGCCGTCTTGCTGGGTCTTATGGACGTTCTTGGCGCTCTTGGCCACAAGTCTGCCCAGAACAAGATATGCAATGGGAAAACTTCCGTGCCAAACCATTCGATCAGCTCAAGTGGATCTGGGAACAACTCCGCATTAACCCCACCAATCGACAACTTGTTCTTCAGACTTTTAATCCTGCTTACGATTCTCTTCACTGCCCTCCTTGTCATCCTAACGTCGTGTTTTCTAGCGATGGGGCTCATCTGGATATCTTGGTAACAGCTCGGAGTAATGACATGGCCACCGGGGTCCCCTTGGATATGTTCCGTTATAGCATTCTTTGCACAAAGATGGCCCAAGATGCAAATCTTATTCCTAGGTTTGTGATGTTTACTTCTGCCAATAACCACATCTATCTGCAGAATGAGATGGCCATTGAGTCTATTATCAAGAACGTCCCAATGGAACCTTGTGACCTCTGGATTAATAATGAAAAACCCTTGTTCGATCTTGATCCAGAAATTGATTTTGAATTGATTGATTATCAGTCTCATCCTGCTGTCCGTATGGAGGTGGCAAACTGATGCCACTTCCTACATACGACTACAAATCCACTCTCCTTGAAGATGTATTTGAGCCCATCCTCGATCCTTATTACCCGGTTGTCGTCTTTGATTTCAAGGTATATGCTCATGCCATTAATAAGTTTGCAGGATTGGCTTCTGAAGTTGCTAAAGACGAAGAAGAACTAAAAACAATCATGAAGGCGATGTGGGCCTATAAGCTCAATCGTGGTCCTGATATGCTAAGTCCTTTCCCTTTTGTAGGGGTCGTGGTTGATGATCTTAAAGGCCAATTTACTCCAGAGTTTGCTGAAGCATCTACAACTGGAATTGGATACTGGAGACATATTGAAGCCCATAAACTTTCCTTGGCCGAGTATAAAGGAGGTAGGGGAGAAAAAACCCCCTTCTTCTATATCACAGAGGCTGCTGGATACGAGTATATCCTCTCTAAAGGCTCTACTTTCCCCTATTTTGCAAAGGAGTTCTTTGAGGCGGATGATATTGCTGGGCATATCTGCAGACTGAGACGTAAAGCAAGGAAGAATACGACTCTAGCTCAGAGGCAAATCATCCTATCCACTGTGGATGGTGACTGGCAAGGACTCGTTTCAGATCAAGATGATATTGTCTGGGCTAATACTGGCCCATGGTTACCTCGTCTCCGTTCTGAACGTGAAGTATGTGACTACTATCTCCGTAAAGAAAAACTAATCATCGACTCGGCGTACGGATGCTATACCGTAAAAGAAAAAGTAGGAGATGCAGGAGATAATCTCCTCCCAGGTACACCTTTACGATTTTTTGATTTATACAATGAAGATTCTGAATGGCGTTTTACGAAAGAAGATACCAGTGCAATATCAAAAGTACTCAACTCCAATACTCCTTCGAACAGGGAGGATCATCTATCTTCCGCGAAGAACTTCATCACATCGAGAGGGTTATTCTTACCTGAATTCGGAGAAACTCATGAGGATGAGAAAAAGTATTTCATGGCAAAATCTGAAAAGATTAGGATTGAAAACTCGCATCCAGAACTTCGTGGGAAGAATAAAACGCTTTGTATGGCGTTAATAGATACAGAGGAGTCCTTTAACAAATGCGTAAAACTCGCTGTTGAACAAGAAGACATTAAAGAAAAAATAAAGAAACAAACTGAGGATATTGCTAAATGTAAAGAGATTGAGGATAAGAAATGTGAAAAGGAGCTCAGAGTAACTCTGAAGTCTTTAAAAGCATTAAAGGAATCCATTTCCAACGATATATCAAATTTGATTATCTCTCTAGACAACTGACCAGATCCATCCTATAATAGTCCCCTAGGGACTTTTTTTCTTTATGGCAGCAGAATCTAAAAAACAAGGACATTCTTCCGCAAAGGAGACTCTTGGGGTCAAGGGTCCATCGAAGATGTATAAGTCGATTCTAGCCTGGTTGGAGAATAAAGGCTATCATCTTCGTTTTGATTACAATGCTAAACTTCAAAGCTTCCACTCTCTCTACGAAGAACATGATCCTTCTATGGATCCTATGGCGCCGAAAAGTGTCCGGTATCCCAAGTGGTTCCAGTTTTTGGTACCAGCTTCTGAATATCGCCTTGAAGCCGCCCAAGACCTAATTCTTGATGAAACCTGTATTGAGGAGATCGGCGCAGAAGAGCAAGAGTTTGCTGTCCCACTCTTCATCTATCGCAGTGGTCGGAGTAGTGAGATCACTGACCATGTTTTAGGACTGGAGAATCTCAAGGCCCTTCGGCATAAGAAGATGGGCGGTGGACAATATAAACTTGGTATTGCCCACTCACCCAATAAGAATGAAGGTAACAAGAGGGCTATTGAAGAGACCTACGCGTATGTCCCTGAGAAGGATTGGTTTGCCGAAGAGCTTCAAGAATTGACCTTCGAAGATATCGTAAAAATCTTCCCATACCACGAAGCTCAGATGGTAAAACTTATCATCGGCCGAGCATGCGTTGGCAGGAGTGGATCTGCTCATCCAGGCACTAATGAGATAATCGAGCATGGGTTTCGTAAGGCTGGGGTGGTGATTGGTGAACCAGGTGTCGGTAAGACAATTACCCTCAATGGTATTCTCAATGCAATGAAATACGTGGGGTATGATGTTTCTGCCATGGGAGACTTTGGTTCCCGCTTCAATCAAGGTTCGGTTATCACATCCCACCTCGCGTATAATGACGACCTTACACTTGAGAGTCTTGAGAAGATGCTCAAGGCTCATAGCTTCAAGTCCGTGGTTACTGGAGGGACAGAGAAGATCGAGAATAAGGGCACAGATGCAGTAGAAGTTGTGGCCAACACTGTCATTCTTGCAAACTGTAATGAATGGAAGCCGGAGATTACCTATAGCCTTGATAGTGGGGCTATTAGTCGCTTAGCTCCCATCTCTACATATCGCCTCTTTGAACTTGAAGAGATGTCCACAGAGGAAGGTCATGACATCCACCCCGGTTCTCATATCCGCTGGTTATGTGAGAAATACGATACCGACCCCATGTCCCTCTATCTCCGGGTTCTCCGAGACTGCACAGACTTCTTCCTGTCGAAATGCAACGATGCAGAAGACGTCCACTTCTATTCTGAGTCTCTTCTGCCTTATATGCGGATTCAGATCCACAAGAACTCTCTCGAGTGCTTCATTCGATTTGGTTTCCTAGCGTATGCCATCCGTCAACGCAGAGCAGAAGGCAATTGGCTCCCTGAACTTACCTTGGGTTCTCTCGCTGAGATCCTTGAATCCACCCGATTCTTGATGATTGACAAGAGAGCAGATAAGTTCCGCAATCTACTCAAGGATGATTGGAATGAGCGTAATCGGTCTCAATGGCATCCTTACTGGGCCCAGAGGAAACTTCTTATTACTTCTATCGACAAAGCCTATGAGATCTTTAATAATTATCGCAATGATAAGGATGTGGCATTGACCACCGAGAACGTATTCGATGTCCTCCGTCTCCGTGATGGTTTCTCAATGGGTAAGAAGATGACGCACATCGTCAGAACCTGGGAGATGGTGAAAGGCGAGAAGAATAAGATCTATGAGTTGGCAAAGAAGGTTGTTTCAAACATGACAGAAGAGGAACTAGAGCCTATCTACGATGATAAAACTCGGGCAAATGTGGAATGGATTTACAGTCCTGATTACGATCCTCAAAAAGTGTGAGGGGGGTACTTTGTGACAATATGTGAAGAGGGGCCTCTTCGAATCTTATTCTCTGATAAAATTAACTCATGACAAAGATCTCCGCTTCTATCTCTCTTGACTCTGAACAGTGGGACCATAAGCCCTCCTCAAAGCTCCAGTATGGCTCTGAGGTTGATAAGTTCGGCAATCCTAAGACCGAGGTTAGGGTCATTGGCGCCCGCCTCGGCTCGTCTATCGATGAGGTAACACCAAAGTCCTTGGCCCGATTCATCTCCCGTGGTCAGACCTGGAGTCCCTTTGTGTTCAATGTCTGTCCTAATTGGAAACGTCCGCGAAGGGTCGAAGGACTCTTCAAGAGTTGCCAAGTCTTTGCTATCGACTTCGACAATGGAGAATCCACTGAGGAGATCCAACTTCGCGCGGCTGAACTAGGTCTAAAGTTTTCTATCATCCACAATAGCTTTAGCTCTACTCCAGAGTTTCCTAAGCATCGGGGGATTATCTTTGCAGACACAGAGGTAACCGATTTTGACAAAGCCAAAAAAATCTCTACCGGATTGGCATATGCCTTCGATGGGGATAAGCAATGCATTGATGTTGCTCGGTTATATTTTGGCTCAACTTCAGGTAGTATTATTTCTGTTGAGGCTGAATATTGCGCTAAGGTTGCTGATCTGGAAAAGATCGCTGAGGCAGTTAATGCAGAACAATATCTGACAAAGTCCGAAAGGAATGTTGCCAAGCCAGAAGGATCGGAGTGGGGTGATGCTAAACTCCAACGTAAGATTCTTGGGGGATTGACATCTGCCAAACGTTCGTATGTTAAGAGGAAAGTACTCGGTATCCTCAAGGATGTAGAGACATTCGATGGTAAGAAAGGATCTAGATATGAATGTGTATGGAGGAATGCATCGAGATTGGCAAGGATGCCGGAGGTGGTAGGGAGTGCCGCTTATCAATGGATGATAGAGAGCATCGAGAAGAACCCGTACTTCTCTGATTGGGAATGGGACGCCGGGAATGTAGTTATTAGCGCAATCCAATGGAGTTCCGATCACGCAGACGATCCAGTTTAAAATAGAATATAGAGGGTCATAGAATGAATTTTGCAAATATAAGTTTTGGATCTAATCTTAATTTTTCTAAAGGACGGATAGATTTAGGAGAAGAATTTTTTAAAAAAGATTCTGCTAATTCTGGGAAGTTGGGAATAGAAGCATTTAAAGGTAATTTAAATGTATCAGATATTAAATTCCCATCAAATGCCCCGATGTTTGAAAATGTATTTAAAGAATCCCCTATTGTATCCGCTCCTCCTACCCCTCCATCCACTCGTCCGTATATCTGGAAATATCAATAATAATTAGGGTTTAAAGACAATATAGATATAGCTTTAATTCCCAATGCCGGGCCGTGACGAACTATTACAACAGAATAGATCCGCGGTTAAGGCTAGGATAGAATCAGCCGGGGAGGAGGCGTCGACTGGAGGCCAAAAGCCTGTCTACTCCTCCCATCGCAGTCTTTTAGGGGGTAATTTAGATGTTGCCTCGGCATTGGAGAGTATTGAATTTGCAATCAAGGGTCCTCTCGGTGATGGTGCATTACGTAACTCAGTAGCTTATATACGGTATTGGAATAGACCTGGGAGCAAATCAACTGCGGAGAACTCTGCCCAGATCATAGATGCTACTCAAATCGATCCGGCATTAGATCCTCAGTTACAAACCGCAGAACAATTAGCCAATGCGTGGTATGATGGCGGTGAACTTCCAGATAATACTACTATAGAATATAGTACCTCCTTACCAGGTGAGGCTGATGCAACTGATTGGTATACAGTAAATACTGGAGTAGAAAGAGATGAGGATGGAAATATAATCCGTGGAATAAGCCAGACAGTCTTTGCTTCGCCTAATACCGATCGACAAAAGGCTCTTTCTCAAGAAATACCTACAACTAGAACTTATTCTGGAGATCCTAGGGCAATTATAGTTGCAGATACCGAGCAGATCGGTGGAGGAGGCAGAGGATCTAGGGTTGCTGATCAGCAGATCGGACAAGTTAAACCTGCAAATCCTAACGGATTTGTAAATACCGTCTCAAGAACAGGAAGAAGTGTATTAGGCCTTCCACCTGGACAGATAGGATATACAGGTCAAGCTGGAGGAGCCCAAGGAGGCAAAGCTGCTCTTGCTTCAGGTGGTACATTAACCAAGGGCATGTGGCAGTTCCTCTTCAATCCCTCTGAGTTGGAGATTGAGGCCGGACCTGAATTCCGAACGGCAGAAACCTGGGGGGTTAGTGATAAAGCAAACTCCGGCCAACCACTCAACTGGAGCCATAATAAAAATACTCAACTCAAGTTTAATTCTGTGCTTCTCAATGGATATGTATTTGGACGCAAGGTAGAAGAACTGGAGCAGGGTATCTTTGAGCTCTTTATGGCTAGAGATGGAGAGGGTCAGGCTGGACCTCCTATCCTTGAGTTTGTATGGGGAAAGAGAGTGTTTGGCCCATGTGTGATTAAGGATATCTCCATTAAAGAAAAGATGTGGGATGAGGGGATGGTTGTTAATGCAGAACTATCCTTTACCCTTGAGCAGATTCCTGAATGGACGATTAATGACGGATATGTGGATGTGGCTAGACCCGGCCGGATTCCTATGGTCTATGATGCCACTGAATCCGGTCCTGTTGGCGTAGGAAGCACAGTGCCTCCAGGCGCGTCTCCAGATGCTAAGTCTCCAGATCAAAAATCTCAAAAACCCCAACCCCAGTCTCAAGGAGTATTAAGTGAAAGAGTCTGTGAAAGGGCCTATTATTATACTGGGTTATTCACCCAATTTAGAACAAGAATGAAGAATATAGGAGGATTTTTAAACCTTGGCAGTTATTCTGAGTATGGAAGAATCATGACAGAGTTCCAAATAAAATATCAAGATGCTATTCAAGAATTAGGTAGCGATTTTGATAATCCTTCTCAGGCGAAAATATTATATCAAACAATACAAAATATAGTAGATCCTAACAGAGGTTTAATTGCTACGGATATTGAAAATAGACTTACGCCCATTATACAAAAAGCAATTAATAAAGCTGGTGCTATATATAATAGCCCAACTAAATGTCCCTCTACAAGAGGTTCTACGGTACAACCGGAAAGAAATGGAACCCGTGGTGTAAATACTAGATTATCCACTCCCCTCAATTTATAAAGAAAAGATAATCCATGGCAACTTCATCAATAATCCTAGATATACGGGCTAATACACAGAGAGCTCTTAGTGAGTTCAAAACGTTCTCATCCCAACTCGATAATAAATTCCTAGTATCTGGACTTAAACTCGATGTAGTTCGCAATGCGCTTTCCCAAATCAACCGTGAGTTTCAAAAGAGCCTAGGGGAGCAAGGACTAGCCTCAGCGCAATCTCTTAAAGCCGCAGAGAACCAAGCCGCGATCCTAACCAATATCTATGCTGGATTCAGCAAAACTGCATCTGGTCGTATTGTCGAGGACTTTTCATCGGCTCTTAATATAGTAGCCACAAGAACCGGATCTACGGTTTCTGATATTCAGAAAACCTTAGCAGTATCACCCTATCTTTCTAGGGATTTGTCGCAAGGTATTAGACAGAATATCCTTGTAGATATTCAAAATCTCCAAACCGCTGCTCGTAGAGCCGGACTTGGAGGCAACACCGCTGACATTCTTAATAAGTTCCTAACTGGGCAGACAGGTGGCCAAGAGCTCCAAGAATCTGGGGATACACTCTCCAAGATGCTTGGTGCGGAGCTAAGTAGAGTTGGTGGTGGAGTTGGTACAGAGACAATGTCTCTCTCCGAAAGAACAAGGATTCTCCGCGCCGCCCTAGCAAATATAGACATTGAGGGATTTGCCAAAGAAACTGGTGGATTTAGGGCCGTATTAGAACAATTCTCGGCATCTCTCTTCAATCCAAAGGCCGGCCTTCTTGGCGCAATGAGGGAGTTCGTCTTAAAGACCGGCGAGGCTCCAACTACTATTTTTAAAGAAACTACAAAACTTTTTGAGAGTATCTTTGGTGAAGAAGGATTTATTAAAACTCTGAGTAGAGAACTCGCTAAAGCATTTGGTCTTAGGGGCGAAGACACAGCCATAAGATTCTTAGGCAGAGGGATTCGGTTTATTACCAATCTCATCAATGGTGCTAAAAATCTAATCGATGATATCCTTAATACTCCAATAGTCCGTAAAGTTGTAGAGATAATTAGGTCAGCTTTTGATGGTATTGTAGGATTTTTAAGGAAGCTTGAAGGTATTGCCAATAACCCTCCAGACTTCCCAGATATCTCAAAGGAGAGTATCCAGACATTTATCCGAGATATCGGGGAAAACGTACGTGGATTCTTACGTAAAGTAGGAGCATTTATTCGCGGAGAGGATATTTCCGATGAGGCAAATACCGGGGCATCAATTGTTGGTACAATAGTCGATGAGGCTGGTAAAACCATGCTCACCTTCTTCAAGGAAGTTGGTGATGCCTTATTAGCTAAAACCGGCACCATTGCCCTTGAACTTGCTAAAGTCCTTCCAGGAACCATTGCCGGGGTTATTGCCAAAGGACTAACCGGAGCAGGAGGGATTACAGGATTTATACTTTCGGCCCTTGGGGTAGGAGGACTGGGACTAGGTGCCTCAAGAGCCTTTGGCGGATTTAGGAGAGGTGTTCTTGCTGGAGAAGGTGGGGTTCCAGGCGCTATAAATAGATTCTTAGGTTCTCCTGTTGGCCCATTAAGACCAAGAGCTAGAGTCACTGGAAGTGGCCGAACACGTGGAGGCGGAGGTGGAAGAAGAACCGGAGAGGTTTCTCCTCCTGACTTAGATGATCTACTCAGTTCAATTAGAAATGAGGATGGGGCTCCTACACAAACATCTTATAGAAGGGGGCTTAGAGATAGAATCAGAGATAGATACTCAAGAACAATTGCTCCGAGATCACAATGGCCAAGGCCAGGACAAAATCTTGAATTACTTGCCCGTAGAAAAGCAATAACTGAGGGTAGAATCACTCCCTCAACCTCTGTATTAGCAGGCACTATAAGTGAGTTATTGACTCCAGAAGAAATTCTGTCGCAATATTCCCGGCCAGGCACAAAGATCAATAGATATAATACAATGTTCAAATCTATTGATATGCCAGATCAATATCTCACTCAAGCTGGCCCTCTTCCCCTCGAGTCAGCCGAACCTTGGACAATGGCCGAAGGAGCATATCAGCCATATATGGGTGAAGTAAATCCGGCTGTAACTGAAAGGAAAGACTTTCTTACCAATCAACGTAGACAGGGATTAATCGAAGAAGCAGCCTTTAGAAGAAAGATTAGAAGTAGACAAAGTGTAAGACAAAGATTTGCTCAAAGATATGGTCGTGGTGCGCTTTTAAGAACGCAAATGGGAAGATTAGGACGTGGTGGAGTACCCAATGTGCCCGGCGGGAAGTTTGGTCTTGCCATGACTGCACTTGGGTTGGGTGCAATGGCTCTCGACGCTGGGCAATCTCAAGCAGGACAAGATGAATTTGGACAAGAAATCCCTCAACCTAAAGTAGGAACGGGAGCTGCTTGGGGTTCTGTTGGTATGGGAGTTACTCAAGGAGCATTAGCCGGTTCAGCTTTAGGCCCATGGGGCGCGGCGATTGGTGGAGTTATTGGTGGTGGAATATCTCTGATGGATAAAGGTGTCAGAGATGCTATAGGAAAATCATTGAGAGACTTTGGATCTAATGCGCTTAAATGGGGTGGTGAATTAGCCGAAGGACTAAAATCCAACATATTTAAAGGATTTGAAACTATCAAAAACTTTGCAAAGGGAATAGACTGGAAGCAAAGAATCTTAGATATTGTATTCCCCGGCAGATCTTTGCTGAGAATGGGAGCGGAAAGAGTTGGTTTGGAGAGAAGTGGACGAAACTCCGGCTTTGGGGCTAATGTTAAAAATTGGCTTGCTAATATTCTAGGCCTTAAAGAAGTAGGTGGCCCCGTAATAAGAGGTGCTTCCTATATCGTGGGAGAAAGAGGTCCTGAGATTTACACACCTGGAGAAACTGGCACTATATCCTCTAATAGAGAGCTGAATTCTCTTATTTCTGGGGCTCAAAAAAATAAACCTATTAGTTCCTTAGATGGTGGAGGTGCAGTATTTAACATTACTATTAATGCCACCGGCTTAGCAGGTAATGATATTGCTGCTGCAATCCAACCTGCTGTTATGCAAGTACTGGACACCGCGTGGAGTAGATCTAACTCCAACATCGTAACAAGAGGAGCAACAATAATCTAATGATTAACTTACCACAAATAACTTCTAGGGTTGATACTGCAGAACTACAGAATATCAAAAACCAACTAGCTTTGCGCGATAGGATTAATGCTGATAACTATGAAAATATCCAGCTCGAAAGAAAAAATCCATCGGTAATTTTCTCAGAACAATCAAACCCGTCGCTCTCCGACTCAGCACTTCGAGGCCTATCTTATCCCCTAGAGCTTAATGGCAAAGGCGGATTAAAGCTATCCTCAAACTATGACAGAGTTGGCCAGCAAATACTAGAGGTCTTACAAACTCGCATTGGAGAAAGGGTCTATAGGCCATTCTTTGGTATTCCTGAATTGCTCTTTGAGACCATCGATGAATACACATTAGCTCAAACAATCCGCTCTCAGATTGGCTCAGTGGTACCCACAGGTGTGGAATTAGAGGTTAAAGTATCTCTATCCGAGGATGGTGGCGCTCAGATAATAGTATTCTATTCAGTCGAAGGTAGTCAACCCGCCCTTGTTAAATACGCATTTAGACCATGAGTCGTATCCATAAAAACTTTGCAGAATTTGGCTCAGATGCTCAGCAGATGATCATCGACCAGATTCAATCTATCGATCTTGAGAAGATTGGGCCAAAGTCCATTGCTCACGTCGGTAAAACACTTATCTCCCTAGTTAAGCAATCCCACCAACTCCAGGAAGATGTTGAAGAGGAGGAAGTACGGGATAACTGGATTGCTATTAGAGAACTTTCTCATATCCTCCTTGTTGAGATCCTTGAGAAGTTTAAAGAGTTGAGTGCCCTTGGTGAAATTCCTGAATGGGAACGGGCAAATGTCCTCAATCTTCTCCAAGAGATTACAAAAGTCTGCCACGCAGAAGAAAAACGCGATGCCCTCTCAGAGATCAATACTGGGAAAGTCATTGATGACAAAATACTCGACGAGATGTTAGGATTATGATGAACATTGACCAGGTCAGAGCAGGTGGTGAGGGAATGCTCTCCTCTGCCAAGAAACGCAAAGAGGAAGAAGCAGCCGAAGGACCAGATCTCTTCCAAACCAAAGAACAAAAAGTTAAAGTAAAAGTCCCAGACGGATGGCATACTAAGGAGCCATGAGATGCCCCGCGAATGGAACACTCCTGTTAGAGAGTGTTGGAATGCCCCCATTCATAACATTCTCAAAGCAATAGATAATCATACTCAGATATACCTAAGAACCGGGGATAAGTGGCATCTTGAGCAGGCCGCCTTCCTCAGGGTATATGTTTCAGATCTTAAGACTTGGATACATAGTCAAGAGAAGAATCAGTTTAAGGATTAGGGAGAGTTATAATTACCCATGCCTTTACGCCAAGGATCTTCGGATAAAGTAATCCAAGAAAATATTAAATGTATCTTAGATAAAGACGGATGTGGCTATGACCCACCGTATTTAGATCCGGCTAGGGATGAATATACACCGGCCCAGGCTGCGGCTATTGCCTATGCAAAAGCCGGGCGTAGAAACAATGTGGGTAAGAAAACCTCTGCTTCTAAAAAAACAAAGAGCGTAAAAACCCAAGAGGTTAAAACACCTGAAGGGAAAAAGGACGAGCCAAAGGGTGATAAGTCTACATCCCCTGCTCAATCCGCCAAAAAAGAAAAAGACACAGATACTAAAAACCCAGCAAATAACATCCAGATCCCCGATGGGTGGAAAACACAGCAACCTGGAGGGGATATTGATAGTTCAAAAAAGAACCAACCTCCTGAGGGAGCTCCTAAGCCTCAGGGGGGTCAGAAAACTCCCGAACCTCCGTCATCTGCTGGTGACGACTACGAAAAACTCTACCAAGACAATAAGGATCTCCTTGAGAAGGCGTATGGGGGTAATGGTATTGATGTAAAGGGAGGTGTATGGGACATCCTAGAAGATAAGATGAAGCAGTATATGTTAGATACTGCTCCAAAGATTGTAGCAGAAAAAGAAAAGAATAAAAAAGCAAAAGCACAGGCTCCTGCTCCTGCTCCTGCTCCTGCTCCTGCTCCTGCTCCAAAGGATGGTAATAATAGCGGGGGTGGAGATGCTGGGAGCGATGATAATAAGATGCTCCAAAACATCCTTGATTCTCCAGATGTTAATGATGCTTATAAAAAAGCTATAAAGAATCAATGGAAGAATAGCACTCCTGAAGAAAAAAAGGCAATACATGACCAATACGTAAATAATATAAAACCTGCTCCTGCTCCCACTCCAGAGCCTCCCGCACAATCCCAACAACCAGCACCTTCTTCGGCATCTACTGAAGATAAATACGAAAAACTCTACCAAGATAATAAAGATCTTCTTGAGGAGGCATATGCCGCGGACGGAACTGACGTTAAAAAGGTATGGGACTTAGTAGGTGATAGTTCGAAACAGTTTATGTTAGATGAGGCTCCAAAAGTTATAGAAGAAAAGAAGAAAAAGCAAGCAGCCCAACAGACTTCTCCCCAGCCCCAGCCTACTGACGTAAATACTCCGCAGGATTGGAATTGGGACCCAAATAATTATGGCCCACAACTTAAAGGTGATCAACTATATTTCCAAGGTAAAACATATAAAGAATCTGGCACGCTTCCAGGATCAACAGCACCTAAACTATATGTCGATGAAGATGGTAAGCCAAAGTTTGTTGTAAAAGATAATGGTGGAAATGTAGATCAAACCAATTCTGAATACATAGCTAATAGAGTATATAATGAATTAGCTCAGCATATGCCAATTGGCGCGTCGGCATCTAGATTGGCAGATGGAAAACTAGTAAATAGTTTCATCCAAGATGGTAAGACATTAAAACAACTTTCACCCCAAGAGTTGGTTGATAATAAAGTATATTCTAGCATAAGAAAATCTATGTTAGCCGATGCTCTATTGGCTAACTGGGATTTTATTGGATTAGATCGTGATAATATAATGATGGATAAATCCGGCAATCTTATCAAAATAGATGCTGGAGGCACATTTAACTTTAGAGCTCAAGGAGATAATAAAAATTACAATGCTCTCCCGATGGAGATGTGGAGTCTTAAGGATGATAAAAATGGGCAAGGAAACCCGTATTGGAAGAATGCCATAGATGATGATTATAAGCATCTATGGACAGATCAAATAAGCCAACTCTATGTACATTCCTCTAATCTCAAGAAGATTGTAGATAAGTCTAACTTAGATGATAATGTAAAAGCTGCTTTTGGAAAAAGAGTAGATTCTTTAATTATTGCCAAGGATGAGATAGATGACTTTGCAAGTAAATCTGGGGATCCTGAGTCTTGGAAGGATGTTGATCAAGCATTAAAAGCTGCCTTTGAAAAGTCACAAGCAATTGATCCAAATAATCCAGATTGGGAATCAGAATTAAGAAAAAATATAGCAAGTGAATTAAGTACTGTAAAAACCAAAGCTAGTAATAGCGTATTTAATCAATCTAATAAGTATTTTGATAAACAAGAATATGAAGACTATATTGTATCAGCAACCGCATTAGCATCAGGTAGTCCTGGAGGCGATGCTTTTAAAAATGCTACTGATGACCAAAAATATTCTATCTATGCCTACACTGGAAGCGCATATGAAGATCTTAATATGTATTTAAATTTTGGAAAAAGTTTAAACCAAGAACATGCAGAACATAATGAGAACTTAGGGAATTCGATAGAATCTTTATTGGATACTTTACCACCTGATACTAATACATTATATAGAATGAATGCTGTACCCGATAGCTTTCCTGATTCCCAACAAGCTATTAAAAATCTCAAAGTTGGAGATGTAATTGCCACGGCTGGATTCGACTCATATACTAGATATGATGATGGTCTGGTTATGAATACATTCGGAAAAGGACCTGGCCATTTCCATTATGTATCCGTATATCAAGGAAATCAAGCTAGGGACGTAGATCCTATTTCTATGTGTAGGGGTGAGAAAGAATCCTTATTACAAAGAGGTAGTAATTTAAAGGTTTTAAAAATTGAGGAAGTGCCTTTGAGTAATTTTCCAAAACTTTCAGATAATAGATATCCAGATACGCACGCAACAGGGATGATTAAAGTTATTACTTATGGAGATGCCTAATGGACAATAAACTTAGCCCGGAATTAGAACAAAAATTACAAAAGAAGCATGGATGGGGAGAATTCTCCGCGATTAAAGTAGTAAAGAAAGCTGTTCAAAAACCTGAAGGTTGGAGAGAACAGGGAAAATGATCGTTTAAAGTACTATATAAATAGTATTAATATCATGCCACTCAAAGAAGGCTCAAGTGATGAGACCATCTCAAAAAATATAAAAACAGAGATGGAATCGGGTAAACCACAAAAACAAGCCATAGCCATCGCCTTGGATAAGGCTGGTAAATCCACCTCGGATAATGCAGAACCAGAAGAGGGACAAATGGCCCAAGGGGATGTCCGTGCGATCATGGCCATGGCCAAAAAGATCGATGATATGGTCTCAGAGATGACCGATCTGCCTGAATGGGTCCAGGCAAAAATCACCAAAGCCCAAGACTATTTAACATCAGTTACCCAACATCTATCGCATCCAGGAGAAGATCAAATGGCACAAGATATGGGCGAAGGAAAAGACCACGATAAGGATGGTGATGTTGACTCTGATGATTACATGATGGCAAGAGATAAGGCAATCGATGAAGCCATGGGTAAGGATGAGGAAACCTCTGACAATGCCGAAGACTCCGATCCTTGCTGGAAAGACTATGAGATGGTTGGAATGAAGAAGGGTAAGGGTGGTAAGCCTGTTCCTAACTGTGTACCCAAGTCTTCTGACAATGGTGAATGTGAAGAATGTTCTGACGAGTACTCAGAAGTAAATGTTCCTGACGGTTGGTCGGTAAGTTCCAATGTCTACAAAAATTAATATACCTGATGGTTGGTCAGTAAGTCCTTCTTTTGGGGAGATTCCATCTCCTTATGATAAGAAACAACATCTCGAAGGTCAGCATGATAAGCAGGATAGCGGCATAGATGATGAGGTCTCTGATGAGGCTAATATGTCCGAGGAAGAATATAAATATTGGTCTAAAGAATACGCAGAAGAGACCAATTATGCTGACGATGGTAAAAAATATACTCACACGTATAAAGATCCTAAGACTGGCAATACCCGTAAAGTCCGCTATGGTGCAAAAGGATACACCATCGCCCCAGGGACAAAGAAAGGCGATTCCTATTGTGCCAGATCCTTGGGAGACATGAAGTCTGAAGGGATGGACTGTTCCGGTCCAGATAAAAATACTCCGATGTGCCTATCAAGGAAAAAATGGAGATGTAAAGGGGCCAAGTCATCTAGGTAAAGATATCCGTATATCTAGGGGGGTTTACAGATCCCCCTTTGTCGTTTAAAGTAGGATAAATCCTTTACCCAGGAGACTCTATGACTACAGTGTTCCTCTATACGTTTCTATTTTCTACCTGGGGGCTAGGACTTTTATCTTGGATGGTGGCTTTAGGAAACTTTATTACAAAAAATAACATCTCAAATCAAGAACGTTATATTGAAATAACTCAAAAGAAAGCACTATTTAATCGCTTCAATGATCTCAGTGGTATCCAGGCCTACGGATCTAAGTCCCAACCCTCAAAACGTGCTCCTTGGGGGAGAGTTGGTGAAGCAGAAGAGAGTCCAGAATTGATCCCAGATAAGATTAAAGAATTGATGAAATCATCACCTAATCATCCAGAGGTCGAAGAGATTGATGGATCTGATCAGATTCTCGGAGTTAAATTTGAAGCACGTGATTATCCTCCGGTATTTGGAGACGGCGATGGAGACGATGAAGAATGAAACCCCCTGCTTGTGGTATTGATCTAATCAAAAGATTTGAAGGATGCCACCTCAAGGCATATCCAGATCCCCTCAGTGGCGGTAAGCCCTATACCATAGGCTGGGGATCTACTAAGAAGATGGATGGCTCACCATTTATCTTAGGAGAAGCAATCACCCAAGATGAGGCGGATAGGCTCCTTCTGGATCAATTAGAGAAGGCTTATATGCCAGCTCTTCTAAGAATCCCGCATATCAACGAGATGTCAGAAGAGCAGATGGGAGCCCTGCTCAGTTTTGCCTATAATTTAGGCGCTAGGTTTTATGGTTCTGATGGATTTGAAACCATCTCACGTAGATTAAGGAATAAGGAATGGGATCTTATTCCAGATGCTTTATTGTTATATAGAAACCCTGGAAGTAATGTAGAGGAAGGATTAAAAAGACGTCGTGTTGCTGAAGGGGCCCTTTGGTCTAAAGGTAATAGAAAAAATAAAATGGAAAAACAACAGATTGTAGCATTATGCGATACGCTCCTCAAAAAAGAGCCATTACAATCCTACCAACTTGACTTCAATCAGAAGAAACAAGTTCAAAAGGGCAAGGGGTATCAAGTAATTGATATCGTGGATGAGGGTACTCATTCTAAAGTAACTTTGGATTATGGAGCTGGTATTTGGTATATTTATAACCCTCATTGGGAGGTAGAGGGTGTTAATGCAGTAGACCATGAGGCAAATAAGCATACTATCCTCAAGGTAAAGTATTTCCCTCAAAGAGATAGTCGGACCACGCATGCACATCGTATGTGTTTCTCTAGTTCATGCGCGATGATGGCAGACTATCTCAATCCAAATGCGATTGATGTCGCTGAGCAAGAGGACGATTTCTATATGAAGAATTATGTCTTCAGATACGGAGATACAACAAGCTCTTCTGCTCAAATCCAAGCATTAAGAGACCTTGGTATCAAGGCCCAGTTTCGCCAAAATCTCTCTCAAAAAGATATTGAAGCACAAATCGACAAAGGAATCCCTGTGCCAGTAGGTATTCTCCATCATGGTCATGTTTCCGCTCCTCGTGGCGGAGGGCATTGGGTTTGTATCATTGGTTACGATAAAGAGAATGCTCAGTATATCGTCCATGACCCGTATGGTGAGTTAGATCTAGTCAATGGAGGCTATTATGGCTCTACCAATGGCGCATCTGAACGTTATTCTTATGTCAATTTCAACAAACGCTGGATGGTAGAAGGAATGGGCACAGGTTGGGGGATTATTTCTGAGAAGAAATAGGGAAATTACTACTCAAAAAGTAGTATTTCCCTCCCATGTTTTACCACTTTACCAGATTAAAATATAATAGATGAGTCGCCTACGGGGTCTTGTCTATTATCTTTATGCTTTTTAAGGTAAAACAATGCTTGATTTATTTGTAACTTCACCCTACTCTAGAAAAAGAGTCGAGCCAAGTGAGCTCGAGAAACAACTCATGGATACGTTCTTTGGCACTTCTAGTTCTTCTGTGAACTTTCCAAAGTACAATGTCTATCGCAACATGGACGGTAATCCATACATCACCTATATGGAGTTCGCTCTTGCGGGATATAAGAAAGAAGATCTAGATATTAAACTAGAAGGAGGTTATTTGCATGTCTTAGGTAAAGGTGGTGCAGATATTAAAGACAGAGAATATTCCCATAGGGGGATGGCGCGTAGAGACTTCGATGTTAAGTTTTACATCGAGAAGGATGTTGAAGTTAAATCCGCTAAGTTCTCAGACGGGCTTTTAACTATTGAGCTGGAAAAATTAGTACCTGAAGAGAAAAAACCCAAGTCCATTCAAATCTGGTGATCTAACCACATTACAGACTGTAACATCAAGGAGGCTTCGGCCTCCTTTTTATGTTATGATGATCGGAGAAAATCCGATTTTCCCCATGAAAACGATCTCAGAAGTCCAATCCGCCCTCTCAAAGATTATTGAGAAAACCATTCCCCACTCCGTATTCATCTGGGGTCCGCCTGGAATCGGTAAGTCTTCCATTGTCCGTAAGGTCGCAGAAGATAACCGACTCGATCTGATCGATCTGCGAATCTCCCAGTTGGCCCCCACTGATCTCCGAGGACTGCCTTTTGTTGAGGATAGGGTGGCTAAGTTTGCTCCTCCGTCCTTCCTCCCACAAGATGGCCAAGGGATTCTCTTCGTAGACGAGTTTAATATGGCCTCCCCATCGATGATGGGTATTGCCCAACAACTCATCCTAGATCGCCAAGTGGGTGATTATAAAGTCCCTGAAGGTTGGTTTATTATCGCAGCAGGGAACCGTGCTGAGGACCGTGCAGCAGTGAGTCAAATGCCTGCTCCTGTGGCTAATCGTTTCATCCACTTCCAAGTAGAGTCCGATCTTGCGTCGTGGAAAGAATATGCTATTAAGAAAGGACTCAATGAGCAAATCATCTCCTTCCTAAATTTCCGTCCGCAACTTCTTTTCGATTTCAATAAGAACGCCACAGCATGGCCATCACCTCGGAGTTGGGAGTTCGCAAACTCTCTCCTTGACATCGACCTTGAGATCGATTCTGCAATTGGTGATGGAGCAGCAGCAGAATTCTATGCCTATCAAACCATCTATTCCAAACTGCCAGACATCTCCGCGATTCTATCCGGTGAGCAAGTTGAGGTTCCCCATGAACCTTCTTTGATGTACGCTGTAAGTGGCGCGCTCGTCTCCCGAGCAAAGTCCGCCCAAGACTTCTACAATGGGGTTAAATGGTTGATCAATGGAACAACTGAAGATTATGTTGGTCTCTTTATGGGAGATGCTATGATCTCCATGCAAGCGAACAATTTCCAAGGGGCGTTTGTTAAGCTTATCTCTAAGGATCCCCAGGTTAAGGCCTTTATCACCAAGTACCAGGAGTTGCTGCGATGAGCATCGAAAAAACAATTGTCAAGTCCCGAGTAAAACTTCTCAAGGAATCGCCATTCTTTGGCACTTTATTGCTCAATACTCGGTATAAGATCACTGAGGATATTTCCACTGCTGCCACAGATGGCGATCTCTTGATGCTCAATGAGCAGTTTATGGAGTCACAATCTCCAGAGCATTTCCGCTCTATCCTCCTTCACGAGGTATTGCATATGGCTCTGGAGCATATCGAGAGGATGAAGGATGTCTTTGATAGTGATCCATTAACTGCTAATCTTGCCGCTGACATCGTCGTCAATGGGATTATCCAAGATAATCGTATGCTCCTCCCTAAGGAGGCAATCACAGACCCAGACCTGAAGCATCTTAGTGTTAGAGAGATATACAATATCCTCAAACAAAAACAACAAGAAGATCCAAACTTCTTGAAGAATAAATACGGGACAGACGGCAATAACGTCAATCAATGCCTCCAACCATCTAGTGATGGCAATAGTAAGACTAAAGAAGGCAATGGTCCATCTTCCAAAGGAGATAAAACTAATTGGAAAGACGTGCTTAATAAAGCAGCAACAATCGCCCGGAGTAAAAACGCTGGACCAGTTGGTTCTGGATTGAGTCGGATATTCAAGGAATTCCTTGAGCCTACTATTAATTGGAAAGATATCCTTTATAGATATATTACTGCTTCCCGCACTGACTTTGAAGGGTTTGATCGGCGTATGATCCACCAAGGCCTCTATCTCGATGATCTTGGTGGAGGGAAGATTAAAGTTGCTTTGTTCTTAGATACCTCGGGATCTGTGGATGAGCAATTATTGTCTGAGTTCTTTGCCGAGGTAAAGTTTGCTGTCAATGCCCTGCCCAATACCGAAGGAGAAATGTGGTATTTTGATACCGAACTCTATCCAGAAGGTGATATTAAAGAGATCTCAGTTCCTAAGATCAAAGGGGGAGGAGGTACATCATTCAAGCCCGTTATGAAGAAACTTCAAGAACTCCATGAGGAGGATGCTTCCTCTCAGATTCTTGGTATTGTATTTACTGATGGGTATGCTAGGGTGGATAATTGGCCTGAACCTGATTGCGGTTTGTTGTGGTGCATTAGTCCCGGTGGAGTGGATAATGAATACTTTCCATGCGGCGATGTGGTTAGGATCGTTAAGTGATAGTTTAAAGTAGACTATATAGTAACTGATATGGCAGATCCAGGATTTGAAAATGGCTGGGAAGTCCCCGGCCATGATTACCAGGCACATAGTGGAGCTACTGCTTCTCATGGACCCACTCAAGTGGTATATAAGAAGGGTGGAGCATCCGGCAAAGTTGTAGCAACTGAGACCATTACCTACGACGTTAACAATAATATCGCCACCCGTTCCATCGCCTGGGAACCAGACATTCTCATGTGAGTATAAGTAATGCCATTTTATAGTAATCCACTAGAAACTCATCCTGTTGATGAGGCCATTAGCGTAGCCAATAATAAGATGTTCTACGTTCATCAGCTTGCTGATACGCGTGGGATAATCATCGATCCATTCTCCCTGTCGAGTTCGTCCTCTTCGGCCTCGGCAGGGTTTATAGATGCTTTTGGCCGGCAGCGAATATCCCAGCCTCATACCATCGGAGACTATAAGCATCTTTACGCCATAGATCCTAACTTTCTAGATAGTTTGAATGCTGGAGGAGCCGTAAATTTTGATCCGAATAAAGCCGCGGCTACTCTATCTACGTCTAGTAACCCGGCATCTTACGCCATCCATCAGACAAAACTATACCACCAATATCAACCAGGAAAGTCCCAACTTATCCTATCATCATTTGTTTTTGGAACTGCTGTTACTAATGTAACTAAGCGGACTGGATACTTCGATGATAGAAACGGAATCTACTTCGAGCAGACAGGCAATGGTACTCTTAACTGGGTAATTAGGAATTATGTTACCGGATCTCCAGTTGAAACTGGTAATCGTATAGCTCAAGCAGACTGGAATGTTGATCCATGCGATGGCACTGGTCCTAGTGGATTTGATATTGATATCACTAAAACCCAACTCATCTTCATCGACTTTCAATGGCTAGGAGTTGGTAGGGTTAGATGCGGATTTGTCCATAATGGAACAATGATCATCGCCCATGAATATCTCCATTCAAATGAGAGAGATACCGTCTATCTCTCATCCCCCAATCTCCCTGTGAGATGTGAGATTAGAAATACCGGCGCGACTACTGGCGGATCTTTTGACCAGATCTGCTCCACTGTGCAAAGTGAAGGGGGCTACCAAGAAACAGGGATAGACTGGGAAGTAGCTAATACATCTATGAGAAACACTCCGACTCCAGGTGGTTCTGCTTTTCCAGTCTTAGCAATACGTCTCAGAAATACCTTTGGTGGTACTCAGAATCGTATAAGCGCTATACTTACTAATGTGGGATTATATGTGGAGACTAAACCAATTCGTTATGAGATTGTTAAGTTACCTGGCGTTTCAAGTTTAACAACTACTAATGTAGGTGGGTTAGTCTGGACGGATGTAGATATAAATAATAGTGGAGTACAGTATTGCGTCAATGCTACTGGTTACGTTTCTACTGGCGCATCTTCTCTATTTGGAGGGTTCTCATCCGCTGGTACTTCTCAGAACTCTCGAAGTGAAGTAGGAGCAGGGGGACTTACTGCTTCCAAGAAGAACTTTATCTCACAGAATTATGACTCATCTGATTCTGAGATCTATGCAGTTCTGGTTCGTACCATCGCCACTGGGCCAAGTGACTCAGCATCCGTAGCCTGCTCTCTCCAATGGAGAGAAGTCTATTAATCCTTGACATAACAACAGATCTATGATAAGATGGGGAAGAGAAATCTTCCCTTTCTTTTTATGCCAGAACTGGTTAAACTCGTCCATGTTACTCCCGAGGCCGAGCATCTCATCACCGACATGGCGCGTGTGTCGGCTCCCAAGAACCAAGGGAATTATGATACTGCCTCGCGTCTAATCAAATACCTAATTAAACATCGTCATTGGAGTCCATTTGAAATGGCATCAATGGCCGTAGAGATTAACACTACTCGCGATATCGCAGCGCAAATCATCCGTCATCGTTCCTTCAGTTTCCAAGAGTTCTCCCAGCGATACGCTGATGTGAAGGACCTTGGACAGATTTGTGTCCCTGAGTTCCGTCGTCAAGATACCAAAAACCGTCAGAACTCTATCAATGACCTTGATCCTGAGTTGGTCAAAGCATTCGAGCAACGTACCCGTATGCTCTTTGCAGAATCCCAAGAACTCTACGACGACATGCTCGAGGCAGGGATTGCTAAAGAATGCGCTCGTAAAGTCCTGCCGATGAACTCCCCGAGTAGGATTTATATGCATGGTACTCTACGTTCTTGGATGCATTATATTGAGCTTCGTTGTTCTAATGGAACACAGAAAGAGCATATGGATATCGCTAACGATATCGCCGATATTTTCGCTGAACAATTCCCATCTATCTATCAAGCTTTAGAGGAAATCAAGGGTGAACCGGAACCTCAACCCAAACCTTATGTGATCCCAGAACCTAAAAAAGCCCCCAAGCGGACTTGGAGGCAAAGGATCAAGGATTATCTTTTGGATCGAATTTTTGATCTATAATTAACCGATATAGGTTTTTTTAAGAAGAAGCAAAAGTTCGGGGGCGTTGATAGACTTAGTGTCTACGGCGCTCCTAATTTTATCTGCAACTGCACGTTCTTTATCGCCAATAACCCCTTTCTCGATCTTTTCAGATGCGATTTGAGGGATCCATTGTTGTGAGATAACACGGACAATCTTATTAACTTCTTCGATAGTTAGTTTGCCATCATAACCAACTTCTATGGCAAGGGCAATAGCGCGATCGATATCTCCGTCTTTCCATCCTTGAAGACTTCCGTCTAGGATCGGATCGACAATATTATAAATAGTTTTTATTGAGGGTCCGAGTTTTGAAAGCAGAAACTTAGCTGCGAGTTTATCCCAACCAGCAATGATAGCACCAGCAGCAGCACCACTGGCAGCGCTGAGAATAGCCGGAAGGATCTGTGTTGAGAACCAAGCGGTGAGCATAATATAGTACCTCCTAGTTGTCCTTAAACGATAATTGTCTCCGCCCCATTGTCATGTGGATATGGCGGGGAATTGTGACAATTTTTAAAAAACACCCACGCCAGCCTAGGCTTGCTGTGCCTATATGCCGGCTACAAAGTGTGCATAACCCTCGCCACGCAGGGCGGCGCCCGAGAACTACACTT
>Ga0208221_1000002_pt1 | contig 111947 bp, 128 predicted proteins | sample LakMenEpi26Jun09_FD_150734 | JGI IMG/M metagenome (GOLD analysis project Ga0208221, IMG submission 150734) | Freshwater microbial communities from Lake Mendota, WI - 26JUN2009 deep hole epilimnion (SPAdes) | ecosystem: Environmental > Aquatic > Freshwater > Lake > Epilimnion/Euphotic zone ... | reverse complement strand
ATCTGGAGCATTCACTCTATCATCTATAAATAAAGGAAGTTTAGTTTTAAAAGCAAACTTTCCTATAAAAGTGTCCCCACCAAAAACTGTATCTATTGAAGGCTGCCCATTAAGAATATTATCTATTTCTATATTTCTTTGGAAACCTGTATCAATTGTGTCATATGAATATATTTGTCCCCATTGGTTAACAAATATATTTTTCATTGATCCGTAATAAGAGATAACATCAATATGCCTTTCCTCGCTAGGAGTGGAACATTTATCATCATCAGAAGCTACAAATCTAGAATTATCTGTAAAAAGACTCACCCCTACAGGAGCAATAGAAGGACTTTTATCTGGAAATGGAAGAGGTGTTACAACATTACCATTTCTAGTTTCTATAGTTTTTAAAAATACAGAAGACTCTCTATTATAATTATTTATATTTATACCATTAGTTTCTCCTATAGCCTGTACTCCCTCAAAAATATACTGAGCAACCGCCAGAGGTCTTTGTTTCACTCCTACATTATTGATTATATCAGCACTATAATCATAGCTAGCAATAGAGTTAAAAGAATATGCGTAATTTCTTCTTGTAATACCGTTAATATAAATTTGTAGATAAGCCTGATAAGCAGTGAATAAAACTAAAGGATCTAATGTTCCTGTTATAGAAGCTATTTCTGTACTAGAGTTTAATGCATCCTTTTGAGCCTCTTTTGTTAATAATTTATATAAAGCATGTTCTCTAACTTGTACAAAATGAGCCTTTCCGCCACCAAGAATAATATTTTCTAATTTAAGGACATTCCCTAAATAAGGTTGTCCAAATAAAGTTTCTGGAGAATTAAACACATGTCTGTATTTAGAATCATCAGAAGAAAATCCCTCTAATTCAGGTGTAATGTAATAATCTGATAATGGTATAGTGGTAGACTCTGTAAATGTTACAGTGCCTGTTAAAGCTATTGGGGTGGATAGAGATGTAATTGTAATAAGAGTACCAGCAGTCATGTTAGCTGTAATAGGTGTATTTGTGTAACAATCTGTATATTGATATGTACCACTTACACTAGGTGTGCCTGTATACACCTTACACTCATCTTTGTAGGCATTACTTTTTGAAAGTATAAAAGGATCTTTTCTAAGATCGTTATATGGGTAGTTTGGATAATAATAGTCTGTCCCCTCTCTATTGTATTTCCCTACATTCCTTAATATCCCTTTAGATATAATGGATTTGTTTGTACTTCTATCTCCTCTAACAATTTTAAAAGCAACAATACTTTCTTTTTGTTCTTTTGTTAAATTAGATGTATATATTAATTGAGAAACTTGTTGAATATCTATCCTCACTCCTATTGGGAATATAGCATCATTTTGCATCACTGGTGAAAAACCTGGTCCTAATGAATAAACAGGACTTTCAAATATAGGACTAACTAATACATCAGGAAACTTATGGTGCCTAATTGGTTGATCTGCTAATTCACCCCATACATCTATATTACAAGGATATTTTTCTGTAGATTCCCAATAAGCAAACTCTCCATATTGATATGGACCTTTATATGTAATTTTATTTAAAGCTGCTAAGTATTCAGGATTAAAACCTGTAACAGATGCTGTATTATAAATTTTCCAATAAGCACTATATCCTACACCACCAGATTCAAATTCAGGGTCTCCAACAAAATCAGGGTTTGTTGTAGGCACTAATGGTTCAGAAGTTTCATTAAATGTAATAGCTCTTCCAGGAATATGAAACCCATCTGTTTGTTTTCCATTTTTTAATAAAAAAACAATTTCAAATGCATACACTTCATCCCTTAAATATCCTCTATAATTAGTGGCATTTAACTCATCAGCGTATGTTTCAGTGTTAGGAATTCTATAAGATTGCCATTTAAGATCTATTTGATTAGCAATTTGTTGATAGTTAATTCTATCAATAGATGTAAGACCGTCCCACACTAGTACATCCTGCACTGTTGTAAGATCTTCTGCTATTTCATAATAAGGAAATTTTTCAAAAATGTCATTAATTGTAAGTCTAATTTGTGTTACATTTTGACCAGTGTAGGTAATCTCTCTACTAACATTATTTATAAAATATGTTCCAACTAATTCTACGGAAGAAATAGCATTAACGGTTTTTATCACTGCTAAATTAAAATATTTAAACAGTCCTGATATATCTAAATTAGAGACATTAATTACAATAGATCTTCCCACCGTATAGTTAAAATTTAATGTAGTTTTAGCTGCATCAAAAATAGGTGTTGGATTAGTAACAGAATAATATGATGTATATGAATTCCCATTAGCATCACAATATTGTATTGCAAATTGATATGTTCCAGCTTGCAACTCTCCACCTGTATTAATATCCACCACTTCTAGTTGTGGAATTTCAAAGTTGGGTTGAACATTTAATTTATTACAATCTAGTTCTTTTGTTTCTGTTATTCCACATAAATTAATATTTCCACCTAAAGCTATTGGGTAGGATAAAATATATGGTATGTTTTCAATATCTAAATATCTTCTTGGATTTAAACCATCCGTCCAATAAATTTCAGTGGTACAATTAGTTATTTTATGTACCACTTTATGAATAGGGTTGTCTATATTAAAATTTAGACAAGTGGCAGATACTAATGTATGGTAGGTACAATCATTATTATTCATATACCCAATCTCAGAAGCTCCTGAAGATGGATTTGTAAGAAAGAATATATGTTTATTTTTTTCTGGAATAAAATGTGTCCCAATAAGATGATAGTCTTGGGGAAAGTTTAAGCATAGTTCATTTCCTGGTTCATTTTGATAGTTAACACTGTCACTATCAAAATTCTCTATAGTAGCATTAAGAGCATAAGAAAGCTTACCCTTTGCTATTTGATTAGCAGAGCTATCCATATCAAGACCAATTCTTGCTAAGTTATACTCTTCTCTTATATTACCAGCGGATTGATTATTTTCAGCCATTTATTAAACTTTTCTGTTTAGATTTTTACCCATTTCTTCTCCAACCATATCTAGTCACCCTATTAGGTAACTCATACATATTGAATCTATTTAAATCTTGTTTTATTCTTCTCTGTTTAGCATAAACATCTTGCTTTTTTATTTCAATATCTGCCATTATAAATGCTTCATCAGACAGTTGTTTGTAATAAACAAGTTTAGATTGAATCTGTTGGAATGTTTCATCGGTTAACTGATTAGATAACATTTCAAACACTTTGTATTTAATAAAAGCCTCAACGTATTCTAATATACGATAGTTATCTGGAATCATTTGATTTCCATTATTATCATATTCTGTTGCATAAAACAATAAATAAACTACACCATTTCTAAAATTGGTAACAAATTTGTTATCCCTAATATCAAACGAATCTGCAGAAGAAGCCCCAATATTTCTACAATCCAGAGAACAATGTTCTTTAACAGAGATATTTCCTGGTTTTAATAAATATTGTTTGTGGTAGGAAACAGCCACCTGATTATTTGTTTTGTATACAGCTTGAATTAATTCAGGCATGCACTCTCCTGTACAATCTTGATTATTACAATCAACATTTGTACAACCAGCTCCTCCGTGTGTAACAGGACTCACTTGAATAGTGGTTTGAGAAGCAGCTTGAGAATAGAATGAATTAGCTGATTGATAAGGGTAGCCAGGAATTTCTGTACATAACCAAGCTTCTCTAACAGCATAAAAATTATCAGGTAGTCTTGTCTCAAAATCATGTATATGTAATAGTTGAGGAGTTATTACATAAGTTGTTCTTCCTAATTTTCTTAGACATTTATCTAAATATGTAGGAAATAAAAGATCATCTACAGCCCCAGTATCAAAATAACTTTTTAATTCCTCTTTTACAGTGGAATAAACAGATTCTGGAGATATAAAATTATATTTATAATAATAAGACATTTATTTTAAATTTTCCATGATTTGTAAATATGTTGATATTTTTCGTCAGTTTTTAAGTAATGAGACAACAATCTTGAGGTGACTCTTGTGGGTTTGAAATACCAGAGATATGAATGTTTTAGTCTTGTCGATTCTTTAAACCACACCCATCCAAAAAAATAACCTTCTGTGTGATAATTAAAATTATAAATTTTCTTCCCTTTTTCTTTTGTCTTTTGCCAATCAATAGGAAGATTTATATATTCTTTACCATTATAAATACTAACCTTTTTTCTTTTCTTTTTGTTAATTGAGAATTCACCAAATCCTGAAGGAAGTCTCCCTTTATCCCCTGTTTCTAAAATATATATTTTAAAAGACTCGTTAAAAGAATAAATAATATTCCTCCATTTATCAAAAGATATTTTTATGTCAGAGTTTTTTTTACAAAAATCAACATAATTTTCTTTACTAGCACTTCTCCATTCTACTTTTACTCTTGGCATTATTTTCCATTTGGTGCATTAACTGCTTGGCCATCTACATTATCATCTGTAAGATCTGTTTTAATTCTAAAGTATGTACCTAATAATTTTTGAGACGTAAGTTCTAGTACTTGTTTTTCCAAATAACCAGGACAACCATATTCTTTATCTAATGGATTTTTACAGAAATCTTCTGTGTTAATGTTATTTCTACAAGCACATTCGGAAAACATTATTTCATTTGGAACATCTTCTTCAAAAAAAGCAGCAATTCTTATAGCCTCTAAAAGAGGATTGTTTATATATAAATAACCGTTAGCTATCCAATAATATTGTTCATTTTTAACAATACGTAGTTTTAATAGATTTAAATATCTATTTATAGTTATCTCTTTAAATCTTTTTCCTTTTCCTCCCAAAGCATTTATAGACCAAACTCCTTGAATTAAATATTGATAATTTCCTTCAGAAATACGAGGAAGTTTAAATTTTGTTCTAGCTACGGTGCAAGGATCTTGGAAATCACAACATTCAGAAATGGGCACCTCCACTAACTCTAAACAAGGAATAGTGGTGAATAGTGTATCTGTAGCCCAAAGTTTTCTAAGATTAGTCTCTCTTTTAACAAGAAGAATAGTGTTGTTTTTTATCTCAGAAGCAATAGCACGATCTGTTATCAAACTATCCGTTGATAACAATCTGTGCATACTTCTTACGTCAGAAACTAATTTTCTTAATGTAGCCATTTTTATATTCTTTCTTCAAATTCACCTATTCTACCTGTTTCAGTGTCATACATGGTAGCAATAGCAGATCTGATATTGTTTACATAATTATTGTCAGCATGCCATCTATCTGCTCCAGATAAAGAAGGCATTTGTTGTATTCTCACTCCTTTAATTTCTTTAGCCATATAGAAGTGTTTATCTCCTGTATGAACCTCTCTATATTTAGCATTTCCAAAACTGTAAGCATCTTTTCCTGTAGCAAATAACAAAGGAAGATCATCTATCTTACAATTTCCATGATGGTATCCTATAAATGTGTTTCCTAAAACAATACTTTTTGTTGTTGAGTGGTTTCTTTGAAAATGTATATTAGAGTCTTTTTTAAAAAATACTTCTAGTGCGTGGGCAAGATAAAAATCTTTAGTTCTATCATGGTTCCCTTGAACAAGAACAACATGCACTTCCTTCGCATTTTCATTTAAAAAAGATATTGCTTCTACAAGAACATCAAATCCAGCCTCATATTCACTAGCATAATCTGCTATCACATCTTGGGGAGTACCGTTTGTAGTTTGGTTTTGATAATTATCTGTGTGGAAAAAATCATTACCAATAGGAAGTACTATTCTATCTATAGTTGAAACTGCTCTCACTTTCCCTATCAAATTCTTTACCATTCTTAAAAAAAGATTTTTTCTCTCTTTTAAACAATTTGGACCATCTATCACTTGTTTGGCCAAATGAAAATCTGCAATAGAAATTTCTACATCAATATCAAAAAGATGTACATGATTAGATTTATCTAAAGGAACGTAAGATGGTTTATAATTATTTAAAAACTTTGCAAAATCTTCTGGAGTGTAATCTTTTGGTGCTTTTATTTTGGAAAAAACAGAAGATGTAAATTTTCCATTAGGAAGTCTTTTAGACCAATAGTTGGTTATTACATATTTGTCTAGATTAATTTTATGTAATTTGGCAAGTTCTATATCATTCTTAGGCTCAAAATCTACAACTATTGTACTTTCTGCTGTCCCTTTTTCTATATTAACCTTTCTAAAAGCCTCATATTTTTCATTAGCGTCTGTCAAAACTTGAGGAACAGACTCTTTTTCTTTTAATTCTTTTAACAATTCTGCCACTTCTTCTTCTGTAATTCCTAGTTTATCCGCATAAAAAGCTTTGGATTTTTTCCAACTTAAAAGTTTTTCTAATTGAAATAACAGATTTTGATTTTCTATCATAAGTAATAATTAGTTAAAATTAGTGTAAAGATAGGGATTTATTTTTATATTTACCAAATTAATTTAACTAATCTAGTTATATAGTTTAACTAAAATGGTTATAAAATAAAACCCCCCAAGAAAAATCTTGAGGGGAGTCCCGAAAACCAATAAACGAGACTTTTAACAATTTATAATGGAAGGGTTGTAGATGTGGTAGTTGTAGGTACACAAAATCCTGTTAATGTACAAAAACTCTCTATAAGATCTGTATTTTGAAAAATCATATATAAAGTTTGTCGTGCTATTGTATAAGGATCTAAGGTATTATCTAGTTTTTCCAAAGCTACAACAAGACTATCTCCTGTATCCACCCCTGAATTTGGTAAATTAGGGCCATTATATTTAACATCAGTGGCAGCTATTGGATAGCCTTTAAACCATCCATTATCACATTTTTTTGGATAGAAAGCATTCACTGTATTTTCAAAACAAGGTGTGCCTGGTAAACAAGACATATATTAATAATTTAAAATATTAAGGAATGTACATAATATAATAACAAGCTCTTACAGGCTGAATATTTCTATGCCCATTTCCACTTCCTGTATTTCCTACTGATACAGTTGTTTCAACTTCAATATCTGTATAAGCTTTTTGAGTGGTGGTAGCTGTAGATAAAATAGAACCAGTTCCTTGAACATTTTCTACTCTTGTAATAGGTCTTCCCTCGTTTGTACTATTGTCATCCCATTGTGTGTAATCAGACACACCCACTTTAATATCTGTAAAGTGGCCTGGATCTGTTACCACTGTATTAACAGTAGTAGAATGAGTATGGATAGGAAGCTGTGATGTAGAAAGTGCAATAGTGTTATCACCTGTTGCGTCTCCTAAACCATAATTTGGATTATCTGGATAAGCAGGGCTTACAGCAGGATCTAAAGCACCTCCAGGAACTAAGGCAATTGCTCCAACAGGAACTCTTCCTCTCATATCTGGTGTACCATTTAATCCATTACATAAATACACTTTATCCCACCCTTGTGCTTCAAAACCAGCTCCTGTAGAATCGAAATAGCTTAGTGGCCCAAAATACTGCATCATAGTATAAGGAACCATTTTTACATATTGCTGTGTACTTCCAGTTTGGCTGGCTAGATAAGCAGCTATAAGACTATTAAGATCTGCAAGTTTTACATAATTTGTATCTACGTCAAGAGCTAATGCTTCAAGATCAACACCGAATTCACATAGTTTTGTTATTACAGCTTGTAACACTTGAGCAGTGGTTGAACTAGAAGTCACTCCAGATAAACAATCTACATCATATGTAGGGGGAATAAGTGCTGTATTAATTACATCCACCTGAGATTGTAAGTCACATGCTGCTTTTACTAAAGCTGTAAAAAGATCTACAATAGTAGGAGTACCGCATTCTGGGAAACAAGGGGCTAAATACTTAGTGACTAAGATGCAATAAGCACTTGGATCCACTGTAATATTTATACCTGTTCCATCTAAAAAAGATATTATTTTATCAATTAAAATTTGTTCTACAGAAAGAAGTGTATCTCCTGTTTCTATAGCTAAAATAGGAACATTTTCTCCTGTGTATCTAACACATCTGTCGGAAATTGTTTCTACACAACCGTTATAACAATTTGAGCAACTCATTATTTGATTTATTTATGAATTAATATTTTTATTTTACTAGCTATCATAGCCACTGTATATTTGCTTGCATAATCAGGATTGCAAAACTTATATGTTAAAATTCTTTTATAATTTAAAAGATCCCCTATAGCAACTTCTGGGATACTATTGTTTAAAGAAAAAACAATATTATTATATTGATCTTTTGCTAAATCTGTTAGTTTACAATCAATATCAGTTAAAAGTACTGGTATAGTTGTACAATCAATACAATTGGTTAATCTTGGAGATAACATTTTTTATTCTTTTAGTGACTGTTTTAAGTTTATTGTTACAGGCTGAACACAATCCATTTATTAATTGACAGCCACACCCCACTTTTAATCCACAATTACGACAATTAGCCATTTTAATAAAAATTATTTATGTAATTATTACCAGAACAACCACAATTTGATTTAATAAAATTGTTTAACATTTTGTCAGCCTGACGATATAATTTATTTGCTACATCTACAGCACAATTGTTAGCAGCAGCTATAGCCCCCTGTATAAAATAATATATACTATTTAATTGCACTTTTGATTGTGTTTTAATAGCAAGATCACATTCCATCATATCCAACTTCATAAAAGCACTATCAAATTTCTCCTGTAACTGTTCTACACGAATAATTGTTCTTGTGACATTGTTTTCATACGCAGGAGCCACCGAATATGTTAAAGTGTAAATACCATCAGGAATAGGTAAAAGAGGATCTCCTACAACGCTAAGTCCTAAAGAAGCTGAATTAAATACATTAAAATCATTTACATTAAACGGTAAAGAAACTATACCAAACCCAGGCACTGTTATTTCAATAGTGGGTGCAGTTACATTAGGAGGATCGGTGGGATATGTTGAAGCATCCGCAACACCAAGAGTTAGTGTATTGTATGTTGGAATAACTAATATATCTAATTTTAAATCTGGCATATTCTTAAAATAAATAGTGCCAGAGGATTTGAGATTCATCCTCTCACCCTCTGGCACAGGTTATATGATTCTACTTACTAAGGAGTTAAAGTGGTAGTAGTTGTAGTTGTTGAAGGAGCTACAGTGGTAGTACTTGTAGTTGTGATACAAGTGTTGTTATCTACAACAAGTCCTAAAGCAGCTTCAAGAATTGTTTCGATTCCAGCACTTTCACCAGGACCAGCAGCAATTATTACCATGTTATCTTCATGGATGTAATCACCCCAAGTGTATCCTGATTTATCAAACTCATTAAACTTAATGTAGTAGGTATTATAGTTTGTACCATCTACAACCCAGCTTTCAAAGTTTTCGTTGTAACCAACCATTCTGTATAAATGCTTCAAGTATCCAGCTTGGTAGCTATAGAAATTCTTTTCAAGTTGTTTAATCTCTTCAGAAGTTCCTGTAGCGTAAGAAGCACGTTGAACAACAACAGCATTTGCTACAATGTTACAATTGTCTGCAACAATAAAGTCAGCAGTGGTAGCAGGACCAGAATAAACGAAAGTACGGAAGTACATTCTGTCATATTCAAAAGGAAATGCAGCAACATCACAAGGCTGGCCATACTTAGTAAGAGGCTTAGCAGAGATGCGTAAAACAGTTCCACCTACATTCTCAAATGTGTAGAAAGTGTTGAAGCTAATGTTATCAGGGTTGATACCAGGAGCAGATGCAGTTAATTTCACAATAAACTGATCAATTAAAGCTGATGTATCCACTGTATCACAAGGATCAGCACCACAATCACAACAAGGAGCTTGTACAGTCACTGAACGAGTGAAACCATTGAAATATAATGTATCAATGTAGCTAGAATGTGCACGCAATGTAAGCGTTACAACATCACCACATTTTACATTAAAATCAGTAACATCAGTGATCTGAGTTGCTGGAGTAGGACATCCTGATACTTTGTACCATTCTGTTACATTGGTTCTACAAGAACCTTCTAAGCAACCAGCAATTTTGTCTGAACGTTTACTGCCCTGAAGGTAAGTATTCACTCTACCTTGAGCTAGATAAAAATAAGGTTTATCAGCAATATTTCCAGCATTTGCAACACTGTAATCGCTTCTAAAGATACCAAATTGACCTGCGGTCAAATCTTGTGTGGATGTACCAGGGCTAGGTAGTGTATTTCCTACTGGAACCACAAAGAGCGTAGTTAATGAAAAATCCGCCATTTTATTTTAATTTAAATTGTTGACTATTCGTTTGTTTGTATTCTATATTGAGCACTCTGCATTGCTGCAGCATTTTCTGTGTACATAGCAAGATTTTGTACTGTAAGATCTAGAAGTTCATCCTCCAGATAAGTCTCAAGTTCGCAATCTTGATTTATTGATTCTTGGCCATCAAATTTTATATATCCTTCTTTATCAATATACACTGGGTATCTCATATAAGAAATGTATATATCCTTTGGTGTAAATGTTCCGTCTGTGAATATAGAAATCTCATCAGAGGATAAAAAATTAAAAGTTTCCTGATATTCAAAAGATGGTTTATAGTGATCATTGTTTAAAATTAAAGAAAGGTCTCCGTGTTTAGCAAGATCTCTATTAATCCATATTTTTCTATCTTTACATATTCCCTTGTCAGCTATGACATAACTATCAACATAGAACATGTATTTTGGATCTAATTTATGAATATCAGCTGACCATTGATTTAGTTCAATATTTTTGATTTTTACATCAAGTTTGCCCTTGTTATAAGGTACTATAAGACTCTGTAAATCTTCATATCTCTTTTTAAAAGAATCTAATCCAAGTCCAGAAACAGTACTAAATCCATCAACCTTTTGTTTAATCAGCTTTATTTGAGCTTCATTTAAAGCTAATATTTTATCTTCTAAAGGAATCTCCTGATGATCATTTGTTGATAGTTTATTTAGTTTCTGATCAATTTTATATAATAAACTATCTACGGGTATCATACAGAAGCTAATTTTTTAGTTTTTACTTTTTGTTCTAGTGTAATCAATTCATCTTGATTATCGTCATCAGCAAGGAATTTAACTAAATCGTCTTCATCTTTTGCCACCTCAAATTCACCTTCGTAAATTTTTCCATTTGCCTTTGCTCTATAAATCGAATGGGTAAGGGCCTGTTTAACAAGATCTTTAATGTGAAGAAGATTTTCCTTCATATCTGCAAATCTATTAAAAACTTCAACTGGTGTTAATCCTTGGTATTTACCTGTTTTGAACTCTGTTTGTTTTAAAACATTATCTACAAGATTATATACCACTTCTTCTTTGGTATCATCTGTAACTGGAAGTCCTAACAATCTAGCCACCTTTTTCTTTTTATCTGGTGTCATAGAGTCAAACTTAACAATTGCTTTGTTGATAAGTTGTTTCTTTTTGAATATAACAGCATTTTCAATCTCATCATCTGCTACATAAAATTGTGTTTCTGCAGCAAATTCTCCTCTTTCCCATGCTTGATAAGAGGATGCAATTGTAGGATGTACTCTTAACCATGAGAAAGCTAATTCTTGTAAAGGTTGTGCTAAATCAAAATAGTTATCTCCATCTAACAATTTTACAGGTTGAACATGTAAAGTGTCATCTGTAGATGTAGACAATCCATAGTTCCAGAAACTAGATCTAGACCCTAGATTAACATCTCCAAGAGCTGCTTCAAGTTTTGTCTTAAGAGCTGTTACACGTTCAACTTCCATCTCTCTTTCTAAAGGATCAGAAATTCTACGAATATAAGCAGCATTAGGATCAAGCCCTGTTCTATATTGTCCATCAAGTTCCTTATAAGGATACTTAAATACACCTGTACCAGGAATCCTTGTCATACCTTTTTGAGAAAGCCCTCCCTGCATTGTTTGCAATTGAGAGTTGTTGTAGTCTTTCTTAATAGTTGAAATTTTGCCTATCTTACCCATATGTAGTTTTTATTTGGTTTTTTAGCAGATGGTTCTCATCGAAGAGTATGCTGCTGGGAGACACCCCAACACATCCATCTGTATTTTAAGAAGAGCTCCCCCACCCTGAAGTGGGGGGCATTCTCTTCTTGAATTTATGAGCTTCTTTTGGAAGCGGTCTAAGAATACTATTCTTAGAGGAGGAATCTAGAATTGTGGTATTTCCTCAATTAAAACGGTACGAGATAAATCTTCGATGAATACATCACAACGATCTTTCATCCAGATTTCGTAACCAGGGAATTTGTTTGCAGAACTCATACCTTGAGACTTAGCAAAACCTAAGTGGTGACGAGTACCATCAATATATCCCCAAGTCATAGAAGGTGCACCCTTCATTCTCACTTCACGAATATTATTAATCATAGAACCATCAGACATTGGAGACACATCAAACACCATGAATACTGGAGTGCTCTTTTTGTTCTGACCAAATTCTAAGTTTGATTGAGGAAGATCTAACTCTTTTAAGTGAATTAGTTCAACACGACCAGTCTCACGAGTAACCATTGCATCGAAAGCAAAGTTGTAAGTGATGTGTTGACCTTCTCCTTGCATATAACGATTTCCAGAATCAGCCATGAAAGTAAGACCACTATTCAAAGCGTCATTCTTTAAAGCTTGTTGGAATACATCAAAACCAGCTTCGTTAGTGTACATTTTAACCTTACGGTCTTTAACATCCACACGTCTGTAGAAAAGATCTCCAAAAACTGAACGGATTAAGTTAGCAGAGAACTCACCACGGTTGTATTGTACTAAGTTACCGTTGTTACGCATTCTGTGGTAAACACCTGCAGATGTACGCTTCAACTCTTGCTTAGAACCGTTTGTTTTCACTGTACCTGGTTTGCTCCAAATCATACGCTTAACTTTCAACTCAAGCATAGATTTACGCATCCAGAATTCAATAAATGGTTCCCATTTAACATCATTACGAGTTAAAGGAAGTTGATTTCTACGTTGAGGAGCATATACTAAAATGTCTAGAGGCTTACCAGAAGCATCTCTCATCATTTTGTCATCAGCCCACTCAGTGATTTTGTGCTCATAACCATATGCAGAACCTAAAGATTCAAACATAGTGATTTGCTCACCTAAACGAGGAAGACCTAAAAGATCTTGATCAAATTCACCAATAGCTGCATCAACTAATTCCAATTCAATACCAGTCTGTAAGAAGGTAGAGCTTACGAAATCAACTGTTGGGTTGTCAGTTACTAAAGTGAAAGTGTAAAGGTAGCCCATGTTCCAAGGAACAGGATCTTTAATTACGTAGAAACGAGGTCCATACTGACGAGATCCTACAGAAACAATAGCGTTCTTAGAGAACTCATTTGTGTCTAATACAAGAGAAAACTCTTGGCCATCAATACCAGGCTTGCTCAAATTGATTGTGCTATCTGGAACATCAATGATTTTAGGAAATTTGTAAGGAACTTGTACTTGCCACTTCCAAGCATCACTGTTATTGTCGATGTAATAAGGAGTGCTCTTATTAATCATATCCAAAAAGTCATTGCTGTACAATGAGCTCTGAGTGTATAAGCTGATGATTTTTTTATCATAATCAGCAGGCTCAGTTGAGTGAAAGCTTTCCAAGTGGTTAGAATCTGTTAATTTACCAACAGCACGTTTGTCCATAGAGGCCACACGAGCATAAGTAAATCCAGTTAAACCTGGAATAGTTTGAATTGCCATTTGTGTTATTTTTTAATTTAAATGTATAAATTGTTTATTGAAACCATGATGTTGTAGCACTGGCTGATTTCCCTGTTTTAACAGCAGATTTTGTCACCTGTCTAGCCACTTCACCAAACAATTCATTAGACTTTTTGGTGAGGCCTGTTTTTTGTATTGTAGATAACATAGGATCTTTTTCTAAAATTTTTAATAAAAGACCCACTTTAACTTTCATTTCGTGGTTTTCTGGTCTTTTTAATTCTAGAATTGTTCTGTCAAAATCTGTTAAAGTTTCGCCAGAAGTTGTTTTATACTTATCTACTAATAGGAAATCTTGTAGTTCACCAGCCAGTTTTGGGTTAATTGGAATACCGTCAAACTCTTTTGTTTTCACTTTATCTTGCAAAATAGTTTGAACGTTATTATAATATTGTTGTTTAACCGCTTGTTGTTGTTGTAATCTTTTTTCGTTCTCTTGCTCCATTTGTTGAAGCTTTGCTGATTCTTTTTTTACTAGTACTTTGTGGTGTTTTGCAGCTACAGTCTCAAGATCACCATAGTTCTTTAAACGCTCCACTTCTGTTGTAACATCTTCAGGATCAAATCCTTGATCAGCTAATGCTTGTTTAATCACTGCCACTTGATTAGCTTCCTCTGAAAGATCTAGTTCAGCAAAATTTTGTATATTATTATAAACACCAAAATATTCTTTAGGATCCACTCCTTTTACAAATATGGCATCAAATGCTTGTTGATAGTCTTCACCAAATTGACCAATGAAGTTATTTACCACTTCAATAGCACCTTTCTTTTTCTCTGCATTAAACCTTTCTAAGAATTCTTCTGGGGTAGAAATTGTTACATCATCATCTTCTCCATCTTCCTTAGTAAATACACCAAGTTTGAATAAGTCATTAGATAATGCTGTAAATTGACTAACCTCTTCAGACTCTTCTCCATCATTGTTGTCAGCCTCTTCTGGTTTTGCAGGAGCCTTAGTAGGAGGCTCATCACTATCTGTTTCTTCTTCATCATCATCTCCACCTAATAAAAAATCCTGTAAAGACTTTTTAGTCTTTTCTTCTGTGTCTTCTTTAGGAGATTCTTGTTTAGGTTTATCTACAGTAGTTTTGGGGGAAGCAGGTTTTGGATCTTCCTCTTTAATATCTTTAATATCATCAGGATTACTAGTGGAAGTTTCTGCACCCATAAGATCATTAAGTAATTCTGCATTACCCAATCCCATTTCCATAGTGTTCTCAATCCCAAAATTAAAAGATGGACTATCTAGATTTTCAGCCATATGTAGTTTTTTAGTTGGTTTTCAGATGTAAAAGTATATTATATAAACTTAATATCAAAGACTATATGATGTATATGGACCATTTTTGCTGATAATATAGCATTAATCATTTTTACTCTAATCAAGTTTATTTGTTATTGTATCATTTAATATTCTAAAACTTCTGATAGGAGCAAGGTCTGTTAGTGTCACTTGTTGTATTTCCACTCCCCACTTCTTTGCTTCCACTCTCATTTTTTTAGTGAGAATATTATCTAATTCAACATCTGTGCATTCATCAAGAGTCATAGACATAATAACATTTTTTATAATACTTTGTGACATATCTGCTATAGCATCTTGAGCATCAAACACTTCTAATAAAAATGTCTTTACATCTGCTATTTTATATTTAATCACCCCCTTGACAACAATGTTTTGTTTGTCCTTAGTATATAAAGACTGGGCAGAGAGGCTTAATGTGGTGACAACAACATGCTGTACAATCACTTCATCCACTATAGGTATTTTAAAATAAAATCCTGGATATAGATTTTTTCTATATTTACCAAGTCTTAAAAGGACAGCTTCTTCATAGTCCCTAATAATGATGGCTGGGGATATTTCCAGCCACCATTGTGTAAGAAGGTCTATTAATTTATCAAACATTATTTTTTAGTTTTTGCTCTACCTTTTGCATTTTCTTTTGCAATAGCAAGATCGTTTGCTTGATTTTCCCTGGCCACTTGAAGTTTTTCTCTTTCCACTTGAAGTTTTTGGTTAGCCAATCTGTTCTTAGCATTTATATCTGCCATTTTAGTTTCGTAGTCTTTAGTGGTTCTCACTTGTTCTGCAGCCAGTCTACTCATCTCTAAAACATCTGGTACAGCATTTTGATTTACATCTTCGCTCTCCACTTTACCATATCCTGTAGCAGAAATGATAGCAATTTTCTCTTTAGATAGTCTATCAAGTTCTTTTTGGTAATCATCGTGAGCAAGTTTTTCTTCATGCTGCTGTTGGGCCTGTTGAAGGGCAGCTTGAGCTTGTTCTTGCTGTTGTTCCATTTGCTGCTGCTGCTGTTGCATTTGTTGGTCTTGCATTTGTTCCTGTCTTTCTTTAAGCGTCTTAAACACTTTCTTCATCTGTCTAACAGAGTTTGTAGAATACAACTCAATAACATCATGAAGACTGGCACCATTTTGAAGAGCAGCTTGAGAAAGACTTCTAATCTCATTAAACAACTTCTGATCTTCTGGTCTGTTAGTTAAAAACACTTTAATATCTCTAAACTTAAGATCGGATCCATTCACCTGAACAAAAGCAGATTCTCCTTCAGAAGTGATGTATGATAGGGTGGATTGTGGTTTTTTACTTTCTACATATAAAGCTGCGTCAATGATTGCTTGATATAGTTGGCCCAATACATATTCATGGGCTACAAATAATGGCTCTGTCTGGGAATAAGATTGAGTAAGTGCTGCATTAGTTCCTGTAGCAGATTCACTTGCAGATATAGAACCCATTCTTTGTCTAGACATACCGATTAATTCCCAACACTCAGTTTTAAGTTGCATAGCAAGCTGATAACGAGATTGAATTTCCTGTGTACGTGTAAGATCTATATCTCTAAACTGGTTAAAAGAGCTAGGAGATTTTAAATTCTCAGGACTATCATCTATAAAAACTATACCCCTGTTTCTTGCTTCCATTTCCCAAACATCTAAAGCATCCTGCGCATCCCCATCTTTTGGAATAGGAACGTGTCTTATGGATGTTAAATACACTTTACCCACTTCCTTTTCAAGAAGTTTATAAAGCTGGTTCATACAAACATTGTACAGCACTTGGAAAGGTTTCATAAGGTCTACTAAAGATTTAGCCTCTGTATTTTTCACCTCATGAATAGTTCCTATTATAGGACAATAATTTAATAATTTGTAAGGTTTTATATGGTAGATGTCTGGTCCTATCTTTATTCCTTGATACCATTGATTAATCCATCCCCATTCTAAAGACTGCTGTGTAGGAATTGTGTTTGATTTATAATTTTCGTCTACAAGCATAGATTGCTCATTTCCCATCTCATCCAAATAAATCAACTTACCTATTTTCTTTTTAGAAATCCAATATGCCCTAACCACCACATATTTGTATCCAAAAGAAGACACATTTGATGTAAGGCCTAAGAAATCTTTTAATCCATCATTGTTTTCTTTCATTTCACTTTCTATAATCATACGTGTCTGAAGAACAGCAGGATCATAAGTGTCATATTGAACAGAATCTATACCTGGAGCAGCATCAGGATTTCCAAGGTTGGATTCACGCACATTAATTAATCCGTAATCTTGGAGAGATGAACGTAAATGATCTATCTCTTCCTTAGTAAGATCTGGAATACTTTCAATTATTTCGGAGAGTTCCATCACCTGCACTATACCAGCAGCATATGCTCCCTGCGCTCTTCCTGTAGGATCTGATATATATTTTCTATCTGGAGTGGTAAGAAACCATGTATTTTTAGGATTGGCCACTTCTATATTAAACCCAAGTTTTGAATTATCCTCATATATATGATAGAATTCTCTAGCAGATATAAGCATATCTCTAAAAGCATCTTCACTTTTTTCTTTTAGAACAAACTCGGCTTTTTGGCATGTAAGAATATGATTGGCCCATTTTTCAGCTATAGATGTGTAATTATCAAGTTCATCCTTTACATCATCCATTGTCATTTGTTGAAGCTCCTCTTCCCCAAGTTCTTGTCCTTGGAGGGAGGCTTGTTCCATTATCTTTTGTTTAGCCTGACTAATTACAAAATCTTGTAATATCTTAGTTTTAAATTCTAACTCTTCAGACTGACTATCTTCATCAAAAGCTTTCACTCTAAATGCATCTGGTCTTTTAGAAATTTCTCCTACAAGCTCATTAATTGGTGTAGTGAGAATAGAATAATGTTTTACATATGCAGGAAGTTCAAGATCTGTTGTTAGCATTTCTGTAAAACTCTTCACCTGAGGCTCCTGATAAAAATCTTCCATTCTTAAAATACCCTTAATAAGATCGTAGTTTTTAACAAATGTATCTCTGTTTTTTACATATTCAGCATAGGCCTTGTTAGCAAAATAGTCCATTGTGTTTTTCACCCAACTTTCATCTTCCTTCTCTTTATCAGTTTTAAACTGATCTGGAAATATGTTTAAATAGGCATACCTTATGGTAGCATCTTTTGTATATCTTATTATTGCCATTATGTAAACAATTTACGTTTTTTAGTATTAAACAATCCATTAGATTGTGAAAATAATGTATTCTTTGGTTTTTTAGAATATAATGCTTGCACTCTATCATCTCCTGATCCGCCTATTTTTCCCATTATAGGATCCATTTTCATAGCTTGTGCTATGGCTAGTTCTGCAGCAATAATTCGGTCAAAGTTTCCTGAATCATTATATTGTATCATTTCTTCTAACAAGACAGGATCAAATATCTTACTTATTCCCAGCACTTCCTTTATAACATCTCCCTGTTCATTGGTTTCTTTGTATATAACACTTTCTGTGTATTTTTTTAAACAGTTGTGCAAATAGTCAATTATCTTTTCACTGGAACGGTGTATTCCATAGTCTCTCTTCACTGTTGTATTAGGAACAATCTCTTTTAACCATTCGGGCTGCTTCTCTAAATAATGAGCATCTCCCTTAGCTTTCATATACTCAATAAATGATATATCATCATTCTCACACAACGTACGAGCATTATAGAATTTAATCAACATCCTGGCCTGCTCTTCCCATATTTCCTTTTTATCAGGACGTGCACAATAGGAAGCAACAAACATATCTTGATATTTTTCCCCTGTAAGATCGTGCATTCTTTTATAAACATATACAGATCCTAAAGAAGAACTGTATGCTGATTTACCTTGTCTATATGGGTCCACCCCAGCAACATACAATCCATAAGGAGGATTTTCTACAGGAAACTCATATATCACTACAGGAGCGTCTTTAAGATCACTATTCTTTAATGGAAAATTTGAAATAGGTCTTTTATCTGTAAATTCATGGGCTATTTTTTCTCCGTCATTAAATAATATGACAGGAGTGCCTGTTCTTTCTTGCTGTAAAAGTCTGGCCTTTTGTCTTTTAGCCCCCTCTATATCAAATATATTTGTATCTTCATTTAAGAATATATCATCCACTTCCTGGGGATAGTACATCTTTTCTTTTAAATAGGCAATTCTGTCTCCTGCCTTTTTAAGCTTTTCTAAGTTTGAGTTGGTAATCTCTGTAGCTTTCTCCTCATTAGACACTAACATCTGTATATTATGGAGATCACTTGATGCAGGCTGTTCCAAAAAAGCTCCTAATGTAGAAGACTCTTTTGCTTCCATTCTATATTTATGGGAAATAAACAACCCATGAATACGTTTATCATCCTTACTATTATTATATGTAAGGAAGTTAAAATTATCTACATCAAACATTAGAGATTTAGCATCAAGAAATTTCTTCATATCTCCCCCTGTTCCTGTAAGAATTGGAGAACATCCCCAACCAAATGGTGTTGTAAAACCAGGAACAGCTGCCTGCAGTCCTCTAAGAAAAGATCCTTTTCCTATCTCATCAATAATTAGTTTACGGGGTTTTGTACCAGCAATTGCTTCTTCATTATTACCCTCATCTAAGTTACGAATAAGAATAGAAGAAAAAGGAATACGTTCTCCACTCTTAGTTTTGATACCGAGGGTCACTTGATTTTTCCAATTATCCTCAATCCTCTGCCATCTCCAATATTCAGGAATAAAATTTAACCCCTTATCAATCTTATCTGTAATCAGTTTTATATCTGGAGCGTTCAATCCAGCAATAATATTTTGAGAATTCTCATCAAATGTAGCACCCCATGCAATATAACTTGCCTCTAAAACACTCTTGGCAAAACGTCTAATTCCTAAAATAACCAGGCCTTTCTTTTCTCCTTGGGCTCTATCAATTTCATTAGACACCAACCACTCATTATCTCTTAAGAATGGATTGGCATATTTTTGAGCTATTCTTCCATAGCTATCAATTACATCCACTTCTGTATGCCAGATGTTTAAGTGCCAATATAAAAAGGGGTTGATATACACCCCATCCATCATAGCTCCATTTAAACAAACATCTTTATGGAAATCAAAGAATTGTTTACATTCTACAGAATCTCTGTCTGGAATTCGTTTTTGATTTATAAACCAATCTTTATAATCTATATTTTGTAATTCCATTATTTTCTATTTGCTAGGAATTCAGCAGCAGCTCCAGAGAGTTCTCCTTTCCCCCTCACTTCCACTTTAGCCTCTTCTTTTTCTCTCAGCTTCTCCACCACTTCTAATAAAGCTAAATAATTCTTCATTGTTTCTTGGATGAATTTTCCCTGGGCCTCAATAGAGGCTATCACCATAGGAAGCATTCCTCCTTTTGATGTTGGTTTCCACTCAATCCTATCTTTAAGCTCATGCAAAGGATTTGCATCCACATAAGCTTTCCAAGACTGCAGCTGCTGTTCAGACCAATCTAACTCAGCATTTATGTATGTAGTTTTTTTAAGTGTAGCCATATTTTTTATTTACGTCTCTTCTTCATACTCTTCTCCTCTAAACAAGAGGCCAAGATCCATTCCTTCTTTAATTATCCTATCTATCTCTGACTCTTCTGTATGAGGAACATCCATCTCTATTTGTTCCTTATATTTCTCTAGAGCATAGACAAGCTCTTTATCTGTTATTCCCCACATATCACCATATCCTTCTAAGGCTGTTGAAAGATGTCTTCCCATATTATACATGGGAAACTCTTTATGTAATTCCTGTAGAATATGAATAGCCTGGAAATAATGGTTTTTCTTTACACTCATATTACGTTATTTTGTAATAATACCAGAAGCTGAAGCTGTTAGCTTTGCTAGTCCTGGAGATACAACATCTTTTAATAATTTCTCAATTTGCTCGTTTGCAACTTTCTGTACATCCGCAGATATTCCTGGGGTGGCACACAATGCTCCTAATTTTTCTATTACAATCCACGCTTCTACTGTTGGGTTCATGTTAATTCATTTAAGTCCTCATCGGACAATTTTATATTGGTTATTGGTTTCTCTTCCTCTGTATTAATATAATCATCATTATAAGCAATACCTATCTGATCTTGTTTCCCGTCTAACACCCCTATTACATCAACAAAATCCACTCCTCTATTATAAATAGAAATTAATGTATTCACTAATTCTAATAAAGGCACTTTTCTTAATACAAATTGGTTATTCTCCTGGGACATCATCAAAAGATTTTAATATTTCAGATTCTTTGTCTTCATCCATCAAGGCCATCCACTTTTTCAAGGGACATTCACAGGACAGACACTTTGTTTTTTTAGCTAAAGGACATCCACAAGCTGTACAATGAACATCCTTTCTTATTGTTTTATGATGCTTAGAATGTGCTGGGCACTGCTCACATATATTTATTCGCTCCTCACTAACACTCAAAATTATGCTCTTAAGCTCTTCGGGAGGAAAAAGATCGTTTCTCCATCCTTCAAATATCTGGGAAAAATTAAGCTTCATCACCCTCTTTTAATTTGTCTTTTATTAATTGTACAGAATTCTGTACATCATTTAAAATCCTCATTGCCTTTTGTTTCTTTGCTTCTGTAGCGGCCTCATCTGCCAACACTGCATTTTGTATCCGTTGTACATTTGCAAACATCTCTAGCTTTTTATTTGCTTTATTTACATTAAATATAAATTTTCCAAACCCAGAAATCTCCACTGTATTGTTTTTTTGCAAAGCCTCATTAGCAGATTGAAATTGATGTGCTACAACAGCCTCTATCACTTTTTCAGACGTCATTGACTTCACTGCTAATATTCTAATTAAATAGTCTTTGACAGACATTGAAACTGGCTTATCCATTTATTAGTTTTATTTCTAATGTAATATCATTATCAAACTTAAGAACAATAGCTGGATTCACCTTCACCTTTGTTCCCTCTTTAACTAACACCCCCACCTTCTTCAATTTAGAAATAATATTGTTTATTGTAGGAGCTGTTGTATTATACTTTGTACAAAATTCCTCTCGTATATTAGCATAAGAAATATTCCCCTTAATAGCTGTAAAAGCTACAAGCTGTATTTCCCTTTCTGTCAATCCTAACTTATTAAGACTTGATATAAAATTATAATACATCTCTGCCTTTTCGTACTCGTCCTTAAAAGACTTTCTCAACTTCTGTAATATAAACTTATTGTTTTCCATATTTAATTAATGCAAAGATAGAACATGTTCATCCAACATCAAATAATAATTATTATTATTTGTTATACGTATTGCTATATTATACCCCACTTTCTTCTCCATCCTTATAAAATATAAGAGAAATATTTATAAAAAATAGCCCTATTAACAATTCTTGTTCTATATATTCAGGAACGTAATACTCATTAAAAGAAACACCTAAATTAAAACAAGGAGAAGTGAAAAGATTAAATTCTATAGCTAGTTCTAACCTTCTCATATTATGTATTCCACTAATAATAGATCCTATTATTATTACTAACACAAAAAGACCAATGTATTCCATATTTATTTGTTTTGTTTATGAAGGAACCTTTATCTAGGAATGTTTATACATCCTTCCCCACCCAATCCACCCCAAAGATAGACAAGAATTTATATATATTCCAAATATTATATTACACAGGGGTGTGTAAAAAACACAATTTTGCTTTAAACAGGGTGATAAAAAATTTTTTTCGTGGAGGGGGGGGGCTAAAATTTTTTTCAAAATCAAAAAACTTATAATATGCCCCCCTGAGGAGACCACTCCCCATCAGCCACCCCACCTATAATTGGGGAAACCGACATACCTCCCCATCATTATTAATCTTAAATCAAAAATCATGTCAGTAAAATTTGAAGAAATTGTTTGGAGAGATGAACTTACCTCTAATGGAAATCTTAACACCTTAGGCACTGTAAAAGAACTATTTCACGATTGTGAACTTTTACCTGTTACCAAGAACCTTGACAAGCGTGCCACTTTAATGTTCAAGAAAGACGGAAAGGTTGCTAACGTTGTAATGTCCAAAAGTGTTAATGAGCTTTTTAGAGCTGGAAAGCTTACCATCCCACAAGTGATGGGGTTCCAAGTAATCAAAGCAGAAAATGGTGGCTTCTATGCTGCATTACCTGCTTCTGGCTGGATTGAAGTGAAGACCATTAAGGTGCAGGATTTCAAACCGTCTGGTTTGAGCTTGGAAGACCTTATTAAGGCAAGCTAAAGAATGAGAGCCTTCGGGCTCTCTTCTTTTATATATAGGGTGGGGGAAAAGAATTAAAGGGTGGGCTTAGATAAAAACTTTTTTGTCTATATATATAAAGAAATTTATTTCCTATATATATATAGAAGAAAATATTTTTGTTACATATATATATGTATGAAAAAGTTTTACGGCTAATATATATAAATTTATTATAATGTTCTATTGATAATCAATGAGTTATGAAAGATTTATATGTTTTTTTGGAGTGTGAGGAATGGTGTGTTACCCTCTTTTGGTTTTATTTGTTCTTTTTGAAAGCCTATTTTAATGGTTGTATTGATTATTTATAGCATTAATATACATATATATTTATTATTCTCTCTTATATATATATTATATTCCTTTGTATAGGATATTAATGTTTTGTTTTTAGCAAGGTGGTGTTAGGCCTTGTGCGTTCTATAGATATACACCTTTAAACTAGCTGACATCAGGTTGTAAGATAACAGCTATATCTATAGAGGTCACCAATTAAAATCAATTATATGAGCAACTTAGAATTCGCTAAAGAAATGATTTCTTATCATTCAGATGCAATTTTACACACAGAGGGTATTTCTACATCTCCAGGATGGGGAGTGGAAATTGCTATTCTTCATTCTTTTGATGAGAATGATGGAGCTGGTGTAAAAGAAAAGTTAGAGTTTTTCCCTTATTACTCTGAGGATGAGAATGATCCTTGGGAAGAAGCTCAGGAATTCATTAACAGTATATGCTGTTAATGTCGTTTATATCCATCATTATTCTCTTTTTTAGGGGTTAATGATGGATTTTTCATACATCATCAATTAAATCAATTATATGAAAAACACAATTATGATGCTAGCTTTTATAGCAAGTATTTTATTAACCTGGTTATTTTTAGGCTTATTAAATTATTTATTTACAAATTTAGATATAAGCTTTAAAGAAGCTTGTACATCTGGAGGAGTACTTATGGTAACAGTTGTTTTTGGCTGGGTACCAGGAATAGTTATTTTATCAGATCTTGATGAAAAACTAAAATAAACTTATTATGGTGAACTGGGGCTTACGAGCTCTGGTTCCCATTTATTTTGTCATTATTTAAAATCAATTATATGTATTTAATTATTAACAGAGCATCTGGAAAAACCACACCTCATGAAGGAGATTTTCCTTTAACATTAGTGGAAGAATTACTATTAAAGGGTGATGATATAATAGTCATTAGCTTATATAGTAATACTATTAAAATACCTGCTGGATTTAACAGTGCAATATCTGAATGGGATTGGGTTGAATATCCTCTTCCTATAAAAGATATATCAGAGTATTATCAGGAAAAATTAGACGATAATGTCTATTATGGATATGCAGGTATTGACTCTTTATATGCTGTTGCCGTTAAAAAAGGCACAAGTTATAAAGATATAGTCAATAAGATGAGGAATCGTATTAATGAAATACATCCTTATAGTGTTTCATCTATTATGTGGGAAGACCTTGAAGAGATAACAAAAGAAGACTATCTCTCTGTATTGAATTAAAGAAAATTGAAAGAAACGTGTAGAAATATACGTTTCTTTTTTTATTATTAATTAGCTTAAAGCAAAATATAATCTGCCAAATGTCTTAAAAAATCATAGATTTGGCAAAATATAACACATTCATTAACAATCAAAAATTAAACAAAATGAGTAAAGAAACATTTTTTGCTGTAAGAAGCACAACAGAATCATGGCATTTATATAATGCTTTTGCAGAAGAATTAAAAGCTATTGGTTTTACAATAGCAGAACATTTCAATCCATTTAATGAAACATATTTTCAAAAATATAATTGTATTGGTATTTCTTCAGAATGGAATAGTGAATATTTTGGGCCTTCTTTTACATTTACTAGTAGTAGTGACTATTGTATTATATTAGAAAAAGAATGGGAATTAGCCATTGAAAAAGCTAAAGAATTTTATAAAAACCACTCAAAACCCACAATTAAACTAAATAGGGAATATACAGCTCTTATAGATTATAATAATGAAACTGTAGAAGTGGGGTGTCAATCATTTACATTTAATAAAATACATGAATTATTCACATTAATTATCAAAAAATAAAGAATTTAATTCCTATCTTTAAATTTTAAAATTATATTTTATGTATGTATTAAAAAGTTATAGTGACAAATCACTAAAAAATGTAATATCAGATACAGAGTATTATAATCTTCCTTATTATAAAAAATTATCTTATGAAAAAAAAGAAGAGCGTGCTACAGAAGAGAACATAGTTAATGATATTATAGATATAGGAATTTCAACTCTTTCATTATTTAACACCAGTTCATCATCTGATAGTAGTGATTCATCTTCATTTGGTGGGTTTGATGGTGGTGATACAGGCGGTGGTGGAGCTGGTGGAGACTGGTAAAAAGCTTTAAAACAACTAATGGTTAATACTAGACAGTGACATAACAAGGGACGTGCGTAATCCTTCGCAAAAGGCCTACCCTCGCACATGTGTTACCTCACAGTCTAAGATGTGAGTGGTTTAGATTAACTGCAAAGTCGACATTAAAATCAAGTTGGACAACTAAGGTTAAGCCAAAGATAACTTGTGTATCATTGCATCTCTTAGAAGGCATTAGTTGTTTTTACACACTCAAGTGGCGAAAAGTATAGACGCTAAACTAAGACGGTGAGAATGGAATGGGAAAAGGTTAAGATATACAAGTTGGGTAAACATCAGACACTTAACACATTCCAATAAAACTGATGAAAATAATGAGTCATGTCCTTGTTAAAAAGTGCCAACTAACATCAGTTATAATTCATGCAGGTGAAATCCCTGCCTTGAGTGCAAAATCCTGCTTACTTGAGGTGTTTACACCAATAATAGATAAGGTGGTTGACTGATGGAAAGACATCATATGGTCAGGTGGCGGAATTGGTGAGACGCTAAATATTTAGGGAAGTCATAGCTAAGTATTTAATATTGTGTACAAATAATACAGGTTCGAATCCTGTCCTGACTGCTTATTAAAAATAAATCGTATGGAAATAAAACCAAATTACGTAACATTTGAACAAGCTAAATTACTTAAAGAAAAAGGATTGGTTGTTAAATCAGATAGATATTGGGTTAAAATGACTGAAGATTCATATACTGATATGACTGATTGGCGATTAGAAGATTTGGATAGTGATATTGGGATTGGTGGCAATCTTGTAATTACCAAATATCAACAATGGCAAGTTGTGGAATTTTTAAGAATTAATTACGGTATTTGGGTTGGTGTTACAATGTATATTAATCATGATGGTAGATTTTATTCAGCCAATATTCAGAATAATGACAATAAACATCAATCATTTAATGGACATAAATCACCACAAGAAGCATATTCAGCAGCATTTGATCATATATTAAATAATAATTTAATTTAAAAACATTATTTGTTGTACACCATTAAAACGTTGGGTGATTAAATAATCTACGTCCAAAAGATAGCAACAAATATTTTATTAGAGAGTGGTGAAATTGGTTAGACGCTATACTGTTGCCTTAAACAAGCTACGGTGAATTTTACAGGTTCGAATCCTGTCTCTCTAACTTTGTTAGTTTTAGTTTTAATACGGGGGTGCATTTCTATGCTGCTCCCTTTTTTATTATTAGGTAGCTTTAAGCATAATATATATTTATTAATTTAAAAAAAAACAAAAATCATGTCAAAAAGTAAAAAAACCGTAACAATCACTGATGTTAGAGAAGCTTGCCAAGATATTGGTGATAAATTAAAAGACAATTTTGACAAAACAAAAGATTTTAAAGCTGCTCAAGGATCTGTTCAAGCTTATTCAGCTGCTATTTCTGCAGCTAAAACACAGCTAATTTACAAAAAGCTCACAGGAACACCTATTGAAATTGAATTTCTTAAATAATTAATTCATGCCTACAATAGATATTCCAGATAAGATATGTCCACATTGTGGTGGTACAAGATGGTGTGTTTCTGAACAAAAATATAAGGTAGTTTCTGGAGAAATTAGAGTTAAAAAAAACTATAGATGTTCTAAAAGAGGTATGGAAATTAGTGAGAAATATAGAAAAAATAATATAGAAAAATATAAAAAAAGCAGAAGAGAATATGTAAAATTAAAAAGAAAAATTGATCCTGTTTTTAGAGAGACAAAAATTAAAAGAGATAAACTATATTATAAAGAACATAAAAAAGAAATCCGAGAATATAGAAAAAAATGGACTATTGAAAATCTTGATAAAAATAGAGGTTATTCAAAAAAATATTCTAAAAAACAATCTGAAAAATTATCAGGATATTATGTTACTAAACTTTTAACTGCCAGATCAAATATTTTAAAAGAAGACATACCACAAGACCTTATTGAGCTTAAACGAAAACAATTATTATTAAAAAGACAATTAAATGATTTATGAAAACACTATTATTGTTTATGACTATGTCTGTATTCTCAAATAATAATTTTATAGAGAATATTACATTAACGACGTACAGACCATCTATTAAAGAAACAGATGCTAACCCAGATGTTACAGCCAGTGGATTTAAAATTGATTTAAAAACTCCAGAGAAACATAAAATACTAGCTGTTAGTAGGGATTTAAAGAAAAAGTTTAAATGGGGTTCTAAAGTGAGAATCACCAATGCTGGGAGGTTTAATGGTGTATATCGTGTTCATGATGTTATGAACAAAAGATATAAAAAGAGAATTGACGTATTAATAGGGTGGAAACAAAAAGCCACTAAATTAAATAATGTTAAAATTATTAGATTGTGACAGAAAAAAGAAGACAATTAAATTTTAAACATCTTTGTCAGAAATATCCAGATATAAATCCTGTTGAGGGGGAAAATCTGGATATTCCTACAATGAGAATAAACATTTTAAAAAAATGCTGGTATGATAAATCTCGTTTTAAATCTGTTACAAGCATAGCTAAAGTGACAGGAATTTCAGAAAGAGAGATATTAAGAACAGCAAGTGATGAAAAATTTACTCAAAGAAGAGATATTAAAACTGTTAAATTATGAAATCAAACAAAGAATCATTAATTATTTTAGCATTATATCTAGCTTTATTAGCTTGGATAATACTTATGCTCACATCATGTTCTGCACCAAAAACAGGTTGTAGATATGTTGTACACAAAAAAGCTTACAGTACATTTTAAATCAAATCAAATGAAAAAAATCACACTCACAGCACAAGAATTTAATGTTTTTAAGGAAATTGCATCATTTATGTATCAATTCTGGGTTTCTAAAGGAATTATACATATCCAGGCACAAGAATCTCAATTGGCAGAATTAGGTTATTAATTTTAGGCTCCCTCATATACATATATGGGGGAGATTTTTACATCACCATCAAAAATTATTTTATGTTAGCAAAAATTGTAATGAAATCTTATATGCCTAAAGAATTAGAATTAGGTATGATGTTTATGGGGGCAGACTCTGTATATGCATTGCACAAAATTCCTAATGATATGGAAAAGTACATTGCTTTACATGGAGCTCCTGTTGAACCTTATATTATTGCAGAAATGCAAAATCCTGATGATCAGCCAATTGTATTAGCCACTCCAGACCAATTAGCTTGGTGGGATGAGGGAGAATTTACAGATGAATTAAGAGATATGACTATTGTAGATCTTAATAGTGTATTGTCTGATTGGGATGGATATATAGAAATCGAGACGGAAGAAGGTGATATTCCTACATTATATGAAGGAAAAGTGACCATTTCTGTATGTTTTGAAGAAGATGCTGAAGAAGATGCTTCTTCATTTTTAGAAGATGAAGACCAATTTTGGAACTGGGAATAGATTTTTTAATTAAAAATTAAATAAAATGACGGAAATTAATTTATTTTTAGAAGTTATTGTAGAATTTTTTGTAGCTCTAACTAATTCAATTAAAAATCTTGATACAAAGAAAAAGATTGTAATTAAATTAGTTAATGATCCAAAAGTTCAATCCACTGTGTACCCTTCTCAAACTTATTCTTTTGAGGAGTGGTGTAAAGTTGTTAATGCTTCTTTGTTACATGGAAGAAGCACCAATCATATTGATTGTGATGTGTGAGAAAGCAAGCCCTTAATGCAAAGGTGTTAAGGGCCCTTTTTTATCAATCTTTTCATCAAAAACCCATAATATGCCAAAAGCAACATTAGTTTTTACTTCTAGAAGATTAAATAGAAGCAGAATAAGAGTTTTTACAGCAGATAAAGCAAAAAGATCTGCTATTAAATTCATAGACAAAGTTATGCTGGCAGCAAAAGCAAGCAAAAAAGAATGCTTGTTTAATTAATTAATCAGCCCTCTCATATATAATGGGAGGGCTTAAATTACACACACATGAAAAAATTATTTATTTTATTGCTCATATTACTTTTTAGTAGTATATCAAACGCACAATCATCTTCTTACATATGTTCAAAAACAGAAATCTCTGTTTATAACAACCTATTAGACAAATGGGAAACCAGAGTGGTGGAGGAAGATGCTAATATTAAAATCACAATAGAAAGCAACATTATTATTATCCATGCTAAAGCTAAGAGTATTATTTCTGTAGGAAAAAATATTTCCAAAAAAGAAGAACAAGATTATACAAGTGATATGTTTAATGCTTATGATTATGAATCAGGAGAAACCTGTAAAGTGTGTTTTATTAGGAATAATGTTTCTGGTACACTCACTTTAATGGTATTTAAATCATTAAAATCAAGAGAATTAGCACTTACATATGAATTAAATTAAATATATTATGAATAAAAGAGAAAGACATAAATTATATAAACAATTATTAAAAATAGTTTGTGCAGACCCAGAGGTAAGACAAGGAATATGTTATTATTTAGCAAACTGCACTACTCTTGGAATAACGTTATGCTATCGTATGGAGGAATTATTACCAGAATTATATGAAAAAGCTCCTAAAAAATGGAAAAAAAACTTTTTTTCATACTGGTTTCCTACAACATATGAAGGATGGGAAAAAAGAATAGCTATTATTGAACAATGTATTGAAGAAACAAAATAATTATGAAATATAGAATTTATTTACCAAAAGACAGAGCTTTTTATATTATAGAACATCTTGATGCCTCTTTGTTTAAAATCCTTGAAAAAGAAGGAGAACATAGTTTTTATAAAATGGAATTTGAAATAAAAGATTCTGTAGATTTGTCTTCTTTATTATCAACTATATTTCATTGTGGATTTGAACAAGCATTAAATATTTGAAATATGGCAAAGTTAACAAAAAAAGATAGACACGAATTTTACAAAAAACTGTTAGATTTTACAGTGGAAGATCCAAATCTTGATAATGGAATGTGTTTTTATATACATCGTATAATAATTGACAATTATAAATCAAATACTAAAATTAGAAAATTATATAGAGAATGGAATCACTCTACTACTTATTTTTTAATAGAATGTTTACCAGAATTGTACCATAAAGCTCCTATATTATGGAAAAATTTTCCAAAAGGAAGATATTGGTACTCATTACATAGTAAAAAATATTGGAATATGAGAATAAAACACATTTTTGACTGCGTAAATGAAACAGCATGAGTATATCAGTTAAATACCCCATAATTGGGGCTAAAGTGGTAAGAGGAAAAGATTGGTGTTATGATGAACAAGATGGAGGAGAAGGAAAAACAGGTGTTATAGTAGATAAATTAAAATATGATTGGGTAAGAGTATTATGGGAAAATGGTAATAAAGATGATTATCGTATAGGAAATGAAGGTAAATACGACCTCTATTTTGCCACAGAAAAAGATGCACTCCTTCAAGAAGCTATGGAAAGATTTCCAAGTGGATGTTCTTATGAAGATACAATGGGAAGTCATCATAAAAACATTAAATATAATTATCCATATTGGTGGTCTGAATCAAGGATAGCTTTAAAAGAAGGTAAGGGATTGGTTTATGATAATGGTAAGTGGGCTGTACGTACTGATGTTCCTGTAAAAGAAGAATACGCAAAAATTATTAAACATAAAACAATAAATACAGATCAAAATGGCGAAAAATCAAAAAGTAATCCCAGCAGCAATGGGTCCACAAACACAACAAATGTTGAATGCAGTACCAAACGAGAAAATGGAATTAAAGTACAAAGACTTAATTTCAAAATCCCAACAACAGTTAGAAGCGGAGGAGCTGGACTTAAAAGTTCAAATTGCAAAGTCAGATTTGGAAGTAACAATAGCTACCACCAAAAAAGACTTAGCATCAGCTAGACGTGAATTAATTGCTGCTCAATCAGCTGTTCCTTACAATGTACAATATGAGTTAGATGCTTATCAACAAGTGCAAGGATTGGAATCAGCATTAGATTTTGCTGAAAGAATTTTATTACAGAGATTTTAAATTACAAAAAGAGGGAATGTAACTATTCCCTCTTTTTAATTTATTATGTATGAAAAATGTAAAAGTAGGGGATAAAGTTAGAGTGCTGAAACATTCTGGACATAAAAAAGAAGATTTTAAAGATAATTCCATAGAAGAAGGAGAAATATGTATTGTTTTTTATATAGATAGCTACACGGAGCCTCTTGCTTATGTAAATAGAACAGGAGCAAATAATAAAATAGAACCATATGAAGTATTATATGGGTATGAATATGAACTTTTTATTGATATTCCTGCATGCACCTACTATAAAATGCCTTCTATTAAACATGTGATACATACAGAAAAATGGTTAGTCTCAGTTGGTTATGAAATGGCTCAACCTATGGGAAGAGATCCGAATTATTTATTTATACATGGGAGTACGAAAAAGTTCCATTACAATAATTCTGAAAGTTATAATGATGATGATTATAAAAAATTTGAAGAATTATATAAGTATGGAATGCCTATATTTATTGAACAGTCGGTTCCTGAAGAAAATCCATTAATAACAGAAGCTAAGAAAAGATACCCTGTAGGAACAAGTTTTCATCCAGCTCATGTAGCTAATTCAAGTTTTTATTGTACTATTACAGAAAATTCCGTCTTTAAAATAATAAGTAGTGATGAAATAACTGCTAGTATAAATCAACAAAGTTGGGTAGATCCTGATTTATCAGAAAATAAAATATACGGAAACTGTCAGCTTAATAGGACTGTTTATTATAATGGAAAATGGGCAGATATAGCAAATGTTCCACGTGAAACAGAGAAGAAAAAAGAAAAAGTAGAAATATTCCCTGGAATATACATAGGAGATATTGTAGTTTCTTTGGCTAAAAATGGAAACAATAAGAATATAGGAGATATGTTTGAGGTTTTGCCTAGTAGTTTTAACAATTCTTTATATTATAAAGAAGATGTAAATTCTTCTGATAGAAGTAATTGGAGAAAAGCTACACATGAAGAAATAAGTGCATATCATTTAGGAGCACGTAATATTGATAAATTAATCAATGTTAAAATTGACGAAGATGGATTTATGTATACTTCAGACAAAGATTTTATTTATACAATACCTCCATCTCCTTGTCCTGAAATAGAACTTCCTAAAGAAAAACATAAAGAAATTGAAGCAATATCTGTATTTTTACCTAAAAAACAACAAGGTATGAATATGGATGTATTTACACAACAAAGTCCGGTGGTACTAAGTAAACCAAAACCACAATTAATAACAATTTAAATCAAAAACCATGTCAAACGAAATCAAAAAAGGTCAGTTGTTCATCAATCAAGTAATTGCACGTCTTAAAGGAGATAATGCAGAAGTGTTAGCTAATAAAATAGCTCGTAAAGGACTTTCAGCAGTTGAGGGTCAGTTAGCAAGTCTTAACTCTAAAAGAGTGGATCTTGAGTCAGCAGTAGAAGATGCAGAAGAAGCATTAATTGCTGCAAAGTTTCCAACAGAGTTAATCACTTCTAACGAGAACTACATTCAGAACATTTTAAATGCTCAGAATAAATTAAACAATGCTAAAGCTGATTTACAAGCAACAGAAGAAGCAATTGTATATTTTACAGATCTTTTGAATAGTTATTAATTACATTAAAAATGTACAGGTGTAAAAGCCTGTACATTTTATTAAAATTTTTAATATGAGTAATAATAAAGTAGAATTAATTTCGTGGCATAATGGAGACCGTGGAATTGCAAGAGCAGCGTGGACTTCTACTAACATAGATGTAGATAGTAAAACAGATCTTCAAATAGAAGACCTTATAGTGAATAAACTATGGAATAATGGTACAGGAAAACCACACAAAACTCCTTTTGAAAGAGGAATAGTGGAGTTTAATATTACCTGCGAACAGGCTTCACATATACATATGATTAAGCATCGTTTAGCAAATATTAACGGAGAAAGCGCAAGATATAAAGAGTTGAAAGAAGATAAGTTTTATCTTCCTGAAGATTGGTGGGAAATAAGAGTGACACCTGATGTAAAAGATGATTTAGAATATCCTCAAGAGGAATATATGGATTGGTTTCACGCTTTAGAATTATACACTGAATTAGGAAACAAATTATATCATAAAGCTTTAGCTCAATTAACCCCAATATTAGGACGCAAAAGAGCAAAAGAATCAGCAAGGTTTTTTAAAACCATGAATAGTCAACTTACATTATCTGTAATGATGAATATGAGTTGTTTTCAAAACTTTGTCACACTTAGAGCAGACGATGCAGCTCAGAAAGAAATTCATGAAATAGCAGATATGATGGTGGAAGCTGTAGAAAATATAGAAGGCAACCCATTTAAACACACATTAAAAGCATTTGGTATATGAAAAGTGTTATATTAATTTGTATTTATTTTGTATTATTGTTTGTTTGTTATAAAAGTGCTCAATATAAAAAAGACGATTATGAATAACTCAATACATGATTATGTATTTCATTTTAATGAATATACAAAACTTTGGTATGCAATACCTAGAAATGTTTACAAAGAATACTGGGACAATCAAGACACTAAAGGTGTATTAAAATCAAAAGAAATATCTGTTTTGATTGAATTAATTAACAAAGGCACTCAATTTATAGAAAAATTATGAAATTATTTAGAATTAAAGCAAGACTAAATCAAGAATCTATAGGAAGAACATTTTCAAAAAAAAATGAATATCATGTAGGAGTGGTATCAATGAACAAATGCCCTATAGTGGTTAAAGGAGATCCTACATTAATCTCTGAAACAATCTTTCATACAGAAGATGAGATTAATAGAGCTGTAGAGCTTATTGAAAGAGAGAATTTCTTTGATGTAGAAGTCATCCTTGTTAATAAAAAGAAAAGAAAGGATTATGAAAAAATCAATAGAAAATGAATTATATTGTAACAAAAAACAGACAATATTTTGAAAAAATTGGAGATTACCAATATTGTGATATTTCTGAAATGATATTTCCTGATGTAGTGTCTATAGATACAGAAACATCTGGATTGTTTCCAAGGAATTCTGATGTGTTTTGTGTTCAAATTGGAACAGGAACAAATAATTATCTTATACATATGTATGATGATAATTATGAATTTAAAGATGTTGTTCCATATATAAAAGACAAAACATTAATTTTTCATAATGCATTATTTGATCTTGGTTTTTGTTACAAACATAATTTTTACCCCGAAAAGGTTAAAGACACTATGTTAGCCACAAAAATCTTATATAATGGAGATATTTTTAACTTAAAAGCAGATTTTAAATCTGTTATGGAAAGAGAATTAAACATTACATATGATAAAACAGATCAAAAAAACATACATATTGTAAAACTTAGCCAACCCAGTACAATTCTTTACTCTTTTAATGATGTAGACAGACTTATAGAATTACATGATGCATTAGAAAAAAAAATAATATCAGGAGGATATACAGAAACATACAACTTACATTGTGAATATATTAAAGCACTAGCTTATATGGAACAATGCGGGCTACCAATTAGTTCTGAATCATGGAAAAACAAAATGTTAGAAGATCAAACAAATGCTTTTAAATGGAAAACATTAATTGAAGAATATATTTATGATAATATTCCTGAATATAGACAATCTCAATTAGATCTATTTAGTCAAGATAAAAAAATAAGTGTTCTTCTTACATCTCCTTTACAAATGGTAAAAGTGTTTAAAAAATTAGGAATAAATACTAAAGATAAAGAAGGTAAAGATTCTATTAATGAAAGTATAATATCAAAGAGTAAACATGAGTTTGTTGATATGTGGCTTAAATATCAAGAAGCAAACCATAGAGTGACAACATTTGGCGACACTATTTTTAAACAAATAGAAAATGAACGTATTTATACTAATTTTAATCCTATGGTGGATACAGCTAGACTTTCAACCAGAAAAGGGCATATTAACTTTTTAAACTTTCCTTCTGATAAAGCTACAAGAAAATCTTTTAAAGCTAATGAGGGAAATGTTATGGTGGTATGTGACTGGAGTGGTCAGGAAACTGTAATAGCTGCTGATCTTTCTCAAGATGAAGCTATGACTAAATCTGTTGTAGAAGGAGCTGATCTTCATTGTTTGTTAGCAAGAGTGTTATTTCCAGAAATAGCTGATCTTACAGATGAAGAAATTATTAAACAACACAAAGATAAAAGACAAGCTTCTAAGAGCCCAAGATTTGCAATGTCCTATGGAGGAAATGCTTATACAATTCACATGAATGAAAGTATTCCATTAAAAAGAGCTCAAGAAATTGAAGATGGATTTAAAAAATTACATGAAGGACTGTATACATGGGGTGAACAAGTTTTTCAACAATCTATAGCCACTGGATATATTGAATCAGCGGATGGATGGAAATTAAAGCTTCCTAAATATGAAAATTTTTTGGAATTAAAAGACAAAGTGGAGTCTATTAAAAAAGAGGAGTGGCAATTGTATAAACAAGGCAAAATTGATTATAAAAAACAAAAAGAAGACAAAACACACATTATAAAAGATCTTAATGCTTTTAAATTTTATAAATCAAAGAAAAAAGATGTTTCAGACTTTTTTAAACTAAAATCTGAATACCAGCGTTTGTGTTTAAACAATCCTGTTCAGTCTAGAGGAGCTCATCAGCTAAAAAGAGCTACAGTGATGTTATTTAATTGGATAAAAGAAAATAATTATTTAAATGTAGTGAAGATAGTTAATACAGTGCATGATGAATGTGTTTTAGAATGTCCAACAGACATTGCAGAAATTGTAAAAATACAATTAGAAAAATGCATGGTGGAAGGAGGTAATTATTACTTATCTAATTTACAAATTAAAGCTGATGCTCAAATTGGAATATCTTGGGGAGATGCAAAATAATACATTATGGCTAAAATAAATCGTGAAAATATAAGTGAACATTTGCTTGATTATCAACTATCTATGATAGACAGAAGCATTTATGAAGCTCTCATCAACCCAAAATGGAGAGAGGAATGGTGTATAAACGAAGAACAATACAATCAGTTTAAAAGATATGCCATTCCTCTTTTAAAAAAAGTGTTTAGATGTAACAAATCTAAAGCAGAAAAAACATTAGAATGGTTTCACAGCCAATTTGGTTTAAAAATTAAATGATTATGGAAGATAAAAAACACACACACTTTATTGAGGTATGGTCAGGATATAAAAATAAACCACATAATACCGAATGCGTTGAAATAGAAAAGTTACCAATATATTTAAAAATCACAGAAGAATATATGTTTTGCAAAACCGTTGCTATTTGGAAAATTAAATTAAAATAAATTATGAAAACAATAATAATAACAATAATAATAACAATAATAGTATGGGAAATAGTAAGAGGAATACTAAAAAAATTAATCCTAAAGTACATGAACGACATGTAATGATAAAGTTTTTTTTATTAGTAATTATAGCTTATATAGGACTTTTTATTATGGCTATTATTCAAAAAATTAAAGAACTTTTTATAAAATCATAATTATGACATTTGAAAAATTATAAACTATGGCTATAGCTTTATTAAAATTTGATCTAAATGATCCTGAAGATGAAATACAGCATAAGAGAGCTATAAAATCTCTTGATATGATGTTATGTTTCTGGGATATTAGTCAATATTTAAGACAAATAGTGAAATATGAAGACAATTCTAAAATATCAGGAGATGATATGGCTGATAAAATAAAAGAAAAATTCCATGAAATTTTAGATGAACATGGTATTTCAATTGATGAATTGTTGGGCTAAATTTTTAAAATATGGTGGAATTAAAAGTGGATTTTGAAAGAGAATTTTTAAAAGATTATATATATTTGTTAGAGGAGAATATGATCCTGGACAAAGAAATTCAAAAAGAAATGCACAGCAGAAAACCTGCTAAAATAATTGTAATAACAGAAAAAGTAGAAGAAAATGAACATAACCCCCTACCATTTTAAAGAAATAACTAATAAAGGATACAATTTAGATATTATATACACTTTAAAGCTTGTAGAAGAGGGAGTGGATGTCAAATCTTTTTGTGAAGAAGCTCCTAAATTAAAAATAGTTTATCAATCTATAATAAGAAAAGGATTAATATCAGAACAGGATTGTCTAACCACAGACGGGAAAAGTCTTCTCAAGTTTTTAGAAACACCAGCAAATGAAGTTGTTAAATTGATTAAACAAAAACCTAATTCTTCTGATTTTGATCTTTGGTGGAAAACCTATCCCTCTACAGACACTTTTGTTATTAAAGGAACAAACTTTTTAGGTAGCAGATCATTTAAAGTGAAAAAAGATGAATGTAAACTTAAATTACAAAAAATCCTTGCAGAAGGAGAATATACAATTGAAGAGCTTGTAAAAGCTTTAGAATTAGATGTATTCCAGAAGAAGGAAAATTCCTTTAAAACAAAAACAAATAAACTTAGCTTTCTCCAAAACAGTCTTACATATTTAAATCAAAGAAGCTTTGAAGGATATATAGATCTTATTAGACAAGGATTTTCTCCTAAAGAAGAACCAGAGATAGTAGGTAGTACAGACATATAAATATTTAATATGAATTTTCAGGAATTAAACAAACAAGTGGAGCTAGGACTGTCAAATAAAAACAGTGGAATTCCTATGGGTTTTAACAGGCTTAATAAATATATTGGTATTAGAAAATCCATATATACATTAGTGGGAGGGCTTACGGGCTCAGGAAAAACATCTTTTATTGATGATGCATTTGTTTTAAATCCATTTGATTGGTTTATTTCTAAAGAAGGCCAAGCTTCAGGAATAAAACTAAAAATATGGTATAGATCTATGGAGCGTAGCAGAGTGTATAAAATGGCTAAATGGGTGTCTAGGAAAATATTTCTTGATCATGGTATAATTATCACTGTTCCTAAACTATTAGGCTGGACAGAGAAAATGAACCACGATGAACATGATCTATTTTTACAATATGAGGATTATGTGGAAAGAATGAATGATGTAATTACAATTATTGATGGTCCAGAGAATCCTGTAGGTATAGCTAAAGAATTAAAAGCTTTTGCTGAAAAGAATGGAGAAATAGTTCAAATAGATCAATATAATAAGAAATACATTCCTAATGATGAAAGTCAGATAGTTATTCCTATTATAGATCATATTGGCCTACTTAAACTCACTAAAGATCAACCTACAAAGAAACAGGCTATTGATAAAATGTCAGATGAGCTGAGATATGCTAGAGATTTCTATGGATATAGTCCTGTTGTTGTTAGTCAGTTCAATAGAGATATTTCCAACCCAATAAGAATGAAAAATGGAGATGTAGAGCCCCAATTAGAAGATTTTGCAGAAAGCTCTTCCACACAAAATGATGCTGATGTTGTTTTAGCTTTATTTGACCCTATGAGATATAAAGTGCCAGATCCTTCTGGATATAGTCTTGAAAAGCTAAAAGATGAATTTGGTGCTAAATATTTTAGAAGTCTTAGACTAATAAAGAATTCTTATGGGTCAGATGATGTAAGAATTGGTCTTGCATTTTTGGGTGAAATAGGTGTATTTAAAGAACTTCCTAGAAGAAAAAACATAACAGATGCTGATTATCAAGCTGTTGTAAATAAATCTTATTTTTTAAACCAATAAATAATTATATGTCAGGAGGTAGATTTGATTACATACAAAATCGTTTGCCCGATGTGGCAGAAAGTATTGAAAATGTAATAGAAAGAAATGGAAAAAGAAAGACTAATGATGAATTAAAATTAGAATCTTGGCACTCATTAGATTGGTATGAAAAATACCCAGAGGACTTACATCATTATAAATATCCAGATGAAGTGATAGAAGAATTTAAAAAAGGAGTGGAAATTATTAAAAGAGCTTATGTTTATATCCAAAGGATTGATTGGCTTTTATCTGATGATGATGGAGAAGAGTCTTTTTTAGAAAGATTAAATAAAGAATTAAAAAATTTAAAAAATCAATAATGGACAGTGTATCAATAGAAGTGGAAATACTTCCAGAAATTCCTGTAACATTTACAGGAGAACCAGAATTCCATGATGATAGTTTTACCCATGAATTTGGTACAGAAGTGATTAAATACTGGTGCGTAGATAAGTTTACATGGGACAAAGAAGGCCACACAGAAGAAGAAATAACCAAAATTGAAGAGTGGTTAGGGTTCACTTCTAACAAAGATTGGATTTGTGAAAATTTAACAAATAAAATAAAAAAATGACCAGAGAACTTTATTTAACTTACAGAAATCAAAATAATGCTGCTATCTTATATGAATGGTATAAGGAAAAATTTGATTCTGTAAAACATCGTCCATTTTTATCATTCAATGAATTTTTTATATATCTACCTATGTGGGGAGATATAAACAATATTTATCAAAAAATTACACAAATTTTAGATGAAAAGTTTTCTATTAGAAAACTAATGAATTCAAATGGTGAGATAATAAATTACATATGAGCAAACAAAATGAAATTCAAGAAAAATTTATAACAAAAGGACTTAGTTTTCTAAAAAAGAATAAGAAAGGATATTTCGATCTTGCTATGAGATTTGGTAAATGTCGCACCACTATTGAAATACTTAAAAATCTTGTTCCTTCTCGTAGTACAATTCTTATAGCTTATCCAGATAATAAGTTAAAAGCCACTTGGCAATCAGAATGTGAAACATGGGGATATAAGAATCCAAACATTTTTTATGTAAATTTTAGTTCTCTAAAGAAACATGCTACACATATATTTGATGTATTTGTTATAGATGAATTACACAGTTGCTCAGAAAATGAGAGAGAATATGCTCATCAAATAATGAATAATTGTGAATATACAATTGGACTTTCGGGCACTATTACAGCAGACACTGCTGAATTATGGGATATGAAGGAAATAGCTTCTTACAGTACAGACGATGGTATAAAAGCTGGTATTCTTGCGGATTACAAAATTACAGTGCATGTAGTGAATTTAGATAATAAAATATATACAAAAGATTCCAAAGGAAAGTCAAAGACAGAGAAACAAAGATATGATGCTTATACATGGGTAATTGAAAAACTAAAAAAAGAAGGAAGAGATTTTATGTTTTTAGCTTTAACAAGAAACAGACTTTCTCAATCTTCTGTAGGAAAATTACATTATGTTCAAGCTTTATTGGAAAAACTAAAAGACAAAAGAGTCTTGGTATTTACAGGACTATCTAAAGCTGCAGATAGTATTGGTATTCCTTCCTATCATACAAAAAGTAAAAATGATGATGCTTTTGTTGCTTTTCAAAATGAAGAGATTAATCATTTAGCTTTAGCTGCTATGGGAAAAGTGGGAGTGACATACCCTCATCTTGATTCTGTTATATTAACAAATTTTGTGTATGCAGCTGAGGAAAATGCTCAGATTTTGAACAGATGTATAAAATTAGATTATCAAGAAAAAGTAGCAGACATGCATGTAATTTGTTTAAATGAACCTGCAGAAATAAAAAAATTAAAAGAAGGGCTTAGTTTATTAGACTCTTCAAAAATTATTTGGCAGTATTAAATATTTTACATATATTTGTGAACAAACTTCTCAAATATGATTGATAATTACGGAAAATACTACTTGTATAGACACATAAGACTTGATAAAAACGAACCTTTTTATATAGGAATTGGTACTAAAAAAGAGTCTAAAGCTAAAATAAAATTTAATAAAAAGTTTCAAAGTATTAAATATATATATGATAGAGCATATTCAAAAATAAGAAAAAGTTCTAAAATTTGGAATTTAATTACAGCAAAAACCGATTATAAAGTAGAAATCTTGTTAGAGTCAGACAGTCTTTCTTTTATAAAAGAAAAAGAAAAGGAATTTATAGCTTTTTATGGGAGAATTGATAAAAATACAGGAATTTTAGCTAATATGACAGATGGTGGAGAAGGAATGACTGGAACTTCTAGAAAATTTACAGAAGAACAAAAAATAAAACATAGAAATCATACTTCTTGTAAAAAAGTAGTAAAATTAGACAGTAACTATGAAATAGTTGAAATTTATCTTAGTTCTAGAGAAGCAAGTAGAAAAAATTTTATTTCTAAAGTATGTGATATTTGTAATGATAAATGTAAATTAAAAAATGGATTTACTTATAGATATTTAAATGACTACATTTTTTATAAAAATAAAGAAAACTTTTATATTAAAGGAAGTAAGTACATAATATATGAAAATAAAGAATGGCACATACATGATTTTTGTAAATATATAGCTAACATAAATAAAACTTCTTATGTTAAAATTTATAATAGATTACAAAAAGGATTATCAATAGATGAATCTATAAAACTAAATACAAAACTTAAACCTTCTAAATATATTTATATAATAGAAAATGTTAAAACTGGGGAAAAAACAAAATTTAAAACAATGATTGAATTGTGTAATGAATTAAAAGAACAGAGACCTACAATATGGTATAGAATAAAAAATAAAACTGTAAAAAATGGGTTTATAATAAAGAAAGAAAGTCTTTCAATGTTGGATGAAAACAAAATAAGTTATATCTTTGGTTAAAACAATTTAAAACAAAATAAAAATGGCAAGCAAATTAATTGGCATAGTGGGCCAAACAGGAACAGGAAAATCAACATCAATTAAACATTTAAATCCAGAAGAAACTTACATTATTAACGTAGCAAAAAAAGAATTACCTTTCAAAGGAAGTGAAAAACTGTATAATACAGAAAAAAAGAATTATAAAGAAGTGGACGATGCTATTGAAATTACACGTTTATTAAGAACAATTTCAGAGAAAGCTACCCACATCAAAAATATTGTGATAGAAGATTCTAATTATATAATGGGTTTTAATATGGTGGCTAAAGCTACAGAAACAGGGTACACTAAATTTAGTGTTATGGCTAAAGATATGGTGGAATTGTTTAGAGAAGCCAGAAAGCTAAGAGATGATATAAAGGTGTTTTATTTCACTCATCCAGAAACAGTGGAAGATGGTGGTGATATTATTGGGTATAAAATTAAGACAGCTGGTAAATTGATTGATAATCAAGTGCTATTAGAAGGACTTCTAACAGTGTGTTTATACACATTAGTAGAAGAAAATAAAGATGGATCAGCCTCTTATTATTTTATAACAAATAGATATAAAAAGTTCCCAGCGAAAAGTCCAGATGGTATGTTTAGTGAATTAAAAATTCCTAACAATTTACAAGAAGTGGTAAACAATGTAGACAACTATTATAAATAAACAATTAAAAACAAAACAAAATGAGTACAATTGGCGGAAAAAAGAGAGAGCAACAAAATTTTGACAGTCCTATTAGAAAGATTGGCCTTGCAGAAATGAAAGTGATAGCTATTAATCCTGATGAGGAAGAGTATAAAGAAGTGTTAAAAATGGAGCTTAAAGAAGGAAGCAAAGCTACAGAATATTTAGGGGAAAGTCAGGATGGTAATAAAACTCTAAGAGTTGATTTTTGGATGGAAGAAGTGAAAAGCAAGGATAAATTTAAGGTGACTTTCTTCTTAGAAAATAAAATGAGATGGAATAAAGACAACACTAAACAACAATATATTAATAATTTAGGGTCTTGTTCTTGGGCTGAAGATGAGAATGAATTACAAGACTGGTTTAAAAAAAGAGAGTATAGACCAGCTTATATAGGAGAAGAAGATCTTTACAACTTCTTACGCACTTGGTTAGGAAATTTAGACTATAAAGATGCAGAAACCACTTTACAAATTGAGTGGGCTAAGCTTATGAAAGGTAATGTTAAAGACCTTAAAGCACAAATTGACGGAGAATATGCTACAAGTTTCTTAGCTCTATTAACTATCAAAACTGTAGAAAAAGAAGGAGAAACCAAAGAATATCAATCTGTATATAACAGAGCTTTTCTTCCAGCTTATTTATTAAAGCAATTTAGACTTATAGACTATAACAATTCTGATGTTCAACGTAGTTTAAAATCAAAGCTTTCTAAAGAATTAAAACCTGCAGAAAGATTTGTTGTTAATGTTACAGGAGAATATGGTTGTAAAGATTTTTATACATTTAAAGATGCAAAAGAATACAACGCTTCTGAAAATTTAGTAGCATCAAATGATACTATTTCTGAAGATGATAGTGACTATTAATCCCCCTGTTTTTTGATTTAGATAAAAGCCCCAATAGAAATATTGGGGCTTTTTTATTAAGTTTGTAGTATGATACATGGAAGAAAAAAATTAAAATTAACCCCAGAAACAGTGTTATCTAAAATCACTCCATATGATATATTTATGTATTATATGCCTAGTAAGAATTGGAAATTAAATAGTGTCACTTATTCCCCTTTTAGACAAGAAAATCATCCTTCTTTTTTAATAGGAAATAAGAATGGAGATCTTTCTTTTATAGACTTTGCAGATACAGGTAAAAGAGGTGATTGTTTCCAATTTGTGAAGCTTATGTACAATTTGTTTTCTATAGATGAGGTGTTAAAAATGATAGATAAAGATTTTTCTTTGGGAATATCAACAGGAACCTTTTCAGAAGACTATAAGAAAATAACTTCCCAATATAAACAACCAGAAGAATTAGGTAAAAGGTATTCTTTAATACAAGTGATTACTGGAAAGTTTACAAAAGAAGAACTGGCATACTGGAATCAATATCACCAGGATATACAAGATCTTAGAGATAATAACATTTATTCTGTTAAAAAAGTGTATTTAAACAAACAATTGTTCTATTTAGACGATAACCAACTAAGATTTGGTTATTATTATGACGGAAATTGGAAAATATATTCACCTTTTGCAGATAAAAAGAAAAAATGGGTGCCCAATAATGTACCTATTAATACATTAGAAGGAAAAGATAATATCAAAGATTGTGATGTGGCTCTAATTTCTAAGAGTAAAAAAGATCTCATGGTGTTAAAAAAAGTGTTTCCTTGCGTATGCGCTGTTCAAAATGAAGGAATTGCTTGTTTTTCTGAGGAAAATGTACAGTTTTTAAAAGATAATTCTAATAAACAGATTTTGTCTTTTGATAGTGACATTACAGGTGTAACAAACAGTCAACAGATAACAAAATTATTTGATTTTGACTATTGTAATGTTCCTAAGGAATATTTAAAAGAAGGTATTAAAGATTTCGCAGATCTTGGAAAAATACACGGATTAAAAACAATTGAAAATTATTTAAAACAAAAACAATTATTATGAAAAATGAAATGAGAAAATGGGCAATGGATAGAATAAAAGAACACCCACAATACAACCAAGAGATTACAGATTTATGGAATTTATGTATGAGTGAGATTGAAGAAGGAGGATCTGAATCCCACGAATTAGAGTTATTTAGAAACGATGTTGAAGAACTAATAAAACAAAATTAATATGACACAGAAGCAATTAGTAGAAACAATTCAAGAAAATATTGAGTGGTTAAGTACAACAGAAGGAAATGAGGTAGAATGTATAGGAATAGAGAATTTAGAAAGTATTTTAAGTAAGTATTTAGGAAAAAAGGTGCGTATTAGTTTAGACGCAGAAACAATTGTAGAAAAGGAAAGTAGATTTAAACAATTAGAATTATTTTAATATGGAATGGAGTAAATTTTCACATCATTTTCATCCCTCTTGGGAGCATAAAATCAGACCATTTATAGAGAGTGAGGAATGTAACAACATATATAAATTTTTAAAATCTGAGTCACAAAAAGGAAAAAAATTAGCTCCTATTTCTACAGATACATATAAAGTTTTTCAACTAACACCTTTAAATGAGGTGGTAGCTATAGTGCTTGGTATGTGTCCCTACCACACTACTAAAAATAATATGATAGTGGCAGATGGACTTGCTTTAGGATGTTCTAATACAAAAGAATTACAACCTTCTTTGGAGCAATTTTATAATGCCATTGAAAAGGATGTTTATGGAGGAATGTGTTTAGAGGGGTTTAAATCTTTCGATGTTTCCTTTCTATCCAAACAAGGAGTGTTAATGTTAAATGCTGCTTTAACTACAGAAATAGGAAAAGCTGGGGCACATATGGATATTTGGACTCCTTTCACTACATATTTATTTAAAAATATATTTAATTATATGGATGTGCCTATAATAATGTTAGGTAAAGAAGCTCAAAAATATGGACAATACATCACTAACCAGGAGATGTTATTTCCACTATCTCATCCAGCTTCAGCATCCTATAAAAAAACAGATTGGGATTCAGAAGGAGTTTTTAAAAAAGTGACAGAAATAGTTAAAAATACAAATGGAAACAACCTCGATTGGTGGGAAATGTGTCCATTTTAAAAATCAAAAATTATGGAATTACAAATAATAGAAGTGAAAGACTTAGAAGTGGGAGATGAAATAATCATCTCTTGCCAGTCTTATTTTAAGTATTTAAAAATACTTAGAAAACCTACTTTAAGTGGAAAAACCCACTGGAGTAGAGGAGTTCCTTTGTATAAAGCTGTAAAATGCTCTACACGTAGAGAAGAAAAAGATATAACTTGGAGAACACATCTTGGTCAAACAATCACTCGAACAGAGAGAACCTGGGGATTTGGCCCAGAAAATCATAACTATACCCAGTATATAGATTTAGAATACAGACAAATGATATTAATAAAGAAAAACACACAATAAAACATGATACTAGAAAAACAAACAGACGCAACAATCCTATCAGAAGGAAATTCTCAAGATTCAATTGGGATGAGCCTAGACTTAGATTCTGCACAAATGTTGATGCAGATGTTAAGTAAGAATTTATATTCAGATGGTATAGGAAGTACAATTAGAGAAACAGCCAGTAATGCATTAGATTCACATAGAAGAGCTGGTATTGATAAACCAATTGTTGTTAGCTTTAAACAAAATAATCAAGGAAATTATGAATTCTCTGTAGAAGATTTTGGTGCAGGCCTAGATGATGATGATGTTAAAAACATTATTAGTAAATATGGTAAATCCACTAAAAGAACACAAGCTAATGAATTGGGAATGTTCGGATTGGGCTTTAAGAGTCCTTTAGCTTATTCTTCTTCATTTTATTTTGTTTGTAGGAAGAACGGAGTGGAAAGAAAATATATGATGTATGAAGGAGAAGAAATTAACACTATAGATCTTCTTTATGAAACTCCTACAGAAGAATGTAATGGTGTAAAAGTGATTGTTCCTGTTAATTATAGAGACAGACATGATTTTGTAACGAAAATTAAAGAACAATTGGCTTATTTTGAAAATGTTTATTTTAATGTAGACGGGATTTCTAACGATTTCACTATATTTAGAGGGGAACATTTTCAATTTTCTGAACTTTGTACAGATAAAAAACTCCATATTTGCTTAGACAATGTCTACTACCCAGTTGATTTTTCAAAACTTGGAATAGAGTCTATTTGGTTCCCTGTTGCATTGAGATTTGGTCTTTCTGATGGAATATTTCCTATTCCTAATAGAGAGGCTATAAAAATGACAAAAGAGGCTAAAGAAGCTATTTTAAATAAAATAACACTTGTAGCAGACTATTTTGTTAGCAAATATAATCAAAACATTGAGGATGGGGATGATATTAGAGCTGTTTTTAATTATTTTGATTCTAATTATAGGTATGTAAAAGGATTCAAAGAAGGAAACAGTCTGGATATTAAAGACCTAAAAATGTTTTCAAACATTTCTCTTAAAGCTCCTAAATTAAAGAATATAAATTTATTAGATTTACGAGATTTATATCATAATAGAACTCATTTAACATCAGAATATGAGAAAAAATATCAACTATCTAGAGGAGTATTTAGAGAGTGTAAGAGGTATTGGGATATGAATTTTAACTATTCAGATTTCTTATATAAAAAATGTTTCTTCTTTTCAGACAGAATAAGTGGTGTTAAAAAGGACTATTTAAAAGCTACATTTAAAGGAGCAGAACTCTTCTTTATAAAGAAAGTGGGAAGCTATCAGCTTGGTAAAATGAATAGAGCTAATGACTATAGCAAATATTATATAGATCTTTTAACATTAAGAAAACATCCAAAATCTGAATGGAGAGCACGCATCAAAGAATTTCAATATATCATGTCCCTCATCACTGCAAATGTGGTAGATCTAGATGCTTTTGAAATTCCACAAGACTGGCTAGACAATCGTAAAAAAGAAAAAGATGCTTTAAAAATAAAAATTCCTTCTTTAGGAAGAAAAACTCGCTTAGAAGGAGAAATTGTTGGTAAAAGGGCAGAAAAACTAGAAAGATTTGTTAATGGTAAGAATTCTAAATTGGTCCCAATAACATACAAATTAGAAAATTTGCATAAGCAAAAAGGAATGATTGTTTATGGAAATAATCAAGATGCTGAGAAAATAGATAAATTATATTCTGTTTTTCCAAAAAAAGTGTCTTTTGTAGTGTTTTCTGATAGAGAACTTAAGCTTTTGGAAAATGTGAACATACATAATTTAATACCATTAAACAAGTTTATGGAAGGGAAAAATAAACCATTTAAAAGAATTGTAACAGCTTATTTAATTAATAGTTTTATTAGTGAGAATAGAAGTATTTTCAGTAAAAAACAAAGACTTGAGGATGTTTCTATAGATCTTTATTCTAAAGTGAGAATGCTAGAAGATTACAAAGATAAACATTTTCAAAGAGGGTCAGATGAAATATACAAAGCTATGTTTGAAGTGGCTATACAAAATAATTTATTTGATACAGAAGTGTTTGTTATTTACAAAGAAGTAAAAGCTGTTTTTGCAAAACTTCCTTTCTTAAAGCCTCTATTTATTGAAATGAGTGGGTATTCTAATCAAGAGGGGATGCATTTAGTTTTATGCGATCTTTTCAAATATTACAAACAAAAAATAGATTGGAAAAACTACAAATTAGTGTTAAATGAAGAACCTACAGACCTTACAGAGACAATTGTAGAAGATTTAGTGGAAAATTAAATAATAAAAGGGGGATAAATTTCCCCCTTTTAATGTATATTTATGATTACAAATTTAGAGCTTTTTAAACATGTAATATATTATATGTTAGGCAATATGCCTGAGTTAGAGATGGAAGATTTTAAAATAATGTGGCAGGCTCTAGCACATAAATGGAATATCTACATTCCTGAAGAAAAATGGAATGATTTTTTAGAGAAAATTAATAATAGTGAAATTTATAATAATTATGTAAATTTTACTGAAATTTTTAACAATTATTTTTACAATTAAAAAACAAAAAACATGGGACTATTTAGTTTAGACTGGTTTAAAAGCGAAAAAACAAAACAATTAGAAGCGTTAAAATTAGAAGAGCAAAAAATTAAAAATTTATTATTTACAAAGCTTTTTACAGAAGACGAGGAACCACAATCTGTTGTAAAACCCTATTTGAATGTAAAGTTAGTGAATAGTGTACTTACAGTGGTGTTAAATGATGGTGCTATTTTAAGCAAACCAAATGCTACACAAGAAGATTTTAATAAAGTGAGAATTGTTTCTAGTGAAGAAGAAATACTACTTATTATGGGTAGCGAAGAATCATTAACTGAGAAGAGACAAAAAGAAGCAGAAATTACTAAAATGCGGGCTATTCAAAAAGGATTTTCTCTTCTTTATAAAACTAATGATTTTGATATAGTGGAGAATACAGTGTATTTAAAAGGAATCCACAGAAGTCTTCCTCAATTATTAGTGGAGAAATTTGCAGAAATAATAAACACTCAGCTGTATTATACAGGATTTGGTGATCTTCAAAAAGATTTAAGTAGTAATGAAGAATATCAATCTTTAAAGCGTTTCTTTATGTGGTGTTGCTTAAATCCAAGAGTGGAAGTGGCTAACGAACTTTATAGATTTTTGACAGAAAATAGCTTTAGAATTACAAAACAAGGGTTTTTTGTGGCTCTTAGGAATGTAGTGACGTTGCACGGAAGTAATCAACTTGTTCATTTTGTAAGCAACACTTATAATAAAGTGAAGGCTGTTTGGAAGAAAAATCCAAATGATTATACAGTGTTTTTAGAAAATGAAGAATATAAATTAGTACATAAAGACCAGCTTTATAAAAAGGTGAGATATACAACTACAGAATGTCCTTATTGTGACGGTAGTGGTATAGAATATTCAGATTTTGATGATAATGATGAAGACTGCTCACATTGCGGAGGAACAGGAGAGGCAGAAGAATACACTTACGAAACTAATGAATCTGTATTTCATGGAGAAAGAATTGGTATTTTAACTGATTTATATCTAGATCTTCCTAATATACATGAGAATAGATTTACAGATGATTGGACCAAAACATTTGATATTCGTATTGGTAGAACAGTGAGTATGCCTATGGAAGAGTGTAACTGGAGTACACAAGATTGTGCTGCTGCTGGACTACATTTTACCAGTGATCAGATTCATTATGTAGGATGTGGAGATACAAGTGTTCTTGTTCTTATCAATCCTATGAAAGTTGTAGGTATTGGTCAGCATAAAGGTAGATGTTATGAATATCTCCCAATTATGACTGTTCCTCGTGAAGAAGCAACAAAAATCCTACATGACGTGGATTTTGATACATTGGAATTAGATGAAGATTATGCAATTCGTGAGTTAGAAAACTTAGCTGATAAAGCAAAAGAGGGTTTTGTGGCAGAAACAAAAAAGTATAATTTTAATATTCCTAGTATTTCTTCTGCAGAAATAGACAATATTGTTCTTTCTTTGGACGGTATGAAGGATGAAATTTCTAAAAGAATTTCTATAGTTCAATAACCCCTTTTAAAATTGTAGCCTGAATGTACAAAATTTAGTATATTTGGGCTACATATTTTTTATATATGGCAAAGAAAAAAGCGGTTAAAAAATTATTAGAAAAACCAAGGTGTGATGGTACTATGACTGAAAGTGCTTTCTGGAGCTTTATAAGAAGTGCTCTTAGAAATAAATCTAGATGGTGGAAACCAATAACAACATGTAAACAAAAATCAAAAAGAGCCTATAAAGGTCCAAATAAAAGACAAAAATTTGAATATCAGTGTAATGAGTGTAAGGAATGGTTTGCGGATAAAAATATCCAAGTGGACCATAAAATCCCTGCAGGCTCATTAAACTGTGCTCAAGATCTTCCAGGATTTGTAGAAAGACTCTTTTGTGAAGTGGATGGTTTACAAATTTTGTGCTCCACCTGTCATAACATTAAAACACAAAAAGAAAAAAAGAAGTAATTATAATGACAACTTACATGAATTCCACGATAAGCTTTCAAACAGACTCTTTAACTTATGAATTAAGTGCAGGGTTTGATTTTGATAAAAATGCATATTATATGCCTAGTCTTTCTTTTATAAAAAATGAAGGACATATTAAAAATGAAGTGTATATAGCTTTTTGGGATAATGAGGCTTATTTAATTAAGACATTATATGAAAAAGTGTTAATACCTTGGAATAAACATAAAGCTATTTCTAATGAAGAAGCGTTTGAAGATCTTCTTAAAATAGAAGGATGCACTTTAGCAGATTTTGTATCACTGGAAAAATTAATTAAATTAGCAATAGATAAAGGATTTTTTTATGAATATTATAATAGAAATTGACAAAGAGCCTTCTTTTACAGAAGTATGGTATGAGGGTTCTGTATTTTATGGGGAAGATGAACACAAGTTTTGGCTAGTGCATCCGCAGAATAAAGACAGAAATGAGCAAGATTATGAAATAGAGGTGCGTTGGTTTTTTGCTAAAGTTCCTAGAGAAATTAGAGCAATGAGAGATCAAATTATTGAAGCATTTAAACAAACATTAAAATGATACAAGGAAATACAAAAACAGAAGCTCAATACAGAGCAGTGAAAATGGATAGCTCTTCAAGTCTTAAAGAGTTTTCTACAAATAGACGTAAATATTATAAAAAATATGTATTAAATGAACAAGTGGAAGAAGAGGATAACAAAGCCACTTCTATGGGAAAACTTGTTGAAACATTGTTATTAGAGCCCCAAGAATTTGACAAAAGATTTTATATGAGTTCTTGTGTTAGTTCTCCTACAGGCCTTATGTTAGATTTTACAGAAGCTTTGTATAAACACACAAAAACAGCTACAGATGAAAATGGAAGTGTTACAAGACCATTTGAAGAAATAGCTAAAGATGCTTATACAGATTCTGGATTTAAAATCAAATTTGACGCTGTTCTTAATAAATTTGTAGGGTCTGATGCAGAAATCTATTATAAGGAGATAAGAGAAGTGAGAAGCAAGGGACTTACAGTGGTGACAACACAAGATGTATCTAATGCTGAGAAAATTGTTGAGGAGCTTAAGACAAATGAATTCACTTCTTCTATTGTAAATTTAGTAAATAGTGCTAAATGGGGAATACACAATCAACTTCAAATAGAAGGTTATTCTGTTGAAGGGCACTTATTTAAGAGTATGATGGATAAAGTGCATATAGATCATGAACAAAAGACTATCCAGGTATATGATCTTAAATGTGTATGGGCTGTTGAAGATTTTTACAAAGAGTATTATTTATATAGAAGAGCTTATATCCAAGCATATTTATATTGGAAAGCATGTTTCCAAGTGAAAGAGTCTTTAAACTTAGAAGATTATTCTGTTGAATATCCTAAATTTATTGTATGTGATAGTACAAATTATTATAGTCCTTTAATTTATACACTAAATAAAGATGATATAGAGAAAGCTTTTAAAGGTTTTGAGCACCAAGGACGTAAATATCCTGGTGTTAAGTCTTTAATAGCAGATCTTAAATGGGCTATAGAAAATAACAAATGGAATATATCCAGAGAGAATTATATTAATAACGGGGTAGTAAATTTAGATTAATGGAGGTAAAGAAGACAATAACCAGTATATTTATTGTTCCAACGTTGGGAATAGATAAAGAAAATTTAAATGCTAATGGATTTATCAATGGATATATAAAAGATGATAGAAAAGATGTGCAGTATGAAAATGCTGTATATCTTCTATTTCATCCAAAAGATCTTTATAAATTTAAAAGTTTTTTAGATGAGGAGTATGAAAGAACAAAAAATATTTTAGATGATTATGATTATGAGGATGGGTATATTGTAGTGGTGTATTTATTAAACCCTGATTATACAAAAGATTATCAGTTAGTTAAACAAGGTAAATATTCTAAGACTTCCAAAGAATTTCAAACTCTTTTTCCAAAAATAATTAAAATTGTAAAAAATGGACTTAGAAAGGACGAAATATCCCTTCAATACAGAGTTTTTAATAAAACAGAGGATTTAAAGAAATTTTGGGAAGATAAACTTGATGTCACTTTTGACCAAGAAAATGAAATTTGGCATGGGTTTGTAGAAGAAAAAGAAGTTCTTAATTTAGATAAAATTAAACAATATGTATAATAAAGAAATTCTAAAAGAATTAATTAGAAGATATGGTGTAGAAAAAACCATAATATTCTGTGAGATGGAGAGTGTAAGAAACTCTCTACTCCAGTTAACAACTAAAGAAGAAGATGGTCCAAGTGAATTTGAATTTGAGAGGAATTGGTGGAAAGAAAATGGAGAGGAATTAAAACATACAAGAATTGCTAAAGCTTTAAATTTAAATTATGAACATGATAGAACTACTAGAAAAGTATGATAAATCAGCTATTGTTTTAAAACAATGGTTTTTAAACCAAATGCTAGAAAAAATAGATGATGCATCTATTCCAGAAGATTTTAAAGAGTTTGCTAGACAACAGAATATTAGCAACGAGACTGTGGGAAAAATATTAGATGCTCAGCCTAGAGCAGCATTTGATGTACTAGACAATCATAAAATGTTTGTAGAGATAAATATTAGTTCTTTAGGAGATGTATTCTTTTCTTATTGTATTAATAATATTAATAATACAACACATTTTAAAACAAGAAAAGAAGCAGAAAAAGAAGCTGTTTCAGAAGCTTTAAAAATGCTAAATGATATGTTATGAGAAAAATAACAGAAAAAGCTGGACAAGCTTTTAATAATGGATATAGATTTAAAAAATCTAATACAGAAGTGAGAATTGAAAATGATGGTAGTGTTTATATGTATTTATTTGGAAGAGCTATAGCTAAAAAAGAAAATGGAGAAACATTTATTTGTAATGGGAATTATAGAGCCACTGTCACCACTAGTGATAGACTTAGTGCCATTGTTCCTGTAAGAAAAAGACAGGGACAGTTGATTGTAAAGGAAAAAGTTGTTCTAGAAGAAAAATGGTTAAATATTAATCAGATATGAAAACACTAATTATTCCAGATATACATGGGAAAAGTGTGTGGAAACAGATGATAGAAATAGAATCCCCAGATAGAATAGTCTTTCTGGGGGACTACTTTGATTCATTTGATATTCCAGGCTTAGACCAAATTCATAACTTTAAAGAAGTTATAGAGTATAAAAAGTCCGAACAATCAGAGGTCATCTTACTTATAGGTAACCATGATTATCACTATTATCCAGAAATTGGTTATAATGGAACTAGTGGGTACCAAGGTGGATTAGCTCCAAATATTAGTCAAGTTGTTAATGAAAACAGAGACCATTTACAAATGGCTTATACAATGGATCATTTTTTATTTACACATGCAGGAGTGAGTGAACATTTTATGGGAGAAATGTTTGGAGAAGATGGATATAATATAGATGATATTGATTTAACTTTGAATGAGTTATTTAAATATAAACCTCTTCTTTTTGACTTTTCTCCATATGATTTTAGCGGTCTTGGAGACCATGTAAAACAAACTCCTATATGGATTAGACCAACAGCTTTATTAAAAGCTAATAAAGAGAGTGAATTAAAATCCAAGTATATCCAAATAGTGGGGCATACACATAGGAAACATATTGATTTTGAAGGAAAATCGTCTGGAGGACGTTATTATTTTGTAGATACATTAGATGATAGTCAAGAATATTTAACTATTGTAGATGGACAAATTAAATTAAATAATTTATGAATATAAAAGATGTTGTCCTTTTTAAAGGCAAGAAATACAAATTTATTCACACTCGTAATATTACATTAGATGATATTAGAGCTGTATTTTTTCCAAAAAACTTTTATGAAAAATATCATTATTTGGGCTCTGTTCCTTGGAGAGAGAAAGGTGGAATATTTGAAGCAATGGAACCATTGGTAATATTCATGGATTACAAAGCAAGGCCTAAATGGTGTCCTAGGTGGATATTAAGATTTTTACATTTATTTGGTGATGATAATTCTATTGTTAGAGTGCGTAATAGAACATTGCACAATTTAAAACGTAAATTGACTAAAGGATTATCTATCAATGATTATAAGACAAAATGGGATTGGTTTGATCTTAGAATATCTATATATGGTACAGAACAGATGAATAACCTTGCTGAAGCTATTGAATCTAAATTTTATGAAGATGGACTAAGAGAAGAGTTGGCCGAAAGGATTAAAATGTTAGATCCTAAGACTAAATATGATAAGGGATACACTGTAAGTGTATTAAAACATGAATTAAGTAAACTACAAAACATTAATAATGATGATGATAATGACAACACAGGAATTTAACGAAAAATACAAAGATTATTTAGAGGAAGGACACTATGGATTAAGTATTTCCTACCCTGCTGTAATAACTTATTTAGATGCAATGTTTAAGGAATTAATTAAAATTCCAGGGTTCGAATATAGCCAAATTAAAATAAAGTTTGATTCTTCTAGATTTTATACTAATTTAGGAGAAATTATTGGTAAAATTGGGTATATTATAGAAGCAGAAGTAGAAAAACACTTAAATTTTCTACTTACAGTGGAAAATGAACTTATAAAAAGAAAGACTCATGAAGGATAAAATAGTGGACCAAGTGGTTGAAAAATACCAAACAAGAAGTGCTGTAGGAATACGTAAGTATAATTCTACACTAGAAAACAACAATTCTGATGATTATCTGCTTCATGCTCAAGAGGAAGCTATGGATCTTAGCCTTTATTTAGAAAAATTAATCACCTTGGTTAGAGAAGAACCAGATGATACTGTATTGGGAGCTAAAATAAGGAAAATGGTTAAGTAATATTTTTATATGTAGTTGTTTTATAAGGGGAAGCAAAGTATATTTGCAACCCCTTATTTTTTAACAAAAAAAAAACAAAATTTATGGATTTAGGATTGGATGCGTTGAGTAAAATAACTGTGTTTTCAAAATACAGTAAGTATGTTCCAGAGAAAAAAAGAAGAGAAACCTGGGATGAAATAGTGGATAGATATGAGCAGATGCTGATTAAGAAATATCCTAAATTAGAAGTGGCTATTATTGATAGTGCTAAGTTTATTAGAGAGAGGAAGGTTCTTCCTTCAATGAGAGCTTTACAGTTTGCTGGGCCAGCTATGGAAGTTAATAATGCAAGAGGTTATAATTGTGCTTATTTACCTATTGATAGTCTGTATAGCTTCAGTGAGACAATGTTCTTATTACTAGGGGGTTCAGGTGTTGGATTTTCAGTTCAAAAACATCATGTAAATCAACTCCCAGAGATAACAAAACCAGGGAAAAAAAGAAATTATTTAATAGAAGATTCTATTATGGGCTGGGCAGATGCTGTAAAAGTACTTATGAAAGCTTATTTAGAAGGATCTTTTATGCCAACATTTGATTTTAGAGCTATTAGACATAAAGGAGCCAGATTAATCACTGCTGGAGGAAAAGCACCTGGTCCAGAACCATTAAAATTATGTTTGGCCCATATACAGGCTGTGTTAGATAGAAAAGAAGTGGGCCAAAAATTATCTCCTTTAGAATGTCACGATATTATGTGCCACATTGCTAACTCTGTATTAAGTGGGGGGATAAGAAGAAGTGCTATGATTTCTTTATTTAGCCATGATGACGAAGAAATGATTACATGTAAATACGGAAACTGGTGGGAATTAAATGAGCAACGTGGTAGATCTAATAATAGTGCTGTTTTAGAAAGAAATAATGTATCAGAAACAGAATTCTTTGATCTTTGGAAAAGGATTGAAGCTAGTGGATCAGGAGAACCAGGTCTTTATTGGACTAATAATAAAGATTGGGGCACCAATCCATGCTGCGAAATAGGATTAAGACCATTCCAATTCTGTAATTTATGTGAGCTCAATGTAAGTGATATAACTAGCCAGGAAGATCTTAATGAAAGAGCTGGTGTAGCTGCTTTCTTTGGTACATTACAAGCTGGATTTACAGACTTCCATTATTTACGTCCTATATGGAAACAAACCACTGATAAAGATGCTTTATTAGGAATAGGAATGACTGGAATTGGTTCTGGGGAAATATTGAAATACAACTTAGATATAGCTGCTGCTGTAGCAAAGAATGTAAATTCTACAATTTCTGCTGTTATAGGAACAAATGAAGCAGCTCGTGTTACATGTATAAAACCCTCAGGAACAACATCTTGTGTATTAGGAACAGCTAGTGGTATTCATGCTTGGCATGCTCCTTATTATCTAAGAACAATGCGTTTTAATAAGAATGAGGACATTGCTATGTATTTGGAAATAAATCATCCAGAACTATGTGAGGATGATGTATTAAGACCAAAAGATACATTATGTGTAAGGATTCCTGTTAAAGCCCCAGAAGGGTCTATTTTTAGAACAGAAACAGCTGTTGATACATTAGAGCGTGTTAAAAGATTTTCCCAAGAATGGATCCTACCAGGACATGTTAATGGGGATAACACACATAATGTAAGTGCTACAATTTCTATTGATAAAAATAGAAAATATCCATTCCATTTAGAGCACGGTGATGTTTGGGAAAAAGATGAGTGGCAAATAGTAGGTGAATGGATGTGGGACAATCAGGAGTTTTACAATGGTCTTAGTGTATTGCCTTATTTTGGAGGAAGTTATGCTCAAGCTCCTTTTGAAGACATTACAGAAGAGGAATATAATAGTCGTATATCTTCATTAAATTCCATAGATCTTACAAAAGTGGTAGAATTAGATGATACAGTGGATTTTGGAGCTATTGCTGCATGTGCTGGGAATAATTGCGAAATAAATTTATAATAATGAAACACGATAATTTAGTACAAAATATTGTATCTTCGTTTTACAATATGATTAAAAATAATAAATAATATTTCCTTTGATTTCCGATTAATAATGAAAAGCCCCTAATGTTTCTACATATAAGGGGCTATTTTTTTGTGGAATCGTTGGGGATTATTAAGGATTTTTTTGTACATTTGTTTAAAGAATAAAATAAAAATATGGCAAAATCAAAGGAAACAGCTTCAGAAAACAAAGGAAAATTTCAAGAAGCATTAGACAAATTAAATAAGACATATGGTGTTGGAACAGTGCTTACATTAGACAATAACAATACAGAAAGTTATGATGTTATAAGTACAGGAAGTATTGGATTTGATAATGTTACATTAGGTGTAGGAGGATTTGTTAAGGGTAAACTATATGAATTGATGGGCTGGGAAGGTTGCCTAGCAGAAGACACTTATATTAAATTTATTAATGTTAGACCTGATGGAATTGTACAAGATTGTAAAGGTGGCACAATTAAAAATCTTTATGAAAGATTTCATAATAGATCTGAAGAAACAAAAAATACAATATTTAATGTAACTTCTATCAATGAACATGATAGAGTGTTTAGAAATCAAATAGCTGATGTAGTAAAATCAGGAGTAAAAGAGTGTTTTGAAGTTATCACTAAAAAAGGATTTAAAATTAAAGCTACAAAAGATCATAAATTTTATTCTGGAGAGAGTTATATTCCACTTGAAAAATTAAAAGTTGGAGACATAGTGTTTGTACACAATAATACTTCTTGGAAATGTTCTAAAAAAAGAACACGTTCAAAATATGAAGAAACTACAATGAAATGGTATTACAAAGGAAACCCACGCAAAATTAATGGGTTTGATTATTTTAGAGAAAAAATCCATAGATTAGTTTTTGAAGCTAATATGAATAACATGACTTATGATAAATATAAAGAAATGTTAAATAGTGGGATAACTAGTTTGCCTAATAATTTTTGGACTATACCTGAAGAATTTGATATTCATCATATAGATGAAAATACTAAAAACAATGATATTTCTAATCTACAATTAATACAAAATAGTGAACATGCTAAATTACATGCTTTAAATAATCATAATAATTTAAGATTTGTTGTTGTAGAAGATGAAATAGTTAGTATCAAATCTGTAGGAAACATGGAAACATATGATATTAAATGTTATTTTCCTTATAATAATTTTATTGCTGAGGGTATTGTAGTACATAATTCAGGTAAATCAACAATCTGTGGACATGTTGTTGCTGAATGCCAGAAAGCAGGAGGAGTGGCTTTATATATTGATGGTGAACACGCTGTTGATAAAAAATATTTCCAGGCAATTGGTGTAGATACAACAAAAATGTTAATTGCTCAACCATCATGCGGAGAAGAAGGATTTAATATTGCTATGGAAATGATTAATTCAGGAACAATTGATCTTGTTATTATTGACTCTGATAGCTCACTAATTCCTAAAAAAGTGTTAGATGGTGATGTAGGAGATAGCTCTATTGGTAAAAAAGCTTTACTAAATAGTAATGCCTATCCAAAACTTAAAACAGCTCTTTCTGAGCATAATGTTTGTGTTATTGTTGTTTCCCAGTATAGAGAAAAAATAGGTGTTATGTTTGGTAATCCTACCACTACACAAGGAGGACATGCTTTAAAATTTTATTCTGATTGTAGAATAGAAGTGAGTAAGAGTCTTGCAAAAGACGGAGATGTTAATTATGGTAATATAACTAAAATAAAAGCTATAAAAAATAAAATGTCTCCTCCTTATAGACTTTCTCAATTTGAGATAGTCTATGGTGTGGGAATTGATAAGCTTAAAGAGATAATGGAACTTGCCTCAGATTTTGAGATTATTAAGAAATGGGGTAAGACTATCACCTTTGGAGAGACAAAATATGATGTTGAAGAATTTAAAGCAATGTTGTTAGACAATGAAGAGTTTTATAATAGTCTAAAAAGTCAAATTATTAACAAAATTAATAACACAGAAATTAAAACAGAAACAGATGAGTCTACAAGTGAAGATTAAAAAATTGCATAAAAATGCAATAATTCCTTCTTATGCAAAAGAAGGGGATGCTGCAATGGATATTACAGCAACAGAAGTGAATTATGATAATCAATATGTATCATACAAAACAGGAATTGCTATTGAAATTCCAGAGGGATTTGTAGGACTTTTATTCCCAAGAAGCAGCATAAGTAAAAAAGAATTATTATTATGTAATTCTGTAGGAGTGATAGATTCTGGATATAGAGGAGAATTAGAGTTTAGATTTAAACTAGTGGGGAATGGTGTTCTAGCAAGTGGTGTACGTAATATCTATTCTCCTGGCGAGAGAGTGGGACAACTAATGGTGATCCCACATCCTTATGTTAAATTTGTAGAAGTGGAACAACTTTCAGAAACAAGTAGAAACGATAGTGGATTTGGTAGCACTGGTAACTAATACAAATAATAAGGAGGGAATTTATTTTCCCTCCTTTAAATTTTAAAATATGTATAAATATCAAAACAATTCAGGAAACATTTTTACTAATTGGATAGGAGTGTTGACAGCAGATCTAGAAGAACTTGTAATAGGATGGAAAATAAATTATAATATTTCTATACCATCTAATTTTATAGTACATTTGATAGATAAAAAACTGAAGAGAAATGAGTCTGAGTACTAGTATTATCACTTCTATTAAAGACGAAGAATTGGATATATTTAAGAAACAATATACAAATCTTGCTGACCTTAGAAAAGAAATAGATCGTCTTAAAAAGGAATACAAAAAGAATAAAGATGTTGTTTACAAAAATAATATCAATTTTTTTATAGATATGTATAATATAAGAGTGGGATATTTATATTATAAAAAAGTAAAGTGATATATGACAGCAGTAGAATTATCAAAAGTGAAAGAGTACCAAAGAGACTTCTATAAAACTTTTAAAAGAAAATTAGAAATTGATTGGCAATTAATGAATGGTATAGATAAAAATTCTAAAATAGAGGTGATTGAAATTCCTGAAGAATCTTTAGAAGATATTTTTGAACATTGTATAAATAAACACAATGCTGATTTAGATGTAATTAGAAATAGAAGCTATAAAGTTCATAAAGTGAATAGATGTAAAGAAAGAAAAGCTTTAGTAGAATTTTGTACTATAGTTGTTAAAGAAAGGTATTCTGTTTCTAAAGCTTCTAAACTAATAAACAGAGACAGGTCTTGTGTATATAATTTTTCACAAATAAAACCATAATGAGATCAAATTGTAAAATGCCTGGTTGTAATAATCCAGTGTGGAGCGACAAACTCTGTATAAACCACAAACCAAGAAAAAAGTTATTAGTAACTAGAAGTTTAAATAAAGGAAAAATGAGTAGTACAAAAGACGAGGAATATGAAAAAATGCGTACTTTTTTCAAAAGTATTTGGGATAAAAAACCCCATAAGTCAGAAATTAGTGGAGACTATATTGGGCCAGAACCTTTAAGTATATATTTTCACCACATACTACCAAAAGGAAAGCATCCAGAAGCTAAATTTGATGAAGATAATATAATACTTCTCACTTGGCAAGAACATGATCAAGTGGAGATGGATATATTTAGATTTCACGAAATTAACGAAAGAAGAAACACTTTAAAAGCCAAATATGAAGGAGCCTAACAGAGAACGCAAGAATGAAATTAAGTATGAAATACAACTTAATGAAGAACAAAAAGAAGCTAAAAGACTTATCAGGGAAAATCAAATAGTAGTTATTACTGGAAGAGCTGGTTGTGGAAAGTCCTTAGTATGCGCACAAGTGGCTTTAGACTTTCTTTTTAAAAAGCAATGTGAGAAGGTGTTAGTTACTAGGGCCACTATAGAAGTGGGTAATTCATTAGGATTTCTTCCTGGAGGACTTTCAGAAAAATTTAACCCTTATTTAGAAGCGTTTATTGAAAATCTTAATAAATGTTATAATAGCCAAAAGATAGAAACACTAATATCAGAAAACAAAATATTAGCCTATCCTATACAATTTATCCGTGGTAAAACTATTGATGATATATTAATTGTCGAAGAAGCGCAAAACCTTACTAAAGCTCAAATGTTAGCTATTTTAACAAGAATAGGTAAGACAGGAAAGATTGTTATTAATGGGGATCTTGAGCAAACAGATATTAGAGATGGGAGTATGAATGGTCTTTCTTACGTTATTGAACTTTCTAAAAAAATAGAAGGAATACAATATATTAAACTAAAAGAAAATCATAGAAGTGATCTTGTAGGAAAGATTTTAGATTTTGAATATGGCAAATAAACCATTAAGCAGAGAATTTTTATTAAACAGAGGATATTGTTGTGGCAATGGTTGCCTCAATTGTCCTTATAAACCAAAAACAAATATGAAAAATCAATTCTTTTACACCCGTAAAGAGCTTGTATCTGGAACACCAGAAAATCCTGAATTCAAAGAATTTAGAGATAGTTTTAATATTGAAAAAGTGGTGAGAACCATCACTATGGAAGATGGGAGAATGTTAGTGCTACTTGATGATCTCCATGAGAGAGCTCAACAAGTACCTGATGTTGATCCAAAGACAAACAAAATGAGAGGTTATAAAAGAGAGCGCAACACTTTCCAAAGTGAGATATACTTGGAGCCTGCTGATGCTGTTAAATTTTATAACCAAACAACCATCTAATGATCTCTGTTCTAACCATAACATACCAAAGGCACCATCTACTTGAGGAAGCTATACAGTCTTTTCTTCGGAATTTTCAAGAAGGAGATGAAATGGTTGTAATTAATGACAGTCCTGATGTAAAATATATATACGACCATCCTAATGTAAAAATAATAAATACGGAATTTAGATTTCCTTCTATTTCTAAAAAACTGGAATGGGGATATAAACAATGTCAAAATAATTATATTTATAGGTTAGATGATGATGATCTTTTAGGGCCCAATTCTCTAGGTATTGTAAAAAATGGAGTTAATATTGATGCTGATTATGATATTTACAGAAGTGATAGCCACTATTTTTTTGTAAACAATAAGTTTGAAAAGTTATCTGATAACATAAATAATGGTAATGTCTACTCTAAGAAATATTTAGATGGAATAAAATTTCCAGATAAAAGTGGTGATGAGGATGTTGATATAACTTTCCATCATAATGCTAAAATATTTACATTAAAATTCCCCACTATGATTTATAGATGGGGAATGAACACTTATCATATTTCTGGATGGGGAAAACAATCTTCTGACACAATTCTTAATAACACTGATAAGTTAATAAGAACCAAAGAGAGGGGAGAGATAATACTAAACCCTCATTTTAAAGAAGACTATTACAAACAGTTAATATCATAAAATAAAAAAGCCTTTCAATTACGAAAGGCTTTTTTCTTTATTTTGAAAGACGTTTTTGCTTCATAGGAAGCATCGGGCTCTTAAGTCGCAACTTAGTATCTGCTTCCCTCATAAAATTAGCATCAGGCCTAGAGTTTTTCACTTTAGGAGCTTTTCTGGGTTTACCAGATTTTTTAGCTTTACCAGCAGTCATGTTTTTACTTGCAACCATATGCACATTTTTTAACCTTTCCTCCCATTTTATTTTTACCAATAACTTTATTAGCTCTTTTGTTAGTGTAAGACTTTGCTTGATTTATACTATCTCTTGTTGCAATTCTCTTTTCTCTTGCTGCAATTTCTTTCAGCGTGTTAGCATTTGATTGCTTAATAGTTGTACCAACTTGAGCTTTCTCTACTTTCATTCCTTTTTTAGCAATAACACCTCTACCTTTAAGAATATCAGCTTTAGTTATTTTACCGTCTTTGTTAAGATCAGGGAATGAACCACCTTTTTTAGCTTTAACAGTTTTACCACCCATTTTTTGCTTTTTTAAAGGAAATCCATTAGCATCATAACCAGGTTTTCCTTTTTTAGACTGTCTATCTAAGTCTGAGCTAGATTGTTTAGCCCTTTTAAAAGCACTTTCAGAGTACTTAGGAGAGCTCATATTCCTTGCAGCTGCTTCATAATTATCCATCATCTCCTTTTTATAATAAGCTGAACTATCAGCCGTAGGTTTAACAGATTTACCAGCTTGAGCTTTTTTAATTTTTTTTACAGTTGCCATTATTTTTTCTTTTTTATAGATTTAACAATTTTTTTAGAAGAAGACTTAACAGCTAATTTTTTCTTAACTATTTTACCACCATTTTTTTGTTCTGGAAGGTTATTTTGTCTATCGTATTTAGCTTCTTTTTTAGCCTCTCTAGCTTCTCTACGTTCATCTCTTTTCACCTCTCTTTCAGCACGTCTAATTTCTCTGTTTCCTATCCTTTCATCTTTCCGCATTAAACGCTCATTTTCTCTTTCATCTCTATCTCTACTTCTAGTGACAGCACATTTTCCACTAGTGGTAGATCCCCATTGGGCTTTTTTAAGAGTTTTTACTGTGCTTTTTTTAATAGTTGCCATAGTTATTTTATTTAAGAATTACCGAATTTGGCAGGGTTTTACTTCCCTTTTTGGCTTTTAATTTTTTTCTCTTGTTTCAGCATTGCCGCTGTAGGTTTTTTACCAGATCCTTTAGCAGCTCTAATATTGTCCCATAATCCTCTTTTAGAATATGAGCCGTCAGCACGTTTGATCATTCCACCTTTCTTCATTTTCAAAGATTCTAAAGTTGAAGGAACTTCTTTTTTTAATATCTTTTTAGAGGATTCACTTTTTACTATGTTTCCAGATATTTTATCTCCTTCGCCTGTTTGCGTTTTCACTGTGTAACTAGGTTTACCTTTTGAGTACCCTGTAGTATCAACAGAAGTTCTTGTATATTTGTAAGGCTTTGTAATACCTCCAACAGTTGTTCTTTCTTTTTCTGTTTTAAATACACCAAGTCCTGGTCTAGAACCTTTAATTATTTCTTTACCTTCTTGAGCTTTCTTAATTTTTTTTATTGTTGGCATGTTAACATTTCCATTTACGAAGTGACTTATTAATCCTACTATTAGGATCATTAGCTGTTTTAGCAGATGTTAATTTCTTTTTCATCCCTGACATTCTTGAACAGAATGATTTTTTTCTAGGACCACCTTCAGGTTGTGGAGCTTTTAATCCTGGTTTTCCTGGATTAGCTCTATTATAAGAAGCTCTACCTTTAGCATTTAATCCTCCAGATTCAGATTTACCTTCTTTTCTTTGCCAGGCTGGTGTTTTACCACCATTTTTAAGTGTAGAGCCTTTAAATTCTCCTTTCTTTTTAACAAGAGGCCCATTAGGAACAGGGGTGACACCTCTCATCCTAGGAGCATCTTTAAGAAGTTTTTTTATTGTAGCCATCTCTTTTAAATGTTATATTCTGTTTCACTATAATATCACGGTGTGTAAATTGCCAAAGTTCTCCTGTAGAGTTTATAATTACAGTGTATATAGTGTCTGTTTCATGACCATAGTCTGTAATAATCCAAATGACACCATCACCTTTAGAGGTGGACACTTCCACTCTGTTTTTGGGTTCAAATATCATTTATTTAGCTTTGCGTTTTGCAGCAATTTTTTTAAAAGTTTTTGCAAGAGCTTTAGCTTTTCCTGTACATCCTGGTTTAGATATAGGAGTGCATTTTCCCTCTGTACCCCTACGTTTAATAGAAGCAGCTACATCACCTATCCAGTTTTTTTTTACTTTACCACCTTTTTTCATTGTTGTAGCACCTAATTGTTTGTCCTTTGTAAGAGGCACTTTAGGAGCTTTTTTATCAGCTAATGTACGTTCTTGCACCTTTGTCCAAGCACCTTTAGGATCTATAGGTCCTACACGTTTTGCTGGTTTTGCTACACCTCCAGCTTGGTATTTAACAATTTTTTTAACATTGGGCATTTTAATAAATTTTATAATTCTTTAGAAGATTCTGGAATCTCTACTACAATTCCTTCTTTCACTGAATTTGCTAATAAATTCTCAACAATATCAGCTGCTTTATTTGCTAAAAGAATTGTTTGAGCTTCTGGTGTAGAAATAATTGCTCTCAATGAATTTAATAAAAATCCAAATTCTCCTCCAGATAAAGAAAACTGTGTGTCCTGAGACCAAGTGTATTTCTTGTTAGGATTGAATGTTGGAGTTTCTTGATTAGGTTCCTGAGGAACAACTTTTAAATCTGACATATATTTAATTTTTGGTTTATAAACAAAGATATACTAATTTAATGTAATTTCAAAAACTATTGTAGCACTAGATTTTATACTCTTGCTTATATTAAGTTTTATTTGAAATATATTATGTAGTTTTAGTATTTCCTCTAGAAGAAGTTCATTATATTTAGGAAGTGATGGGGCCAATCTAAAATGATATGAATATGGATTTTTTGTTATTTCTAATGTAGAAAGTTCATCCACAGAATCTATCACTCCTATCAAATGCTGAAAATAAGCAAGCTCATTGTCTTGCATCACTTCAGGAAAAAACTTCTTATTTAATTGCATTAACTAAGTGTTAATAAATATTTAGTTTTTGCTGCTTCTCCGCTTAAAGATTGAGCAATATTTTCAATATCAGGCATGTTATTAGCTGATGCATAGTTTTCAAGTTGTTTAGCAAAACTAATCAAATCACTAACCACTTGCTCTGAAACACCTACACCATAGTCTTTAAATGGAGCACATGTTCCTATCTTAGCTCTAGTGCCTGTATATCCCATAATCTTTTCTACAATCTCATCTTTAAAATCAAACACTTTATCATAAAGACCGCCAAGAGCTTGATGTTCTGCATAACTTCTTGTGGCCCAATGTAAATTGTGTAATTGAAGCTCAAAATATGTAAGCTTTGTAGCTACAACATCTGGGGAAAGTTCTCCCCCAGTTGATTTTATCATGTCTTCAGGAAATAATGATTTTAATGCCATTTATCTAATTTTATAAAGGTGCTGTAGTGGTGGTAGTTGTTGTTGGTGCAACTGTTGTAGTAGTGGTAGTTGTTGGATTGCAACATTCATACGCAGGAATTTCATGCCATTTACCCACTTTAGGAGCTTTTCTTCTTAAAATTAAGCTACCAGCAACGACTCTTCCGCTTCCATCAAAGCGAACAAAGGCTTTTAAGTCTTTCTTATTACTCATAATAATCGTTTTTTAATAATTAATATTATATTTTTGTTTAATATCGAACAATTTTGTTAAATAATAATGAGTACAAAATTTCTTACTTTCTTCACTATTAAGTATTTCTTGTAAATAAGGATCTTTTAAAGGATCCGTTCCTGTATGATATTTTCCTTTATAAAAAGCAGGATAACCATTTCCTCTGTCACTCACTATTCCTGCATTATGAAGAATACCCACTCTATCTAATTTTTGAATTGAATCTGTAGCCCATGCAAAATCCATTTCTGCAATCACCTTGGTTTCTAATTTATTATACCAAAGATTATATAACACACTCCACATATCTGCACACCAGCTTTGAAATCCTTTAGATTCGCTCTCAAAAAACTGTTTGTTTACATTTTGTAAATGAAGTCTTATTGATATACAATCTGACAAGACTTTTTCCCAGAATTTACCATCTATATTCTTTAGAAAATATTGAGCTCCTCCAGAATGAGAATTATTTTCTTCTGCTATTTGTCTATTAATACCTGCTAAAACCGTAGTTTCTTGTAAAATGTCCTTCTTTTTATATTCTTCTAATTTATCTGGAAGAACATCTTTTGTCTTACTATCAAAATATGAAGCATTTATGTAGCTATTTGTATTAGATAGATAACAAATATCACCCTCTTTGTAAGCATCTATATTAAAATTCTCTGTAAAAATAACATCACTATCACAATAAAATATTGCTTTTTCTTTTAACTCTGGATGTTCGTTAAAGTGTCTCATTAAGCAATAGGGCCTAATTATAGGAATATAAATTCTAATAAGACTATTTATATTATGTAGATCGTCATAAAAAGCGAACTCAGATTCTGGGTAAAGATCAATCACCTTCTGCCAATTTGTATTTTTAGATCTATTTTTAGGATTAAAAATAAGCACCGTGGCTTTATCTGAATGTCCTATATTTCTAAGACTTTCCAACCATAAATGTACTTGCCAAACAAAATAATTATCACTAGGTTGCACACAGATAAATCTGAGATCCTTCATATATGTAGTTATTGGTTTTTTTATTAAGGAGCTAAAGTAGTGGTTGTAGTGGTTGTAGAGGGTAAGAGCTGTCCTATAGAATAATTCAATCTCTGCATTTGTTTTAAAATTTCATAGAGAAGATTATATTCTGCGCTCTGTCCTATTTGTTTAGAAATTATTGCCATTTTTATATTTTTTTTATTGTTACTATCTACTAACTTCTTCCCAGTCTATAGAAGCAAATGCACCCTCACCACCAGAAACTGTGCTTACAGCCATTTCTATTATAATTTCATAAGCTGTTCCTGTTAATCCATTTCGTTCTAGTTGGTTAGCAAATAAAGCTTCTTTTAATATATTTATTGATGGAGATCCTTGATTTGAGGAATTAACAAACCCACTTGCTAAAATTCTTCCACCTGTTGCACTAGTGCCTGTTAGATTATATTGTACAGCAGAATTAGCACCAGCATCTGTCCAAGATCCACCAGTAGTTGTTCCACTTGCAACAACTCTCCATTGATAACTTTTACCATTACCAATCCCTAAAAGGGAAATAGCTGTTACAATAACAATAGCATCAAGTCTTGCAGTTTTAAGTTTAACAGATACAATTGGATAGTAAGTACCAGCAACAGCGAAAGTTCTAGCGGCTGTAATAGATGTGCCAGCAGATTGTTGTAATCCTGCAAGCTCATAACCACCTTCAGAAATAACCGTAGAACAAATCTGTTTTAATGTACTCACTCCTGAAGTTTCTGTATTATTTTTAATCTCATAACGTAATGGTAGTGAGGCAGTTGTAATATATGTACTAGCAATTAGGTTTGCGTGGTTAAATGTGTGACAAACAATAAATTGCCCATTTATTACAAATCCCATACGTACAGATCCTACACCTAACCACTCAACGTCCATCCAAAGAATTTGAGCTTTAGTTAGATCTAGTGTTAATCCTGAAGGTCCTGAACCGTTTAATTTATCTCCATTCCAATTAGTCTGTAAAATAGGGGTGTTAACTAAAGAACCAGTCACTATGCTTCTTTCTACAAAAGACACAGAACTATTATTTTGTTCTAAATAAAAACCATTATCATTTCCATAATAACCAATGCGTTGTCTTAATCCAGTTTTAGCTGGACTCATTACAAATGTGTTCAACACAAGAAGGGACTTACCTGGTTGATAAGAAAACACTTTTATAGTTTCTCTTACCACTTCAGAGTTTAATGCTGCTGTCACATTTAAATCAACTAATCCTTGATTTTGATTAAATACTGCAGTTCCACCAACATTAGTTAGTGTAGACCATAAATTATTATCTGCATATCTATGACTAGAGTCAAAAAGCGTAAAAGGTTCAGACACTCTAAGTCTACCAAAAGAATCTGAAGCTACTGACGGTAGTACAACATTTGTAGGATTTGATGGGCTATTGTTATTAGTACAACAGTTTACAGCTTTGCTCACTTTATTCAAATCATTCCAAATTCCCCAAAGGAGATTGGATTCATTGCTCCAGCCTATCTGTTTACTTGGTATGCTCACAATACAAAATTTTAATGTTCAAAGATATATTGTTTTTTAATATAATCAATGAACTTGAAATAAATAGAATAATGATTTTAATTAAGAGAAAATAACTAATTTAATTATCTCCCCTGTCCTTGATATTTAGATACTTTTTTGTCTTTAGGACCAGAAGATTTCTTAGCTTTTCCAGACTTTCTTTTTCCAAAAGAAATCTTGTTTGCTTTAGTTATTGACTTTGCCATTTTTTAGAATTTTATTTTCCAATAAGAATTTATACCATATTGTATATTTCCATTATATATAACAGAAACTCCAATTATTTTGTCTTTTTTGTCTTTAAACAATAAGCCTGTATTTATTCCAGATATAATAGAAGATGGGTTTCCCATAATTCCTCCTCCTACATATAATTGATTTTTAGCAGGAATAGGTTTTTCAATTGTTATAGTTTTTTCTGGAATTAAAAGATCTGCAATAAGACTAGTACCTATTAATTTGTTATTAAATACAGTGTCTGTAACAATAGCAGAACCATAATCTTTAATTTTAAACTCTGTTTGATATGTATTTTTTTCATAATACTTATCTCCCAAAGAATAATAATTTTCTAAAATAGTTTTATACGAAGCAGAGTCTGTAATTGTTCTAACACTATCTCTCCATAAAGTGTCTGCTTTTGATTTAATTAGCTTTGGTTTAGCCTGTACAGTGTCGTGCACAAGAATAGGAACTAACACTGTATCTATCTTAAGAGCTGGAATATCCTTTTCTCCTGTGTTACATCTTTGGAGAATAACCAGACCAAACAATACAATTATAATAATTGACAATAAATTTTTATTCATACTTTCTATTTATAAAATTTCCAAATATACCCTCCTGCTGTTTTTTGGTTTCCTTTTATAGCTTCAGATATACAACTTTTATTTATACCTAATTCTTTAGATGCATAAGAACCACACTCCCACTCTTTAATAAAATTATTACTTATATCAAATTGATAAACTTTTTTAGCTCTTCCATTATAATGACCCACACTTTTTAACCAATGCCCAGTTTTTTTGTCTTTATGTGTTTTAGACATTTTAATTTTTGTTTCTGCAGAGGCTTTTCTTCCTTTAGCTTTTTTACGGATTTTATCTTTAGTTTCCACAGATAGTTTATGTCCTTTAAGAGCTATACTTCTTAAAATATTAACATCTTTACCTAAAAAACCTCCATTTCCACCATCTGCTATATTGCATAAAATACCTCCATTAGATTTTTTTCCGTAAATTTTAATAAATTCTATTTCTTTTTTAAATGCTTCTTCGTTAGTTAAATCTTCTAAAATAATTTCTACTTCATAATTAGTTTTATTAACAATATTTTTCCAATAATTATTTCTGTTTTTACTATTATAAGCTCTTCTATAAAGTGTATCATTAGACAGTCCAACACCAATATAAAAAGGTTGATCTAGGTCCAATCTAATATGACGGTATAAATAAGCCATTAAATTAAATCTTTATCTGATTTATAAGGAATGTATACAGTTTTACCATTGATTTTTTGTGCTACTAGAATTTGATTTCTCTGATTCCCCGACGATGAAAAAGAAACGTGAACCCATTCTGGGTTATTTTTTCTAGGAAATTCTGCTATTAATTGGTCAAATTTTAAGTTGTCTTTAATATAATCAAATATTTGCTTATTAGTAATAGAAGTACCATCCATATCTATATCTATAGCCTCCCCTTTGCAGTGTTGAGAACTTACTGCTCCTCCTATTGCTCTATTTAGAGCAGCAGATCTATATCCAGATGATACATGAATAGCTACATTAAAATAAGTACGAATAGGTTCAAAAATATTTAAAGCAAGCTTTTTAAAGTTTTCAATATGCTCTTCTGTAGGCATATTAGATATACCATGTCTTTTTGCAGACTCACTGCGCATCACTTCTGCTAATGATAAATGTTCTGATAGTTGCATATATTATGATTTTTTTATAATTAAATTATTTTTCTGAAGGGTTTTTTATTTTAGCCACTATATTACCTATAGATTCTACACTAGTGAGGCCTAAAGCCACTGAAATAACAATTACATTAGCCCAGATAAAAGTATCTGAAGTGGTAAAATGTTCTTCTGTTTTTGAATTTACGTGAAAAGTGTAGAAAAAAGTGAATGCACCTACAATACCTACAAGTCTTTTACTAGAGTTCTCGCTGGAAGATGAAAAAAATCCTCCTATAAAATTAATAAACTTCTTTATCATACTATTTTCCTCCTGTTATTTTTTTAATTGATGCCACTGTTGCCCCAAATAATGAAGCCACGAAAGCTATTAATAATTCTCTATTAGATGTAGGAATTTCTTTATCCATTAATGTATAAAAAATGCTTAAAGACATTATTATAACAATAAGACTCCCTGTAAAATTCATCCAGTTTATATTTTTGTTTTCCATATTATTTTTTAAAATTTGAATATAAGTTTGTAATATATTGTAATATGGCCCCTATAGATACTAATATACCCACGGTCCACATAATTTTATTTTTAAACTCTTTTGTTTTTTCCTGCTCTTTCTCTAAATGCTCTATTTTGGCTTTTAATAAATTTATATCATTTATAAACCCACCTTCCTTTGTTAAGGGGTTCCCTAATATTGCATCAACCACTTGATTCAATTTTTTATCAATTGAATCAATTTTTTCTTCCATTTCTGTTAATCTTTGGTCCATGTTTGTAAATTCTAACTTAATTTGTTCAGAATCCATTAGAGTTTAAATTAATATAAGTTAATAAAAGTTCCTGGGGAAGGAACAAAGAGGGAGGCCAAAGATATGTAATAAATATATAATAGCCAAATTTATTTTTGTACAAGCAAAAAATGGCCAGGAGCTCATTTATACAAGCTCCTAACCATTTACGCTTAAAAAGCTATTTAATTATTCTTGATCTACAAGCTTCATAAAAACAGGGTATATTTCCTCTGTTTCAATGGAACTAAGATCTTCTATAGTTAAATTAGAACTCCACAAAGTGGAAGGATTTATTTCTATCTCAGAAGCCAAAACCTCTTTATATTCTTTGTTAAATTCTTCTATCTTTTCTGTAGGAATTACAACTTCCCCATCTTTTTCCTCTCCAAAACTTTTAAATAGTTCCTTTTGAGCATCTTCAAAAATCTTCACTTCTCCTTGTACTAATTTATTTAGTCTTTGGAAGTAAAGCTTATTCTTCATCGAAGTTTTTTGCTTTAAAAGTCCTTTAGAAAGCTCTTCTTGTACACCATCTTTAGTTATGACCATACCATTCAACTCATAATTAAGTTGAAGTATCTCTTCCATTTTTAATTTCATTGGTTTAAAATTTTAGTTATTTTACAAAAATAAGTATAATTTTCTAATTATACAGGAATTTCTGTTGTTGTGGTGGTAGTAGTGGTGGGAGACTCTGTAGTAGTGGTAGTAGTTGTTTCCCAAGGCAACGGTAACACTATCAACGGTGGATTAACTATAAGGTTTAATTGGTTATATAGAGGTGTATCAATCATAGTCATATTCATAGACTCTTCTAACCAACCACATATTTGTTCATATGTTAATTCATCATACGGTATAAAGTTTTCAGGATCTGGCTGAGTAAAATCTTGAATTCCAGGTATTGTTACGCTATATTCTATGCCATCTTTTGTAGCACTAGCCTTTCTTATCCAGTTTACTTTGATTACAACATCTGTTAACTCACCCTCTTGTTGTTTACATTGCATCTGTTCTATGATCCATGTATAAGTTGTTTCCATATTTTATTCTTTTATTTGTTAAGATTATTAATAATTAATTTAAGCTCATTTATTTCTTTTTGTTGCTCTTTTATCGCTTCTATAAATAGCCCAGCAAAATTACCATAGGTTACACTATAACTATCATTCATATCGTCATAGTTTACTAGCTCTGGCATTATCTCTTTAACTTCTTGAGCAATTACACCTGTTTGTGTTTTTTTCTTCGGATCATCAATTCTGTTAAAATAAACTCCTCTTAATTTAGTTACTTTTTCCAATGAACTATCTATTGTAACTATATTTTCTTTTTTTCTAACATCTGACGCCCAATCCACTACACCCGTTGCATATATATTTCCTTCAACATATAATCTATAAGAAGCTGATACAGTACCACTTGGGCCTATAGCAAAAGATCCATAGGTTCTATTATGAAGCCAAACCCAACCACTACCGTTTTGTTGATATAAACCCCCATTACCATTTTCAAACATAAAATTATTCCAATATCCACTAGGATCTATAATATTTAATCCACCATATCCGCCTTTATTATAGCCAAACATTTCCCATGTACCAAAACTAGCTGATGTACTACGTCTAAAATGACAAGCATAATCTTGATTATATAACCCAGTATCTCCATAAGACCTAAACCAGTTAGTTGAATATACAGCACCGAATGTAGGATTAGTTTTATCAAATCCTGATAAGTTAGTTGCGGTTGTTGCAGTACCAGCGTTACCTGTAACGTTAATACTCCAAGTTCCACTAGCTCCTCCACCTGTTAATGTTGGTGAGTATAATGTGTAGTTTCCGTCATGTAAAATAGCTCTCCAAGGATTAAAAGTTCCAGCATCACCATTTCTAGTTCTAAATGCAATAGAATTTCCTCCTCCACTATAAGTAGCATTTAACCACATATCATAACTTCCACCAGCACTAAATCTAACAATAGGACCTGTAAATGGTGCATTAGCTGAATATGTAAAACCTGTAGCATTAACATCCATTGTATTAGCGTCAAGAGTAAAACCTTGATAATACATTATGTGAGAAGGTTTGCTTGACACGTTACCCCAAGCTACACCGCCTGCAGTTCCAGTAACATTTATTCCCCAGGTTCCATCAGCAACTCCTCGAATAGTATTTTTAACATGAGCTACCGAGGCTTTACGTGACCATCCATCACCATTAGAAACAAAAAAACTATTAATAGTAGGATTCTCACTTTCAGATATATTAAAGTTAATATAATTAGCATAAATATATCCACTAGCATCACGTTGTACAATATGATTTACATTAACACCTGTAGTAATATTTGCTGCAGAGATATTACCAGATAATGTTCCACCAGTTAATGGTAAAGCATAGGAACTATAGTTACCTGCATCTAAAATAATATTACCTAAAGATGTAGGTCTACTCCTAACAAAATTTACAATACCAGTTTCACCAATACTAATAGCAGTTTTTGCTCCTGTAGCAAAAGAATCTGTTGTTGCAATATACATCTTTGTACCATAATTTCCACTTGATTGTACATAAATACCTGCTTGTGCTGTATTTCCAGACCAAGCCCAAGTAATTCCAGAAGCGTTGTCTGAGATACTACTTCCAGCAAAGCTTATACCATAGGTTCCAGTACCAGGTGTGGTAGTATTAATTGTTGTAGAAAAACTTGAAACAATACCTGTTGTTGTAGAAGTAGAAACTGATGCTGCTGTACCACCAATACTTAAACTTGATGCTGTTCCTGTTAAACCTGTTCCAGCACCACTAAATGATGTAGCTGTTACTGTACCTGTTACATCTAGTTTAGTCGAAGGTGAAGTAGTACCTATACCTACGTTACCTGATGAGGTGATGCGCATACGTTCGGTATCACTAGTTCCAAAAGCTAATGCGGATGCTGCTGCATTCCATATATAAGCATTATCTCTTAAATTGACATTTGCAACACTATTACCTCCAACACCAACATACATATTAGCTGTTGAGTTAGCATTTGTAATATTTACAGTTGAATAAGATGTTGTGCCGTCATTATTTATTCTAACCTTATCAACACCAGTACTACTTGTAGTTCCAATTAATAACCTTCCACTTGCATCTAAGGTCATTACTTGTGTAAAGCTGATAGCGTTACCTGCTGTGCCTGAAGGGGCGGTGAACCATTGATGTTCCTGATTAGCTATTCTGTATTGAGCAGATGCAGAACTTTGTAAATATTTCCAGCCACCACTATCATAATAAGCATTGTTTGATAATATCGCAAATTTACCACTTGTATTTCCTGTTGAAAAACTTGATAATGAAGCCCCATTATCTGCTAATTGAATAGCTTTGACTAATGTTCCATCCCACGCACTCGGAGTAACTCCTATACCTACATTACCACTTGGAACTAAAAGACCTTTCCTTGCTACAAACTCTTGTGCCATTTTTTATCCTATTTTCACTATCCAATAGGTAAAGTTTTTAAATTGTTATATGAATGTTTTGCCACTCTGGTGTATCTAATTCTGTAACATCAAATATCATAAACTGTCTACTCTCATATTATTTACAGTCCAAATCTTCCTTTTAATGCATTATAATTTTGTGTTACTTCGGCTAATGTAAGCCCTTTTCCTTTATAAAATTTAAACAAAGAAATTATACCAGATAAAGATCTAGTTGTACCAATTGTTTGACCTCCAATTATAGGTACTCCTCCTGCTGCATAATACAATGATGCTGCACTAGTAGTAATCAGACTTTGAACTGTGTTTAAATATAGATAAAAATTTGTCCCTATTCTTGAAATAACAACATGATTGAATCGTCCTGCTGTTAAAGTACCTATTGTAGCATCATTTAAAACACCCCAACTACCATTTGCAGAAGCCATAGAAAATGATAATTGATCTTGGTTTGTCCCTTTTACAGCTAAACTAAATGCACTAAAAGTATCACCATTACTTAATTGAAAATATCTACCATAAGCTTGACTAGTGCCAGTCCTTCTAAACCAGAATTCAATAGTAAAATCAGCAGCACCAACATTCCAAAGTGTTGAAGCTTGCAAAGTGACTCCATCATTAGTACCATCAAATACAATACCACCAGCATTAGCTGAAGTGTACGCAGGACCATTAACTAGTGTAGCATTTGTTTTATAAGGACTTAAATCATTCCATACTGTTCCTGTTCCTGAATAAGAATTAATATTAGCTGCATCCAAATACATAACTAATCCATCTGTTATAATATTATTTGCTCCTATTAAACTGCTCATAATCCAAACCTACTTTTTAAAGCATTATAATTTTGTAGTACTTCTGATGCTGATAAAGCACGATTGTATAATTTTGCTATTGCTATTCTACCAGCATAAGCATTAGAAGCATTTGTAGCAGCACCTATTGTTGTCTCAGTTGTTGGTGCTACAAAAGATTGATTTGCTGTACTAACAGCCACTCCATTTAAGTATAAAGTGTTAATATTACCTGGTGCATTAGTGAAAACAGCGTGATACCATGTATTTATAGCTACTGTTGTTGATACGACATTACAAGCCACACCACCAAAAAGTATTCCTAATAATGTTGTAGGTGTACTACACACTCCTGTATAAAATCCATATCCATTTGCACCACTATTTCCATTATAAAATAATCTATAGTTTAATCCTGTACCTGTTTTATAAAACCAAATTTCCATAGTTATATTGGAAGTTTGTGTTAATAAAGCCGCTCCACTTTTTAATAACACAAAATCGTTTGTTCCATCAAACACAATACTGCCCCCATTAGAAGGATTAAATGTTGGTCCATTTGTTAATGTGCCGTTACTATTGTAACCACTTAAATCAGTCCATGTTGTACCTGTACCAGGATAACTTTTAGTATTAGCTGCATCTAAATATAAAACAAGCCCATCTGTTACAATAGGTTTAACTCCATAAACTGTTTGTCCTTTAATTGTTATCCTACTCATATCACTCTTGCTCCTATTTTAATATTCCATGTACCAGAAGTAATTGTTGCTATTAATTGAACACTTGTTCCACTTATACTTACAGACCATGAAAGGCCTGCTGTTGTTGCTGTAAGGTCTGCAGTGGAAGTGTCTGTAAATTCAACCACATTAGCTGTTGGATTCCAAACTGCCATCACTGTTCCTGCTCTCCATCCATTATTAACTGTATTTGTAACTCTGTAATCAAAATATGCGGCTGTTCCAGTTGATTCATCTATTGAATAAGCTGTTGTAGGTGAAGCTGTTATACCTGTTAATGTAGCTGAATACATATACATTGCTCCATTAGCATTTACAGCCATTAAAGGAAGTCCTGAAACATCATTCACTTGTAATAAATTACCAGTGGTTATATCTGAAACAGTAAATAATTGACCTGTAGACCCTTGAACTGTTAAAACTGTTGCTCCAACTGTTGAAGTGTAGAAATTAGAAGTACCATTAACATCTAATCTATATCCAGCATCTGTTGCAGTAGCAGTACTATTTTGTAAAACTAAGTTACCTGTTCCAAACAATGTCATGTGTTCGTTAGTGCTTCCCCACCCAGTATTAGTAGGCGCAACTTTAAAAATTAAAGGTCTACTTGTTACAGCACTATTGTCTACAGCTATTACATGTTTATTAGTAGCCCCCGTTCCTGCTAAATTATTACCGCCAATAATTAATAAATTACTATTGTTAGAACTTGTTTGTGATGTACTAAATTGGAAATTATATCCATATCCAGATGGGTTGCCGTTAGGAGAAAAACTTGCTGCAATACCATTACCTGATGTCGCTGCACCCACTTGAAAGTAATTTAAGCCAAAAGCATTGGCTGTGGTTAAATTAACAAATGATCCTAAATTTAATGTACTAGACACTCTAACAGCACCATTTACATCTAATTTATAAGAAACTGATGGAATGGTTGTATTTATACCTACTGTTGAGCCATTATCATATATAAGACTATCACCTAAAGTTGTTGAACCTGTAAATTTTGGTACAAAATTAGTTGTACCTGTACCTGTGATAGGATTTGTAAGAACAGCTTGATATTGAGGAATATTTAATGTACTTCCAATTAATGTAGCAGCTCCACTTGTTCCTGTTGTAGTGAGAGTAATGGTGTTTTGCTTACTATTAAAAGTTGTCCAGTCAGCTGAAGATAAGGCACCTCTGTTTATTGCACTTGCTGTCGGTAGGTTAAAAGTGTGAGAAGAACCAACGGAGCTTATACCAAAATCAGCTCCACTTGTACCTACACCTAAAGTTTGTGCTGCTGTCGTCAATCCATTTATTGAGGAAATACCGTTTGCAAATGTTGTTGTTACGCTTGATATATTTCCATTCTCCGTGTATAAAGTTACTGTTTTACCATTAGGATTAACTATTTGAATCTCAATTACAATTCTATCTGTAAGAGCTAATGTAACTCCGCTTGGTATACTAACTCCTAATGTATATAGGTCTTTAGTAGCACCATTAGTTAATTCTTCAATGGTACCACTACTAATTAGAGTGAGTGAGGCTCCATCCCATTTCTTAACAACAGCTTGAATGGTTGCGGGACTTGCACCAATACCAGCTACAGAGAAATAACATTCAAATACCCAAATACCTCCAGGAACACTTAATTGATTAGGGTCTCCTATGTCAGTAATAAACGAAGCAATTGTTCCTATTGTACTGCTTGTAAAATTAGCAGATGTTCCACTGGCAGATAATTTACTTAACTGATACATTGTTGTACCTGCTATACTACCTTGGGATGTGTTTCCATTTAAATAATATACACTACCTCCACCACCACCACCCACTGTTGGGAATACACCTAGTGTCCCATCACCACGTACATATTGACTTGATAATCCTGCGCCTGTTACAACAATACTTCCTGAGGAAGTTATTGGAGATAAAGACACTGTAAATGCTGAAGGCATTGTAAGCCCAACTGATGTAACTGTACCTACACTCCAGCTTCTATCTGCTGATAAGTCATAAGTAGTTCCATTAATTGTCAATGTTCTTGATGTAGGAACATAAGTAGATAGATCACTTGTTAATGCCAAAGTTCCTGTTGCTGAAGGGAATGTATATGAATATGGTAATGCAGTATTAAATAGTAGATTATGTGCTACTCCAAATCCCCCACCTGTTACATTAATAATTAAACCATTTGTTTGAGAACCTATTCCTGTATATCCATTAGCTATGGGGAAAGTTCCATTCTTAATATTTATACCTAAATCAAAATTCTTTACTCCTGTTATTGTTTGAGTATTTGCCAAAGTAACATACCCACTTAAATCTGGTGTATAATTTGGTATGTTAAATATACCTGTTAATGGATCATAAGTGGAAGCACCACTTGTACCAGTAGTAGTAAGACTAATAGCAGTTCTTGCTCTTGAATTTGTAAAATATAATTGAGAAGGTCTACCTGGAAGACTACCAGCTCCCTCAAATACATCTCCTGTTACAAGACTAACTGGTCCTGTATATCCATTTACAGAACTCACTGCATCTGTATTATCCACTTTATCCCACGCAGTACCGTTGAATATAGCCCAATCCCCCACCTTCCAGTCTGTAATACCATCAAGATTTGTACTACCTGCTGCATTTACAACATAATAATATCCTTTTGTTCCTACACCTGAAGTTAATGTAGGGGTATTAGTATTTGCGTTCCAAATTCCTTGGTAACTAACACTACCTAATAAAGCACTTATTTGATTCTGCACTTTACCAAAAGCTTGTAAAATAGTATCAGTGGAGACTATTGTTCCTCCACCTGTTAAATTAAGGCCTGTTAACACTTTACCTATAACAGCAGAATTAACTAAAGATGGATTTGGATATGTTCCACTAAGCTCACCACCTGCTGCAATTCCTGAAATTGTGGAAAGTTTATTATTAAAAGTGTTCCAATCTGAAAAAGATAAATATCCATCTGTAGCAATATCAGCCTTTGAAATAGACACTGTAACAGTGCCTAATAAATTAGATGCAGATATAGGTGCTGTTCCCACTACACTAGAAACACCTGCTACAATAGACCAGCTTCTATTGGCTGAAAGATCGTATGTAACACCATTAATAGTGAGTGTTCTACTTTCTGGAACAGGAACAAATCCTAATGCAGAAGTGATGTCCCCATAAACCACTGGAGTGGCTGATGTGACTAATCCTTTACCATTTACAGCGAATTTTAAGAAAGTATTGCTCCCATAAACATTAGTGTTTACAGTTTTTAATGTAAGTGTTACAGGGGATCCTGTAGATCCAGATCCTGTTACATCTCCCACAAAGCTTAATGAGGCTGATGGAAGTGCTATTAATTGAGGAGTGATATTAGTTACAAGTCCTTTTGCATTTACGGTGATTACAGGTACTGATATATCAGACCCATAAATACCAGGATTGGTGTTCACGGTAGATAGCGTAAATTGACTATTACCTGGGCCAGAAGCCACTCCATCACCATAAAGATCAGTAATATAGTCTCCAGCTGGTTGGTAAGTGGTGCTATCTAAAGATCCATCTCCTTTTACAAAATCAGAAGATGTTCCCCCAGTTGTAATAAATTTAGATGCTTCTAAAAATCCTGTAAAAGATAATGTATAATTACCACCAATAGTGGTGTCTTGTAATAAAGATCCGCCTAATTGTACTATATTTCCTGGGGAAAGTTGATAAATACCGTTATTAAAAGCATAGCCTGCTGTAATATCACCAAACTTAGCATCTATTTTTTGTAGAGCATCCTCTAACGTGTCATTTGTATTTATAGAAGTGTATATTAAATTAGCACCTTCGTAAAAAACGCAGGTGCTAGATAGTATCACTGGACACACTTCAGCAGAACAAGTAACGTTCATAATTAAATATATTAAGGCGAGATTAAGATGCAAAGATACCTTTTTCTCTTTATTATCAATACATTACATAAAATATTCAGATATAATATAGCAATACAACTCCTTATTTCATACTACTTTCTTTTTGTATAGTTATATCAAATTCTTTGGCAAACTCATTATTTAAAATTGCTCCATATGTTAAAGCAGACTTTGCTACAGGTAAAGCTTTTGCAGCATATTTAATAGGCATAGCTTTTTTCCTCACCTCTTCAGCAGATAATGTAGGATCTGTAATATCAAATCCTGTCACTTCTCTAACAAAGTGACTAGTAAACCTAGTATAATCTGTTATAAGTCCTATAGCTGGGAACATACTTCCACTCAAAAGACTTTCAAAATTGACAGGATTATAGAAGAAAGAAAGCTCTCCAACAAATTTATCTACCACTCTTTGTGAATACCTAAAGAAATTTTTGGTTGCTTTATCTTCTTCATCATCAGGAGCCATAAATCCTAGAGAAATCATCACACCTAATAAAGCCCCAAGAATAGCTAATTCTTTAATCTCGTTTCTTAGATTGGTTCTAATCATATCAGCAAAATCTTCTTTAGTCATGTTAAGAGTTTCACCTGTTCTTTTTTCGTATTTTTCAGCAAAATCCTCATACATTTTATCTATCAAAGCAATTCCCTTGTCATTCATTTGAATTAAATTCGTAATATTTGCTGATTTATCACGAATAGATGTTCCTAAAACATAAGCCAAAAGTCTAATTCTTCCTATATCATATTTCTCCCCTTTAACACCATCTTCATCCACTGTTACAGAAAAATCATCGCTCACTTTTCTAAATTCTGAGAAACGTGTATCAGCAAGTTTTGGTATCCAGCTTTTAAATAGCATCATACTATTTGTCCAAACAGACATTGACATTCTGTTAATATCTCCGTCAGACATACCTCCTGTTGCATTTCTAGAAATTCTTCTAGTTAGTTCTGTCAATCTTTGTAACTCCCTTTGATTTGAAAGATCTAATCCAGGAATTTCTAATTTACCGTTTACAAGTTTTTTAGTTACAGCTATAGACTTTGTTTTCTTAAGTTCTTCCACCTCTGCTTTTATAGCTTCTTTAGACTGTTTATATTCTGAAGAGGATTTATATCTATTTTTGTATTTGTTTTTTACAAAATCATTAATATTAACAATTCTACCATTATCCACCATCATGTTTTCCAAAAGTGTGACAAAAATAGACTTTTCAATAAGTTGTTCTGGTTTTCTCATAAAAACCATTAGCATATCCCCTAAATTTTTTCTAGTGAGAGCAGTCATCCCTGCTTCATATTTATATATATCTGTAGATGGATCATCTTTTAGAGGCATGAATGTATTAACTAATTGTACAAATATTTCTCTATCTTCTTCATTATCAAATCTTTGTACAGCTAATTTAGCTTGATTTTTAAGAAAGTCTCTTGCTTTAAAATAATCACCAGCTTGTGTAGCCACCTGTATATTACCTCCAAACATATTTACAGCTCCAGATATAAATTCAAACCCTAAAGCTTTTAATTGGAATGCTCTATTTGCTGCGTCCATAGTTTTTACTAAAGATGTAGCAGAAGGCTCCTCATCTATTTTAAATACTTCTCTGCCTGTAATAGTGTTTACACCATTTTTTACAAAGTTTAACACTTTACCTACATTTAAAGGAGTGTCTGTATCAGAAAGAACATACTTTTGTCCGTATAACAACACTCTTAAAAAGTCATCATACATTTTAGTGTTTTCTTCATTTCCTGGTATTTCTATTATTTTACCACCTTGTTTAACAACATTTGCTGATCTATCTGTAGCTAAATGCCCTTTAAATTGCTCTACAGTTTTTACTAATTGTAATTGTCCTTCTACAGCAGAAAGATATTTATACTTTTCCATTTGTTGGATGTATAAAATCATATTCTTAAAAAGATCTTCGCTTACGTCAGAATAATCATTTACACCATCTTTTCTAGTAAAATCATATGTGTAATACTTAGGAACAGAATTTTCTAGTTCACCTGTAAGCTCATTAAAACTTCCAAATCCTACATCATCTGTTTGCATTTTAAGACTCTCTGAAAAATTCTTTAAAGGAGAAATACTATGATCCCAAGCTAGTTCTTCAGCAGCTCCTTTCCTAACAAACGGTAGGAATGTTTTCATCACTTTATTAGTGATATATCCAGCCTCTTTAGCTTCTTCATTTATACTACCTATGAAATTATAAAGTTCTAAAAGAATTGGATTTTTAAGAATGTTTTTGTATTCTTCTGAATACCATTTTGGGAGAGGATGTCTTTTAATGATATAGTTATTCCAACCATTAAAGTTTTTATTATCAATATCCCACATCTCTTGAGCTTCTTTAATATTTTTAACTCTTATAGCCTCATTCTCATTTTTATCACTTGTATATATCTGTCTTTCTATTTTTTTAATTTGATCTTCAAGACGTTTATTAGCTTCTTTTTTATACTCCTCTACATCAATATTGTCTAAAAGCCATTGTTTATCTCCACCTTCTTTAGCTTTTGCATCCACTTCTTCATGGAATTTTCTGCTATATCTATGAATAAGTTTATTAACAATACCTCCTTTATCATCCTTTTGATATATCTGTTGCACTATTGTTCTAAGATCTCCCCCCTGTTCTGCTAATTTCTTCCTAATATCCATTAGTTTTTGTACTCTTTCTAACGATGCTTTAGAAGCTTCTCCTTGGGCACCTCTCACCACTTTGTATAACAATTGTAATGCTTTAGAAGGAAGTTCTGATATACCTCTAAAATTAGAAGAAAGTCCTTTAATAACAGCTTCGGGGGATAGAAGTCCAAATACAAGGTTTCTTTGCCCTACATGTTTATCTGCAAAATCCTGAGCAGCTTTCGTTAATTGTTCTTTTGATCTGTAAATAGCATTAGATTGGGCCATCAACTGATCATGTATATCTTTTCTTCTTGCTACATCTTCTCTTTCTTCTTCTGTCTTAGCATTTTCCAACATATCCTTTGTATACACAAGGTGGCCTATGTCTCTTCCTATATTTTCAAAAACATCAATAATTCTTAAGTGCACTCTCATCTTCTCTGCAAAATCTGAAAGTTCTTTATTATTTGAATCGTTAGAAGAAGCTGGTCTATTTTTATAAATAGTGTTATAATCATTTAATAGCTGGTCACCCTCTTCTCTCATAATACCTACAACATCAATTAAAGAAGCAATATTATTTTGTCCCTGTAAAAGACGAACAGCTTTTCTAATAGTGTTTAAACGCTCTATTTTAAATAAACGCTCATCATCATCTGTTACTTCTTCCTTGCCTATTTGTTTAAGCATGGAATTTAGTTTTTTAATAATATTATCAAGATCTTCATATCCTGTAGATTCTGTTTGTTCAGAAACAGGCACAAGTCTAAGATCTTGTATTTTAGTTTTATCTATAGAACCTATAGCTATTCCTTTTAATTCAAGGCCAGAACTCTTATTGCCTTTTTCTTTATACCCAAAATCCATAGCTATTGGAATAGCTCTATTCATTCCAAATTCTTTTATTCCATAAAAGTCTTTAAGAATATTTTTATATGTACCAAGCTGAATATCAAAGGCTCCTTGTTTAAACCATGCAACATCTTCACCGTTTATTTGCATAAACTTCCAATCAAGAATATGTCCTTTCCCCGAAGGATCTACAGCTAAGAAGTCTATTGTACCAGCTCTTTTATCTTTAGGATTGTAAACTATAACTTCCGAGAAAACTAATGCATCTTTATCTAATGTTTGTAAAAGACTTACATAATAGTTTTCCAACATATTATACATTTCTTCAGAAGGAAGATTGAATTTTACAGGTCTTGGATCAGGAGTGGTCTTTTTTGTACCATCTTTATTATAATATCTATTATGTATTTCTTCAAAATCAGCATGCCCCTCCACCCCATATTTTCTTTTCATCTCGTTAAAAGCCTTTTCTTCTGGAGTGAATTTTTTATCTTTAAATCTTTTCTTATACCACTCTTTAACAAGATCTGTCACCCTTTTGGTTATTTTTTGTTTTGTACCATCAGGAAGAGATATTTCATACCAGTTGGTAGACTCATCTGAATCTGCTAACACTTCATCAGACTTTTCATCACTAACCACTTTGTTAATAGAATTTCTTGTTTCCTGTATTTTTTCTTGCACTTTCTTTTGTGCATCAGATAGTTGGTAAAATATTCCTCCTTCAGAAATATCAGAAATGGTTCCTCCCACCTCACCTTCAATCACTCTAGCTCCCACTTCTTCAAATATAGATATGTTGGATTTTCTATATACACCTCTTATAAGATCTAATATTTTATTCCAAAAGTTTCTAAATAATGATTGAGTGGCTTCCTCCATTAATTCAGGATAGGCTTCTGTAGCTCCTGCTTTATTAATAATTACTTCCACTAAAAGTTTATCTACAGCTTCTTTCTTTATTTTACGTATATCTGGTTTTCCATTAGGAAGTTTATATACATCTTTATATTGATCATAGACTTGTTTATATATCTTAAATCTATCTATTTTAGAAATCATTTCTGTAACAAGTCTTGGGTCCATTTGTTCTAAAATAGCTGTTGCTACGTGTACCATTTCTTCTGTGAGAGCAACATCTTCTTTCCCCTCTGCTACAGCAATTATCCCTCTAACAAGATCTGCCAGTCCATTTATTCCTTTTGTTGTTACGTCTTTATTACCTTTTAAATAATCAGAAAGCTGCTGAATACTAATACCCATTTTTTTAGCAGCTTCCTTCACCTTAGAAAGTGTTTCAGCAGAAGCCTTAGAAGCAGGCATTCCTTCTTTTTGTAAAAGAATTTGTTTCTGTTCTCTTTCAGGAACAATTTCTACTTCATTCCATGTATTACCATATTCATCTGTAATTTGTTTTACATTATCCTTTCCGTATTGTTTATTTAAAATATTCTTTACAGTGTTCTCATAGAAGTTGTATATAGGTTTTAAAGCACCAAAACCATTTTTTTCAACATCTTCAAGCTCTTTTTTAAGTTGATTTATTTCATTTTTAGTTTCTTCTGAAAACTTACTTTTTAAAGATTCAATTTCTTCTTTAGTAGCTGTTTTTTCTCTACCTGTTTCATTGCTTACTTTTCTCCAAGTTAAAACCTCATTACCATTTTCATCTTCTAAATATCTTTGAATATAATAAAATCCATCAACATTTTTATTTTTTAAAATACTAGATTCTTCAAGTTCTTTAATTCTATTTTCTTTTTGTTTCTTAAACTCTTCTAATGTTGTATGTCCTTCTACTTTACTAGCTGTATTACCAGAAGGGAATAACACTTTCTCATATCCTTTTTTAGCACTATCTTGTAGAATAGATTTAATAAAGAATGTAACCCAGTTAGAGTTTTTGTTTAGAAGTTGGAGGAATTGATTATCTGAACTATTATCTCCTCTTTCATCAAATCTTTTTTCTAACGCACTTCTTCTTAAAGTAGCTGTTTTACCTTCTTGATTTGAAATTGTAATTAATTCATAAAGATTAGAATCTGTGTCAATATTTGTAACTGTAAACTTTTCACCATTAGATATAAATGTATCTCCTACTTTTTTAATATCAAGCTTTTTAGAAAGAACTTTACTATCTCTACCCTTCTGAAAAAGATCAGATTGTACTTCTAGTATTCTACGAGTTGTAGTAGGTGTACCTCCAACACCAGGAATGCCATTTTTTTCTAATTCTTTAGCTGCTTGAGCACCTTCAGTATCTCTAACTTCTTCTATTTCTTGAGGTAGTGCTTTTCTATTTTGAATACCAACTATAGAATCATCACTTCTAAACCAACCAATACCTTGATCTGTAGCAAACTGAGCATGTCCTTTAATAGAAGGAGTAATAGCTGGTGTAGCTATTTCATTTTCTGTATAATTGGTTCCTCCTGGAACTGTTAGGTTAGAATATACAGAACTATTATTAGCAGCTCTTTGAGTATTAAAAGCTCTGTTAGCCTCTTCTAATGTTTTAAAAATTGCTATATCAGGATCCCCATCTTCTGTAATATATTCAATAAAATAATCCCCAACTTCAGCTCCTAAAGCCATAGCAGAATTTTCATCGGTTATTTGTTTAGGTTCAGAACTTTTACCATAAATATCAGAACCTATTTTATTTTTAGCAACATTAATCTCAATAGCATAACTATAATTAGCTAACATGTTGGTAATCAACTCATTACGATCTGTTGTATTAAATGATTTGAGAAGTTCTATTTGGTCTTTAGGAATACTAAGATCAGATTGTACCTTGTTCCAAAAAGCATCTCCTTTCACTCTATTCTTTTCTAAGGAAGAAAAAAGTTTAATAGCCTTCTCAGATTGTAAAGCATCTACAGATTTTAATCCAGCTTTAACAATAGAACTTTTACTCTCACTTTCAGGAACATTTCCTTCATAAAGATCCCATAAAGCATAAGCAACATTCTCTCCTCTAGCTGCTACTAACAATTTCCAAGAATCAAGATTTATATTAGGACATGCCATATTTTAACATTTATTATTTTTAATTATTGTTCCTGCTTCAGCCAATGTGTAGCCCATGTCTACAAGCATTTTTGTGTTTAATTGCTCAGATGAATATGTTTTTCCATCTTTAAGAGACACTGTTTTTTCAGTAGTTGTAGACTCCAAAGATACTAAATTTTCATCTAAATATGATAAAATTTCATCATCTTCTTTTTCTTGTTCCACTTTTAAAAATCCATTATCTATCTTAGATTTTTTAGCTACATCATACATTTCTACAGCCCTGAAAGAGTCTCCCCAAGCATTAACCATTTTATAAATATATTCAGTAATAACAATATTTTGTCCATCTTTATTCATTGTATATTCATTAGTAAATGGTATATCTCCGCTATATATTTTTTTGAAAAGTCCTTTTTTAATATAAGAATAATCACCCTTCTTTCTCATAGCTTCTTTCTCATATTTATTTCCCACTTCCCATGTAAACACAACATAGTCAGAGTCTGCTTCCCTGGATTTTGTATTAAACTTAATCAATTGAGGAATATCTCCAGTTTCCATAGGTTTATTAAACCCAGATAAATTTCTAAAAAAATCAAAATTTTTATATCTCCAATTACCAAATTGATCTTGTTTTTTAACTAGTCTTCTACTAGGAACAACATCTCCATCATTCCAATTATTTCTTTGAAAAACTCCTAATTTATAAAAATCATTAAGATTTGGAATTGTCTCAAGCTTTGATAGGGTCTTATTGTAGATTTCTTTAAAATCTTCATAAGGAATAAGAGATGTAAATGATATTGGAGACCTATTTAATCCAGATTGCAAAACAGCGAGCCTAACTAAGTTTCCATATAAAGGACTTTTTATACCTTTAAAGTATTGTTTTAGTTCTTCAAAAGCATAGATAATTTGATTTTGATCATACACTTTATTATCTCTACCAACAATCTTTAAATTGTTTGTTCCGTTTTCTAGTTTTTGAGAAAATACAGGAACAAGACTATTTATTAAAATATTATCTTTTAAAGGATGTTTGCTAGATTTTTTAACATCTACAATAAAATCTGACATTTGTTTAGCCACATTGTTATTTTCTAAAAGAATTCTTTGTACCATTGTATTAAGATCTCTATCATTCTGCACTGCCCAATCAAAAAGATCATTCACTGCCTTTTGAGAAATTTTAACAAAATCCCTATCCGATTCATTTATATACGGAAGTAACACTTTTTCCATAACTCCTCTAACATTAGTTTGGTCAGAAACAAGTATTGTAGAAAGAGCATTTCTTAATTTAAGCAATAAATCACTTAAATTTCCTATGAAAGAATTTTCTAATATATCATCTACAGAAGATATAATAGATGTTTTTGCTTTTTTAAGTTGTTCCATTTTCTTAAATACTAAAAATGGATCATTAAAAGAAGCTGTATCAAAATTAGAACCCTGTGTAACTAAGTATAGCTGATTAGCCATCTTAGCATACTTAACAAACTCAGATAGGATAAATCTTTGATCTGCTTTCTGCTCTGGAGATAAATTTTCTCCTTCTCCAATCATATCCCATAATTTACTCTTGCTAGGTATTTTAGTGGGCTTTGTAATAGATGAATCATATTTAGAAATAACATCTTCAAATATGTCCCCAATAAATAACCAAGAATACCCAGACCTTTCTATGGATTTTAAATAATCTCTCACAATGGGTTGGTTCATGAAATAAGCAATAGTGTCGATTGGTACACCTATCTTAGCTAAAAACAACCATGTACTAGCTACATTAGGAGTGGCTCCTAATTCCATAATCCAGGGTCCTTTAGATATATCCACATATCCATCAATAAACTGTCCATTTATATCTGATATATCTTGGCCTTCTGCATTTTCTATCATAGAAAGTGTAGGAACTTTTTCTCCATCCACTTCTATACTGTTATACTGTTCAAAGTTAATTTCTGCATCACCCAACCACTCTCTGTCAGCAGCATCCTGTATTGCTAATTTATTTTTATCTATGTAAATAGGAGATCTCTGATTTAATGAGTGATTAGTTTGACTTACAGCAGCAATACCAATAGCATATTTACCACTAACAAATGCTTGTCTAAGTCTTGACATAAACACCCTGTTTAGCATGTTTCCTGTAGAATCATAGTTAAAAGCCCCCACTCCTAATTTATCAGAGATTTTTTTAGATAAATCTTTAAGTTGATCTGCGGAGTTTGGAGAAGTAAGTCTTTTGAAATTTTTAGGATGAGAAACAAGTTTTTCACAAGACTCTATATATTCATTTTCTAAAGACTCTTTGTACATTTTGTCTTTAAACTCTTCTAATAAAATCTGCTGTACATCCCAATTAGTTAATTCAGAAAGTTTTTTACCAAGTTTTTCTAATCTTTTTATAAAAATTTCCTCAATATCAGCAACTAATAATTTACCGTCTTCAGTTTCTTTTTCAAACATTTGTTTAAAAATAGGAATCCATTTATTAGCTGTTTTGTCACTAGATATTCCCAAAGAAATATCACTGAATAAAGACTGTAAATCAGCTGTAGATATTTTTTTAGCTTCTGCTTTATCTATTTTGCTTTGTAAAATATCAAAGAAAATATCTTCATATTTATTTTTGTTATTAGGATCTATACCAAAAAATGGTACAATCTCTATATTTCCTTTAGCATTTTTAAATACGTTTTTAAAGTATATAGAAAGTTTATCTATATCAAAGTCAGATCCCACTTTCTGAACCAATGCTGAGGGAATTACAACAGAGTCTCCAAATTCCTTAGGAAGAAATCTTTTAATTTTAAAAACATCAATAGAGTTTTGCTTTTGTGTAGGAATACGGTATGCAAGTCCAGATAGAATTTTTTGTCCTTCTGGAGTTTCATTTAAATATTTTAAAAGCTCTTCGTCAGACAAATCACTCTTAAACCATCTACCCACCATTATTTCACACACACGTTTACCATCCTCATCCTTATAAAACTCAAGAGTGTCAGATGTATATCCTAGTTTTCCGTTAATTTCTCTTAATTCTGTTTTTGTAGATTCTAATAAAGCAGCAGGAATTTGTACTTTTAATCCACCAGAAATTTTAGGAGAAATTACTTCCTTATCTGCTATGGAATATAAAATATTTCTTATTTGTTGGTAGGCAGGTGTGGCCTCTAATATTACAGAACCTTGTGCATAATTTCTTACAGCCTCACTTATATTATCATTAACCTCTCTTTTTAATAACTCTTGTCTTAAAAACTCTGCAACTTTTTCAACATTATCTGGTTCAATAACATATCCATCAGTAGTTTCTGTTATATGCAATTTATTCAATAAAGAGTTATATCCTTCTGTAGCAATAGCTTCTAAAAGATTTTGATTGTTTTTTATTTCTTTATAAAGAGTAGATTCTTTTATTCTACCTTCTTCGTCTAATGCATACCAAGCTTTATACCTTTCTGGAAATGTTTTTGTTTCTTCAAAGTCTACAGGAACTCCTGCTTCCATATAATCCATAGTGATGAGTTTTGTCACCTGGGATCCTCTAGTTACCAAAGGAGTGTCTTTAGAAGGCACTTCAGATTGAACACTCATTATGTCAAAAGGAACATTGAACACTCCTTCAAACTCATTAGTGTTAAAACTACCATCCTCGTTATATACAGAATTAGTTTTTTCAGCTCCCACTTTTCTAGCACTCTTAAACACTACATAATCAATGTTTTCTTCCTGCATTTTATCATAAAGCTTTAATGCGTTGGAAGAAGCATTTATCTCATACATCACTCTATATGATAATGGATATAATGCAAACTTGTCTAGCATTACATCATTGTAATTTTTACCATTATCTTTATTTCCAGCTACAATAGGTTTAACTGGTGTATAAGCACTCTTTGCAGCAGGATTCTTATTAAGAAGCTTTTGTAACTCTTCCTTAGAGGCTCCTGATTTAGCAGCTTCTTCAAATTTAATATCAAACTTATATTGAAGCTCTTCGTTTTCATTCCATTCTCCAGAACGAATTCTAAAATTTCTATACGCTTTAAAAGAAATTATACCACTACCATCCGTTTCTTCATATTCTTTATATCCAGGAAGATCAATCACTCCTACAATATCAGCTAGTGTTGTGGTCTTAAAGTAATTTTTATTAAAATCTGTATACCCTAAATCTCCTTTTTTAAAGCCTTTATTCCAAACATTATTTAATAGTGAATTTATATTGTCTGATCCTAATAAACGTTGTCTAGGAGAGAGAAAGTTTTTAATACGTTTTAATTCATCGCTGTATTGATAAGGATCTGAATATAATAACTTATGAAGTTCTATATTGTTAATCATAAAGTTGATATTCAAAGCTGTCAACTCTCTGTTTAAATCATCAATATTTTCAAACACAGACTCTGAAAGTGCTATGTTTTCCACTTCCCAGCCTAAATCTGTTTTATTTATAATACCATAAGAAAGTAAATTATTTCTAAATTTATTTACATCTTCCTCAATAAAACTCTTTAGAGCAGCATTAATTTTTGACTCATATTTTTTATAAACTTCTTCTGGAGTTCCAGTTTCTTTCACAATATCATTATGCAACTTCTCTCCAAGAATAGGTTTAAAGAATCTAAGATCTGTACTTTTTCTAGTTTTTGTCTCTTTTGTGTTTCTATTTACATCTCTAGATAATAGTAATTCTGAAATAAAATATCCTTTAAATATTTTATTAACATCTTCCATTCCTGTAGCTCTTAATCTTTTTACAGAAACATGATTACCCATATATGCCATCCATTCCATAGAAGCATCTCCAGGGACAAGATTCATATAATATCCATTAAGATTTAAATTAATTTCTTGTATTAATCTTTCTCTATAGGTTAACTTAGAAGATTCTTTTTTCTTACCACTCTGTTCATTAATTGTACCATCTACATATCCTATAGATAAATAGTTTTCAATATCTTCTCTTTTTTCCCCTGTCTCTAAATTAAACATTTTGTTTAATATAACAGAATTCTTAACAAAAGAATCTGTTAATAAATACTGATATTGAGCGGGAACATCATTTAAATTGTTAACCTGAGAAAGTACATCGTAAAGATCACTACCAGGATTGGTTCCTATAAAAGACTGCACTCTTTCTCCATTAAGATTGAAATATGTACTGTCAAATTCTGGAGTGGTAATTATTGCTTTTATTGTAGCTAGTTTTAATAGCTGGCCCTCAATATCTAACACCTTACCAGATATAGTGGCTATTTCTTTAGCTTGCTCAATACTTGTTCTAATACCATCTACAGCTGTGTTAAATACTTTTAATTTATCACTGTTAAGAGATTTTAATTCTTCCTCTGTAAAAGATATTCCTAATTTTTCTAAAAACGCTATTCTTGCTGATGCACTTAAAAGAGTTTTAGGAACAGATTTAGGCTCTCCTTTAAATCTTCTAGTCTTATCATCATATACAAAATAAGAACTTTTCTTAGTTTTTATTGCATCAACTATTTGAGAAATAAAATCTGATCTTAATTGTCTTGCTGCAGAAGAAAGATTTGAATCTCCTATTACAACATCATCATTAGAAAGAATAAACACTGCTTTTACATCAGCATTCATTTTCTTAAATGTTTTCCAGAATGAAGCAAGTAATTGGGCCTCATGTGGTTCTGTTAAATTAGAATAATCAATTCCTTTAACAGTTATAGCAGATTTAGTAAGTCTTTCATATAATGTTTTATAATTATTATCTTTTAAACCTAATTCTTTAAGTCCTTGTAACATTTCTTCTATAGTCTTGGCACTATGAACTTGGTTCATTACTTTCATAAAAACCTCACTAGTAGGAATTAACTTAGCACCATTCACTGTAGAACGGTCCATATTACCATCTCTATCCACTCTAGCAACAGTGGATAATAACATTTTTATAGCTGCATTAGCCTTTTTAAAATTGTCAATTTTTCTAGCATCTTGATAATCTGATTTTCCAGAATTGTTCTCATCTGTTAATGTTGCATTATCATTCTCATCAAATTCTATTGAATATCCTCTTAAATATTCCTCGTGTTTAAATTTAAACTCATCCCAATTATCTTCTACAGCCTTCCATAAAGCAAGAGATTTTTCTATGTGAGGAGCCCCTTGTTTTTCTGTAAATGTACCTTTCTCAATTAAAGCTTTTGTAGAACTTACAGTTTTAAGAATGTCTTTTTGAACTTGGTCTTTTAATTTTATATATAATTCCGTTTTGTTAATATTTGGAATAGTAAAAAAGCTTTTATTATCTCTGAAAATATTCTTTAAAGTGAGGTAGGTCATGTTTTGTATAACATCATGTCTTTCCTGACCATTCATTCCAATTATACTAAACTCTGCCCCAGCATTTGCAATAGCTTCTTCTATATCAATCACTCCTTCTTTAGCGAAAGAAAGTGCTGAGTGATATGGAGAATATTGTTTGTAATATCCATTTCCTATTTTAGAGAATAGTTTTTCTGTATTACTTCCAGCCTTATTTCCTGTAAAAAATTCCTTAATAAAACTAACGAGGTCTGCAAATAATTTTAATATAAATGGTCTTCCAGAAGTTGGTTTACCTGGAATTTTTTTATACATTACATAATCTCTAAACTCTTCTGCTAGTTGTTCTTTAGCTTCTTGATTAGTGGCCTCAGAATATTTAACTTCTTTTCCTGTAGGTCTGTCTATAAAAGAACCTTTTCTAGCTTTAAACTCAGCTAATACATTAGCTTGTTCTTCAGCATCAGAAAACATTTTCCATACAGCTTCAAAAACCTCATGGTAAACAGTGCCCACTTCCGCATTCTCATATATGTATATAGCACCGTCTTGAAACATACCCCAAGCTTGTCTACCATTAGTAGCTTGTATTACATTCTTCACTCTATATACAGGAACATTTGGAAAGTTTTCTTTTAACCACTTTTCCACCTTCTGCCAATTCTCTCCCTCAAATTTTTCTATTTCTTTAGCAATTTTCTCTCTAAACACAGGACCATCTTCATCAGAAGATTCCATCATTTGTCTTCTTATTTTGTCAAGATCTGACTCTGTCATTCCTTCAGATGCAATTTCTGTTTTAGCTTCCTCACTTATAATTTCTGCTGCTACAGGAGCTGTTTGTTCAGCCACTTTCTTTTTATATTCTTCTATCTGTGGAGCTAAAGTTTTTACAATTGATCCTGCAAAAGCATCTTTAATTTGTTCTTCTGGTGCGTTAAGATCAGCTATTGCTTTTTCGATACCATCTCCAGACAGTTCTCCTTGAAACACTCCTTTTATAGCATCATATGAAAAATTAATATTATATTTACCTAAAAGGGTAATGTTATTTTTTGCCTCTCCATCAAATGTATAGCCATCAACAACTATTTTAGCTGCTGGTGTAGGAGCTACAGGAGCTGCTGGGGCTGTTGGGGTTAGCACCTTCGGTGTTGTTACCACTGTTTTTGGAATAACAAACTTATCCGCATTATCAGTGATTGTAAAATAAACCCCTTCTCTATTAACATCTTCCTCATTTTTTAAAGGACGAGCTATTGTTGTAAGAGGAATATTCTCTGCATTTCTTTTATTACCATCCGCATCTTTATTAGATAGTAGATAAGATTGGTAGTTAGGCCATGTTTTTATTTCTAAAGATCCATCTTTTTTAACACCAATAATTTCAGAATAAGGTTCATTCCAAGATTTATTTATAATAGTGGCATTAACATTATTATACATGTCCTGTATAAGAGACATTAAATTATCTTGGTTTTCTTGAATGGATAATGGACCAAAAGGAATGTTTCCTCCTTTTCCAGATAAGAATAATTTTAATATTCCATCTGCATCTTTTTCAAACCATATACTGTTATATCCTGGATTCTTTCTGTTACCATCAACCACTTTAGGAACTCCCCAATATACAACAGATTTGAGCCAATCTAATATAACTAAAGAATCTGCTGATTTAGCATTACCATCTTTTTCTACATTTCTAGAAAGTCTTAAAATCATATTATATATTAAAGAAGCTTCTTTCTCATTAAACTTTCTATTGTTTAGTTTAACAAGACCATTTGCTGTCTTTAATAATGGTCTACCTTTAGCATTAGTAAATGTAACGCTACCATTTTCTTCCGCACCTTCTGTAGTACGAAGAACAATTACATTATTGTTTTCTAATCCTTTTGGAACAAGTCCAGCCTCTTCTACAGAGTTTTTAGCTCGGTAGTTAGTCTGTTCAACTCCTTTATCATCTGTATATTTTTCATTTTGTAAAATACCAAATGAAGCGTCTATTCTATATTGTACAAGGTCAACAGTTGATAATATACCATCTCTCCATGTTTTATACTGCTCTATTAATGCCTTTTTAACATTATCTGGAGTGGTACTTCTAAACATAGAAGATGGCTTACCACTCTTACTATATTCAGCACTCCATTCTAATCCCTCATCAGGCATCACCTGATATATTGCATTATCTAATTTATCTACTCCTTCAGGAATAACTTCTCCATTAACATCAACAAGTTCTCCATCTGTATTAACCATAACAAGAGCTATCACTCCTGCTTTTTGCTCTGGTGTGCCTTCTCCAAAAAGTCTATCTATTAATCCAGGTATAAGACTAGCTTGGTTGTTAATTGTAACTAATACACCACGGATATTTGCTTTATTAGGAAGAGTGGGGAAATTGTTACCAAACTTATTAGCTCTTATATGATGAGGCTTGTCTGACTTTGAAGGCACCTTTGTACTAGTGACAATAGAAATGTCATCCTTTTTAGCATCAGGCTCATAAGTTTCATCATACTGAAGAGTTTGTTGATCAGCTACCATTGTTCCTAAAATAGCTTGTTTAAACTCTTCATTTTTAGCCAGTCTAGCTTCCTGTTCTTTTTGTTGTTTATGTTTTTTAGCTACTTCCTCAAATGTATTTAAAATTAATTCTTTTGCTTTAATTTCTTTTTCTACCTCTTTAAGCTGATTTTGTAACCCCTCCATTTCTTTCCTAAGTTCTTCTAAAGATCTTTCATTAGGAATGACGTCAAGTTCATCTATATCAGCAATATCTCTTTCAAATTCAGAAAGATCTGATAATAGATTTGGGTTTGCCTGTAAGTAAGATTGATAATCTGGATAGACACCTTTAGCAGAAAGATCTTTATTTAAAAACTCTACAAGTCCTAATGGTGTATATGGAAGATTTGGATATTTTGCTTCAAACTTTTTAATAAGATCTAATGCAAAATCAACAGCTGTTTTTAATGCACCGTCCACTTGATCCATTAATTTAGACAAAGCATTAATTTGTTTTCCTACACTTTCTTGTAATAGGTTTAAATTTAAAGCTTGCTCATTAAGATCTTCTAATAAATCTTTTCCTTCCTCAGGAAACTCATCAATATTTTGAGCCATATCAGCTACATAAGACTGATTAAACTCTATCTCATCTCTTTCAGCTTCTAATGCTTCTATTTCTAAACGAAGGTCTTCCTTCATTCTAGAAAGTCTATTAGCAGCTTTAATTGCTTTATTTGTAGAAGATTTAAAATTGTTTTTCTTAGTGATAGCACCACTACTAATTTTTTCTTCTAATACTTTCATCTCCTCAACAATCCTATCCACTTGCTCTTTTTTCTGAGCAATAAGTGTATTAGTTTTGTCTAGCTTAGCAGAAAGATTGTCAAATAAATTAGTAAGTATTTCAAGTCTACTAGCTCTTCTTGCTTCTATTCTTGCGTCTCTTTCAGCAGCAAACTCTTCTTCTGATTTTTGTTGAACAGCTGTAAGAGTACCAAAAGCTTTTATCATTCCATGTTGGTAGCCTTCTTTAGCTTTAAAGTCTTGTCCTACAATTTCTTTTGTTCTTATTTTTCCTTTTGCATCTTTGTATACAAATAATAAAATTCCTTCTTTAGGAGAATATTGAAGTCTTCCTTTTGCAGGCTGTCCATTCACTTTAATACCGTAATGTTCATATACGGTATTAATATTATCCATGTAAAACTTAGCTTTTTTATTTTTTTCTGTATCACTCACCTTCCCCAACTTATAACTAGCCAGTTCTTCCTTAGATATATTTTTAATAATTCCTGTAGACCCTTTTATTCTTATTGTGCCATCCTCATTTTCACCAAGAATTGTTAACTTAGGAAAGTTATGAACTTCTTTACCATCTTTACTATAAGAGACAACACTACCTAAATAATACTCTGTACCCACTTCAATATCTTCTTCCCCATCTTTTGTCTTAATTTTAACAATCTGCTTTTCTTTAATTTTTGTATCAGGAGCAAATTCTTCTTCTTCCTCTTCTGTATATTTCTCTGGATTGTTTTTAATATCATTATATTCATCTAAAAACTTAGCTCTACGTGCAGATAATTCAGCCACATCTTCTAAAGCTATTTTAAGATCTGCCACTTTTTCTGGTAATAAATTTTTACCAAGAGCATCAATTTCTGCCATAGCAGCATTAAAAGAATCACTACTTCCAGCTACAACATCATTAATAACTGTATCAACATCTATATTTATAGCCTCCAAAGAACCAGATAGTTGTGGTATTCTTTTATCATAATCTGCCACTTTAGTAGCAGCATAAATCATTTTATTTATTGTCTCTGGAGAGTATACAGGTTTACCATCTTTGGTGATAAGATTACCATATCTTAAATTAATAGATTGGTATAAAGATTTTATGCTATCAGCAGTTTGTTCAAGATTTTCTATTCTCTGTAAATATTGCTCTCTAGTGTCTCCCTCTAATGCTTTACCCTCCGCCTTTAATTGTGCAAATCCTTCTTCAGTCATTGCTAATTTTCTATAATCTTCTATGTCAGAACGAACAAGATCCATTCTGCCATATTTAATTCTAGGTGTTAGGTAGTTGATAATATAATCTTGTTCAAGATCTTTACTCTCTAAAACATCTCCTTGTCTTAAAGCTTTTTCTCTATCCTCTTGAATAGCAGTGCCTCTATTAACAGCAGATATTGTTTCCTTTGTAAAATCAGAGAATTTCCATTCATTGGCTTTTTTAATAAATTCTGCTGTATCTTTTGCTTTTTCTCTACTCTCTTGTATTTTCCCTTTAGCCATCATTAAGGCCCCAGATAAACCACCAATAAGGACATTTTCCATTCCCTCGTTAGTAGTGAGGGTTTGTTTAACTCCTTCTTTAAGACTATCAATAAAATCAGCTGAAGCTCCTCTGTATTTTTTATTATAATAATCTTGTGTGCCTGATTGAATAGCAAATTGTGCGCCTTCTTCAAAAGCTTCAGATATAGAAAATGTGTAAGGCCTTATATTATTTAATGTAGATAAAACTCTGTTTTTAAAGAATGAAGGGGCCTTTACTAAATTACCAGCAGCATCTTTAGTAACATCTGCCACTTCTTTTGTAAGACCATTAACAATCCCTTTTTCAGCCTTATACGAAGCTCCTAGTATTTTAGGAAACTGAATATAGTTAGTAGCTGTTAATAGAGCAGTGTTAAGAAGGAAAGAAGATGTACCTACATTTTCTGCCTCATTATTAATTTTTTCAAGATCTTCACCTGTTGGAGCAAGTCCAAAGTTTTGTGCTTTATATTCCTCTATTTTCTTTTTTCTAAATTCATTAGAATTATTATAAGCTTCAAATCCTGCCTCTCCTGTTGTAGCAAGTCCTGCAACAACAGCTCTACCACCAGCATTAAGACTATTATATGTAGATAGGTATTTATCAGAAATACTTTTTATCTTACCAAACATGCTAGCTCCTTTATCAGCAGCAAGAAGAGCCTCTTCTGTAGCCACTAAAGCTTCTGCAGATTTACCTGCTGCAAATAGTTTTGATGTAAGAGGAAGAGCTTTTAAAACAGAAGCATACACACCTCCAGATAAAGCAGCTCCTGCTGAAAATCCCATATTTTTAATAATGCCATCCCAGAAGAAATTAGCTGTAAACCATTTCTTAGGAGAGTACCAATCTGCGTCTTTTTCTTCTTTTGTATAATAGTTAGCCCATTTATCTTCAAGATCTTGATTAAATTCATCTAGACTTCTATTAAAATCATTATCATAAAATGATGAAAACTTTCCTGTTTGGGCCCAATTAGCCACACCATTAACCAATCCAGCTGTAGACTGTAAAAATGTGGTTCCTGTTAAAGCAAGTCCTTTGCCTACACCATTAATCATTTTGTTTGTCCAAGCTTGTCCTTGGGCATATAACTCTTCATTATCAACATTCCTAAATGTTTTAGGGTATCTCTTGGAAGTTTCTTGGGTGGAATAAGCATATTTGCTTGTATCTTCCATACCGAAAGCTTCCATTCTAGCTCTCTGAAGATCTTCTAAAGGATTGTTTCTATTCTCTCCACCAGACCCACTAGGTCCCACTCCTTGAGGAATACCCTCATCCAATCTAGCTAGACCTTCATTTTTAATATTATTTGCCCAATCTAAGAAGTTTTGATCACTCATTTTTTAAAGTTTAATCCACTAAGTGTTTTAATTGTTTGAAGTCTACCTGGAGTTAAGCTATTTATAAAAGACTGTGCTGCATCAGCAGATGGATATGCAACAGGGTATATATCTCCTGGATTTTTATCAGCAATACCTCTTACATTACCTTCTCCATCTTTTATATAAAAGTAAATATTATGTTGACCAAGATCATTAACTTTTATATCTGCTCCTAAAATATCTGTTTCTTGTCTTTGATGAAAGAATGATGGTGGATAATAAGCACCTGTATATGCAACAGGGTTGTTTGGATCTCCTGTTATAGAATTTGTTGTTCTGTTGTTTTCACTCCATGCAATTTTTCTATTAACATCTGAAACAGGGGCAGGAAGATTAATAACTGCTCCTTTTATATAATTTGCTGATCTTTTATCAATAGGTAATTGTTGTACTAAAGTGTTTCCATCATAAAGGTCTAATGTAAAAGTTTCTCCATAACTTCCAGGAGTTCCTCTATCAACACCAATAGAAACATTATACTTGTCTCTATCTTTTCCTGCTAAAAAGTTAGTAAATTTGTCAACATCTATTGTTCCTTTATAATTATCAATCACTTCATTAAGTCGTTGATTGACAGATTTAATTTGGGGCTCCTTAGCATCCTCAGGATATAACGAAACAACTAGAGGCTCATTGCCTAACATTTTTTGTTTTAACACTTTTGCTTTAGCAGATAAAACATTTTGACCTACACTAGATGTAATTAATTTACTAGTATTAAAAATCCTTTCTATCCCTTCTTCACTAACCCCCGCATCTTTTGCATAAAGTCTAACAACAGGAGAACCAATTAAACCAGGTATTCTATACGCTTGGCTACCAAATTTTTTTTCTAATTCTTCTTTAGCCTGTTTAGCAAATGCAGAATATTCCTGATTTTTTAAAAAATCATTATTATAAACCAAACTAGCATTAAGAATATCTTTAGGTGTTATTTGAAAATTAAAATGTTTTTTCTCTTGAAAAGGCATCCTAGTTCCTCCTAATAAAACATCATCTTCACTTAATGATATATTAAAAGAAGGTAGGCCTTTCCCTAATTTAGTAAAATCTAAATTTTCTCCAGAACCTGCACTTAAAACATCGGGATGTTTATTCAAGTCTTTCACTTCATTTGAATAATCACTTAAAGCTCTTTGATTAGCTTCTGCTACAGGTAATTGTGTAAGAAGAGGTGTATAATATGGATTTTTGGGATTTTTTTGAATATCATCTTTAGCCCTATCATAAGTCCTATCTATATATCCAGGAGCATTTTTTTCCCACTCAGTAATATTTTTTCTTATATCTTCATCAGAAACAGATTTACCATTTGCAAAATTTATTGCTTTAACATAATTAAAGACAAATTGATCTTTTGTTTTCTTAGCACTTTCTTCTATTTTTTGTCCTTTTTCTATCCAATTAGAAAAAACTTCTACATCATTTAATGATTTTGTTAAATAGTCTGAACCAGGGGTTAAAGGTTTATCTGGATTATTAGGATCGTTTTTCCATTTTTCTTTATCTAAAGCAAGTTGTTGTTTAGAAATATCTATTCTAGACCATCCCTGTTTAATATTTTGTTGGTCTGCCCACCAATCTCTTTCATCTTTAATACGTTGTCTTTCAGCTTTCCAAGGAGCACTTTCAACATATTTTCTACTTATTGTTTCTGTTGTATAAGCTTCTGTGAATTTATTTTTTAATCCTTGTTCGTACACTAATGATTTCCATGTATCAAGATCACCCACTTGTCTGGCTCTCTGTATTTTTTCATCGCCATATTGTTTTAAAGTGGAAATATCATTATCTGTTTTGTCTATAAGACTTTGTATTAATTTTTTCTTTTCAGGATCTGTTTCAGAAGCTCCTTTAGATAGAAGATCTAATCTCTTAGATTCTAAAATAGAAACTCCTTTGTTCTTTTCTTCCTCATATTGGCGAACAAAATCATCTAATTTATTATATCCTCTATAATTATAAACACCACGCATAGCCATTTCTTGCTTAGCTTCTGGTCTACTCAAAACAGTGTCAATAGCTGCAGCAATTTTTTCACTGAACTTCCCTTGTTTTATTTCTTCTACAGCATATTCAGAAAGTATAGGAGCTCCTGCTTTATCGTATAATATTTTACCAGCAGGATCTGTTTTAAATACCTGCTGTGCTTCATATTTACTATCCCCTACAGCCTTTACAGCCTCTATAAGATTTTTTTCAATATCCCAAGAAGGTGTATATTGCCCTGAAAATTTTATTGGTTTTCCAGACTGATCTTTTAAATTGGGGTTTGATAAATAAGCATTCCTTTTAAGGTCATAATAATATCTTGCTTGTGGGGTTAGTTTACCAGCTTTTTCATCAGCTTCCATTTGTTTGTTCTGTTCTCTGTCATTAGCTGTTGAATATACAGCTGCTTGAACAAATGGATCTTTAACAATTTGTGTAGCCATTCCCCCTACAGAATTAACCAATTGTTGGTTAGAAAAATCCCCCGAAGCTACGGTTCTTAATTTTCCACCAAGTTCATTTAACTTAGACTTTAAATGTTCTTTATCTACATCCCTAGAAACGTCCATACCAGCAATATTATCAATATATCCCTGGATTTTTTGTACTCCTTGGTCATATTGTTGCTGTTTAGCCATGCCCACTTTAACCATAGCATCAACAGGAAGTTGTTGCACATAGGGGTTAAATGGTTGTATCTGTGTATCGGTAAATGAGGCCATATTATAAGAATTAACAAAAGTAATTTAAAATATTTTATATACCAAAAGATATAACAGTTTTTATTAATCTGGTATAATCGAATTAATTATAGGTTTTTAATAGCTTTTACAATAGATCCATTTCTAGATTTTATTTTAGCCCCATATTTCCCAGTGTCCTCTTTTGAAGATTTTTTAGTGTCCACAGTAGTGGGTCTAGCAAAAGGGTTTCCTTCTAAATTAAACTGTGCAGGATCATTGTAATTAATAGCCTGCCCTTTAGGTCCAAATCTATAATTATATAGATTTTCGTATATGCCTAATGTTTTGTTTTCTAATCTGTTTTTAGCCATTTTGTCAGAAATAGAACTAAGAGCTGCTTGAGCTTGTTGTTTTGTATTTGTTTTTGCTTGAGCTTGTCTAGTGTATTGTTGATCGTAAAGAGTTAGATTTTTTAACTGAGCATCATTTAGTGTTCCTCTGTTCCTATTATAAACACCTGCTCTTTCCGCTTGGTTCATTCTAAATTGATTGCCTAATACACCAGAATTAGCTCCGTATTTTTGAGCAGCTAAAGCTGATAGAGCAGCTGGATTATTTCTCACTGTCCTTTGAATTGCATTAAAATCTGCTTGATTAGCATTTAATTGATCCTGTAGAGAAATATCAAATGGTTGTTCTAGTAGTGGTTTGTAAGACTGGGCCTGAACAGGTTCTAATTGATTTGTTGCTAAAGCATATTGCTCTGCCATTAATTGAGAAGGATCTAATGGTTCTTGGTCTGTTGGTCTAAACAAAGGATTTAAATTAGATATTGCTGACTCTGCCAACCCTCTCCAGTTAAATTTTCCTTTTTGCTTTTCTTCAGGAACTGCTTTTCTAAAATCTATTGGTCCTCCTTTTGGTTCAAACCCTCCTAATGTTGGTCTTTGTCTATCAATAATAGTTTCTGCAGGAGTTCTTTTTATATCAATAAGATCGTTCATTATTTTATGATATGGGCCCACTTTCTTATCAGTAGCCAATCTCATAGCAATATTCTTTTTTTCCTCAAAAGTTTTGCCTTTTTTCAAAGCATTTTTTACATCCTCTGCATCTTGTCCACCATAGTTTTCTAAACGAGAAATAAGATCTCTAGCTTTAGTAGGGTTGTTAAAAGCTTCTTTTACTTTAGGAATCCATTTAGAAGAATAACTATCTTTATTCCAAAGCTCATTTCCAGAAACAGGCATTGCATTATAATCAATATATCCTGGTTGTTTTGCTCTTATTAAAAACTCTTCTGTACCATCTTGAGCTGTCTGTAGTTTAGCTCCAAACTTAGCTTTTTTAATTTGTCCTTTAGCAAGAGCATCAGACTCCAGTCCTAATTCTTCTGCTGTATCAAGAATTGCATTTTGCACTTGAGCTGCTGTTTGTTTTTTCTGAGCTATATTTTTTAATTTCATATCTGCACCAATTAAATTTGCTTGTAAAGCATTCATTTCTAATCCGTCAAAAGGAGTGTAAACATCTAAATTGTTCACTCTTTCTGTAGACTTATCTATAATTTTATTTTGTTTAGCTTCTGTTTTGGAAATATCATTAATGTAATTCTTAAACTTCTTCCCTTTAGCTTTTGGATCTTGTAAAGCTTCTACACCATATTTAGGGATTTGCATATTTCCATATACCACCATGCTTTGTTCACCACCATCTTCCATCTTAATAGCTGGTTCACCTCTTTCCACTTCTACAGGGTTATCGCCATATGTCACCCCTATACCAGATTGTCCTTTTCCATTTGTTTCCTCATGTGATTGTCCTCTGAACATCACAGTTTCTCCTGTTCCAGGGAGATATGGATTTTGAGAAATGGGTTCTGCATACCCACCCCAATGGGTTTGAAGCTCACCTCCCATTTGAAACTGATCTTGAGGGAATGTATAATTTTGTGTAATATGTCCTCCAGAGCGTAATGTATTCATTGTTCTATCTGGAGCAAAAAGATCTTTAACATCATATTCACCAAATTTAGCTAAGACTTGTGGTTGCCAATCATTTGATACATATCCTCCATCTTCCATGAAAGAAGAATATTGGTTTTGAATATTTTGTCCTGTTTGTTGGTAAGCAGCTCTTAGTGTATTATCTTCAGCTTGTTTTTGAAATCCTCTAAGTTTTTCTGCATCTTGTGCTCCACCTAAAGCATTTCCAGCAACACCTCCTAAAAGTCCCCCCACCATTCCACCAACGGGCCCAAAAAACGCTGTTCCTATTGCAGATCCTACACCTTTACCTATAGAAGCTTGGCCAGAACTTTGGAAATAATCTCCAAACTCTGCTGTAGGAATATGTCCACCATGTCTAAATTGTTTTACATCTGTATCATTTAAAGGCTCATATCCAAGATCATCATAAAGAGTACCAGGATTGTACATGTTTTGTATCTCTGTTTGGTTACCACCAATTTGTGCACCAAACTCAGCCGCTAAGAAATTACTTCCGCCACCATAACTAGGAGCCATTTGTTCTGGTTGTAAAATAGTATCTTCAGGTCTAACATATTTACGTCTCACTTTTTCTGGACGCATTTCAGCAGCTTGTGCTGTAAGACCTGTCACTTGAGCATATTGATCAGCTTTTTTAATATTTTGTTTCTGCTGTTTCATTTCACCAAAACCTTTCATTATATCTCCTGCAGAATCAACAAGGCCAAGCCCTGCTGCACCAAGCCCTTTTGCAAATCCTGCGCCACCTTTTCCTAAAGCTCCTGCAGGTCCTACATTCATAATTTTTCCAGCTGTTCCAGATCCTCCAAAAAGATCTAATGCTTGACTACCCAATTGATTACCACTCATTCCACCAAAATTTCCAGACCCTCCTGTAAATATACTACCAAGTCCACCTAGAATATTTCCTATTTGACCTGCTTGTTGATTATCAGTTCCTCCTTTAGCTCCTAATAAAGAACTTCCTATACCTGTTAAGGCATTCATTCCCATTTGGGCTTTTTTTATTTTCTTACCTGTTTTAGCCTTGGCCATATCATTATAATTTGTAAAGTTTGTTAATTGGTCTAATTTTTTTAGTTGACCTCTGTCTTGAATAGATCCACCGTCTTCCATTTTCTTTTTAGAATTCTTTTGTATAAATTCTTTTCCATAATAAGGAACACCCATTCTTCCATAATCTTCTGGTTTAATAAATACAGTGTCTCCTTGAGGTGTTTCATATCCAACAAAAGCTCCAGGACCATTAGCATAAGGTGTTGAGGCATATACAGGAGTTCCTTGATTATAATTAGTTTGGGGAGTAGAAATTGTTGATTGAACAACTGGTAAAGACTCTTGTTTAGTTTCTTCCTTTTTAATGTCTTTTTTTGGTTCAGATTTTTTATAGATAATAGGTTGTAATGGTTTTTTATAGATTAAGTTAGGGTCTTCTCTTTGAGGATATATCATATTTGTAGGATATATACCAGTATTCAATGATTTGTTTAAAAGATTAACTCTTTCTTTAAAGTTCTTAGGAGAACCATATGAATACCCAGACATCTCCTTAGTACTATTTATAGCTTCTATTATATCTTTTTTAGAGACTTTTGTCTTTCCCCAATTTTTATCAGGTTTATAATCTTTTACATCATACTCATCACTATTATACTCAACAAAAGCTTTTTTACCTCTATTATATAGATTTAAACTATCAGTATAAGCTCTAAGTCTTGAATCATTAGGATTGTCTGTAAATATAGGAGTGCGACCTCCTTTTTGCATCATTGGATATTCTATTACAGAATCTCCTTCATATACATAATCTTGGTTTGGATACATCATTTGTGTATCTCCTGTATTGCTTACACCTAAAACAGGATAGTTTACACCTTGCATGGTTATTTCATTGGAAGGTATTTCTGTTATTTTTCCTGGATGAGCCCATTGTCCTCTTGGGTCTTTTATTATTTTAGAGCCTTTCTTGCTTATAGTTTTTGGTCTGAAATCAAGACCTTCTTGATAGAATTTCATTTCCTTACCATTCTGCGCACTAGCTTTTGTTTTCTTAGCATAAGGACCATTACTAGGAGCAGGACTATTTGTACGTGCATACATCATTCCTACAGAACCAGGAAGATTGCCACCCATTTGAAACTGTCCCCCCCATGCAGGAGAATAATTACGTCCAATAGTGTTATACCCATCTCCTACAAAATTTGGAGATAGGTTAATAGAATAATCGTTATAGTTTAACTCTTTATCCTTTTTTACTTTCTTTTGTATAGGTTTCTTTGCCATTATTTATAACTAATTTGAGCAGGTGCCACAATAAATTGAGAGATTAAATGAGCATCAGCTCTATCATCTAATATATGTCTTATTTTTAATTCTTTAGCTCTTAATGGTTCCTTTTTAAAGCTTCTCTTAGAATAGTCCATATTAGGTTGGTTAATTATTTTATCCACTGATAAAGACTCACATCCTGTTGAGAACAAAGGTATAGATTTATTCTTCACTAAAGACCAAAATGTATTGTATTGGTAGAAGTTATCAGACTTAGTAAAAGTTATAGTTTTACTTTCTGCATTATATAAAGGATATTTTAAATACTCTTTTAAGTTGTTTTTTGGTTTAGGCACTAGTTCTAAAAGTCCTGTGCTCTGTTGACCATTGTATAAAACAGCTTTATTAAAATAAATATTGTTTATTTCTATTTTAGCATTGTTATTAAACACCCCATCTGGAATAGGAAGATATTGATACACTTTTGTATAATCCTTAACATTCTGTAATATCTCATCTTGAAATTGATAAGAAAATGGATATTCAATTACATACGGTTGTATATCTCCGTAGTAAATATTATAAATTAATGTATTAGTTAAATGTCTCCATAAAGAAGCTGTGTTTGTATTTGTAAATTTTATATTAGCCACCTCATCCAAATAAAGCTGTTTAACAGGAATATTAATTCTTGCTTTACATTTTCCTGTGGATTGTATTACAATAACAGTAACAGCATCATCAACACTTGCTGGAAACCCTGCAATAAGATTGTCCTTAGAAACATCAGTTCCCAATACATTCCCATAGTTATCTGAGATTGTAAAAGGACCTGTTCTAGTACCAGCCTTTGTTAATTTTATGAGTATTGTTTTAGACATTTATATATATTAAACTTTTATTTAAATTAAGGGGCAACATTTAAATGTAAGACTGCCACTCTTTGTCTAGTTTGTCCGTTAAACTGTGTAAAAGAACCTACAACGTACACTAAATTCTGTGCTTCATTTATTTTTATACTCCTAACAAAAGTTGAAGAATCTGTGTAAAATCCAGTGGAAATAGGCCAAGAGTTATCATATGTTCCGTTTGAATTTATTTTTACAATTCCTCCAGAAGTGTTGCCATTGTAACTTGTAAACTTACCTCCTATAACTATTTTACCATTAGACTCCCCACTTAATGCATATCCTAAATTAGAAGTGGATAGATAAGAACCAAATCCAGATCCAGCATTAGTTTTAAATGTATTATTAATTGTGTTATCTGTATTAATTTTAACAGGAACAATCCAATAATTTGGGGAGCCAGTATTATTTTCTCCTACCGTTATCACTGAATTATCAATAGTTTGATGTGTAACTGTTGGGTAAGCACTTGTACTAGGGTCTAAATTATAATTCACTATAAAACTTCCTGTGGAACTTATCTTAAATATTTTTGATATTACTGTTCCATTATAGTTATTAATATTGGCCCCAGTAATTATAATATCTCCATTATTTAAAACTTCTACTGAACCAGCCTCGTTATTAATCCCAGTGCCTGTTACTAAAGTGGTATCTATACCTCCATTTGTATCCACTCTAACAATACGATTGGCAGAAGAACCATTATAATTAGTAAATGCTCCTACTATTACTATTTTACCGTCAGTTTGAATATCAATATCTCTCACTTGTCCTGTAAATCCTGTACCATATACAAAAGAAGAATCTATTGTACCGTCAGAATTTAATCTAATTATACTATTGGCAACAGTACCATTATAACTTGTAAAAGCTCCTCCAACTAAAATTTTATTATCTGATTGTATTTTAACTTTATACACTCTTCCATTAAATCCACTTGTTAATCCAGTGAATGTTGGGTCAGGAACCCCTGAAGAATTAAATCTAATTATTCTATTATATGTAACACCATTGTAAGCAGTGAAATCTCCACCAACAACATAATTATTATTAGAATCATAATCCACTGTCCATGCGTCATTATTTAATCCTGTACCACTGTTAAAACTAGTGAGTATTTCAGCTGGTAATGTAGTGGTAGTAGTTGTAGTGCAACTTCCTTCACCATCTATTACAGTGTCTGGGCCAACATGCCAGCAAGTAGTTCCGTCATATATCCATTTATTATTAAATAGCAATACAGGAAATTCTAATGCTGGATCATAATAAACTGTACATCCTATTCCAAAACTACTTCCACAACTACTATAAACAGTTAATGATGAACCATAACATCCAGGATCTGGAATACAACCTTCATTATATCCAGCTATTGCTTCACAACAAGTGTCCTGTCCACCATAACCAACACAAATACAGTTACTAAGATCTGTTACAACCACTGAAGTAGTTGCTGCAACTGTATAAACACCGCTTAATACAGTGGTTACAGGAGCTGCTGTAGCTGTTATTATTGAAAAATCAGTAATTGTTCCACCGCTAACATTTGTAGATATACCATCAACTGTTATTGTAATAGTTGAACTATCAACAGGAACATTAAAACCCCTAAAATTTGAAGTATTCCACGCAGTGAATGTAGTATTCTCTTTCACTGCTAAACTACCACTTGATGGTGTATCAACATCTAAAGTTTGAAGGTTACCACTAACATCTGTGTAATCTATGTATAAACGACCATCAACAAAATATTCCCCTGCTAAATCTGCTTCAGATAAAGACCAATTTATTGTAGAAGGAGGAGGACATGTAAAGAAATTATACAACATTCCTTCTGGTCCAATTAAATAATAATTTGTACCATCGCTATAATATAATGTACCACCGTTAAAAGGAATTGTACATGCTGGATCAGTATAAAAAATAGTGAGATCTACTGTTAAACTAGATGTAGTGGTATAATATGTTGTTGTTGGGCCTTCAGGATATAAAGAACAAGCTTCAAACTCTGTTCCACCTGAAGGTCCTAATACTACAGGATAGTTACTACAATTAATTTCTATAGATTTTACCGTTATGTTAGAAGGATTGTTATGGTCTCTAACAGCAATATACCAAGTTCCATTATCCACCTCATCGTTTTGTAAATGAGTGACATTAAGACTAAACACTCCATTTATTGCTCCACTTTCACTAGAATAAGGGAAAGAGTTTATATCATATTCTCCACTACCGCCAGTAATATATCCTTCTGGATAAACTCCTGTAGGGCCCACTGAGATTCTTCCACAACCATTTCCTACACATATACAAGTGTAAACAAAAGAAAAATCAATTGGTATTGGAACTGTTGTAGTAGTAGTGGTTGTAGGAGGAAGTTCTTCAAAAGCAAGAGCTTCAAGATCGCATCCTCCATTTATTCCTGAATAAAAGAAATTATTTTCTGCTATGTAAAAGTTTGGAATATAACTGTGAAAGCTTACCCAACTTTTGGTGTTCATGTTAAAAGAAAGTGTCCAAGATTTATTACAGAAATAATTTGTATCAGACAGACTCACTACATCTTTAAATGTAACACCATTTACAACTCTTTCTACATAAAAATCTTTTGTTGCTTCGTCATATTTAATATTTGAACTTTGAGGAATATAATCAAATTTTGATATAATCACTCTATCAAACTTACTATCATACACTCCATGTAACCCAATTCCATTAAAGTGATTGTCTGTGTCTACTGTTGGATAGTATCTGAGTATTTCAAAAGCTAAATGATCCGTAAAAAACTTATTCATTCCAAGCCCAAAAGCAGAAAGATCTGATGCCTGGTTACCAGTAATTAAAAATATTTGTCCTCTTTTAGCATCAACAGTAATTTGTCCTTGAGGAATTTTTAATAAAAATTTATTTTGACTTCCTACATATCCAAGATCTGTTTCAGCAAAATCAATTGGAGGAGCTGATTTAAATAATGTATCATTACCTAAATAAGCTGCTTGTGGATTGCTTGTTTGTACAGTAAGCATTGTATTGTAAAGCAAAGACTTGTTTTCAAATCTTGCTAATACAGCTTTATTTTGAATACCATCTAATGATGTTAGTTTACCAAAATTTTGTGGAAAATCAAAATAAGAAGTTGCACTATAGTTCAACCAGTTATTCACTCCTGAGTTTGTAAAACTCTCCTGTTGATCAGAATATATTGCCCTGAAAGGAAAAGTTGTAAAACACACTTTAGGTTCCCAGTTATTAGGAAGATGCGAAAAAAGATTTTCCTTGTTTTGTTTTGAATATGTTACGTTGTAATAATATGTATTATCTTGAGCAATAGGTACAACTGACTCTTGTAGCCAGTTATCAGGAATACCTGTACTTACATGTGGATAAAAATCTCCTTCTTGGTTGTTAAATGCTTGTCTAAGGTCTACGTTAATAGAAGATTCCACATAAAAGTATGGAATACCATAAGCATATAAATACATTTTTCCATCATAATAAGTTCTATTAGGATTTACAACAACAGGAGGCCCAGGTGTTGGTGCAGGAAGTTGACTATTAGGGCAATCAAAATTGTGAGCTTTAATAGATATAATATTCTTCATTACAGTGCCTCCTGTTGGAGTGTAGTCACTAAGAATAGATCTAGAAGAAAACCAATATTTAGGGTAGGCTATATTTCCCACCTCATCATAAAATATATCTGAATCATCTGGAGCATTCACTCTATCATCTATAAATAAAGGAAGTTTAGTTTTAAAAGCAAACTTTCCTATAAAAGTGTCCCCACCAAAAACTGTATCTATTGAAGGCTGCCCATTAAGAATATTATCTATAGATC
>Ga0208221_1000001_pt1:112500-139916 | contig 139916 bp, 83 predicted proteins | sample LakMenEpi26Jun09_FD_150734 | JGI IMG/M metagenome (GOLD analysis project Ga0208221, IMG submission 150734) | Freshwater microbial communities from Lake Mendota, WI - 26JUN2009 deep hole epilimnion (SPAdes) | ecosystem: Environmental > Aquatic > Freshwater > Lake >... | reverse complement strand
CTCTTTGCATCTACTCCCTCTTGCATCATAGATGCACATCATAGATGCACATCATAGATGCACATCATAGATGCACATCATAGATGCACATCATAGATGCACATCATAGATGCACATCATAGATGCACATCATAGATGCACATCATAGATGGAAGAGGGAGTTCGTGGGCCACCCCTCTTTACGCGGAGCGCGGCCATCGAAAGGGCAAGCATCGAACCCCTTTGTATAAAAGAAAAGGAGATACAGGCCTTCCATCTTTTCTGCTTTTCTATCCCTCTTGCTACTCGCAAAAAAGAAAAAACGAAGTCTGCACGGGCCATTGAATAAACAAAATTGGAGAATTTTCTTTATTTTTGCAAAACAAGAACAAAAAAAAGGTGAGCAAAAGAAAAAAAAACTTTCCTCTTAGTTCACCATCTCATTTTTTCGAATAGAAAATAAAAAAAAAAAAACAAGTTTTTATGAAAACCAATCTTTTTAAAGGGCTTTCTGATTTTCGAAAGGTCTCTTCAAAGAGATTTTCTGTCACTTTTGAATTCCTATTTGATACTATTCGTCGCCTTTCCAATCGGATTGTCGGAACTAATACTAATAAAGACGCCGAAAATGAAAACCTTTTCAGTTATGGTGGAATCGCTCTAGTTTTTTATGGCTTTTACAATGTTTTGCATCCACGATATAGAGAACAATTTCTTTTTCAATTTTTTCAGACGAATTTGCCAGCTTTTATTATTCCATCTCAAAAGCTAGAGTGGGAAACTTTCCGTGAAACTGGTTTACGAGAACTTTCAATCTGTAAAAATTCTTCAAAAGACTTTACTATTGATTCTCCATCGCAGGCCTCGCTCGTCCCCTTGGGGGAAGTAAAGAGGAGTGGCCGTGCATCGTTAGATGCAAGAACTCCTGTTTCAAAAAAAAAATATAACTCTCTTTTTGAGAATCCACCAGTAAAAGAAATTGAATTGAATGGGAATTTTTTAAAAATTCAATTTCAATCTCCATGGCACAAAATAAAAAAACAGGAATTTGTTGGATTTTTTCCAATTTTGGAAAAAGAGCAAAGAGAAGAAATAGAAGAAAAAAGTCAAAAAAATAATCTTTGGAACTATTCAATTCAAAAACCTTCTTTTTTTACAGATTTTGGAAAGAAAAGAGAAAAATGGTCTTCCATCGCAGCTCGAAAACTTCTTCAGTGGCCAGAGCTGACAATGAATCAGAAAAAAACTAATAAAGTTTTCATCCACAATTCACAAAAAGTCTCTTTCTTTTTGAAAAACAGAGCCCTTATCTCTTTGCAATCTGTAAACAATGATTCTTATCCAGTTGTAGAAAAGGAAAAAACTTCCAAATCTCTTTTTTTAGAAAAAAAAGACGTCTTTTGGAAACAAAATATATTTTGGTTTTTAGATGAAATCCCTTGCAAAATAGATTCTTTTCCAGAATTAGACATTTCATCAGTCTCCTTGCCGGATACAAATAGATTTATCCCAAAAGAATTGGTGGGTGAGAATCTTGATTTTCTTTCTAAAGAATATCTTTCAATTCCTTGTATAGAAGTAAATTTTCTTCCTCAAAAAATCTTTTTTCCAGAAACTAAAGTTTCTGAATTTGAAATTCCACTTTCTTTTTCTGAAATTTCTTTTAAAAAAATTGATAATTCAGAAAAGAATTTTTCTCCAATTGAAAATTTCCGCTTCTCGCTTCGCGTAAGAAGGCAAAATAAAACTTTAGTGTCTAGAAAGGGAGAACCAGAGCCTAAAAAAAGTAATAGAACTTTCAGAGAAAATTCCAGACTAAACAGTAAAGATATATTAACAATTGAAACTCTTTTCTTTAAACATCCTAAAAATTATGAAAATCAATTGCTTGATTTAAACAAAAATTTCATCTCTTTTGATAATGTGGCTTCTCCAGTGTGGCCAATTCCAAAAGATTGGAATAAAAATTCTTTGGTTCTTTTTAAAAACAGAGAAAGAAAAAAAGAATTTTTAACAACTTTTAAAGATAAAGATTTTTCTCATACAGAGGAAAAAGGAGTTGACAACTCCATCGCAGGCCTCGCTCGTCCCCTTGGGGAAAGTAAAGAGGAGTGGCCATCGAACTCCCGTTCTTTGAGTGTTGCTTTTTCTGAAAATAATGTTTTTCCTACAAGAAAAAAATCTTTCATTTCTCAAATAAAAGCATTTTTTTTCTTACAAGAAAAAAATCTTTTGGAAAAAACATTGAATGATTCCCAAATTGGAAAAAGACCATGGATAGGAATTGTCAATTCAATGAGAATTGAGAATTCTCCCTTCGGACAAAGGGAAACTCAAGTTTCCTCTTGCGCGGAGCGAGGAATTCAAAATTCAAATGGAGAAGAGTTCACTAGATGGAAAAATAAATTGAAATATAAAAATTATAAAATTGAAGATTTTGATAATTCTTCGAATTTAAATAAAAAAAGTATAAATAACTTTTTTTTACAATCTAAATCTAAAAGTTTTGATCCTAGTATTGTTGAAAAAACAAGTCAAAAAGTTCCTCTTCCTTGGTCAGAAATAAAATATAAGGATTTAAAAAGGTCGAAAGATAAAAGTAGTCTAGAATCTTTTAAAAAAGAATTCGGAATAGTTTTTACTTCTTCAAGGCTGATGTCAGGATATTTGTGGCCTGACATGAAAAAAAATGACATTTTGTCTGCATACACCTCTCTTGCTATAAAATGCCTTTCTGATTTGAAGTCCCCCTCGGGTGGCCAACGAACCCCTTTAATTTTTGATCTAAATGAAAAATTATTGCTTCAACCTATTTCTATATTGATTCCTTCAAGCTTCACAATCCCTTCTTCTGCCAAAATAAAAATTGAGAAAAAACCAATTTTTCATTTAAGCTATAAGAGATCAGAATTTCCTGGTTTTAGATATATAAAAGCTCTTCTTGAGAATTCCAATTTTCCTTCAAATGCAGAAAATATAGCAAATCTTGCTCAAAAGATGAATCTAGAGGAAAAGAAAAATCTGAATACTGGATCTGACTGGTGGTGGATGAAGTGGTTTAAAAAAGGAATATTTTTTATTTTAAGACAAAACTCCAAAGAGAGATTACTTTATGTGGGTCCAGTTGTTGCACGTCCAGGAGAAAGTGCAACATTACTTTTTCAAAAAAATAATTTAGTGTTTTTTGAACAATGGGTTGAAAAGTTTCAAAGATTTCTGGGAAGCGAACAAGATTCCTTTTTTGGTGAACCTAAAATTTTAGTTGGTGAAATCCCAGTAGAAAGAGAAAATCTGGAGTTTCCTTCAGAATATTTAAAAACTTTGGAAGGAGAACTTCTTCCATTTGGTGATTCTGATAAAACAGATTTCCTTAGTAGATTTGAACCGCTTAGAAAATCCACTGAAATAGCTTTTGATGAAATTACTGTACCTTTTTCTGTACCTCTTCTATCGATGAAACAAAAAGGTAAAATTCCTGAATTAACTCTCTATGAATGGTATAATTTGCTTCGCCTAGAAATGGAATCTGAGTTAGAGAATCAAAAAAACCTAGAAGATATTGAATTTCATCTACCAAACATAATTGTTGCTGAAACAAAAACATCAGATATATTTTCTCCTTTCACATTTTTTAACTATCAAAGTGGAGGTGCTCCTCTTTACAGCAAAGCGAAAGATATATCAGTAAAAAGACTTTCTTCAAAGAAAAAATTCTTAGAGAAAAACAGTTTCAAAAATGTCGAGAACATTGTTTCTTTTTTAATGTTTGATAGCAAAAACAATTTAGTACTTTATTCAACAAAACCAGAGAGTGGTTGGTCACGTAATTTTCTGTTTCAGAAGCCTTGGACTGGAAAATTGTATCAAACTAAAACTGAGAAAAATGAGCTTAATTTTTTTCCTATATACACTACAAATATACTTCCGTGGGCTACTGAACCTGTAAACGGACTTTCGAAAAATATTTGCTTTGCTAATGGGAATTATGAAAAAATAGCCACTCATTTCGGGAAAAAAAGATTTTGGTTTAACCCAATTGATCAATTGCTAAAATTTTCTTCTGAGACTTTACAATTGGAAGAACCCTTTCAAGAACATTGGGAACCAATGACAATTTCTTCTTGGATGATTATTTATAAACTAGTTTATATACTTTGGATTCAAGAAAGTTTAAAAATTCTTTACCGGAGATATGGGAAAGAAATTCTTGGAAACTTAGTTTCAATCTTTGCCGCATTAGGATTCGACATGAGTGAAATAATTGAATTCTTAGAACTCAATCACACGGACTCTGGGTTACGTGTTATTGAAAAAAGTAGAAAAGATTTTGCTGATATTGCTGGTATGGATCATATGCTTCCTGAGCTTAGTGAATTTGTCTGGTCACTAAGAACAAAAGGGACTTTACCAATGTTTCAAAACTCTACTCCATCATTGAAATTTTCTGATCTATCTAGTTCTTTGCTCATTGTTCGTCCTTTCCTTTTTTCGAATTTGCAAAATGTAGGGAAAGAAAGTGTTGATGAAAAGAAAAGGCAAGATTTCATGCCAAATAGAAAAAATTTGTTTTGGAATTTGGAAAATTGGAGAATTTCCAATTCTGCGAATCCTACTCAAATATCATATGGGTCGAAAAAGAAAAAGGATGAACGTCTAAAGTTTAAGAAATGGGTCTCAAAGCCACTTTCACCTTTTTTTACAATTAAAAGATTTTCAGATACAAACACTTTGAAGATCAAAAATTTAAACAAAAGTTCTAAATATAGGCACAACCATTTCAAAAACCTAAATGAGTTTGAAAAATCAAAAGGGAAATTTTTTGATGCGCCGACTCTTTTCATTCCACCTAAAGGAACTCTTTTAGTTGGTCCTCCCGGAACTGGAAAAACTTTTCTGGTACAAGCAGTAGCTGGTGAAGCTAATGTTCCAGTAGTCATACAATCAGCATCAGCACTTATGGAACTGGACCAAAAACAGTCCCCTTCTCAACTTCTTAAAAAATTATTTGATAAAGCACGTGAGCTTTCGCCATGTATTCTTTTTATTGATGAAGTAGATACTTTAGGTTCATCACGAGAAAATGTTCTTTTAGATTCCTCTTTAACAGAAATTGGAAATGACCCATCCATGGAATCTTTTTTATCAATAGGAACAAAAAAAGAAAATAAAACCATAAATGGGGAAAACAGTTTAATTGTTAATACATCGGGTTCTTCTTACAAAGGGGAATCTTTGAATTCCAATGATATAGGTGATATTGACCAATCTACAGGTCTTTCTAAGCAACTGTTGCGTGAAGCCGGAGGAGAGATGGCATCAGGTGAAGTTTTGCAATCACATGAAAGAAAAAGCAAGATTAGCAAACAACAACTTGCAATTTTAATGCAATTTCTTGTGGAAATGGATGGGCTTAAAAAATTAAGTGGTGTTCTTTTAATTGGAGCAACAAATAGACCAAGTGTTTTAGACCCAGCATTTGTTCGCCCAGGTCGATTTGAAAAAACAATTAGATTAGAAATACCAAACAAGCAAAAAAGAATTGAGATTTTAAAACACTATAGCAAAACTCTTGGTTTTGAATCTGGAATTGATTGGGATTATCTTGCGAACAGAACAGCAGGTTTTACTGCAGCTGATATATCTTCCGCGATGAATCAATCTTCTATAAACGCAATTTTGCAAAAATTAGATTCTCATTTTTCTCCAAAACATACTGTTGATACTGTAGAAAAAGGTATAGAAGCTATAAGCAGAGAAAGAGGAAACAGAACATTGTCCTCTTTAGAATCAAAAATTTTAAAAAAAGCAGCTCCTTTTGAAACGCAGAATTTTTTAGTCAATCGTACTAAAAAAGGAAAAATTGAAAATTTAGAAAATTTCCTCTCTCAAAAAGAATTAGATTTGTCTTCTTTTAATAAAAAAAAAGAGAGGGAAAAGCAAATCTTCAAATGGGGTTCGATGGCCACCCCTTTTTACGCGGAGCGCGGCCTGCGAGGGGGAGAAAAAAAAGAATCTCATTGGACAGCTTTTTTGACTACAAATTTGCAAATTCCAACACCTTTTGCTTCCCTCGTTACGCAAAGCGAGGAGGGTAAAAGTGGCAGGTCTTTTTTTGAAAAAGGAGCAAATCTAGAGGCAGTGGGACCGATGTTTTATAGTAAAAAAGATATTATTAAAGATCCATTTTTTTTAACTCGATTTGCTTTTTACCAAGCTGGTAAAGCAACCCTCCAACCTTTTTTTCATTTTACTAACAAAATACCCATTTTTAGCCTTTCAAATTATTCCTCACCAAAATTGGATTTTATTTCAAAAAAAGAGTACATAAATCAAAGATCTGAATGGGAATCTCAAATTATTAATTGCTATGCTGGAAAAGCAAGTGAATTGTTAGCACTTGGCAATGTGGTTCCTTTAAGAAAAGAAAAGAAAAAGGATAAAGAAAAACTGAATTTTAAAACTTTTAAGAAAATAAAAAACAGAGTTTTTATACCAAACCAATCCAATTTTGCAATTCTCCGTTCGTCTTCTACTCGCTTTGCTTTCCCTGGTAAGGGACTTGAAGGGAAGCATAAAATTTCTAAATTTGCAATTCAAAATTGCAATAAATCTTCTTTTTTTAAAAATTCACTATACCGTTTGTCGAATCACTGGTTTAAAGGCAATGAAATTATTTCTTCGTTTAAAGAATTATGGGCTTCAAGTCTTGGGTTAGATGATCTTAAAAATGGAACTTTGATAGCTCATTTTTTGGTAGAGGAATGGTACCTTTATTCAAGAAAAATAGCTTCTTCAAATGTTTTGCCTATTAATAAAAATAAAAAAGAAATTTCTGATTCATATGTTTTAGATTCTATAAAAGATATTTCTTTCAAACATAAAGAAGAAATGTCTAACCAATATATTTCTGAAGAAAGAAACCAGGAATTTATTATTCCAACCTGGTGGCAGTTAGAAGTTACAAAAAATTATGATGTGGCAGACCTTTCTTTTGGTGAATGGTATAGGATTTTTCTTTCTGATCCAGAAGAAGGAGAACGTAATGAAGAGTGGGTAGCACCAGATGAGCACTATAACGCTATTGAAACTCTCCAAAACTTTTCTAATTTCTTAAACTCTAAAGATTCTAACTTTGAAATATCATCTGATAAAAGTTGCAATTATGCATGCAAATTGAACCATAATGGGAAAAATGAAAACTCAAAAAGCTTAGTAACATCGAATGATTTTAAAAAGCTTATTAGAGATTATATTTTTTATGGTCTTGTTTCAAATGGGTTTAATGCTGCTTTTAATCTATTACATAATAATCGAGAAATTCTTGATTTGGTTGCTGATTGCTTAGTTCGATTCGAAAAAATTCGAGAACCTGAAATAGCAAATTTTTCTGTTAAGTTTTTTTCAGATAATTTTTCTCAAAATAAAAAAACTGAAAATTTAAAACCGTTAGTTTCCTTTTGCTTTCCTCCTTACGCGAAGCAAGGAGGGGACAAGCAGAAGCTAGATTTTCAAGAATTTTCGGCTTTTAGAAACCCTTTACAACCTAAGGAGAAGACATTGTTCAAAAATGTTAATTTTAAAAACATTTCTTCACCCTGGTTGTCATATGAAGAGAGAACAAATGATCTTGGAACTCTTTCTTCTCTCTCTGAAAGACAAGTCTATAGATCCCTTTCTCCCTTTCTAGGGGTTCGTAGGCCACCCCTCTTTACGCGGAGCGCGGCCAACGAGGGAGAAAAAAAAAAGGAGGAAAGGAAAATCCAAGATCCTCGAACCTCCTTGGAGGCCTCGCTTTACCAAAAAAAGGGTAACCATAGAACCCCTTTAGCTTCTTTCTTTTTTGAAAAAAAAAAAGACCTACGAACAGCTCAAAATAAAGATTTTTCAAAGAAAAAGAATTTGTTGAAAGATCAGTCTCTTAAAGAGATCAAAGGTAAGGAAGAGATCGAACCTTGGTGGGGTCAATTCTCTCGGAAACCATATAAACGACTTATTGGACTTGATACTATTCGAAGAATCTAAAACAGTCTGATTTGAAATGAAATTTTACAAATTAAAATTTCTAGAAATTTTTGTCATTGCTAATTTTAAACCCTTAAAAAAAAACAAATTTGTTTTCTAAAACTCGCTTTTATTTTTTCTCTTCTTTTGTATCTTAAATGACAAATCAGTATCAATTTAAAAATGATGAATTCATTCGACGTTATCTCATTGCTGGTTCTCGAAGTCTATCAAATTATTGGTGGGCTTCTGTTCTTTTTTTAGGTGGACTAGGATTTTTTATTACTGGTGTTTCAAGTTTTTATCAGAGATCAGTTTTTCCTTTTTATAGTACAATAGATATAACCTTTTTTCCGCAGGGCTTAGTTATGTGTTTTTACGGTCTTTTAGCTCTTGTTTTTAGCCTTTATTTGTGGTTTACTGTGCTTTGGAGCATCGGTTCTGGTTTTAATGAATTTAATAAAAAAAGCGGGAAAGTACGAGTTTTTCGTTGGGGATTCCCAGGCAAAAATCGTCGTATTGATTACACTTATCCGTTACAAGACCTTCAATGTATAAAAGTTGAAATAAAAGAAGGATTCACTCCTCGGCGTGCAATATACATGCGAATTACTGGAAATCGTGATATACTTTTGACCCGCCTAGGAACTCCTTTGACACTAGAAGAAGTAGAAACCCAAGCTGCTGAGCTTGCAAGATTTCTTCAATTACCCTTAGAAATGGTTTCTTAGATCGTTCTCGTTTTCTTCTTCTTTTTCTTCATATGATCTTATCTCTTTTTCCATAGTTGGAAAGAATGAAAAAATAAATTTTGTTTTAAGTTGGTTTGCACTTACTCCTTCTTTGCCTAGGCGTTCCACGGCCACTCCTTTTTTCGCAAAGCGAGGCCTGCAAGAGGGAAGGGTAGGAAAAGGAAAAAGTTTCTAAAAAAAAATTTTTTTTTAGTTTTGTAGCTTTTAAAACTGAAAAAAACTATTATATATAGTAAGGATAGCTTCTTTAAAGAATAGTACAGTACCCTTTAAACAGCTTTCATTTTTCTTATATTTCTCATTATAAAGTTTTTTGATAGTGTGACGAAATGGCAATTTCATAACCTTTAATTTCTAGACATTTCTAGAATTAACTCTTTGTAAAAATTGGAAATTTAGATATTTTAGTTTCTAAACAGAAAATTTTAAAAATAAATTTTTTTTTCCTTCTCGTACCCTTTTTTCTTTAAACTAGTTTCATATGGTCCTCTGTGCATCCTTTTTCAGCAAAAGAAGATCCAAACTCTTTTATAAAAGAAGAATAAAATGTACATGAATTAAAAGGAAAAAATTTTCAATTGCAGATATTGGGAATTCTTTCATTTTTTTTTTTTTCTATCCTAGAAAGATAAATTTTTTTAGTGTTAGAGTTTCTAACACTATTCTTTTTAAATATCTTAAAAATCTTTAAAAGATTTTTAAATATAATGCTTTTTTTTTAACATATAACATGGTTGAACCACTTTTATCTGGAATTGTTCTAGGGCTTGTTCCAGTAACACTTGCAGGACTTTTTGTAACAGCTTATCTTCAATATCGAAGAGGAGACAGAGTAACGAGTTCCCTTTAATTTTTTTTATTTGTTCCGTTAAAATTAATGCTTTTGAAGAGAAGAGTATTCTCTAAAACAAAAATTAGCTTTTACAATTTTATTGTAAATACGATAAATCCCAGTTGGTTTTCATTAAAAAAAAAAAAAAAGACAACTAACCAGTTTCACAAATCTGGGAATTTTTTTGAGAATTTTTATTGGATAAAGCTTTTAAAATATTTTTCAAACGAACTTTGTTTCTCTCTTTCTTTTTTCCCCTTTGGGAAAATAATTTTAAAAATTTTTATTTTTCGTATGTTGGCTATTCCTTTGTATCTTGGTTTTTTAGTAGCATTTTTAATTGGAACTATTGCGATATATTTGACTCTTGTAAAAATTGAACTTATTTAACCAAATTTTTTCTTTTTTTTTCACAAGTTTTCCTTCAAACTTTATAAGAGGAAATGAAATTTTAGAAATTTAAACTTTAATTTCTAGAAACATTTTTCTATTTGTTAAATGGGACTTAATTCAATTTTTTTAATTAGTAAAAAATTTATTTGTAAAAAAAGAAACTTTTAAATTTTTTGTTTTAGTTAGGAAAAAAGTAGTCAATTGAAATTTTTTCAATAAAAGGTATTATAGAATATAAGACTCTTCTAAAAAATAAATTAGAAATGAGAATTGAAACTTTGAAAGTTTAAAAAGACTCTTTCCCTTTATGGAAAAGAATCAATAGTTTTCTTCTGTTTTTTTTTTTTTTCTGAGAATCAGAAGAGAATTCATGTTTATAAAATTTATAAAAATGAAAATTTTTTCTTTTTTTCTAGTTCTCTATAAAAATAAAAATTTTTTAGGTTCCTGGAGCAGAAAATATATTTTTATTTTTTGAATTACAAGAGTCTGATGCCTTGTGATTTGGTATTTTTATCAAGGTTTGAGGAGCTTTTTCATTTTCTTATGGAAAAACAATTATTTTCTTCCGATTTCTTTTTTTCTTTTTGTCGGATAGGTACTTCTAAAAATCCTCATAAAGCTGGTCCTTCGCCTAGAAGGAATCGCAAAATAAATTAAAAAAAATTTGCCTTCTTAGAAGAGCAAAAAAAAAAACGCTACAAAGTATAAGATCTTTTGAAGAGTTCATCGTTTAAAAGAGGACACAGATAAGGATTTATGAGTAGAAAAGATTTTAAAACTGACTAAAAAGTTTTAATAGATCACAAAACAATTTTTCTTTTCCTTTTTTTCACTTAAAAAAAGTGAGGTATTCTTCTCTTTTTTTAAAGTTAATTATTAATGAAAAAGAAAAAATGTTTTCTATTGTGGTTTTGTATATTAATAAGGAGATTAACTCTATGACTATAGCCATTGGCAGAAACAAAGATTCACGATCTTTGTTTGACACTTTAGATGATTGGCTTCGCCGCGAAAGATTCGTATACCTTGGTTGGTCTGGTCTTTTGCTTCTTCCTTGTGCATATCTTGCATTAGGTGGATGGTTTACTGGAACTACTTTTGTAACATCATGGTATACGCATGGACTTGCAAGTTCTTATCTTGAAGGTTGCAATTTCTTAACAGCGGCAGTATCGACTCCTGCTAACAGCATGGGACATTCTTTACTTCTTCTTTGGGGTCCAGAAGCACAAGGAGATTTTACACGTTGGTGCCAACTTGGTGGCCTTTGGCCTTTTGTTGCACTTCATGGTGCTTTTGGTCTTATTGGTTTTATGCTTCGTCAGTTTGAACTTGCGAGATCTGTAAAATTACGACCTTACAATGCAATTGCTTTTTCCGCGCCAATTGCTGTTTTTGTATCGGTTTTCCTAGTTTATCCACTAGGCCAATCTGGTTGGTTTTTTGCACCAAGCTTTGGTGTTGCTGCTATTTTCCGATTTATTCTTTTTTTCCAAGGGTTTCACAACTGGACATTAAATCCATTCCATATGATGGGGGTTGCTGGAGTTTTAGGGGCAGCACTTCTGTGTGCTATTCATGGAGCAACTGTTGAAAATACACTGTTTGAAGATGGAGATGGAGCAAATACTTTCCGCGCATTTAATCCAACTCAAGCTGAAGAAACTTATTCAATGGTAACGGCAAACCGATTCTGGTCACAAATCTTTGGAGTTGCTTTCTCAAACAAAAGATGGCTTCATTTCTTTATGCTTTTTGTACCAGTTACAGGTCTTTGGATGAGTGCTATTGGAGTTCTTGGCTTAGCTTTGAACTTACGAGCTTATGATTTTGTTTCACAAGAGATCCGTGCTGCTGAGGATCCCGAGTTTGAAACCTTCTACACAAAAAATATCCTTCTAAATGAAGGTATTCGCGCATGGATGGCTGCTCAAGATCAGCCTCACGAAAGACTTGTTTTCCCTGAGGAGGTTTTACCACGTGGAAACGCTCTTTAATGGTACGTTAGTTGTAGGTGGTCGAGATCAAGAATCGACCGGGTTTGCTTGGTGGGCAGGAAATGCCCGCCTTATTAACCTTTCAGGTAAATTGCTCGGTGCTCATGTAGCACACGCTGGTCTTATCGTTTTTTGGGCAGGTGCTATGAACCTGTTTGAAGTTGCACATTTTGTTCCAGAAAAACCAATGTATGAGCAAGGACTTATCCTTCTTCCGCACTTAGCAACTCTTGGCTATGGTGTTGGACCAGGTGGAGAAGTTCTTGATACTTTTCCATATTTTGTAAGTGGTGTTCTTCACCTTATTTCTTCTGCAGTTTTAGGTTTTGGTGGTGTTTACCATTCTCTTATTGGTCCAGAAACACTAGAAGAATCTTTCCCTTTCTTTGGATATGTTTGGAAAGATAAAAATAAGATGACTACTATCTTAGGAATCCATCTTGTTATTTTAGGAATAGGAGCATGGCTGCTTGTTTGGAAAGCATTATACTTTGGTGGTGTTTATGACACTTGGGCACCGGGTGGTGGCGATGTTCGAATTATTACTAATCCAACTATAAGTCCTGCGGTTGTTTTTGGTTATCTTTTAAAATCTCCTTTTGGGGGAGATGGCTGGATTGTAAGTGTAGATAACATGGAGGATATTATTGGTGGCCATATCTGGATTGGAACTCTTCTTATTCTAGGTGGTGTATGGCACATTCTTACAAAACCCTGGGCTTGGGCTCGTAGAGCTTTTGTTTGGTCTGGAGAAGCATATCTTTCATACAGTCTTGCAGCTGTTTCCCTTATGGGTTTTATTGCTTGCTGTATGTCTTGGTTTAACAATACTGCATACCCTAGTGAGTTCTACGGTCCAACTGGTCCTGAAGCTTCACAATCGCAAGCTTTTACATTCCTTGTTAGAGACCAACGTCTTGGGGCAAACGTAGCTTCAGCACAAGGACCTACTGGACTTGGGAAATACCTTATGAGATCTCCCACTGGAGAAATTATTTTTGGTGGTGAAACAATGCGTTTTTGGGATTTTAGAGGGCCTTGGTTAGAACCTCTACGTGGACCAAATGGATTAGATTTAAACAAGCTTAGAAATGACATTCAACCGTGGCAAGAACGTCGTGCTGCAGAATATATGACTCATGCTCCACTGGGTTCATTAAATTCAGTTGGTGGTGTAGCTACTGAGATTAATGCTGTAAACTTCGTATCTCCTAGAAGTTGGCTAGCAACTTCTCATTTCTGTCTTGGATTTTTCTTCTTTGTAGGGCATTTATGGCATGCTGGTCGTGCTCGTGCTGCTGCTGCTGGTTTTGAAAAAGGTATTGATCGTGACAATGAACCTGTTCTTTCAATGCGACCTCTTGACTAACATTTAATTATTGTTTTTCTTCTCAGAAAAAAATCTTTCGTAGAAAGCATTGTTTTTCTATAAGAAAAAAATCTTTCGTAGAAAGCATTGTTTTTCTATAAGAAAAAAATCTTTCATTGGTAAATGAAAGCATTGATTAACAATTTCTTTGTTTATTTAAAGAAGTTTTCCTTGATCGAAAGCACAAATTCAGTATGAATCTTGTTAAAAAAAAGAGGAATTTTTTAGAAACTAGATAAATTTTTCAATTACAAAGGAGGAAAAGTTAAACTATTCCTCCTTTGTAAGAAAACTATCCTCCATTAAAGAGAAATAATAGAAAAAACATTATTATAAAAAATTTGCTGAAATTTGTTCAAAAAAAGGAGGAAAGAATCTTTTTAGAACGAGAAACAAGTAAAATTTCTAAAAGTAGAAATTTAAGAAATTTATTGGAATAGGTTTTTTTTAATAAACACAAAAATTCGAAATTTAAATTGTTCTTTTTTTAATTTTTTAAAAAAGGAGAAAAATTATTTTCTTTATTTTTCTTTGAGGAAAATAAACATATAATAACACTATTGACCTATTGCAAATAAAAAAATTTTAAAGTTTTATTCTTTAATTTTATTATTATGTTTCTAGTTTTTTTTCCTAGTTCATAATAGGGAAAGCTAATTATAATAGATTTAAGATAAGTTTTTTTAGGTTGTTAAAAGAATTAAATTTACAGAATTCAAATTTTTGAAAAAATTTTTTATGTTAGAATATCAAAACCTTATATCATTCCTTTGTAAATTCTCTTTTTCTACATTAGTAATTACAATGTTCTATTATTGGATACGGCTAGCTTTTTTTCCTCGTAACAAAGAAAACGATATTGGTATCTTTGGTGCTGCTGTCTCAAATGTTTCCTTAACCTTTCTTTTAATACTAAGATGGCTAGAATCTGGTCATTTCCCTTTTAGTAATCTTTTTGAATCTCTTCTTTTTTTATCCTGGACAGTGACAGCAATTCATTTAATTATGCAGAATTTTGTAAATTCTTCATTTTTAGTAGGTGTTATTTTTTCACCTATTAGTGTTTTTACAAACGCTTTTGCTACTTTTGGGTTACCTAATGAATTACAAAAGTCAACATCTTTAGTGCCAGCTTTACAATCAAATTGGTTAGCAATGCACGTCTCCGTAATGATTCTTAGCTACGGATTTCTTCTTTCTGGATCTTTATTAGCTATAGCTTTTCTTTTATTAGAAAAATTTTTTTTAACAAAAAACTTTTATGATCCTCTTATTTCTAAAGAAAACCAAGCAGATACTTTGACCATACCAGTTTTATCATCATCCAGTACGTCAAGTTTATTCATTAAAAAAAATTCTCTCTTAGAAAGACAATCTAAATTTGCTGATTCTTTATCAACCCAATTGATTCCCACAATTGAAAATTCTCAAAATATGGTAGTGCAAAATATGAATTCTATGAATTTTTCGACTTTATTATCAGCAACTGAATCAAAAAATTCTAACAATATCATAGAATCAACTTTTGTTTTTTTACCAAAACATAAAAAATTAGGGCTCCTTTCAAAATTAGACAATGGAAGCTATCGTTCTATTGGACTAGGTTTTGCTTTACTAACTCTAGGAATACTTTCTGGAGCAGTTTGGGCAAATGAAGCCTGGGGCTCTTATTGGAGTTGGGATCCAAAAGAGACCTGGGCTTTCATTACATGGCTTGTATATGCAATATATTTGCATATTCGTTTAAACAAAGGTTGGAGTGGTCAAAAAGCCGCTTTTATTGCAACTCTTGGATTTTTTTCAGTGTGGCTATGTTTTTTAGGGGTGAATCTTCTTGGAGTTGGCCTTCATAGTTATGGTTGGTTCTCCTAAAAAAATAAAAAAAAGCTAAAGAAAAAAAAATGGAATAAGTTTTTTTGCGAACTTACTATACAAGAAAATCACATTATGATATAATGAATGCAACAGTAGCCTTAACTTTTTTTAAAAGATAAAAGAGAATATGTTAACACTAAAAATCTTTGTATACACTGTTGTAACTTTTTTCGTTTCTTTGTTTTTATTTGGATTCCTTTCTAATGATCCTGCAAGAAACCCAAATGATAAATAAAATTAAAATAAAATGTGAATTTTAGAAATTTCCAATTTGAGTTCAAAAATTCTCCAATTTGTCAATTGAAAATTTAGAAACTTTAGTTTTCCTTTGCGCAAAGCGGAGATAAAAATTTCTAGAAATTTTTTTCAAGTCTTCCTTTTTTAATTTCCTCTTTAATTTGCCAAATGACACTTGGTTGTTCTTTTTTAAAAAAAGAACAACCAAACATGAAGAAAATCAGAGAACCAGTGCAATAGTTATAAAAAAAGGAAAGGTGTCCGAGAGGTTGAAGGTCTAGACCTGGAACGTCTATGCAGTAAAAAACTGCCAAGGGTTCGAATCCCTTTCTTTCCGTTTTTCAAAAAAATCATGCTTAATATGAATTCGCAGAATTGAAAATTCTCCAATTTTCCAAATTCTAAATTCTTCCTACGGACAAAAAGAAACTTTAGTTTCTAAAAAAATGATAAAATTTAAAATCCATTTCTTTCCTTTAAGAAAGAACCTAAAAAAGAGAGCTCAAATTTAAAATTTTTTAATTTCTTAAAATACAAATTATAAACTTTTATTTTTTAATATGTACTTTTTAAAGAGGATAAAATAACGTAATGTTGAAGAAGCTTTTAGCAGCTATAAAAAAATTTTTTGTTCCATAAGAAAAAAAAATTAAATTATATTAAGGTAAAACTTTTTTAATTATGATTGAACTTTTTAAATATCCGGTCCTAACGGAAAAGTCAACTCGATTAATTGAATCAGATCAATATACATTTGATCTTGATACCAAACTTACAAAAACCCAAATCAAAGTTTTAATTGAGACTATTTTTGGAGTAAAAGTGAGTTCGGTGAATACTCATCGTCCACCTCGAAAAACACGTCGTGTTGGACTTCAAAGAGGATCAAAAGCTTCAGTAAAACGAGTTATTATCACTTTGAAAGCTGGTGAAACTTTAAGGCTTATTCCTGACGAATAATTAAATAAAAAAATTTTTTATTCTTTGACTCAATTCTATTTTTTTATTTTTAATAAAAAAAGATATTTCTTTTTCAGAAAGATTAAAAAAATTGAATTTTAAATTCAAAAATTTAAGTTTCTTAAATTCTAAATTTACAAGTTTCTAGAGAGTAAAGAAAATTCTAATTTTTCCAATCATTGTTTTTCTTCTCAGAAAAAAATATTTCGTAGAAAGCATTGGAAGCGTTTTTCAGCCTTTAAAAAAATTAACATAAAAAGTTCTCTCAATTATCCAAATTCTGTTTTATTGTATTTTTTCGTAGAAAGAACTCTTTCTTAAACAACTTGTTTTGTGTTTTTCACATCATGGCCATCCTCAATTTTTTCTTTGAAACAACTGGAGCGTAGCTGAGAGCTTTCTTTGAAAAAAAAAAAGGAATCTCTTGGTTTTCATAGTAGGCCGTTAGAATGGCAATTCAGATTAAAAAGTATTTTTTATTTTATGGGAATTCGTTTTTATCGAGCATATACACCTGGTACAAGAGATCGTTCTGTCTCTGAATTTAGCGAACTCACTGGAAGCAAAGGAGAAAAAAAATTAAAGTATTCTCTGAATCGATCTTTTGGTCGAAATAATAGAGGTGTTATTACAAATAGACATCGTGGTGGTGGTCATAAAAGACTGTACCGAAATATTGATTTCTATAGAAATCAAATTGGAATAGGAGCCACTGTTGCAACTATAGAATATGACCCAAATAGAAATGCTAGGATTGCATTGTTACATTATGAGAATGGAAAAAAAGGATATATTTTATATCCTAGAGGACTTCAAGTAGGAGATAGTATAATTTCAGATACAAAAGCTCCAATTTCCATAGGGAACGCATTGCCACTTAGCAACATGCCATTAGGAACTCTTATTCATAATATAGAACTCCAACCAGGGGCAGGTGGACAGCTGGCAAGATCTGCTGGTGTGTCTGCTCAACTTGTTGCAAAAGAAGGAGATTATGTGACACTTCGATTACCATCTGGGGAAGTAAGATTAGTTTACAAAAATTGTTGGGCTACTGTTGGTCAAGTAGGGAATATTGATGCAATAAATTTAACACTTGGAAAAGCTGGCCGAAACCGCTGGTTAGGCCGACGCCCAACTGTTCGGGGAGTAGTAATGAATCCGGTTGATCACCCACATGGAGGGGGAGAAGGAAGGGCTCCTATCGGTCGAAGTCGTCCTGTAACTCCATGGGGACGACCAGCTTTAGGACAAAAAACTAGAAAACCTAAAAAAGCTAGCTCAAAATTGATTTTACGACGTCGAAAATAAAAGTGTATTGTTTTTTTTGAAATTTATTTTCTATTTATCCACTGACCCTTCTTCCCTTATTAAAGAAGGTAGGAAAAACATTTTTTCTTCCCTTTGCCCCGAGTAAAAACGAGGACAAGGATTTTAATTTTAATTTTAGAGATAGAATTGAATTTTTTAAAATTTAGAAACTTTAGTTTCTACAAAAAGGACAAACAAAAATGTATCGAATTGCAAATATCGAAACTTAAATTTCTGTACAATTAAAATTTTTAGGGAAAAGGAGGGACACTTTTTTACTTTCTTTTTTTAAACAAAGGAAGGAAAGGAGACAAAAAAAAGAGAAAGTCGGAAGAACAAACTGTTAAAAAAAAAAAACAGAAAAATTTTTTAATTTTTTAGTGGTAAAGAAATTTTCTAGTAAGTAAAAATTGCCCAAATGTTTTGATCGGCTCAAAAAGGAGAAAAAATGTCACGATCATTAGAGAAAGGTCCTTATATCGCGGATCATTTATTAAAGAAAATTGAGAAATTAAATGCGCAGGGCGAAAAAAAAGTTCTAGTTGCTTGGTCACGAGCCTCTACTATTGTTCCAGCCATGATTGGTCACACAATTGCTGTTCATAACGGTCGAGAACATATTCCTGTTTTTGTAACTGAGCAGATGGTTGGCCATAAACTTGGTGAGTTTTCTCCCACTCGCACTTTCCGTGGCCATGTAAAAAGTGATAAAAGAGCAAGGAGATAAAAAATTTGTCCTTCTCTCTTAAAATTAGAAAAAATTCTAATTTTAAGAGAGAAGGACAAATTTTTTTTTTGAGTTTCTTCCCTTTTGCTTGCAGAGGAACAAAAACAACTCAAGTTTTTTTAATCGAATTTGAATTCATAATTCTTTATGGGACAGAAAGTACATCCTCTTGGTTTTCGACTAGGCATTACAGAACAACATCGTTCAAAATGGTTTGCAACTGGAAATTTATATGTTCGAAATGTTCTCGAAGATCATTTTATAAGAAAAGTTTTAAGAGAAACTTTTCCAGATGCAGGCATTGTTTCCATTGAAATTGAACGAAAAATGGATCAAATAGAAATTGGTATTTGTTCAGCAAGACCACGTATTTTGCTCAGTGCATCTGGAAAAAATTTAGAAACTATAAGAAAAAATCTAACAAAACAATTACAAAATATAAGAACTGGGTCATCTTTAGACTATCCATTATCTGGTAGATTTTCTTTAGGATTAAATATAGAGCCTCCAACTTTATCTTTTCATGTTGCAAAGTTAGAAAATCCAAATATATCAGCATCTTTTCTTGCCAGTTTTCTAGTTGAGCAATTAGAAAAGCGAGTTCCCTTCCGAAGAGCAATGAAAACAGCTTTGCAACGTGGTGAAAGAGCTGGTGTAAAAGGTATAAAAATACAAGTATCAGGTCGCTTAAATGGCGCAGAAATAGCAAGAAGTGAATGGGTAAGAAAAGGGCAAGTACCACTTCAAACTTTGCGGGCAAATTTTCAATATAGTTCTCAAACTGCAAAAACTATTTATGGTCTTCTTGGTATAAAGATTTGGATCTTTGAAGGTTTATCAGATTCTTAAAAATTAATTTTCTCTTATCTTTTAGAAAGATTTTAGAAAAAGACAAATTTTTTTCTTGTCTTTTAGCAAAAATTACTAAATTGCAATCTTTTTTAGGAAAAAGATGCAAAAAAATGAGACTTTTTTAATAAAAAAAAGATTTTATTTTTTTTATTTAGAAAGGCGAAATAAATTTTAAAAATTAGAGATTTTTTGCAGAAATAAAAGTTTCTGAATTTTAAATTCAATTCTCCGAATTTGAACAATTGAAAAGAAAAATTCTAATTCGAGATATTTTAAGTTTCTTTTTGATCCAAAGGGAAATTTCCAATTTATATATTAAATAAAACAAAAAAATTTGAAAAATTAGGAGAACTGAACGATTCTACTAATTTTTCCGTTTGTCTCTTCACAAAGAAAGAAGTAGAAAAATTGCCAAATAGTATTACCAAAGCTTCTACTGGGGAAGAGAAACGAGTTTTGCTCTTTTCGTCCTTCTTCAAAAAAGGGGGTTTACAGGTTGTCCTTTTTTAAAAAAGGACAACCTGTAAACCCCCTCATATTTGACCAGTAGGGAGCTTGAATCAGACTGACTTAAACATAGGAGATAAAGATGTTAAGCCCAAAAAGAACGAAGTACCGAAAACAACAGCGTGGAAGAATGAAAGGAAAAGCAAATAGGGGAAACTCTATTGCTTTTGGCGATTTTGCATTGCAAGCCATGGAGCCTTGCTGGATAACATCCCGTCAAATTGAAGCCGGACGTCGTGCAATGACACGCTATGCAAAAAGAGGCGGAAAACTTTGGATTAGAATTTTTCCTGATAAGCCTGTAACAAAAAGGGCTGCAGACACTCGTATGGGATCAGGGAAAGGTGCACCGGAATTTTGGGTTGCAGTAGTAAAGCCAGGAAAGATTCTTTATGAAATGCGGGGAGTTCCTGAACCTATTGCAAGAGCTGCAATGAGAATAGCAGCTTATAAAATGCCAATAAAAACACAATTTCTTTCAAAATAGCAATTTATTTAAAAAAAAACTTAAAAATTATTACTAAATGGAAACCAACGGTTGAAAACCTTCCGATTCAATTGTTCTCCGCTTGTCTAGCATATTATACACATGCAAGAAGCAAAGGAAAATTCTAGGTTTTAAAATTTATATTTCCCACAACTGCAGAAACCAAAGTTTCTGAATTTTCAATTCAAGTTTCTAAATTTAAAATTCAATTTCTAGTAAGTTAAATTAAATAGAAAAGTAGTTTCTTAAATTGACTTGAGGATAATTTTTTTTTCAATTTCGTTATGATTCAACCTCAATCCTATCTTCATGTAGCGGACAATAGCGGTGCTAAAAGACTTATGTGCATACGTGTTTTAGGAACAAATCAAAACCAATCCGGTAAAATTGGTGATACAATAATTGCCGTTGTTAAAGAAGCTTTGCCTAATATGTCTTTAAAAAGGTCAGATGTGGTTCGAGCTGTTATTGTAAGAACATGCAAAGGAATTCGGCGTGAAAATGGTATGATTTTAAGATTTGACGATAATGCCGCAGTTCTTATAAACAAAGAGGGAAATCCTCGAGGAACAAGGGTTTTTGGGCCTGTTGCAAGAGAACTTCGTGATAGAAACTTTACAAAAATTGTTTCTTTAGCACCAGAAGTAGTATAAGAAGAGCAAATCGTTTTTACTTTTTGCTTTTACAAAATAGAAAGAGTACTTTTTAGCTCTTTTCCTTTTGATCTTCTAGCGTAGGCAACCAGGCGGGAAAGAGAAGAAACTTGTTTTATGAAACAGGTTTGACAAAAGATAATCTGAACAGATTGTAGAAACTAAAGTTTCTAAATTTTTTATAAAATTCTTATGGCACAACGATTAAAAATATTATACTCTGAAGTCATTGTTCCTAAACTTATTGAAAAATTTAAATATAAAAATACGCTTCAAGCTCCCCGAATTGAAAAAATTGTAATTAATAGGGGTTTAGGAGATGGTTCCCAAAATGCTAAACTTTTAGATTCTTGCCTTAAAGAACTTAGTTTAATCTCTGGTCAAAAAGGAATTATAACTAAATCTAAAAAAGCAATAGCTGGTTTTAAACTTCGTCAAGAGACACCAGTTGGTGTGTCAGTGACAGTTAGAGGGGATCGTATGTATGGATTTTTAGACCGTCTTATTAACCTTGCACTTCCAAGGATTCGTGATTTCCAAGGTGTTGGACCAAAAAGTTTTGATGGCATGGGAAATTATAGTTTAGGACTTGAAGAGCAATTAATGTTTCCTGAAATAGAATATGATAAAATTGACCAGGTGCGGGGTATGGATATTTCTATTATAACTACTTGTAAAACCGATGTTGAAGGATTTGCTCTTTTGAAAGAATTTGGAATGCCATTTCGAACATCTTAGTTCCTTTCCGAGGGAAACAGAACCATTTGAACTTCGAAAAGAATTCTAACTCAAAAAATGTTTTTTTAGTTTTTAATTTATTCTTTTTCATAATTCGCATTGATTTTTTTTTGAATTATCAGCCTAGATTTTTTTTTAAGATTAAAAAAATACAATTTTTTACATATTTTGAGAAAAAGGATTTTTTACATAGCATAGCTTTTTTTAAAAAAGCAGTAAAAGCAAAGAATTTCAAATTTTTTGAATCCTCTGGTGGATTTATTATTATTTTTTTTTTTCATTCATTGAGTTTCGCATGGTTAACGATATTATTAGTGATACAATAACTCGTATTAGAAATGCCTCACTCGTAAAGAGTCAAAATGTTTTTATTCCCTATACTTTATTAAGCGAACAGATAGCGCAAATTTTAGAAAAAGAAGGATTTATAAATTCTTTTCAAAGACATTCAAAAGAAAAATTAATTCTTTTTTTAAAATATAAAGGTGCTCATAAAAAATCTTCTATAACAAATTTACGTCGAATTAGTAAACCTGGTCTTCGTATTTATTCAACCCATAAAGATATCCCACGTGTTCTTAATGGTATGGGTATTGTAATAATTTCTACTTCACAAGGTATTTTAACCGATCGAGAAGCACGGATGAAAGGTTTAGGGGGAGAACTTCTTTGTTCAATTTGGTAAAGAGTTTTTATTTTCTCTATTTTTTTTAGTTTCTTTTTCAATTAGATAAATTAGAAAATTCTTTCCTTTTCCTACCCTTCCAGTATATAGAAACCTTTGGTTTCCTTCTTCTAAAAGAAGTGAAGAGAAGAACGAAAATTTTAAATTGGAAATTTAGAAACTTAAGTTTCCCTTTGCTTCTTGCATTTACCCTTCTCGCTTTGCGTAAAGAGATACAACATGCTAGACAAGCAGAGAAATTTTTCGCAGAGAGAAAGAAAAAAATATTTTCTGTTCTTTTCTAAAAAAAAAAAAACAAAGAGAATGAACAATTTATAAAAATTTTCAATAAAAAAATGAAAAAAAAAATATTTCATTATTCTCTCATTTTAAACAGTTTATGGCCGAAATTTTTCTTGTTTTTAAAGAAAAAAGAAAATCTGTATAAGTATGTTCTCAAAAAATCAGATCTTCGCAATGACCAATTTAAAAAAAGGAAAAGAAGATCTTATTGAAATGCAAGGCGTTGTAACTCAATGTCTTTCTAATGGGCTTTTCCGAGTCAAATTAGAGAATGGATTTGCTGTACTTGCTCATTTATCAGGTAAAATACGCCGTAATTATATACGAATTTTACTTGGTGATAAAGTTGCAGTTGAGCTAAGTCCTTATGATTTAACCAGAGGTCGAATAGTTTATCGTCTTCGGCAGAAAGTTGTTTCACAAGAAATTTCATCTTCTTCTTAGTAAAAAACTGAAGCAGTTTTTTTTTTCAAAATAAATTAAACAAATTCTAATTATAGACGCTAACTGAATTTTAAATTTTGTTTCTTGGCCCAGTAAAGATTTGCTAGATGAGGCTAATGAGTGAAAAAATTTTTTCTCGGTTGATTATTTTTTATGTTTTTTGAATTTTTTCATGTTTTCACTTGTTTTTCTTGAAGAAAAAATCAAAATCTCTGTTTTCATTTCTTAAAAAAAAAAAAACAAAAATTGAAACTATATATTTTGTTTGCAAAATCAGGAAAAAAGGTTCAATTTTTGTTTCTATAAAAATTTTGTCTATGAAAGTAAGACCATCAGTTAAAAAAATTTGCAATAATTGTCGTTTAATACGGAGAGGAAGAAAAGTTATGGTTATTTGTTCTAATCCTAAACATAAACAGCGGCAAGGATAAGATAAATTCTATTAAAAATCTTTTTTCGTTATTAGGATAAAGTAGCTTTCGTTGTGTATAAACTAAAGTTGTCTCTGCTTGTCTAGCATGTTGTACCTCTTTACGCAAAGCGAGAAGGGTAAATGCAAGAAGCAAAGGGAAACTTAAGTTTCTAAATTTCCAATTCGACGGGGACGCTACACATTCTTCTAGCGTACCAGCGTACATACCCTCTGTACCCTCTTCCTGCAGGTAAAAGAGGGTACAAGCAACAAAGGGTCACACTCACTTATGTCAATTTTCAATTCCATTTCTTCAATTTTTTTAGGAAAAGGATTAAAAAATAAAAAAGAATACAAATTTAGACAATCATGGCAAGACAGTCTCAGAAAACGACTTCTAAAAAAAATAAAAAAAAAATTCCAAAAGGAATTGTTCATATTCAAGCTACCTTTAATAACACTATTGTTACTATAACAACTCTTCGAGGGGAAGTTCTTTCGTGGTCTTCTTCAGGAGCATGTGGTTTTAAAGGAGCAAGAAAAGGTACTCCTTTTGCTGCAAAAACAGCTGCATCCGCTGCTGCAAAATTATCAATAGCACAAGGTATGAAGCAAGCAAAAGTTCTTGTAAAAGGGCCTGGTCCTGGTCGAGAGACAGCTATTAGAGGATTACAAGAAGCAGGTCTTCGTGTTACAGTTATACGGGATGTTACCCCTCTTCCTCATAATGGGTGTCGACCCCCAAAGAAAAGAAGAATATAAAAAAATTTTTAAATTGACGAATTTTGCAAATTGAAAATTGTCTTTCTCTCTCCCTCACGGGCCTCGCTCGTCTGGCATTCTGAAAGAATGCAAGGGAAGTCAAGAGGAGTGGCCATCGAACTCCTAAAACTCCTAAAAAAAAATTTAGAAATTTTAGTTTTTGGAATAAAAAATTTCTCTTTCTCTTTTTGCTTTTTATTTACCAAATGAACCAGCAGAACCCTCCTAAGAGGGTAAATTCGCGCAAATGGTCAAAAAGAAACTTTAGTTTCTACAAAATTAACATATCTTAGCGTGTAGAATTTTTTTCTTAATTTGTTTGCATAATTCTTTTGACTATCTTTTGAATAAAAAAAAGGACACTTAAAAAAATTGATTGGTTCTTTTCTTTTGTTACTATACTTAAAATTGAAATTTCATTAAAAAAAAAAAATGAATGATTTCATCATCTCTTGTTTAGAATCCCGAGTTGAAGCAGGAGGAAATCTTTATGGTAAATTTTTTATTGGTCCATTTCGGTTAGGACAAGGAACAACAATTGCAACAGCTTTACGTCGGAGTCTTCTTTCCGAACTTAGTGGTCTTGCTATTGTTGCTGTAGAAGTGAGAGGGGCGGAGCATGAATATTCTGCCCTTCCAGGAGTAAGAGAATCAGTACTTGATATAATTCTTAATCTGAAACAAATTGCTCTTACTGGAGTTTTGGAATCAGAAAGACCTTGTATTGGTTTTTTACAATTTTCTGGTCCAGGCGAAGCAAAGGCATCCCATATTAAATTTCCTGCGGGTATAGCTCCTGTTCACGGGAACCATCATATTGCAACACTTTCATATGATGCAACATTATGTTTAAAACTTTTTATTATTGAAGGAAAGGATTCTTTGATTCATAACCCTTCTACTATTCAAAATCTTGAAAAATTAAGTTTCATTTCTTCATTGTCAAAAGCAGATCGAGCTTTTCCTTTTCACAGAAGAAAAATTGGTGAAATGTTCCGAAAAAAATTGGAATCGGATCTTCCAGAGGAAAAAGAAAATGCTAATGAAGTTTTAGAAACTTTAGCTTCTAAAAATAGTTTACAAACCGAACTTTTAGCAAATTCTCTTGAAAATACTAAAAAAGAAAAAAAGAAGAAATTAGAAGTCAAACCTTCCAAATTCTCAATTTCTTCTTTTAAAAATAAAAAGTTCGTTACTATCTCTCAAAAACAAAAATCTTTTTATAAAAATGCAATATTAAATATATTGTCAAAAAATTCAAATGAAGGTTTAATTTCAAAAAAGAATTTCTCGTCAGTTTTTTCGCAGAAAACGAACGTTTTAGAAAATATAGGATTGTTTGGGCCATCAAACGGACAACTTTCCTTTTTGAATTTGGAAGAAAAAAAAGGAAGAAAAGGAATATTACAAAAAGGAAAAAGAAGTCTTTCGGAAAAATTAAGTATTCTTTTAAAAAGAAAGATGAATACAAATTTTTCTAGTTCTTCTCTTTTTGATTTTTTACTTCCTCGCTCTTCCTCCTTTGGAGGACAGCAAGAGGAAACTAAAGTTTTTGATTTTTCAATTCCTTCAGAGACCAAAAAAAAGGCAGAAAGATGGACTGTACTAAGGAACACTCGATGTATTTTACCAGTCGATGCTCTATTTATGCCTATTCATAAAGCAAATTTTAGTATTGAAACAGATACTTCATCAATTGAACCAAACGATAATGTTATTTTTGAACTCTGGACAAATGGAACTCTTCATCCACGCCAAGCTTTGTTCGAAAGTGCAGGAACTCTTATTGAGCTTTTTTCTAATTTTAGACAAATAGACCCATGGTTCTATATGAAAAAAAATTTATTTTTCATGTTTGATCAAAAACAATTAAATGCGTCTCATGTTTCAAAATTCGGAAATCCATTAAAATCTGATCAATATTCATTGGAAATTGATGAAACAAAGAGGAATAGAAATAGTAAAAAAGGAGTGCGTTCTAATGAAAATGAAAACAAAGAGAAGAACTGGATGAAGGAACAGACAATAATGAAAGATCCAATTCTTCGATTGTCCCCTACGGGTAAGCAAAGGGAAACTAAAATTTCGAAATCTGCAATTGATTCTGTTTTTAGAACTTTTTCTGAAGAACAAGAATTTTCTATTGATAAAAAACTTCCTTTTGACTCTCGAAGTTCCTTCGGTATGTACAATCAGTCAAAAACTTCTCCATTTGATATTGATCTTTTTACTGATCAATCCGTATTCTCAAAAAGAATGATTCTAAAAGAAAATATTAACCAGAAGTTTTTTCAAGTTTCGGGGAAAAAAACTGATTTTAGAACTTTACAACGAGATCTTGGTAATCTTGACATTGCTAATTTGAATCTGTCGTTATCTGTATTTGTAGGACTCAAAAATTTTGGAATAAATAACCTTCAAGATTTGTTAAAATATTCCTCTCCACAATATATTTCTCTTTCTATTTTGAATTCAAACGATTTAAAATTGTTAGAAAAATCTTTAAAAGAAATAGGACTGAAGTTAGTTTCATAGGATTTTTATGAAGGTAAAAATATTTATTAAATCCTTTATCCTTTAAAAAAGTAAAATTTGAAAAATTGTTTCAATTATCTTAATCTTAATTTTTTAAAGGGTAAAATTTTAAAATCACTGGACATAATAAGTTTGTCTTTTAAAAATCAAAAATTTCTTTTTTAGTAATGAATACTAAAAAAGCTTTTCAATCATAAAAAAAGGAGGATAAAAAGTGGTTCAAAGATTTCCAATATTAGCTATTGGTCGAAGAAAATCTGCTGTAGCTCAGGTTCGATTAATAGATGGCAATGACAAATTTTTAGTTAACGGTCAAGATGTTTCACAATATATGCAACAAGACATTTTTTGTTTATCGTGCATTGAAGCTCCTTTAAATGTTGTAACATTAACGAGGGAATGTGATATCATAGCAAGGGTTGAAGGTGGTGGATTAGTAGGTCAAGCTTTGGCTATTCAACTTGCGCTTTCTCGAGCTCTTTCAGGACTCACAAAAACTGCCCGAAAATCACTAAAAGATAAAGGATTACTAACACGAGATTCTCGTGTTAAAGAAAGAAAAAAATATGGATTAAAAAAAGCAAGAAAAGCTCCTCAGTTTTCTAAACGTTAAAAAAATACAT
>Ga0208221_1000001_pt1:0-107500 | contig 139916 bp, 83 predicted proteins | sample LakMenEpi26Jun09_FD_150734 | JGI IMG/M metagenome (GOLD analysis project Ga0208221, IMG submission 150734) | Freshwater microbial communities from Lake Mendota, WI - 26JUN2009 deep hole epilimnion (SPAdes) | ecosystem: Environmental > Aquatic > Freshwater > Lake > Epilimnion/Euphotic... | reverse complement strand
GGAAATGCTAAAACGTGCGGCTTGTGCAAAAGAATTTGGCATGCCAATTATTATGCATGACTACCTTACAGGTGGTTTTACTGCAAACACAAGTCTTTCTAACTATTGTCGTGATAACGGACTTCTTCTTCATATTCACCGTGCTATGCATGGGGTTATTGATCGTCAAAGAAATCATGGTATTCATTTCCGTGTTCTTGCAAAAGCACTTAGAATGTCAGGTGGTGACCACTTACATTCAGGAACAGTTGTAGGAAAACTTGAAGGTGAACGTGAAGTGACTTTAGGTTTCGTTGATCTTATGCGTGACGATTATATCGAAAAAGATCGTAGCCGAGGTATTTACTTTACACAAGATTGGGTTTCGTTACCTGGTGTAATGCCTGTTGCGTCTGGTGGTATTCACGTTTGGCACATGCCAGCTCTAGTTGAGATCTTTGGTGATGATGCTTGTTTACAATTTGGAGGTGGTACACTTGGTCACCCTTGGGGTAATGCACCTGGTGCTGCTGCAAACCGTGTTGCTTTAGAAGCTTGTACTCAAGCACGTAATGAAGGTCGTGATCTTGCTCGTGAAGGTGGTGAAATAATCCGTGCAGCTTGTAAATGGAGCCCAGAACTTGCTGCAGCTTGCGAAGTTTGGAAAGAAATTAAATTTGAATTTGATACAATTGACAAGCTTTAATTGAAAATTTAGAAATTTTAGTTTCCCTTTGCGCGAAGCGGAAATTTTCTGATAGTTTCTTTTTTTTCATCTTTTTCTCTATAGCTCTACTCTCCCCCTCTTGCATCATAAATGCACGGGATATGAATATACAGCGCTCGTCCCTGTCCCTTTTAAAAGGGAAGGGAAAGTAAAGAGGGGTGGCCATCGAACCCCTCTAAAGAGAGAACCCTATAGGGAAAGAGGTTTCTCCTTCTTTTTCGTTAAGGATCAAATGTAGAAAGTATGAGTTGTAACAATTTTACAATTCTTTGAATTCAAGTATTCTTCGCTTATTCTTTATGGGTACGCAAAGGGAAATTTGAAAGTTCTAAATTTTCAATTGTTTTCGATTTTTTTTTACAATCAAAGACTCAGCCCCTGTGATGGAATTGGTAGACATGCGAGTTTTAGGAACTCGTGCTTTTAGTGTGTCGGTTCGAGTCCGACCGGGGGCATTCTCTATAAACTCTTTTTAATTTTTTTTAACGAAACGAAAAGATTCCCCGTATGTTCTTTGAAAAGGGAAAAAGTACGAGGAAATAAAATTTAAAAAGTTAGAAAAGACTCTATTTTTCTACTCTTTTTTATAAGAAAAAATTATTAACTTCCTACTTTAAAAGCATCGACAAATAAGCCAAAAAGAAGTCCAGTTTTAAAAATATTAATCATTTCCCACGGAGTTCTATTTTTTGGCAGAATTTCAAAAAAAAAGAATTTTCGTCCTTCAAAATGGTAAATAATATAACTAATAATTTCTGAAAAAAGAAGAATTAAAAAAATTACGAAACCATCCCAAAAAACCAGTTCCCTAAAAAAAGGAAGGAAAGTCGCAAACACACTTCCAACAATAAATCCAACAAAAAGCGATAACAAACTGTTTATGAAAAGAGTTTGAAAGCGGAAAAGCTTTCTTCTTAATAAATTTTCAATAGAATTATATATTTTTGAGAGACGGGTTTGTGTAGACATAAAAAATGTATCGTATTTTATGAAAGTTAATTTTCCTATGCAAATTTTCACATTTTTTTCATTAATAAATGAAAAAACCTAGAAATTGAAAATTTCTAAATCAAATGCTTTTTCCAAAAGATTGTTTTTTAAGAAAAACAACTAAAAGCATTGTTTTTCTTTTCTTATAAGAAAAAAATCTTTCATTGGTAAATGAAAGCATTGCTCTTGCAAAAAAAAAAAGCTAAAATAGAAAATTGTAAAGACAAGGGTTTGTAGCTCAGTGGACTAGAGCACGTGGCTACGAACCACGGAGTCGGGGGTTCGAATCCCTCCTGACCCGTTGTCATCCAGGAAAGACTTTTAATCTTTTACTGATGGTATTGGATGAGATTTTAAAAGACTTGTTCTCCCTTTCTTAAGAAAGATTTTATATATATTGGTACAAGTTTTTGAATCTCTGTTTAAGTTTTTTTTCAAAAAAAGCTACCTTTTAAAGGTATCTCATAAAGGTTCTCTTTTCCAAACTATTTCACTTTTCTTTCACCCTATGAAATATTTTAGAACCAATCAATTTACTTTTTTTGTGTATCCAATGGTGCATTTTTCTTTTGAACAAACAGGTTCTTTTTCTTCTTTTTACCGTTTTTCGAAAAAGTCTGATAGCTTTTCCACTAAAGCATTTAAAGAAAGAGAGTTTTTGTTAAAGAACAGAAGTATAAATTTTTGGAATTTTTTATCTTCAAAAGAAAACGTCACTTTTCATACCTTTCCAGGGTATAGCCGAGGTTCTGACAAAAAACTTCTGAAGCTAAAGAAAACTTTATCATATGCTGTTCAAAATCATACTGACGAGTCTCTTGTATTGACAAATTTTCCAGAGCCGCCAATTACTGGTCCTATAAAAACTCGAACAATAGTTATTACTTCTGGAAAAGGAGGAGTAGGTAAAACAACTGCAACTGCAAATCTAGGAATGTCCATTGCTCGACTTGGTTACAAAGTTGCTCTTATAGATGCGGATATTGGTCTTAGAAATCTTGATCTTTTACTTGGTCTTGAGAACCGTATATTATATACAGCTATGGACATTTTAGAAGGGCAATGCCGGCTTGATCAAGCTCTCATAAGAGATAAAAGGTGGAAAAATCTTTCTTTGCTTTCTATTTCAAAAAATAGGCAACGATATAACGTAACCAAAAAAAACATGGAAAATTTGGTTGGGTCTATTGCTACTCTTGGATATCATTATGTTCTTATTGATTGTCCAGCCGGAATAGATGTTGGTTTTGTTCATGCAATAGCCCCTGCAGAAGAAGCTTTAATCGTGACTACACCAGAAATTACAGCAATACGAGATGCTGATAGAGTTGCCGGATTATTAGAAGCAAATGGTATTTATAATGTCAAGCTTCTGGTGAATCGGGTCCGACCTGATATGATACAACGAAATGATATGATGTCAGTTAGAGATGTTCAAGAAATGCTTGGTATACCACTTTTAGGCGCTATACCAGAAGATACACATGTTATAGTAAGTACTAACCGTGGAGAACCATTAGTTCTAAAAAAGAAACTTACACTTTCTGGTATTGCTTTTGAAAATGCAGCTCGAAGGTTAGTAGGAAGACAAGATTATTTTATCGATTTGGCAACTCCTTATAAAGGGTTGTTTCAAAAAGTACAAGATATGATTTTTGGTGGGAACGGTTCATAAAGAGTTTTCATATGTTTGAATGCTTTCAGTGAGAAATGAAAAAACCTAGAAATTGAAAATTTACAGATGAAATGCAAAATCCGAAAATTTTGTTCAATTTGTTTTAAACTCTTAAAAAAAAATCATTTCTAAAAATTATTCAAACGGCGGCTTTATATGGTTAAATGCCAGGAACCAGACTTGAACTGGTGACACGAGGATTTTCAGTCCTCTGCTCTACCAACTGAGCTATCCCGGCTAAAAAAAGAATTAAAAATTTAGAAATTTTTAATTTTCTTTTGCTTTCTCGTAAAGGACAATAGGAGAATTGAAAAAAATATAAAATAATATTTTAGTTTTTTTTTTATCTTGTTTTATACTACCAGAAACACATCACCATTAGCAAGAGGTTTAGAATTAGAAAATTTTATAATTCTTTCTAGAAACTGAAATTTTCTAAATTTCCAATTCGACGGAGTTTGTTGGCCACCTTCCCCTAAGGGGAAAAGGGAAGCCTTGCATTTACCGATGCTAGAGGGGACGCTACACATTCACATTCTTCTAGCGTCAGCGTCCATACCTTTTTTACCCTCTTCCTGCAGGTAAAGAGGAGAAAAGTATAGAGATCAAAGGATCACACTCACTTATATAACTTTTCAATTAAAAGTCAGAGAAAAAAATCTACAGTTCAAATTTTACAAATTACAAAAAAATAAAAAAAATGATTCGTTTTCTAATTACTTTATTTCTTTTGTTCCTTATCGTTCCACAAACATCAACAGATAATGTTGTTTTACAAACTTTTCACTCCACTAAGCTTTTTGCTAATTATGGACAAACGAAGTTTTTCTTAAATTGTCTAACATGGGTTTCTATTTTTTTCTATTTACTTTTTACTTTCTTAGGAAAATAAGCAGAGGAAATTTTTATTTTAGTTTTTCATAAAATGAATTGAATTTTAAATTTAAAAACTTTAGTTTTTACAAATTTGACATAGGTTTATGTGTCCGTTTGATGTTCTGAAGGAGGGTATGTACGCTGTACGCCAGAAAAGCGTGTGACGTCCCCCCTCTTGCATCATAAATGCACGGGATATGAATATACAGCGCTCGTCCCTGTCCCTTTTAAAAGGGAAGGGAAAGTAAAGAGGGGTGGCCATCGAACCCCTGGAGTTGGAAATTTAGCTACCTCAGTCTGTTGAATTTTTATAAAAAAAATGCTCACAAATGAAAAAAGATTCTTCTAAAAATGTTAGTGTAATAGAAAAGATTCAATTAGATATTTTAAAAAAAAATCTTTTTAAAAAGAAATGTAAAATTTTAGTTGGAATGTCTGGTGGGCAAGACTCTATCTGTTCTGTTCTTTTTTTTTTCTTGCTTAAAGTTCAATGGCAACTTCAATATGGAATAATTACTTGTAATCATTTATGGCAAAGGGATTCTTTTTATTCATGCTCACATTCTTTAAAAATTGCATATGTTTTTGATGAAAGTTTTTCTCTATCCCTTTGTCCAGTTTGGCTTTCTTGTGAAAAAGATGGAAGAAAATGGCGATATTCTGTTTTTCGAAGAATAGGATATTTTTACCTTTTTCCTTTCATTTCTGTAGCCCATACAGAAACTGACCGTGTTGAAACACTTTTTTTTCAACTTTTACGAGGTTCTGGTATTTCTGGAATTTTAGGAATTCAATGGAAAAGAAAAATAAAAAAAGTTTTTCCAAAAAATAAAGAAAGAAGTCTTTTTTATAAATCATGTGAATTTTTATTAAAAAACGAAAATGTCCAATCCAGAAAAAAATGTAAAAAACAAAAATTATTTTTTAAAAAATTTGTCTATCGCTTAAAATCATTTAAGGGGAATTTAAAGTTCTCTCAATTTAAAAAATTGAAGACTTTAAAACAAAAGAAAATTTTTATTTTGTATTTTAGTACTTTTAGCCCATTTTTTTTAATAGAAAAAAAAAGTGTTGAAACAAAATATAATAAGAAACAAAATATAATTTTAGAAACTGGAGTTGTACTCTTCGCCAGTTATCTTCTGCACCGAGATTTAGAGAAAGGGTTCCCTTTCTTCCCTTCTCCTTCCTTCTCCAAAAGAAAAGCAAAAGGAAAAGGTACGTATGAAGAAAAAAGAAATCCTAGTTTAGAAACGAGAGTTTATAAAAATTTTAAAGTTGATGGAGTTGGTTGGCCACCTCTGTTAATTTACCCTAAGGGGAGAAGCGAGGTTGTGTATTTAGTCCCTAAAGGGAAGATGCTAGAGGGAGACGATTCACGCTCTTCTAGCGTACCAGCGTACATACTCTCCTTCTCTTTACCCCAAAGAGAAGGGTACAGACAGCAAAGGGTCAAAGAATTAGAAAAACTAGAAAATTTTATAGAAACTAAAATTTCCCTTTGCCTTTCTACTTCTTGCATTCTTTCAGAATGCCAGACAAGCGAGAAGGGGAAATTTTCAATTCCAAAAACTAAAGTTTCTGAATTTTCAATTCAATTCTGCGAATCAAATTTTTTTTTCATTCGACCTCTTTTAGGGATTACAAGATTTCATACTCATTTGTTTTGTAAAGGATGGACATTACCAATCTATTCTGATCGATCAAATCAATCGAGTTGTTATACAAGAAATTGCATACGTAATCAACTTTTACCTTTATTAAAAAAACTTATAAATCCAAGATTAGAAAGAACTGTTTCTCAATTTGCTGATATAATTCTTGAAGAAAATTTATATATTGAAAAAATTATTAAAAAATTAAAAAATATTTTATATTTTTCAAAAGAAAAAGCTAACATTTCCTCTCTAGAAATAAAAAAAAATGTTTCTGTTTTTGTTTCATTAAAGTCTTTATTCCTTCAAGAAGAGGTCTCTTTTTTTTTATCGTTTGAAAAAAGTAGAAAAAAAATTTCTTTAAAAAATTTCTATTCACCTATTCAATTTTTTATTTTAATAAAGAAAAATCTTTTTTTCGGGCGTGGTTGGTATTTTGAATCTTTTTTAAAAGAAGATTTGCAACTAAAAAATTTTATTTCCATTGAAACCAAAAAGAAAATTTTCAGAAGAAAAGAACTTGAGAAAAGAAGAACTAACTTATGTAAATTTTTAATTGGAGACACTAAAGCTTCAATATTTTCAGTTCAATACACGAACCTATGTCAATTTTCAATTCCTCGCTCGTATAGCATCTTTGAGAGCTGCAAAAAGCAAAGGGAAACTCAAGGTTCTGAATTTTCAATTCCTTTTAATATTCTATTTTTTGAAAAAATTTCAAGTAATTTTTCATCTGTTTTATTTGACAAAAGATCTTTTATTTCTTTGTTGAGAGCAAGTCCTTTCTCTATAAAAAGAAGATTTACGAAAAATGCTTTAGAAGATTTGAAAATCACGAAAATAGATTTTCATAAAATAGATACATTTATAAAAAAAGAAAGTTCGGCAAATTTCAAAAGAATCTTTTTTATCCGACAAAACTATTCGACACAATCATTACAAGAATTTGAATTTAAAAACTTTATCTTTTTTTTTGTCACTTATGATTCTTTATATGAGTCAATTTTTACATTAATAAATAAATTTCCCAAAAAAAAGAAACACATAGTTTTTATCCCAAGTGTAGGTACATTTTTTTATTTTTTATGATATGAATATTTTCTCCTAATCACTTTATTACAGATTCTTTACTCAAAAACAAAATTCATTTGGTTTAAAGATAAAAAAGCCCCCTTTTTTGCCTGTTCTAAAAAATATTTTCAACAGATTTATCCAAAGGTGAAAGGAGAAGATCTTCCATTAAAGGAAGATTCTCAATTAAAAGAAAAAATTATTTCTTGGTTCTGTTACAATCCTTATAGACACTTGAGTTTTTATATAATAATGCGAGAAATTTTTTGGCATAATAAATAAAAATTAAATAGGAATTTTGTTTAGACTTCGAGTGAACTCAATTTCTTTTCGTAAAAGGATAAAAAAAAAACAAAATAAGAAATAAGCGAATAGTAAAAAAAAAATATTCTTTAGTAAGACTTTATCAAAACGAAGAAGATTTTGTAATTGACTTTTTAATGAAATCATTTACTTTTTAAATACAAAGTAGATTTTAAAAAGGAATTTAGACTTTTTAAGAAAAATTAAGAATAAAACTATTCTAGTTTTACAAAAAAAAAAAAAAAACGGAGTGAGAGGGATTCGAACCCTCGGTACAGTTTCCTGTACACTCGATTAGCAATCGAGCTCTTTCGGCCACTCAGACATCACTCCTTCACCTTTCAACTCCTTTTAACTCCTTTTAACTAAAGTGTATTTCAATTCGAGGAAGACGCCACACGCTTTTTTAGTTTATACCGTACATACCTTCTTTAAGAACAACAAAGGAGCACACTACCATATGTCAATTTTGTAGAAAGTAAAATTTTTAAAATTCAATTCATTTTTTATTTTAATTGTTAAAATAAACTTGATAATTTTTATTTCTACCACTTCACTACTTTATAAAGTGGTAGACAAAAAATTTAAATAACTCGCATAAAGTTTTTAAAACAAAACTATTCTAGAAACTGAAGTTTCTAAATTGTCATTTCCTTGAACTAAGCAAATTTCAATAAATTTAAATTTATATATGTGAAAAGCTAATGGTTATGCCTCAGCATTACTAGCTGTTTTTACATACAGAATGAGAAGAAACGAGGTAGGGATAATTATAAATAAAGCAGTAGCCATTAGTCCTAAAATATTAACTTCCATAGCAGTCTCCACTTTTAAAAAATTTTAATTGTCTAGAAACTAAAGTTTCTAAATTTAGAATTGTCTTCTTTTGTTCTCTTTTGTTCAGTTTTCAAAAAAGTTTCAAAATCGGATGTTTTGCAACAAATGAACACTTTTATTGTAACTTTTAGAACACATTATTTCAAGCTTTGAAATAAAAAACATAAACAAGGAATAGTTTTTTAAGAGCAAGATTGACAATCTTGTTACTATTCCTAGTATACTATTATAGTAATATAATTGATTTTGGAGCGTCGCCAAGTGGTAAGGCAGCGGGTTTTGATCCCGCCATTCGGAGGTTCGAATCCTTCCGCTCCAGACTTTTTTCTAAAATTTTCAGTTTACCTTACTTCATAACAAAAAAAAGTATTGTAAAATAATAGTATTAAAAATCAGCCTGATCATTGTTTGAGTTCTGTAGGTTTACTTATCATATATTCTATATATTATACCTTTCAGTCTTTTTTTAACTTTCTATTCCTTTTTATTTTGAAAAATAGTACAAATTTAAAATAAAATTTGCAATTGTGTAGAAAATTTTTTATCAAAAGTTATATATGTTAGAAATCAACTTAAGATGAAAATATTTTTTTTTTCTAAACAGGTATTATATAATATATCAAAGATATAAAACTTTGTGGAACCATAAAGATATTAAAAAATCTTTAAGGAGTTTTCTGTTTCAATTTTCGCTATGACAGCTATTTTAGAAAGACGTGAAAGCGCTAGCCTATGGGCACGCTTCTGTGAATGGGTTACAAGCACTGAAAACCGTTTATACATCGGTTGGTTTGGTGTTCTAATGATCCCTACTCTTTTAACTGCAACTTCTGTTTTCATTATCGCTTTCATCGCTGCTCCTCCAGTGGACATCGATGGTATCCGTGAACCAGTTTCTGGGTCTCTTCTTTACGGAAACAACATCATTTCAGGTGCTGTTGTTCCAACTTCTAACGCAATCGGTCTACACTTCTACCCAATTTGGGAAGCAGCTTCACTTGATGAGTGGCTTTACAACGGTGGTCCTTACCAACTTATCGTTTGTCACTTCTTCCTAGGAATTTGTTCATACATGGGTCGTGAGTGGGAACTTTCATTCCGTCTAGGTATGCGTCCTTGGATCGCTGTAGCTTACTCTGCACCAGTTGCAGCTGCTACTGCTGTATTCATCATCTACCCTATCGGACAAGGTTCTTTCTCAGATGGTATGCCTCTTGGTATCTCTGGTACTTTCAACTTCATGATCGTTTTCCAAGCTGAGCACAACATCCTTATGCACCCATTCCACATGCTTGGTGTTGCTGGTGTTTTCGGTGGTTCACTTTTCTCTGCTATGCACGGTTCACTAGTAACTTCATCTCTAATCCGTGAAACAACTGAAAATGAATCTGCTAACGCTGGTTACAAGTTCGGACAAGAAGAAGAAACTTACAACATTGTAGCTGCTCACGGTTACTTTGGTCGTCTAATCTTCCAATACGCTTCTTTCAACAACTCTCGTTCTCTTCACTTCTTCCTAGCTGCTTGGCCAGTTATCGGTATTTGGTTTACTGCTCTTGGTATCTCTACTATGGCTTTCAACCTTAACGGTTTTAACTTCAACCAATCAGTAGTTGATTCACAAGGTCGTGTTATCAACACTTGGGGTGATATCATCAACCGTGCTAACCTTGGTATGGAAGTTATGCACGAGCGTAACGCTCACAACTTCCCACTTGACCTTGCGTCAGTAGAAGCTCCTTCAATCAACGGTTAATTTTTTAAACCTTCTTTCTCTCTGCTCATCCGCCTTGGTTTTTCCAAGGTAGAGCAGAGGTTCTCTCTTTCATAATATGAAATAATATATTCTTAAATTTTCTTTTATTATTTGACTGAATCATTCATGTATTTCTTCGCTCGTTTTGCACAAATCGGAACTTGAAAGGTAATCCCTTCACACCCAGATTGAAGTCGTGCATCTATGATGCAAGGGGGTTCGTTGGCCACCCTTCTTTACTTTCTTTAAAATGGGAAGCGAGATCGCGCATCAACCGATGGAAGAGGAGGAAGCAAAGGGAAACTCAAGTTTTTCTTTGCCTGAAACGAAAATTTTCAATTTTATAATTTTTAAAAAAGATTTATTTGATCTATTTTCTTTATTCTTATAGAATAAGAAATAGAAGTTCATAACCTTGTAAGCTCAATCTTTTGAACCATGTGAGAACTTTTTAGGAGCAACATTAAAAAAGTGCGGTAGTTCAAGGTTATGATCTTTAGAAAAAAGTAAAAATTTGTTTCTTACTTTAACATATTTGAAAAAATAAAAAAAATTGTTCTTTTTTTTTTAAGAACCAGATAAAAAGATAATAAGCTTCTCTGTAAAAAAATGGAAGGATCTCCTAGGAATACCTGGAATAAAAAAGTTTCTCAGGAGGGAATAAATATTTCTATCCATCGCCAAAGATATTTTCTTGACGACTAAAAAGCTTAAAATTGTTGTTTCTAGCTTTATAAAAGGCGGCACCCAGATTCGAACTGGGGAATAAAAGATTTGCAATCCTCTGCCTTACCACTTGGCTATGCCGCCGAATTCTCTAACCTTTTATGCTTTTTTTTAGAATATTTTTAAAGAGATTGGATACCATTTTATCAAAAAAATATTATTAAAGCAATAGACTCTTTCTTTTTTAGTATTTTACAAAAATTTGTAATTTTCACAATTAAAAACTAAGAATAGTTAATATTCTTTTTTTTTTTTTAGTTAAAGAAAATTTGTAAAAAAGCTATTTCACAACTTAGAGCAAAAGATTGGACAAAAAATGACCGAAAAGAACTATTCATCTCCCTTTCACAGAGTTACTAACGAGAGAATTTCATTTCTCCTTCCTGATCTTATAGAAATTCAAAGAAAAAGCTTTTATGACTTTTTAGAAACAGGAATTATTGAAGAGTTTTCTAAAATAAACCCTGTACTATTAAACAGCGGAGAAATTTGTGTTGTTTTTTATCCCAAAGAATATCAATTTACATCTCCCCCTTTTTCTATACGAGAAGCAATTCTACACGGAAAAACTTACTCGGCAAAACTTTATGTTCCAGCACAAATTTGTTGCAAAAGGATTGATTTTTTGAGCCAAAGTTCTTCTTCTAAGCTAAAAAAGAAAAAATCTGTTTCCAAACAGAAAACACCTGAATTTTCTTTTAATGAAAAAGCAAAAAAAGTTGTAAAAAAAAGAGGGGAGAAAGGACAAATTTTTTCTAATGAAGAAATAAACCAGAAAGAAGCTTTAAGAAAAAAAAGTTTGTCAACTTATCAAACTTTGAATTTTGAGAACTGGGATTGGCAAAATTTAAACCAAGAGCCACAACTTCAAATTTGGAGTTTAAAATGTTGGGTACTTCTTGGAAACCTTCCCCTTATGACAAAAAGAGGTCATTTTGTTATAAATGGTTCCCCAAGAGTTATTGTGAGCCAAATGATACGTTGTCCAGGAGTCTATTTTCATGAACGGTTTCGTGGAATAGGAATTCAAAAAAAACGAACTTGTTATGTTGATTTTATTTCTAGAAGAGGAGCTTGGCTTCGCATTCAAAGTGACAAAAATAGAGATATTTGGATTCGCCTTAAAAGAACTCCAAGAATTCCCTTAGATACGTTTCAAGAAGGTTTCAAATCTTTCGAAAGATATGGAAAGTTTGAAGCCAATACAAATTGGTTGGAAAAATCAAAAAAAGATAAAAATTCGTTCAATACTTTTTCTAGTTCTAAAGAGAATTCATTTGAAAAAAAGGAGAATCAACGAGGAGGTTCGATGGCCACCCCCTCGAAGGCCGCGCTCCGCGTAAAAAGGGGCGGCCATCGAGCCCCTTCATATTTCCCTCCTTACGCCAAGCGAAGAGGGGAGGAGCGAAGCCGTGCATCTACCGATGCAAGAGGGGGTAAGAAAATTCAGAACACTAATGATTTCGATAGTAAAAAAATCTCTCTTGATTTTGGTACTAGTCGTCATTTAAATCTCCTCTCTAATCTTCAGTTACAAGAGAAAAGACCGCTTTCAATTTTTCAAAGTTCCAACTTTGAAATGAATAATGAAAGTTGGACTTCAAAGCAGATTAATAAATTTTCTGAGATATCCAACATAGAAATTCGCAGAATTGAAAATTCTCTAATTTTCCAAATCAATAATTTGAAAAGAACAACAGGACAAAAAAATTTGCTAAGTACTGTTGAAGTTCAAAAAAGAAAAATTACTAAAAAGAATTTTTATCATGCGTCACAAAGTTTTCACACACCATATAAAAATAGCTATGACAGGAGTAGATTTTCTGAGCTTTTTGATGAAGTTCAAGAAAATGGAACAAAACTGGATCAATCCGGTTCATATAATTTTGAAAATGGAAAGGGTGAGGATTTAGCTGCAGCTGGAGGTCTTCAATTTATTTTTCAAAAATTTAAAAATCCTCGAACTTATGACCTAGGAAAACTAGGTCGTGCTCGTATTAATCAAAAACTTAATATCTATACATTAAACCGTCAACTCAATTCAAAAGATATTGAATTTGCTTGTTCTTATCTCAAAAGAATAGAAAAAAATCAAATTTTACCTGATGATATTGATAATCTAAAAAATCGGCGTGTGCGTGCTGCTGGCGAACTGCTCCAGGCTCAATTAGAGACTGGCCTTTATAGATTAGAGCGTTTTATATTAAGTCGCCTCAAACCAACTTTAGATACTGTTCGTTCACCCGAGTGGAACTCTTTATTAACAAAAGAAAACCATAGCTCATTAGTTCGAAAGCCGCTTTTACCCTCAGTTTCTAGAGAAGGAAAAAGAATTGAAAATTCAAGGGGTTCGATGGCCACCCCTTCATACTTCCTCCAAGGAGAAAAGCGAGGCCGTGCATCTACCGATGCAAGAGGGGGAAAAGTCCAACTAAAGAAGAATCAACATAATAAGCTTTTTAAAAGAAAAAAGAAACCAATTGGATTACTCACTGGGCTTCTTCGATCATTGATTACTACTAAAGCGATTAATGGCGCTTTTCGGGAGTTTTTCGGTTCCAATCCATTGTCACAATACATGGATCAGACAAATCCTTTAGCCGAGGTTACACATAAAAGAAGATTAAGTTCGCTTGGACCGGGCGGTATAAGTCGTGATACTGCGGGAATGGCCATAAGAGGTATTCATTCAACACATTATGGACGCATTTGTCCTATTGAAACACCAGAAGGGAAAAATGCTGGCCTGGTGAATTCTTTGACTGTGTTTGCTCAAGGTACTCAAACAGGCTTTTTAAAAACACCTTATTATAAAGTTTACAAAGGTCAGGTTCAAAAAAATTCTTTTCCTTTCTTTTTTTCTGCAAATTCTGAACAAGAAATGGGAATAACTATTGCGCCTGGTGATCTTGATCTCTCTAGTTCACATTTTCTTCCCCCTTTTTCTTTACCAGCAAGAATTGCCGGAACATTTGAGGATCCATTTAAAAGAGTGAAGCGAGAAAAAATAAATTATATAGCTCTTTCTCCTCTCCAAATGATATCAATAGCAACATCATTAATTCCTTTTTTAGAACATGATGATGCAAATCGAGCTCTTATGGGCTCCAATATGCAAAGACAAGCTGTACCGCTTTTAAAACCTGAAAGACCTATTGTTGGAACAGGTTTAGAATCTTTAGTAGTTGCTGAATCTGGTCAAACGGTAGAATCCCAGAAAAGAGGTTTAGTTCTTTATTCTAGTAGTGAAAAAATTCTTCTCCATAAATTACCAACAAGAGGAGGTTCGTGGGCCTGTGCACTTCTTCCTCTCTCTTCCTTTTTCGTCCCTTATAACTTTTGCTTCCCTCCAAGTCCTTTACCTTTTGCGCAAAGCGAAGGGAAAGCAAAGCGCAAAGGGGTTCGATGGCTACCTATTCATACTTCCCTCCTTACGCCAAGCGAGGAGGGAAGGAGTAAGAGGAGTAAGGCCGTGCATTTAGCGATGCGAGAGGGGGACACGCAAAGGGTTGCATCTTCATCCTCCTTTGGAGAACTGCACGAGCGAAAGGAAACTAAAGTTTCCTTTTGCCTTTCTACCCGAAGCGAGAAGGGGGAATTTTCAATTCTTTCTGTTCAATTTTTGAAGCGATTTAAGTTTAAAAAAGGCTCCCATGGACTGATCTTTAAATCTCTTGTTCCTCCTTTCAGGAAGATCGGAACTAATCCACAAAGAGGTCTTCAAAAAGTTCGAATTTTAGGTTTTTCTTCGAAATTCCTTTTTGCAACAACATATCCTCTTTATACCTATCAGAGATCAAACCAAGAAACTTCTATGAGCCATAGACCAGCCGTTAAAGAAGGAGATTGGGTTCAAAAAGGTGATTTACTTGCTGATTGTTCTGCTAGCTCAAAGGGTGAATTAGCATTAGGAAAAAACATATTAATAGCTTACCTTCCTTGGGAAGGTTTTAATTTTGAAGATGCGGTTGTGGCTAGTGAAAGACTTGCGTCTGAAGATCTTTACACATCCGTTCATGTTGAAAAACACGAAATTGAAATACGAGAATCTCGTTTAGCCCTTGAAGAAATTACTCCTCATATTCCGCATATAACGAAAAAACAAAAAGAGAGTTTAGATTCAACGGGATTAATAAAAATTGGAAGATGGGTAAATCAAGGTGATATATTAGTAGCAAAAACAACAGCAATAAAACCAAAGCCACTTTCACCACACCAAAAGTTGGCATTTGATCTTGCACGGTTAAAACCATCTAAAACTAAAGATACATCACTACGCGTTCCAAAAGGGGTTCATGGAAGAGTCATAAGGGTTGAGATTTTAGAAACCACTTCTGTACCTTTGCATTTGGAAAATCGGAAAACTATCAATTCTGCAAATTCATCTTTTAAATTATTTTCACTCGATGAATCATTTGAACATAATGGAGATGGAAAAATTCAACATCAAAAGAAAATTTCTAGTGCAAAAAGAAATATTCATAAAATTATCTGCGAATCTTTCAAAGAAAATATTTGGAAACGGAAAAAAAAGAAAATACTGTTCTTCTTTTCTAACCATAAAGACAGTTGGAAAAAGGAAAATTTTTTAAGTTTTAACTCTTTTTCTTTGATTCAAAGTTTATTTTTTAATGGAAGCTTGGGAACTGAAAAAAAAGCGTTAAAAAAGATCCAGAATATTTTAAAATTTCAATATGGTGAACAAAAAAAAATATGTTTACCAATTTTATTAGAAAGTAAAGAAGTATTTTTTTTCAAAAATGGACTTAAAAAAGCTTTTCTTTCTGAAGATAAAAAAAAGGAAAATATCTTTCCTTCTGGTTACTTTTTTTTCCCTTTGCCTTCTTACGCGAATCGAGAAGGGGTTCAATGGCCACCCCCTCGAAAGCCGGGGGCGGCCATCGAGCCCCTTCTCTTCTCCTTTTTACCTGCAAGAGGAGGGCAAAGGGGTTCGATGGCCACCCCTCTTTACTTTCCCCAAGGGGACGAGCGCGGCCGTGCATCTAGTCCCTTAAGGGAAAATGCAAGAGGGAGAGAAGGGTACAGACAGCAAAAGGAGGAAGATTTCAATTCAGGAAAAAAATTATTTTTTTGTCTAATGCCAAATATTTCAGAGCATTGGGATTTTCGAAAATGGATTTGTAAAAATCTTATATGTAAAAATGTTGCGAGCTTGGCTAGATCAAAAAGCATATTCAATTTTTTTCTTGTTTCTCAATATTTAAGAAATAAAGCTATTCTCCGATCTTCTAGAGTACTAACGTACATACCCTCAGGAGGGTACAAACAGCAAAAGAAAAGAAAAATATCGAAATTTAGAATTTATTGGAAGTGCTCTGCAACTCTTCTTTTTAAAATTGGTCTCCTTCAAACAACATATTCTATCTCCCCAAGGTATAAGCGTATAATGAAAAATTGGAATTCTCATTTTGAACTTATAAAAAACAAAGAGCTTCTTTTTCTTGAAAAACTAGGACAAAAAGATTTCCAAAAAACTAGACTTTTGGACCCTTTGCTGTTCTCCAAAAGAGGAAAAACGGGGGGTTCGACAGCCACCTACGCAGAGCGAGTCTATGCAAGAGGGAGTACTCTCATTAATTCCAAAGAAGAGAATTTTTTAATTCATAATCAGAAAACAAAATCTTCAATTTCCAGTGTCGGCTCGCCTAGCATCTCAGAAAGATCAAAAAAGCAAAAGCAAACTCCCGTTTCTAAATTGGGAATTCCTTCTTTGAAGCAAAACCTCAGCTCCACAAGACGATCTAAAATTTTTCCAACCCGAGTTCGTATCTATCTTGCTGAAAAAAGAAAAATCCAAGTCGGTGACAAAGTTGCTGGCCGTCATGGTAATAAAGGTATTATTTCAGTTGTTTTACCACGAATTGATATGCCTTATTTACCAGATGGACGAATTGTTGATATGATTTTAAACCCTCTAGGTGTTCCTTCAAGAATGAATGTTGGACAAGTTTTTGAATGTCTTCTTGGATTAGCTGGTGTCTCTCTCAATCAACATTATAGAATACCCGCTTTTGATGAAATGTATGGTCCAGAAGCATCTCGAAGTCTTGTATATCTGAAGCTCTATCAAGCTCGGTTAAGAAGTGGACAACATTGGTTATTTCATCCAACTTCTCCAGGGAAAACAAGATTAACGGATGGGCGAACTGGCGAACCCTTTGACCAACTTGTTACTACTGGGACAGCATATATTATTAAACTTGTTCATTTAGTTGATGACAAAATACATGCACGTTCTACAGGGCCTTATTCGTTGGTTACAAAACAACCTTTAGGTGGACGTTCAAAACATGGAGGACAACGACTAGGTGAAATGGAAGTTTGGGCTTTAGAAGGTTTTGGAGCAGCTTACACACTTCAAGAAATGTTAACAAGTAAATCTGATGATGTTCTCGGAAGACAAGAAGTTTTAAAAGGAATTCTTAGTAAAAAAACAAGCCCTCTTGGTAATCCAGAAGCATTTAAAGTATTAGTCCGTGAATTACAATCCTTATGTTTGGATATAAGAGTTTCTGTTCTTCGCGGGTCACCTATGAGAAGAGAGAGAGTTGACATAAGCGAAATAAAATAAATTCTTTCCTTTTGAATACCTAAATTTTGAAAGCTCTTTTTTTTTTCTCAAAAGCCGATCGAAAATTTAGCAGCCACGTTTATAAAAAAAGTTGTTTTTGTTTTTTTTATACGGCACCGAAGGATATTTATTTTTCTAAACTTTTCTTTCTTCTCTCACAAAGAGAAGAGAAGAGAGACAAGAATCAATTTGAATTGAAAATTTACAAACTTTAGTGTGATCTTTTGGTTCTCTTTTTACGCGAATTACCCTTTTTACCCAAAGAGGAAGGAAAGGGAGTAGGGGACGCCAACGAATCCTCTCTTGCATTTACCCTTTGCGGGTACTAGATCGTTCCCTTCTCGCTTGGCGTAAAAAGGAAAGACCTCGCTTCTGTAAAAAAGGGGAGTCATTCAACTGAGTAGAATTGTAAATTTCCTAATTTTTTTAGAAAAAATAAAAGACATTATTATGTCTGAAAGAAAATCTCATGAGAAATGATATGAGCTTCGAGACAAAGATTCTTACATTTCGGCAAAAAAGATTCTTAAAATCTTCTCAAAGAAGAGTTTTAGTAGATTCATTAGAAATAGGATTAGCTTCTCCACAACAAATACGTGAATGGGCAGAGAGGCGATTGCCGAACAAGACGCTTTCAGGAGAAGTTCTTACATCGAAAACAGTAGATTATAAAACATTAAAACCGATACGAGATGGCCTTTTCTGTGAAAGAATTTTTGGACCCACAAAAGATTTTGTATGTTCCTGTGGAAAAAAACGAACAAACCGAGCTCTCCCTTTTTGCCCTGAATGCGATGTGGAACATACTGAATCTAGAGTACGAAGATATCGACTTGGATATATTAACTTAATTTCACCAGTAACGCATGTTTGGTATCTACGCGGTAGACCAAGTTACATTGCAACTCTTTTAGGAAGAAAAAGACGATCAATGGAAGCTATTGCTTATTGTACAACATTCTTACCTGAGCATATACCTTCTTACGAAGATACAGAAAGAAGTTTTTCTTTTTTAAACAGAAAAACTATAAGCACAAATTTTGAAAAATCAATAGATGAAAAAACGAAAAGGGAGAAGATAAATTATCAACAAATTTCTCAAGGTATTGATATAGCTTTTAAAGCTCGTCCCCATCTTCTCTCGTCCGTACCCTCTTCCTCTTTTGGAAAAACTGCACAGGACAAGCCTGTGCCAAGAAAGGAACTGCCTCTTTTTTCTGTGAGAGACAGGGATCCGGGGGTTCGATGGCCACCCCTTCATACTTCCCCGGAGGGGATGAGCGAGGCCATCGATGGGGTTCCGTGGACACAAAACGACGAACGCCTTGATTGGGATATGAACACACAAGGAACTGAAAAAGTTTTCAAACCTTTTTTTAGTTTTTCAAAGAGGAACGGAAAAAGATTTGAAAAAAGATCCAAAATCTTTACCTTATCTAAAGAAACCTTTGTAAAGGGTCACACCGACTCTTCTGTTGTCCCTTCTCGTTCCTTATACTTTTTGCGCGAAACGAAGGGGAGAGCAAAAGATACAAGGGAAGAAAAACAGGCCTCTGAATCCCTCTCTCCCCCTGTTGCATCGGTAAATGCACGGCCTCGCTCATCCCCTCCGGGGAAGATCAAACCTCTTTCTTCTCTTATAAACCAAAAAAGGCAAAAGGAGCAAAGGGAGATGCAAAACCATCGAACTCCAAATGGTTTAAAAAAAAATCTATCAAATGAAGTCTCAAAACTTCCAAATTTCTGGGAACTAAAAATTAAGAAATCTTCGAATCAGTTGATCAGTAAAAACACAAACATTTTTCATTTGAAGATGAAAAGAAAGGGAAAAAAAGATTTCCACAATAAAAGATGGGGCTCGATAGCCGCCCCTCTTTACTTCCCCCAAGGGGACGAGCGCGGCCTACGAGGGGGTGGCTCATTTTATCCTTACCCAACATTTCCTTCTTTCTATTCCCAACCACAAACATTACCTATCTCAGCAACCTTCGCATGTGATTTGGATGAAAGGGCTGCTTTTCTAGAATACATCACTGCACCTCCACTTCCAAATGATAAGCATATAGCTATTTATACAGGAGTTCAAAGGCGACATCCTCTTGAAATTGTTTATGGACTTCGAGGAGCTCACCTTTTAACAGGAGAAGAGGCTGTACAAGAAATTTTATCTTATACTGGAGGTGAAGCAATAAGAAACATAATAAATAGATTTGATATGTCTACTCTTGCTCGGTTTATTCGACTAGAAATAAAATCCTTGTCTTTAGAAATAGATTTGATCGGAGGCACGTCATCTAAACAATTGAAAAATCCAACTATCATGTCCCCAAGACCTGCAGATCGTCTTGGAAAGCTTTTTAAAAAACGAGCTCGTCAATCAAGAAGATTGAGATTGGCACAGCTTTTTTTTAAAAGCTGTAAAAAACCAGAATGGATGACTTTATCTGCATTACCAGTTTTACCACCAGATTTACGACCTATACTTCGGCTTGATGGAGATGTTTTAGTTGTTTCTGATCTTAATCAGCTTTATCAGAAGGTTCTTTTTAGAAATACTCGTTTTCGAAGGCTTGGTATAGTTACAGTAGAAAGCGTAGCATATGCAAAAGGTTTACTCCAAGAAGCAGTGGATGCTCTTTTAGACAATGGAAAAGGTGGTGCTCCTCCAATGGTTGCTCCTAATGATCGCCCTTTCAAATCTCTTTCTGATATTTTAAAAGGAAAAAGGGGACGATTTCGACAGAACCTTTTAGGCAAAAGGGTTGACTATTCTGGGAGATCGGTTATAGTTGTTGGTCCGAAGCTTCTTTTGCATCAGTGTGGATTACCAAGAGAAATGGGTATAGAATTGTTTCAACCTTTTCTTATAAGAAAACTTTTGGCTCAAGGATTTGCACATAGCATAGGCATTGCAAAAAAAATGATACAACAGGGAGAACCCATAATTTGGGAACTTCTTCATCAATTAATGAGACAACATCCTATATTGCTTAACAGAGCACCAACACTTCATCGTCTTGGAATTCAAGCATTCCAACCAAAACTTGTTCAAGGTAGGGCAATACTTCTTCATCCTCTGGTTTGCACTGCTTTTAATGCAGATTTTGATGGTGACCAAATGGCCGTTCACGTACCATTATCAGTTCAAGCTCGAGCGGAAGCTTGGAAATTACTTTGGTCTCGAAACAATATACTTTCTCCAGCTACTGGCCAACCAGTTTTAATTCCAAGTCAAGACATGGTTTTAGGTTGCTATTATCTTACTCAATCCCTTTCTGGGCTTTCCTCCTCCTACCTATACTCTTCTTCCCTTCGCTTGTCTCCTAAAGGGAAGCAAAAGGGAAAAGGACGTCCTGTTCGTAACCTCCTCCCTTTGCTTCCCCAAAAGGGACAAGCGAGGCCCTCTCTCCCTTTAGGTAAAGAAGGCTATTCGCATAAAAAGAAAAGCAAAAGTGGTTCGATGGTCACCCTTTCAAACTTCCCCGAAGGGAAGGAGCGAGGCCGTGGATTTACCGATGCAAGAGGGAGAAACCTTTTGCAAGGATCTAAAAAAAAGATCAAATGGTTTAGTGGAAAAGCAGAAATACAAAAAGCTTATGATCAAGGTTCTTTAGGGATCCAACAAAAAGTTTGGATCCGCATTGAAGGAGATTGCGAAAATGGAAATGATCCTGAAAACCCAATTGAAATCCAAATTCAATCATCTGCTTTTTGTAGAAAAATATATCCAAGATATCAAATCCATACGGATTCTAGTGGCCAGAAAATAGCAACATTTGTTCAAACCACTGCTGGCAGAGTCTTAGTTAATGAAATTCTAAACATTCGTAAATTGGAATTTTAAAAACAAATGGTATCTCCACTCCTTTTGCACGAATTACCCTCTTAAAAGGGTTCCGCTTCTTTTGCTTCTTGCATCTCTTCCCTTGTAAAAGGGACGAGATGCTAGACAAGCGGGACCTGAAAGGTAACCCAAAAAGAAAAAGAGAAAGCAAAAGGAAAATGAGAAAGGGGTTCGTTGGCCACCCCCTCTTGCATCATAGATGCACGGGATATGAATATACAGCGCTTTGCGTAAAGAGGGACTGTATATTCATATCCCAACGAGCTCCCTCGTCTTGTCTAGGCAAGAACATCTAGTATTCTTCTCCTCTTTACCTGCAAGAGGAGGGTAAAGAGGGTAAATGCAAGAGGGGGAATTTTTTATTCCAGACAATTTTAGAAAATTTAGAGACTCATTTTGAGTTTCTATAAAAGCTTAAAAATGACAAAATGTATTTTTTCAATCGCTGTTTTGATAAAAACCGTTTAAAAGCACTCATTCTTTGGTTATTAAATAATACGGATGAGGATACAACATTAGAAATTGTAGAAAAATTAAAAGATTTAGGTTTTCAATATGCAACCAAAGCTGGTTTATCTTTAAGCATTGATGATTTAAAAATACCTCCTAGAAAAGATTGGGTTGTTTCTGAAGCAGGAAAATTAGTAGACGATACTCATCAGGAATATCTTCGAGGTAGAATTACTTCAGTAGAGAGCATTCAACAATTAGTAGACACATGGCACAGAGCGAGCGAAATATTAAAAAAAGAAGTTATTCAGCATTTTCAAGCAACTGACATACTAAATCCTGTTTACATGATGGCATTTTCTGGGGCACGAGGAAATATATCACAAGTCCGTCAGTTAGTTGGTATGAGAGGCTTAATGGCTGATCCACAAGGTCAAATTATTGGTTTTCCTATTCGAAGCAATTTTAAAGAAGGATTGACAGTAACTGAATACATGATTTCATGCTATGGAGCACGAAAAGGTCTTGTCGACACCGCACTTCGAACGGCTGATGCTGGATATTTAACTCGTCGTCTAGTAGATGTTTCTCAACATGTGGTAGTAAGAATTCCTACATGTGCTACGAAAAAAGGAATTTTTCTTAAAGATATAAAAGATTCAGGAAAAGTTCTACTTTCATTAAAAGATCGCTTAATAGGTCGCGTCTTATCGGCTGATGTGCTTAGTTCCCGCTCTTCTAACGTACAAACGGAAATACTTTCCTCCTCTTTACCTGTAAGAGGAGGGCAAAGGGAAAGAGGGTACAGACAGCAAGAGGAAACTGAACTGGGAACCCCTTCTCTTATTGGTTTTCGGAATCAAGAGATTTCACCTTCTTTAGCAACAAAACTTGCATATTATCACAAAAAAATTTTAGTAAGATCACCTTTAACTTGTTCTGCTCAAAGTGGAATTTGTCAAATGTGTTATGGGTGGAGTCTTTCTGAAGGTCGTTTAGTGACTTTAGGTGAAGCAGTTGGGATAGTTGCTGCTCAATCTATCGGTGAACCGGGAACACAACTTACTATGAGAACATTTCATACAGGAGGTGTATTCTCTGGCGATGTTTTAGATGAGATTAAGGCACCTTTTCCATCTCAAGTTTTTTTTAATCGTCCATTAGAAGGTGTTTTGATAAGAACTCCACATGGAAAAATAGGTTTTTTAACTCGAAATAAAGGCCAAATTGTATGTAAAAAAATATTCTTGTCCTCTTCGTCCCTTGTACAAGGCAAAAAAGGGACGCAAGAGAAACAGGGTTTTGCCCCCCTTGCACAAAGTGGGACGGTAGCAATGAACAGGGAAAAAAATTGGAATGACAAAAATTCAGAAAATTCTTCATATGACTCTTCTATTCTTCAACAAACTGGAGAAACTACTGTTTTTCAAATAGAAAGGTCTACTATTCTTTTCGTTCGTCATAAAGAAAATGTTCCTAAAGATTATCTTTTAGCTGAATCATCCTCTTTACAAAGCCAAACAAATGAGCGTGCAGAGGCAAAAAAGATCGTTTTTTCTGATATTTCCGGTCAGGTTTTCTTTAGTCAAATGGTAGTTGGAAGAATGCTGGATAAAGATGGTCAATTGATCTGTTCCTCGCGTGATTTAGGATCTATTTGGATATTAGCGGGTCAAAGTCCCGAAACAAGGTTTTTTTTACCTTTTTATAAAAAAGGATCTCATTTAGTAAATCAAAGTACTTTAATTGGACGTGCTCATTTTGGTTCTTTCACTTTTTCTTCTTCCCCATTTGATAAATTTTCAATTCTATCTCCCTCGCAGGCCTCGCTCGTCCCCTTGGGGGAAGTAAAGAGGAGTGGCCGTGCATCGTTAGATGCAAGAACTGCTAAAAAAGAAAAATTTTTAATTCCTCCCTCGTCTAGTATCTCTTCCTTAGTAAAAGAGACGAGATACAAGAAGGAAAGGGAAACTAAAGTTTCTGCAAAAAATCTCTTTTCTTTTAAAATAGGAAATATTTGTCACATCGAAAAACTTGGTTCTTTTTATATTTTATCTGGAACACCCTACTCTGACCCAGATAAAACAAAGGAAAAATTCCTTAGCGATACAATATTCTTTCCAAAAAACAGTTTTCTTTTGCATGGAGATCAAAATAAAGAAAAAACTCCCAATGGTTTCTCCGAAAGATTTTTTTCCAGCGGGAAAAACAATGATTTTGGAGCCTTTTTAGGAGAAAAAAAGAGTTTTTATAGAATTGAAAGTTCTCCCTTTCTTTCGTCTTGGAAAAAACTAAAAAACAAATTGCAAAGAAGAACAACTTTAGTTTCTATTCCAAAGATGTGGCGAAATCTTTTTTTTATTTGGTTTTCGAAAAGATATGCTTTTAAAACAGGCGGTAAAGCTTGGTGGGAGAGTCGGTATTATAATGATTTGAAAGGCGGGAGCTTTTTACTCTCAGAATCTTCTGATTTTATTTTTAATGATGGTCATATTTTTTTAAATGCGCGATCTTTCTCTTTTGAAAAATCAATTTTAAAACATAATTACACAAGAAAAAGAGATTCGAAGAATTTAAAAAATTCAAATGAGTCACTGATTTCTCCTTTAAAAACAAAACTTTTCCTTTTGGGAATGGGGACTGCTCATTATAATTTTGATTCTTCGTCGTTTTATGAAGATAATGGTTTCTCAGATTTCAAAAAAAGAAGGACCTTTTTCACGCCTCAAACTTCTTTTATTGCAGGTGATAAAACTACGAAAAGAAGATGGGTTTCTAAACGGTTCCCTCTCGCTTTTCAATATAATCTACAGGGTTTGGAAAAAAGAGAAATTTCACTGGTATCTGGTTGGGCCGTTTGGGAAAATAATTTTAAAAATGATAAAATAAAAAAAGAATATTTTTTACAACGCAAAATTTTAAATCGGTTGTCCCAATCTAAAACTTTCCTTTTCCCTCAAGTGTCTCCCTTTTTTCCCCGTTTTTCTAGCGTACGAACATACATACCCTCTTTAACCGAAGGAGGAAAGTACAGACAGCAAAGGGAGAAAGATCATTTAACACCTGTTCCTGTCTTTCTGAATTCTAAATCAAAAACAGAAAAAAACTTTTCTATAACTTTTGGAACAAAAATTAAAAAGAAGAAAAAAGAATGGAAAAGAAATCCATTCCAAATTGAATCTTTAAAAAAATTCGAAGAATTCGAAAAATCCAAAGCAGTATCTAAGAGTTCGAAGGTTTTTCTTGCGTCTCTTGCATCAGAAGATGCACGGCCTCGCTCCTCCCCTCCGGGGAAGTATGAAGGGGCTCGATGGCCGCCCCTTTTTACGCGGAGCGCGGCCTTCGAGGGGGTGGCTAACGAATCCCTTTTGGAAAAGAAACTTTTTGATGTTCCAATAAAAAGTTTTTTATTTAAACAAAAAAAGAAAGATGTTTTAGAAAAAAGTCTTTTCTGGAGAAATTGTTTTTTATCTAAAATCCCTTGCTTCCCCAAAAGGGACGAGCGGGAGGCGTCCACGATCCTTCTAAAACCAAAGAATCCGTTTCATCAAATTTCTTTTTATGAAAAATCTTTTAGAAATGTGACACCTTTTTTAAAGGAATTTGAAAACCTAAATTTAGTTTTCAAATATCCTGAAAAAACCAATTTATCTTCAAAAAAATTAGTATCCCTTTGCTTCCCTCCTTACGCGAAGCGAAAAGGGGTTCGATGGCCACCCCTCTTTACGCGGAGCGCGGCCTACGAGGCGGACAAGCGGAAAAATCAAAAAAACCGGATCTCTATAAAACCAGGATGGATTTATATTCCTAAAAATTCTTATAGAGCTGTTAAACTTCATAAATCTTATAAACCTATTGGAACTGGTTATTGGGAAGGCGTTGAAAAAAGTAATTTTGATCCGTGGACTGTACAAGTTGAATGTTTGCCTCGAATTTTTCCTTGCTCAAAAATATTTTGTAAAGATATTAAACATCCACATTTTTCTAAATTTTTCAATTTGAATTTACAAACTCTTCCCATAGGATACGGGTGCGAGATTCGATCTTCAACCAATATTTTAGAAAAGAATGGGAAACAGTTTTTCTCATTAGCAAAAGAAAGTACAACTATAAAACTTTCTGAAATAAGAATTTCACTTTGGTTGCAATCTTTTATTTCTTTTTACTCAAAAAAAATGTGTTCTAAGACTTTTAAAATCTTAGAGCCAGTAATTTGGAAAACTCTTTTAAAAAATATATTTTTAAAAAGATTGATCAAATCACGTCTTTCTATACAAATTCTCTCAAACTTAAAATCCCGTTTTTCTTTTTTGAATGAAAATATTCAAAAGACTTCATCCGGAGATAATTTTGAAATTTATCTGAACTCAAAAGAACAAAAAAACAAAAGCGGTATACTTTTTCTTTTAGTAGCTGATCAAATAAGGGATGCATCCCACTTTTCCTCCTTTGGAGAACAGCGAAGGGGTTCGATGGCCACCCCATCGAAGGCCGCGCTCCGCGTAAAAAGGGGCGGCCATCGAGCCCCTTCATACTTTCCGGGAGAGGAGGAGCGAGGCCGTGCATCTACCGATGCAAGAGGGGGAAAAAATTTTCAATTTCAATGTGTTCAAGCATTTGACAAAAGAAAAAGAGATCAAAATAAAATACCTTTCTCTCATCACTTCCTTTTCTTGGTTCGAAAAATTCAAATAACCCCTCTTTTAAGCAGAAAAGATGAAAAAAGAAGATTTTTTAAGTTAGGAAAAGCTGAAACTTTTTCTCAAAACTTATACAAGCAAAAAAACCCTTTTCCAAACTTTACAGAAAATACTTTTTCAAACAAAAAATTAAAATATCAACAGTTTCCATCAAAACTGAGTCGACTAGCTTCACTTATTTTTACTCCTAATCCTAAAATTAATAAAAAATCGAATTGCGCAGGCCGGGACCCTTCCTTATCTTCCATTCTCTACGAGCAAAAGGTAAAATGGAAACCTTTTTCTTCACTTTGTTGTTTGTACCCTCAAGAGAGTATATACATTCGTACACTCAAAGAGCGGGAACAAGGCCAAGAAACAAAAAGAAGAGAATTAAAACGAAGTGGAACTAAATTTTATAAATTTTCAACTCCTTTGAGAAAACCCTCAAAATACTCAAGATCTTCTTTTTTCCATTCAATCTTTCCGGATGCAAATTATTTTTTAACATCTATTAAATCTTTTAATGCAATTTCTACTGACCAATATAAAATATTTGGACGATGGAAAAAATTCTATAAAAAAAAGAAACCTTCCAATGGTATAAGTATTTTAGACATAAAAGTTTCTAAATTTTCAATTCTATCTCCTAAAGAGAATGGTTTAATTTCTCAATCAAAGGATTTTTTAGAGCAAACTCAAAGAGAAAATTTAAAGAATTTCCCTAAAATTGACAAGTCAGTTTTAATGGAAACACCAACACTTGTGAACGGACATCAAAATGGGTTTCCTTTAAAAGGTTATTCTATAAAAAGTTTTTTTCCTTCTCGCAAACAAACAAAAAACAATAAAAAATCCAAATTTTCAATTGGAAAAACGAAACTCTCAAAATTTTCAATTCAACACACCAACCTAGGTCAATTTTTAATTCCTAAAAGAAAAACAATTTTTTATTTTTATAAAGCACTAAATCTGATCAAATTCATTGTATATTGGGATGAATCAACCAAAAAAATACCAGATGGCTTAAAACCAAATTTTAAAACATCATTTCAAATTGATTCCCATTCTGGCAAGGTAAACTTATATTTTGATTTTATTCCTTTGGAAAAATTCTCTTTTAAAACTGGGACGCCATCCTCCTTTTCCATTAAAACTTCTCCTTTTTCCGCTATCGTCCCTTATAAAACGGAAGATAAAAAAGAAAAGGGACCGACGGAATCTCTTTTGTCTAAAGATGAAGGTGAGATACTTTGTAAAAATTCTCAAACCGGTTTGCTCGCTTCAAAGGAGACAAAGACTCACGCTCTTCTAACGTACGAGCGTACATACCCTTTTTACCCTCCTCTTGCAGGTAAAGAGGAGGAGGAAAAAGACATCAACGAGGTACCCCCTCGCGGGCCGGGGGTGGCCATCGAACCCCTCCATACTTCCCTCCATACACAAAGCGCAAAAGGGACAAGCGAGGAAATAGATCTACCGATGCAAGACGTAGAAAAATTTCAAAATTTAAACAGAAAGAAAAGTTCGTGTGGACCTGTGTTAACAAAAGGAGATCAATATAATTTATCTATTGAGCAAGAAAAACCAATTGTTTCTATAGGTCAATTACTTCATTATGGTGAAGAGATAGCCTCAAATATAGCTACGGCACAACCTGGTCAAATTATTGCAATAGATAAAAACAAAGTTTCTATTAGAAAAGGTCAAGCAGTTCTTTTTTATTCTGGTGGTGTGAATCATGTGTCCCATGGACAATTTGTAGCAAAAAATTCACCACTTTTGACACTTACTTATAAAAAATTAATTACTGGTGATATTGTTCAAGGTATTCCAAAAATTGAACAATTTTTTGAAGCGCCTGTTACAAAAGACGGAGAGCCACTTTCTGAGAGTCTTGGCTTAAAACTTCAGCAAGCTTTTCATCGATTGAGAGGCTCTCTTTCTCTCCCCTTAGCAGCACGACAGAGTGTTGCTGAAATTCAAGAATTTGTAGTAGAAGGTATTCAAAAAGTTTATCTTTCTCAGGGTGTTCTCATTTCGGATAAACATATTGAAATAATTGTTCGTCAAATGACTTCCAAGGGTAAGATTATTGACGGTGGAAATACTGGATTACTTCCAGGTGAATATATAAGTTTGCAGAGAATTGAATCAATCAATCTTTCTACCCAAGGTCGACGAGCAGATTATGAACCTGCTATTTTAGGAATTACACAAGCATCTCTTGATTCTGAAAGTTTTATTTCTGCAGCCAGTTTTCAGGAGACAACAAGAGTTTTAAGTCGAGATTCTTTAGAAGGAAAAACAGATTTTTTACGTGGATTAAAAGAAAGAGTTGTTTTAGGTGATTTAATACAAGCAGGAACTGGCTTAGATGAAAACTTAACATATGGTCTTGTGATGAAAGAAGAGAAAGAAAAAAATTCTCTTATGAAATTTGAAAATAAAAAAAATTATGACGAAAGAAGCATGCCTTCTGCTTTTTTCCAAGACCGCAAAGGGTCCATGAATTCTAAAAAAGCGGAGGTGGATCATTTGGAAAACTGGATTTTCCGGGGGCGCCATAGCCCTGAAATTTCTCTTCATGGATCAGATGTTGATGAATCTGAAAAATTGGAAAACTATAAATTCTCTGACTCAATATATAATTCTTTTCAATCAGAAGGGGACGCCCCCCGCTCTTCCTCCTTTGGAGGACAGCAAGGGGTCTTTGAAAGTGGGTCTGACATTTACGGAATAAATGAGTCTGAATGGTCGTCTTTTTTAAGAAATGAAAAAAATGATGAAAAAATTTAGTTATTTAAAAAAATTTTTTTAGACACTCAAATATTTTTTTTCTTTCCAAAACCAAGGAGTTCGATGGCCACTCCCGGCCTTCGAGGGAGAAGAAATATAAATTCCTTTTGCTTCTAGCATGTGTAACATGCTAGAAGCAAAGGGAAACTAAAGTTTCTGAATTTTTAATTCAATTATCCCCTCTGACCCGAAAGGTAACCCCTACTAGCTTCGCGTAAAAAGGGTTCGATGACCACCCTCTTTACGCAGAGCGAGGCCTGCGAGGGGAAGCAAAAAAAATTTTCTAATTTCATTGTACACATTACCGTATGTCACTTTTCAATTCCTCGCTCTTCCTCCTTTGGAGGACAGCAAAGAGAAACTAAAGTTTCCCTTTGCCCTTTAGCGGGCCACCCGAAAGGGGAATTTTCAATTCAAAAATTTTGTTTGAAGAAACCAACAAGCTTTTCTTCGAAAAGCTTTATTTTTTAGAGAACTATTTTGTTTTAACAAATGGAAAGAAGAGCATTTGAACCAACAGGACTTGTCCCAAGATCTATTATTCGAACTTTAAATAGATTTATTCAACAATTGAAACCAGAAACGGAGGCAATAGCTGTTCAAGAGTTTCGTATATCGAGATATCAAGTTTTAGTATCAGTAAGATCTTTGATTTTGATTTTTTTTATTCCTCTTTTTGTTAACATAGGTTCAAAAGCATTTTTTTTTGAACCATTTGCTCAATATATATGGAACACACATCAACACGAAATTTTTTTAAATTCCTATCAAGAAAATAGGGCTTTTCTTGAAATGCAGGACTTTTCGGAAAGAATTTTTTTTGAATCACTTATAAAAGACGAAAAAAGCTTAAATACATACTCTTTTTCCCTTCTCTCCGAGCAAGGGGAAGACGGACGTACGGACGAGAAAATTTTCTCCCCCCCGCAGGCCTCGCTTGTCACCTCCGGGGAAAGAGAAAGGATGGTGAAGGCATCAGGTCTTTCTTCTTTTACTTCCGTCTTTACGCGAAGCGAGAAGGGTTACCTTTCAGGTCTCGGTCTTGACCGCAAAGGAAGCGGAAAAGAAGAAAAAATAGAAGAAAATATTGAGATTCAATTTCAAAAAGAGGCTCTAGAATTAGCTACTTATTATAACGACCAAAGTATAACTGCTTTATCAAATATTTTTGGTGAATCTTTTACTCTTCTAACTCTAAGTCTTCTTTTAGTTTCTATGAGACCACAAATTATTATTTTAAAGTCTTTTCTTACAGAGTCTATATATAGTCTTAGTGATACAACCAAATCTTTTTTACTTATTTTGTTAACTGATTTGTTAGTTGGTTTTCATTCCCCACGTGGGTGGGAAATAGCACTTGAAACTACGTTGAAACATTTTGGAGTACCTGAAAATCAAGACTTTATATTTCTTTTTGTAGCTACATTTCCAGTTTTTCTAGATACTGTTTTTAAGTATTGGATTTTTCGATATCTTAACAAAATTTCTCCTTCTACAGTTGTGACTTATCACAATATGATTGAATAAGGGGAATTCTATTTTATTTCGTTCTATTTATCTTTCTCTTTTTCCTTTGAACGAGGAAAAAGAAAAGGAGTTGAAAATTTCTTCCTTCCCTTAATTTTTTTAGAAAAGGATAACTTTAGTTTCCATAATTTTTTTTTTCTTACTCTTGAAGCAAAAACCTTTTTTAAGTATCTTACAATTAATTGGCCTGCTTAACTCAATTGGCAGAGTATCGGTTTTGTAAACCGAATGTTATCGGTTCAACTCCGATAGCAGGCTGCATTAAAAATTAAAAAAATCTTTAGTTTTCTATTTCGAATAAAAATTGTTTTGCCTTGAAAAATTTTTGATGTAAAATAATAGAAACATCTCAATCTTCAAATGAAAAGAAACATCGATTAAAATGTCTCACTCAGTAAAGATTTATGATACTTGCATAGGATGTACTCAATGTGTTCGTGCTTGCCCAACTGATGTTTTAGAAATGGTACCTTGGGATGGCTGTAAAGCTGCTCAAATAGCTTCTGCTCCTCGAACAGAAGATTGTGTTGGCTGCAAAAGATGTGAATCAGCTTGCCCGACAGACTTTTTAAGTGTTCGTGTTTATCTCGGTGCTGAAACCACAAGAAGCATGGGACTTGCTTATTAATTTAAAGAGAACTGATCCATGTTCTTTTCAATAACAAAAAAAAATAATTATAAATAGTATTTTTTAATTTTTAAGTTTTTCTTCTAACTTTCATTTTTTCTAATTTCACTTTGCTAAAATTAAAAAGTAAAGGTTTCGCTTTAGTTAGAAAAGGTTTAAAGCTAACCCCCTCGCAGGCCTGGCTCTGTGCATGAAGGAGTTCGTTGGCCACCCCTGACCATCGAGGGGATAGCCATCGAGCCCCTTCGTCTCTAGTCCCTTGTATAAAAGATAAGAGACTAGAAACGAGAGGAGTTCGCAGCTTTTGCATCTTCCTTTACGCGTAGCGGGACCCAAAGGGTAATTTTTATTCGCTTTGCGCAAAATGAAAAGCAAGAAAAAGGGTTGACCTTCCAAAGGGTTGACAGATAATGGCTTTTTATTATAAATATTTTCTATAGAAAACAGTTTTTTGAGGGATTGTAGTTCAATGGTTAGAGCACCGCCCTGTCACGGCGGAAGTTGCGGGTTCGAATCCCGTCAATCTCGGTTTTATATATTCTATTTTTTAAATTATAGATTGTTTTTTAATCTTTCATTCTTTTATAGGCGGGTAACGCGATTCGAACGCGCGACATTCTCGTTGGCAACGAGATGCTCTACCACTGAGCTATACCCGCAAAGTTTTTATTTTTCTTCTATCTATTTTACACCTTTTATTTCTGTAATTGCAAGCGATTTAGGATTTTTTTTTTAAATTTTTGATTTTAAATGACTTTTTGTTTCCTTTTCCTAAATAAAAATTTAAAGACAAAATTTTAATTCTTTTCCTTCCTTCCCTTCCTTTATTTAGGAAGGAGGAAGAAAAAATTTGTAGAAAAATAAAATCGAAAATTTTTTATTTTACGATGCGAGGAGGTTCTCTAAAAAATATTGCAAAGAAAATGATACCCAATGTACCTACTAATAGAAATGTATAAACTAAGGCTTCCATATAAATTGGATGATATCAATATGATTGGTTGCTTTAAAGTGCTCTTTTTTTCCAAAAAAGAGCACTTTAAGGCACGTCTCCGTCTTCAAAAAAATGAAGATCTGAGCTAGAAAATTTGTCATGAAATTGACAGTTTGCGTCGACCTTTTCTTTTTTTCATATTTTCATAAAAGAAAAGGGAAAAAACAAAATTGTTTTTTTTTTTTTTTAACAAGAAGAAAGAAAATTTTTTTTTTCTCTTCTTTGCTAGAGGGAAAAACTGATTTATTTTTAAACAGATTGTCTACGAGTAGAAAGGTCACCAATTTTTTGAAATGCACCAAATTCTACTTGGTCGTCTAAATTACTATCAATTCCAGCAAAAACATCTCTGAAAAGTGTACGTGCCCCATGCCATATATGACCAAAAAAGAAAAGCAAAGCAAAACAGAGATGTCCAAAAGTAAACCAGCCACGTGGACTTGTGCGGAAAACACCATCTGATTGCAATGTTGCACGATCAAATTCAAAAACTTCACCAAGTTGTGCTCTTCGTGCATATTTTTTAACAGTTGCTGGATCTGAAAAAGTCACTCCATCCAATTCACCACCATAAAAAGAGACTGAAACTCCAACTTGTTCAATACTGTATTTTGATTCAGCACGACGGAATGGAACATCAGCACGAACAACTCCATCTTTGTCTAATAGAAGTACTGGGAAAGTTTCAAAGAAAGTTGGCATTCGGCGAACAAATAACTGATTCCCATCTTTGTCTTTAAAAACAGCATGGCCTAACCATCCGACTGCAATACCATCTCCACTATTCATAGCACCGGCACGAAACAAACCACCTTTTGCTGGGTTATTTCCAATGTAATCATAGAAAGCCAGTTTTTCTGGTATTTCGGACCATGCTTGTGAGAGAGTTTTCCCTTCAGCTAATCCTATTTGAACTCGTTTCTCAATTTCTTGTTGGAAAAAACCTAGATCCCATTGGTATCGAGTTGGCCCAAACAATTCAATTGGTGTTGCGGCAGATCCATACCACATTGTACCGGCAACTATAAAAGCTGCCCAGAACACAGCTGCTATACTACTTGAAAGAACTGTTTCAATATTTCCCATTCGAAGACCATTATAAAGTCTTTGAGGAGGTCGCACACAAAGATGGAATAAACCAGCTAATACACCTAAAATGCCAGCAGCCATATGATGAGAAGCAATTCCACCAGGATTATAAGGATCAAATCCATCAGCACCCCAAGACGGTGATACAGGTTGTACACTTCCTGTAATTCCATATGGATCAGAAACCCATATTCCAGGGCCAAACAACCCTGTTACGTGAAAGGCACCAAAAGCGAAACAAAGTAATCCTGATAAAAAAAGATGAATACCAAAAATTTTTGGTAGATCAAGTGCTGGATCACCTGTTCTAGGATCACGGAATAATTCAAGATCCCAATACACCCAATGCCAAATAGCTGCTAAGAAAAGTGTTCCTGAAAGAACAATATGAGCAGCAGCAACACCTTCATATGACCAAACCCCAGGATTGGTAGCAGTCTCTCCACTTATAGTCCAGCCGCCCCAAGATTGTGTAATACCAAGACGCGTCATAAACGGAAGAACGAACATTCCTTGACGCCACATAGGATTCAATACTGGATCCGATGGATCAAATACAGCTAATTCATAAAAAGCCATTGAACCTGCCCATCCTGAAACAAGAGATGTATGCATAAGATGAACCGCAATTAAACGGCCCGGGTCGTTTAACACAACCGTGTGAACACGGTACCATGGTAGTCCCATAAAATTATTTTAGAAAACAACAATTGATTTAGAAACAGAATGTTTCTTAATTTACTTTCTTTCTTTAAAGTATAATGAAAAAAAAAAGGCTTTTTAGAAAATTGAACTTTCAATTTGTCTTTTTATTCAAAAGAGTTCAAAATAGAAAATTCAATTTTCTAAATTTCAAATTTTTTCCGTTAAGAGGTTCTTTTGATTTTTCTATTTAAGCAAAATAGTTTTTTGAGAAAACAGCCCCTTTACAAAAAAATTTCATTCTTCTTTTTTTTTTTTTTTGTAATTTTTTAATAAAGTTTAAAGTATTGTACCACATTTTTTGGATTTAAGTAATAGTTTTTTTAACTAAAAAAATATTAAAAAAAAAAATTTTTAAATATCTAAATTTTATATATGGTATCACTTTTCTAATTTTGTTTTAAGGCCAAAAAAATAAATGGGCAAGGAGGGATTTGAACCCTCGGCATCGCGCTTCGGAGACGCGTACTCTAATCCACTGAGCTACAAGCCCTAAAAAAAAAAATAGAAACTTCGGTTTTCTAAAAATTTTAGTTTCATAATAAAAAATCAATTTTAAATTTTATTACTTGTCAATTTATCAATTTATAGAATATTTTGAAACCTTTTCAAAAAAAAATTTTTAATGAAATTCCGATTTTTTTTTTCACTTACTATTTCATTTTCTTTTTCTGATGGATCTTTTCAAAAAAAAGATCCATCAGAATTATTAATTTTCATTTCCAAGACAGAAAAACTTATTTATCGAATGATTTTCTGTTCGATAAAATAGTATTTTGAACCATTGAAAATGTAGTAAATAAAAAATCTAAAAAGAAAAATTTTTTTTTTTAGAAAAGTCCTAGTGTAAGAGAAATATCAATAGGTAATGCTGCTCCTATTCCAAGCCATATTGCAGCAACAGTACCTATAAGAAAAACAGCTGTTGCTACTGGTCGACGGAATGGATTTTGAAATTTATTAATGTTTTCAATAAAAGGAACTGTTAGAAGACCAGCAGGAACTGCCGCCATTAAAATAACTCCTAAAAGTTTATTAGGAACAGTTCGTAAAAGTTGAAAAACAGGATAAAAATACCATTCTGGTAAAATTTCTAATGGAGTTGCAAATGGATTTGCTGGTTCTCCAATAGCTGCTGGATCTAAAACTGCTAATCCAATGACACCCGCAAATGTACCTAAAATTACTACCGGAAAAATGTAAAGAAGGTCATTGGGCCATGCCGGTTCCCCATAATAGTTATGTCCCATTCCTTTTGCCAATTTAGCTCGAAGAATAGGGTCTGATAAATCTGGTTTTTTTGTTACTGCCATAGTCTATTTTTTTAATGCAATTCTAAGAAACTATTGTTTCTTTAGTTTTATTGAATTTTCTTTAAATAAAGAAAATTTTTTATATATTATAGAAATTTTTAATTTTAAAAGAATTTTCAATTTCTATCAAAAATTAAAAAAAATTAGAAAATCTACTTTATAAAGAGATGGAAATTTCAATTCTTTTAAAATTAAAAATTTAGAAACTTGAGGTTCCCTTTGGTTCTAGCATGTTACACATGCTAAAAAAGGAAGATAACTCCAGTTACTCCCTTTTCTAAAAATTTTATATTTTAGTACGTTTTTTTTAAAGCGGCCCTGAAATACCTTGTTTACGGATCATTAAAAAATGCATTAGCATAAAAACTGCTGTAAGCAAAGGAAGAACAAAAGTATGGAGACTATAAAATCGAGTTAATGTAGACTGTCCTACACCAACTCCACCACGAAGAAGTTCCACAAGCGTTGCTCCTACTACAGGTATTGCATCCGGTACACCTGTTACAATTTTTACGGCCCAATAACCAACCTGATCCCAAGGCAACGAATAGCCAGTTACACCAAAAGATACGGTACAAACAGCCATAATTACACCTGTAACCCACGTTAACTCTCTTGGTTTTTTAAACCCACCTGTCAGATAGACACGGAAAACATGAAGGATCATCATAAGAACCATCATACTTGCTGACCATCTATGAATAGAACGAATAAGCCAACCAAAATTTACATCAGTCATTATATATTGAACTGATGCAAAAGCTTCTGCAACTGTTGGTCGATAATAGAAAGTCATAGCAAAGCCAGTAGCTACTTGTACTAAGAAACAAGTAAATGTTATTCCACCTAAGCAATAGAAAATATTAACATGTGGAGGAACATATTTGCTAGTAATATCGTCTGCAATCGCTTGGATTTCAAGACGTTCCTGTCGGGTAAGAAGAGGCAGTTACCAAAGCCTCCCCTCCCCTCAGAACCGTACGTGCGCCTCTCACCGCATACGGCTCAAGCATTCATGATAAAATTTCAAACCCCCATCTGAGATGTGACCCTATGGGTACTAGGAAGAAATCCTGCTTTAGACACCACGTGAATGGCGCTCGTAGTGACAGTGCTCGTGTAAGAGTTCAAGGTTCGAAAGGTGGTCCGTTCCACCTCGACTACGGGGCACACGATGATGTATGTCCGTCAAACCGGAGCCAGAGGGCTCCAGGAGATGACCACAGTGCGGGCAAATCCCACCCTGTCGTTGCCAAAGGGAACGTCGAAAACCAGTTTCGCCATCAATTTTCTTTTGAAACCACACGGAACGAATCTTCTCTCGTACCTCTTTTGAGAGAAGGTACACATTAAAAGAGCCCGGAATCCGATAGATCCGTTTCCCTCGAAATGCATAAGGTACTAACTTGTAATGGGTCGGGTCAATGCCATCCGATGCGACGAAGGTTTTCCTTCCGTCCACCATTTTCCAATATTTGTCATAGATCCAAAACTTCGACTTGTGAGGATGTTTGTTGCGACACCACTTGAAGAGCTGTCGCAAGAGGTACTGATTTGCATGATGCCAGGCAGACCAAACGTTCGAGCAACATCGGTGATAATTGCACCAACCTCTAATGATAGGATTCAATTTGCTAATCAATGCTTCAGGTGGAATGCCAGAGTTTCTCTTGACGGTTTCACGCAACGTCTCCAAATGACTCCGTAGGGAATCATCAGAGATTTTGCGGAGCAAGTATCCGTTGGAGGCCTTACGAAAAGTCCATCCAAGGAAATCAAATCCTTCTGTGATGTGACGAATCTTCGTTTTCTCCGGATGAAGCCGAAGTCCACGAGGACGGAGAAACTCCTCTATGACAGATTGAACTCTTTTTAATTGACGCGGACTAGAGCCGGTCACAATGAAGTCGTCGGCGTAACGAACAAGATTCACGCCGGATGTGTAACCTTTTCTCTCTGTCCCTTTTCCTTTTTGAACCCTATGAGGGAATCGTTGGAGAAGGAGGTTTTGAAGACCATTGAGAGCATGATTCGAAAGAGTGGGGGATATGACCCCACCCTGTGGAGTGCCAGCTTCCGTAGGGAAGAGTTCTCCACCTTCCAGGAATCCGAACCGGAGCCAAGAGCGCAACACACCTTTTTCCATGGGCGTGTTTTCGAGAAGCCACTCATGGCTGATAGAATCGAAGCATTTCTGGATGTCAGCGTCGAGGATCCATTGAGGAGAGTTCTTCCGGGAGAGAAGAACACGGATTTGCGCATGAGCATCCCAGCATCCGCGATATGGTCGGAAGCCGTAGGATACCGGGTCAGAGTGACTCTCAACAACGGGGTTAAGAGCCATGTCCCAGAGTGCCTGATTGGCACGATCTTTCATGGCCGGGATTCCCAACGGTCTTTGAGAACCGTCTTTCTTGGGAATATAGACCCGAGCCAGAGGGAGTACCTTAGATCTCCTGAGGAGCTGGAGGCTGGCCTGATACTTAAGCTCTGGAGATGTCCAAAGCTCTCCATCGATACCAGGCGTTCCTTTGCCAGCGTTTTCCTGGGCAACTTGTCGAACAGCCTTCAGACGAGCTGATTGGCTGCGTACGAGCAACCGTTGGAGGTCCCGAACCTTACGGCCATTTCCTTCCAAGGTCGCCTTCGCAATCCTGTCTTGCAATGTTGCAATGTTAGATTCCACGGATTTCCACTGTGTGGAACTCCATGAAGGCCTTTCCAATGGGTGAGATAGAGATTCTCCATCTCTCAACGACTCTTTTGGATCGGTATAATATATTTGCATAAAGAAGACTCCAGATTGTGTGAATACCAGAGAGAAGTGGGCTTTCCTTTCGGTCAGGTTCATAGAGAACCTATCCCACTCATTACAAATGGGCATTTGCTTCTTCTCTCCTCCTTTACCCTCCATCCCATTTTCCTTTGTTACCTCCGGATTACCACAGCTCTGTCCTAAAAGTCCAGGAGAAGTGGAGGGGTTGTAGGGCTTACCCTGTCTAAATCTTGATACACTCTCCAGAGTCCAGTTCGTGTAGACACCGTCGCGATGTTGGGGCGCCGTGAACGGAGTTCGTGTTGTTCATCCCCACAGCAGTAGAACCTCACAGTGTGAGAGTACTGCAACGCGAGATCGATGAGTTCCCTTTCCGGAAGGATGTTGAGGTGGTCCCCTTACGGGTAGTCTCGTACCTCATCGTATGACTTTCGATGCATTGAGCCACGATTCTGCTCTCTGGAGCTAGGCCACGGAGATTTCCGGTGTGTGGTAGCACGTCTCCGTGTTGTCCCCCGCTTGCAACAGCTCCGTTACCGGTGCTGCCTTAGGGTAATCCATATGCCGGCGCAGGCAAACTACAAGAGCCCATTGGGCTAGATGTAGAGTATCAAGACCAGTTTCAGGTCGCGCCAAACCAGTCATATACTTTACTCATACTTTTATACTGTTACTAAAACGCAATTAGTCTTTATGAATCTTTAGTTATTTTTAAGGAACTTTTTAGACACTCTTTTTGTATTTTTTATGTTATTGTTTTTGGTTTTTTTTTGCTACAAAAAAAAAGTTTTTTTAGGCTCCTTTAAATTTTAGAAATTGAATTGGAAATTTTATTTTTTTCAGTTTCTTCACTTTTGCTCGAAGAGTATGAAAAACAAAAACAAAGAAAAACAACTCCAATTTGAATTGAAAATTGGAGAATTTTTAATTCTGCGAATTCAAATAACATTTTTTTTACTATTTTTTACTAGAAAGTAGAAAGAATTTTTCAAATCTTCGAATCAATGTACGGAAAGAGAGGGAGTCGAACCCTCGGTAGCCTTTCAGCTACGTCGGTTTTCAAAACCGATGCATTAAACCACTCTGCCACCTTTCCAAAAATGATAATACCACACCTTTTTTACAAACACAAGGAAATTGAAAAAAATTTAAAAAATTCAAGATTCGAAAAGTACTTTTCACCTATGACAAATTTTATTTAAGAAAAAAATCTAAAAAAAATTAGTGAAATTTTTTTAGGGCTATATAACTATATAAAGAGAAATTTTTTAAGTTTTTTCCCTATTTCCTCTTGCTACTCTTTTTACTCGAATTACTTTCCCCAAAGGGAGAGGAGCTCGTTTGTCTAGCATCTCTTCCCTTGTAAAAGGGACAAGATGCTAGAAGCAAAGGGAAACTTTAGTTTCCACACATTTTTTTTACTTTTTTTCTATTCCTTTTTCCAGGGAAAAAAAAATAAGTTACTTGTTTCATTTCAAATCTTTCCAAGCTTCTAGTTTTGAAATTTAACCAAATTTTCCAGATGTGGAAGCAATAAGGAAAGCAGCATAAGTTAAAATGTAACCAGCTGAAAAATGAGCTAAACCTACCAATCGAGCTTGAACAATTGAGAGAGCAACAGGTTTATCTCTCCAACGAACTAAATTTGCTAATGGTGTTCTTTCATGAGCCCAAGCAAGAGTTTCTATAAGTTCTTGCCAATATCCACGCCAAGAGATTAAAAACATAAATCCTGTAGCATAGATCAAATGACCAAATAAGAACATCCAAGCCCAAACAGATAAACTGTTCATTCCAAAAGGGTTATATCCATTAATTAATTGGGATGAATTTAACCAAAGATAATCTCTTAACCAACCCATTAAATAAGTAGATGATTCATTAAATTGATTTACATTTCCTTGCCAAATACCAAGATGTTTCCAATGGAAATAAAAAGTAACCCAACCTATTGTATTAAGCATCCAGAATACAGCTAGATAAAAAGCATCCCAAGCAGAGATATCACAAGTACCGCCACGGCCAGGACCATCACAAGGGAAACTATAGCCAAAATCTTTTTTATCTGGCATTAGTTTTGAACCACGGGCATCTAATGCACCTTTTACAAGGATAAGTGTTGTAGTGTGAAGACCAAGAGCAATAGCATGATGAACTAAAAAATCTCCTGGACCAATAGTAAGAAACAAGGAATTGCTGTTACTATTGATTGCCTCAAGCCATCCTGGTAGCCAAAGTGTTTGACCTGCAGAAAAAGCGGGACTGCTTGATTCCGAAAGAAGAAGATCATAGCCATATAATGCCTTCCCATGAGAAGCTTGAATCCATTGAGCAAAAACAGGTTCAATTAATATTTGTTTCTCTGGTGTTCCAAATGCCTGCATTACATCATTATGTACGTAAAGGCCTAGAGTATGAAAACCAAGAAATAAACTTACCCAGCTTAAATGAGAAATAATTGCTTCCTTATGGTCTAAAATACGAGCAAGTACATTCCCTTTATTTTGCTCTGGGTCATAATCCCGTATAAAGAAAATTGCTCCATGAGCAAAAGCACCACAAAGAATAAAACCAGCAATATATTGATGATGGGTATAAAGAGATGCCTGGGTAGTAAAATCTTGTGCTAAAAAAGCGTATGGCGGCAATGAATACATGTGTTGTGCCACTAAAGAACAGATAGTTCCTACACTAGCCAAAGCTAAACCAAGCTGAAAATGAAGAGAGTTATTTACTGTGTCAAAGAGCCCCTTGTGACCAGCACCTAATCCTCCACCTGGAGGAGTATGAGCATCCAAAATCTCTTGCATACTATGCCCTATACCAAAATTAGTACGGTACATGTGGCCTGCTAATATAAAAACTACTGCAATAGCAAGATGATGGTGTGCAATGTCAGTAAGCCAAAGACTTTGAGTTTGAGGATGAAATCCACCTAAAAAAGTGAGTATTGCTGTACCCGCACCTTCTGAAGTACCAAAAAGATGACTCGCAGAATCAGGATTCTGAGCGTAAGCTGCCCAATTTCCTGTAAAAAATGGAGCGAGACCTTGTGGATGGGGCAAAGTAGTTAAAAAATTATCCCATCGAACATGTTGCCCACGAGCTTCAGGAATAGCAACATGCACTAAATGCCCTGTCCATGCTAAAGAGCTAACCCCAAAAAGTCCAGCAAGATGATGATTTAAACGAGATTCAGCATTCTTAAACCAAGATAAAGATGGTTGAAATTTAGGCTGAAGATGGAGCCATCCAGCAAATAAAAAAAGGCCAGCTCCAAAAGTTAAAAAAAGTGAACCTAGAAAAAGATCTTGATTTGTTCTAAGACCAATTGTATACCACCATTGATATACTCCTGAAGTTGCTATATTCACTGGACCAGACGCTCCACCACGAGTAAACGCTTCCACAGCAGGTTGCCCAAAATGAGGATCCCAGATAGCATGGGCAATAGGACGAACATGTAATGGATCTTGAACCCATTGAGGGAAATTACCTTGCCATGCTACATGAAAAAGATTCCCAGCTGTCCAAAGAAAAATTATTGCTAATTGACCAAAATGAGAAGCAAAAATTTTTTGATAAAGACTTTCTTCGGTAATTCCATCATGGCTTTCGAAATCATGCGCAGTAGCAATCCCGTACCAGAGCCGGCGCGTTGTTGGGTCTTGTGCAAGACCCTGACTAAACTTTGGAAACTTTGTTGCCATAGTTTTTTCAAAGAATCACCTTTCAGAAGGACCTTTACCAAAATTTCTTTTGGTTCTTCAACTCAATTTTCATCCTTTGATCTTTTTATTTTTTAGCCTTTTCTTTTCCTTTCAAAAAAGGAAAAAGCTAATGAAAAAAAATAAAAAATAAAAATCAGATCCTTTACTAGTTGAAAAATTCTTTCCAATATTTGTTATTGAAAATGACGATAAAAAAAAGTTCTTCAAATGAAAAAAATTGAACACTGTATTTTCTGAGTGATTGCTTCTTTATCTCTCTACAAACAGGTATATGAAGATGCAAAGCATTTCATTTCTTCCTTTTTTATAAGGAAGAAAGGACAAAAATTTAGAAATTGCAAGTAATTTATAAAAGAGAATTTTGTAGAAACTAAAGTTTCTAAATAAAAATTAAAAACTTTAGTTTTTAAAGTTCAAGTTCTCTTTTTTAGGTTCTTTTCTTTTTGGAAAAAAAAAGACTAACAAAGCTGAAGATTTCTTTTTATTCCCATTGAAAAAGAATCATACGACGAAGAAAACTTACCCAACAGCAATAATTCTTGCCAAGAAGAAAGACCATGTTGTAGCTATACCTCCTAAAAGATAATGAGCTACCCCTACAGCTCGACCTTGTGTAATGCTTAAAGCACGTGGTTGAATAGCAGGCGCAACTTTCAACTTATTATGTGCCCAAACAATAGATTCAATAAGTTCTTGCCAATATCCGCGACCACTAAACAAGAACATAAGACTGAAAGCCCAAACGAAATGCGCACCTAAGAAGATTAAACCATATGCTGATAACGCAGATCCATAAGATTGAATAACTTGAGAAGATTGCGCCCACAAGAAATCTCGAAGCCACCCATTAATAGTATTTGCACTTTGTGCAAAATTACCACCAGTAATATGAGAAACACCGTTTGGACTTACTGTACCCCAAACATCTGATTGCATTTTCCAACTAAAATGAAAAATTACAATTGAGAGTGCGTTATACATCCAAAATAATCCTAAGAAAACATGATCCCAAGCTGAAACTTGGCAAGTACCGCCACGACCAGGACCATCACAAGGGAATCTAAAACCTAAGTTTGCTTTATCAGGTATTAAGCGTGAACTTCGGGCATAGAGTACACCTTTTAGCAAAATCAATGCTGTCACATGAATAGTAAAAGCATGAATATGGTGAACTAAAAAATCCGATGTTCCAAGAGTAATAGGCATCATTGCTACTTTTCCACCTATTGCAACAATGTCTCCTCCCCAAGTTGGACTGGTTGCAGCTAAAGCATTAGGAGCAGTAAGTTGCGGAGCAGCAAAATGTGTGTTCTGAATCCACTGAGCAAAAACAGGTTGAAGCTGAATAGCGGTATCAGAAAACATATCTTGCGGACGACCTAAAGCACTCATAGTATCATTATGGATATAGAGGCCAAAGCTGTGAAATCCTAAAAATATACAAACCCAATTCAGATGTGAAATGATAGCATCTCGGTGGCGAATTACTCGATCTAAAAGATTATTGTAATTATTTGTTGGATCATAATCACGAACCATAAAAATAGCTGCATGAGCTCCTGCTCCTACAATACAAAAACCTCCAATCCACATATGATGTGTAAAAATAGAAAGCTGTGTACCATAATCTGTTGCCAAATATGGATAAGGTGGCATTGCATACATATGATGCGCCACAATGATTGAAAGCGAGCCAAACAGGGCTAAGTTAATTGCAAGTTGCGCATGCCATGAAGTAGTTAAAATTTCATATAACCCTTTGTGACCTTCACCAGTAAATGGTCCTCTATGAGCTTCTAAAATCTCTTTTATGCTATGGCCAATCCCCCAATTTGTTCTGTATTGATGACCTGCAACTAGAAACAACACTGCAATAGCAAGATGATGATGTGCTTGATCAGTAAGCCATAAACCTCCTGTCACAGGGTTTAGACCACCTTGAAAAGTAAGAAAATCACTATATTCACCCCACTGAATAGTAAAAAATGGAGCTAGACCTTTAGCAAAACTTGGATAAAGCTGTGCCATCAGTTCTCTATTAAAAATAAATTCATGTGGTAAAGGAATTTCTTTTGGATCAATGCCAGCATCCAACAATTTATTAATTGGTAATGAAACATGAATTTGATGACCAGCCCATGCTAAACTTCCTAAACCAAGCAAACCAGCAAGATGATGATTAAGCATTGATTCAACATTTTGAAACCATTCAAGCTTAGGTGCTGCTTTATGGTAATGGAACCAACCAGCAAAAAACATAGCAGCTGCCATTACAAGGCCACCAATAGCAGTTGAATAAAGTTGAAGCTCGGTAGTAATACCACTTGCACGCCATAATTGAAAGAAACCAGAAGTAATTTGAATTCCTTGGAACCCGCCTCCTACATCTCCATTTAAAATTTCTTGTCCGACAATTGGCCAAACAACTTGAGCACTTGGTTTTATATGTGTAGGATCACTTAACCAAGCTTCGTAATTTGAGAATCGTGCTCCGTGGAAATACATTCCACTTAACCATATAAAAATAACGCCCAATTGACCAAAATGTGCACTAAAAACTTTTCTTGAGATCTCTTCTAGATCACTCGTTTGGCTATCAAAATCATGTGCATCCGCATGCAAATTCCAAATCCAAGTAGTAGTTGATGGACCTTTTGAAAGAGTTCGAGAGAAATGACCAGGCTTAGCCCATCTCTCAAAACTTGTTTCCACTGGGTTCGCATCAACTACAATTTTCACCTTTTTTGCTTCTCGCTCTGGTGGACTAATTGTCATGAGATCCTCCTTAAAACAAACATTGTGGATTAGGTTCAGCCCTCCGCCCTTTTAAATTTTTTAACTTATATTTTTCTGTTATCTAACCCTCTCTTTAACATTTTTTCTACTTCGGTATTAAGGAAGCAAAAAAAAAATTATTTTATAGCCAATGTGTTTCAAACTAAAAACATATAACTATGGAAAAACAATGATAAAGTTTTCGGGCTCGTTTTGTTTTTTTTTCCTTTTTGATCCCATTTAGATTATAAAGGGATGCTTAGGCATCGAGGGGGATTTATTTTTCCTTTTTTTTTTTTCAAAAAAAGGAGATCTTAAAAAAAAAAAGAAGGTGCACGAAAATACGGCGGGTTCACAGGTTTTTTTACCCCACTTTTTTAATATAAAAGAAAAACAATTTATTCCATTTCATAGTAAAGTTTTATGTGCAGAGAAATTTTTACAAGAGCTTTTCACTTGATCGAAAAGTAAAAAACTTTTTTTCCACATATTTAAAAAAAAGAAAAATTTTATTTTTCTTTACCCAGAAAAAGTTTTTTAAAAATGACCTTTAAAGCATTAATTTGGTACTCAAAAAAAAGAGTTTTCCGAATTAAAACTTTCAAAAACTTTTTTAAAATCTTAAGAAAAAAAATTATTAACTAAAAAAAAGACATTTTTTTATTTATATACCAATAGTTTCTCACTCCGTTCTAGTGCATTAGGGGTTATTGACTATTTTTTTCTTTTGAAAATTCGGAAATATATTATAGTTTTTTTACAATTAAAAAAAAAAAAATAAGCAATAGCATTTCTTAAAAAATCCATTCCCATTTATAAAATATTCAATTGCAGATTTTGTTTTTTTATTTTTATATAGGCCCAACCGGACTCGAACCGATGACAGCCTGTTTGTAAGACAGGAACTCTACCAACTGAGTTATAGGCCTTTTTTTATTTTATATTCTTTAAATATGGAATATATAGAAATTTTTTTTTTTTTACAAGGGAAAACAATTTTTTAAGTTGATTTGGAGAATTGAAAAAATTAGGGTTTTTTCAAAATGAGATTCTAAAAAAAAAAAGAGAATATTTTATTGTTAGCACTAAAAAGAAAAATTTTTCAGTGTTAACAATAAAATATTTTTAGTATTAAAATTAAATTGATTTTTTTTTACTTTTTCACCATTAACATTAAATTAAAAAATAGAAAAAATAAAGAAATCTCACTTAGAAATTTTTTTATTTTGGTGCTCCCAAAAATTCTTCTGCATATTCTGTAAGTGCTTCTTTTAAAAGAGTTTGTGCTTCTTCAGAAAAGGCATTAGTAGAACGTATAATTTCACCATATTTTGACTTTCTTGTTGATAGATATTGTCTTAAACCTATTAAAAAAGGTCTTACTTGATCTACCTCAAATTTGTCTAAATACCCATTGGTACCTGCAAAAATGCTTGCTACTTGATCTTCAACAGAAAGTGGAGAGGCTTGTGTTTGTTTCAGCAATTCACGTAATCGAGAACCTCGGGCTAGTTGATTTTGAGTTGCTTGATCAAGATCAGAAGCAAACTGTGCAAAAGCTTCAAGCTCAGCAAATTGAGCTAATTCTAATTTCAATTTACCTGCTACCTGTTTCATTGCTTTCGGTTGAGCTGCTGATCCAACCCTTGAAACGGAAATACCAACGTTAATGGCAGGTCTTATTCCTGCATTAAAAATATCTGCTGATAGGAAGATTTGACCATCTGTAATTGAAATTACATTTGTAGGTATGTAAGCTGAAACGTCTCCTTCTTGAGTTTCTACAATCGGGAGTGCCGTCATGCTTCCACCACCCATCTTATCACTTAGTTTAGCTGCTCTTTCTAAAAGACGAGAATGAAGATAGAAAACATCTCCAGGATATGCTTCTCGTCCTGGTGGTCTTCTTAATAACAAGGACATTTCACGATATGCCTGCGCCTGCTTTGAAAGATCATCATAAATAGCAAGCGTATGACGTCCAGTGTACATGAAATACTCTGCTAAGGCCGCACCTGTGTATGGGGCTAAGTATTGGAGAGTAGCTGGCGAATCAGCCGTTGCAGCAACAATTATTGTATAATCCAGAGCACCACGTTCTTGAAGAGTGTTTACAACTTGAGCAATTGATGATGCTTTTTGTCCAATAGCTACATAAACACAAATTACATCTTTCCCTTTTTGGTTTAAAATTGTATCTATAGCAACAGCTGTTTTGCCTGTCTGTCTATCACCAATAATAAGTTCTCTTTGGCCACGACCAATAGGAATCATCGCGTCAATTGCTAATAAGCCAGTTTGTAAAGGCTCATAAACAGATCGTCTAGAAATAATTCCAGGTGCTCCTGATTCAATCAGACGAGTTTCAGAAGTTGGAATTTCCCCTTTTCCGTCAATTGGTCGAGCAAGAGAATTTACAACTCTTCCTAGGTATTTATCGCCTACTGGAATTTGAGCAATACGACCTGTTCCACGAACTGACGTTCCTTCTTGAACAGTTAGGCCTTCACCCATAAGTACTGCACCAACGTTTTTTGTTTCAAGGTTCAATGCAATACCAACTGTGCCATCATCAAATTCAAGCAGTTCACCAGCCATGACTTTGTCAAGCCCATAAATTCGAGCAATACCATCACCAACCTGGAAAACAGTTCCAACATTGACGATTTTAACCTCTTGATTATACTTTTCAATTTGTTCTCTAATAATGCTGCTTATCTCATCCGGTCTTATTTTAACCATTGAAAGATTTGTAAAAAGAATTCTAGTTATAAAAAGGAACGGACTTTCATCCCTTTATTGGTCTTTTAAATAGGGCTTTTCAAAAAAAGGCGAAGGGTTTTTCTTCTTTTTGAAAAAAAAAGAACAACGAACCAAAGAAGAGCCAGACCTGTGTTGTTTATTTTATCAAATGTTTTCCGGTGTATCCCTCTTAGAGCAAAGAGACATGAAACTAGTTACTTGAAAAAAAGTGGAGGAAAAACTGAATTTTTTATAAGTGCTATTGCCTTGGTAAATATAAACTCAAGTTTCAAAATTTTCAATTTGACGGGGCGCTACACGCTTCTTCCTCTTTAGGAGGATAGCAAACAGTCACACTCACCTAAGTCACTTTTATAGAAACTAAAGTTTCTAAATTAAAAAAAAATTCAATTCCATTTTTTTAATTTTTTTTCAGTTCCTTCACTTTTGCTCGGAGAGGATAGAAAGACAAGGAAACCAAAAGAAAGTACAAGAAAAAAGTTTGTAAAATTTTTCAATTTTTTGAACCAAATGTTTTTTACATTGGTTGGTAGTTGGAAAATTGAACAAGTCCAAAATTTACAACTGAGGAATGATTTGTTTCATCTAACCCTTGCCCAAGTCGTGAATGAACTTCTTCTAACGCGAAAGCAATAACTCGTTCAGAGATTTGTGCAACTGCCTTTTGCTGTTGAAGTTGTATACTCTCTTTTTTAGATTCTTGTAAACGACTTATCTCTTCCTGGGTTTGTTTGCTAAGCGCAGATTTTTCTCTTTCAGCAGCTAATTTTCCTTGATCACGAATTTCTTTAGCTTTTTTTTGAGACATCTCTAGCTGAGCTTTTGCTTCAGCCAACCTGTCTTGAGCATCTTTTGCTTTCTGTTCTGCTTGTTGTAATGTGGAAAGAATAGCTTGTCTCCGACTCTCTAAAAGAGAGCGAAGTGCGTCACCTCCAAATGAAACAACAATACCAACGACAACAGCTAAATTTATAATATTCGTCTCTAATATATTACCATTAAATTCAACTCCCTCTCCAAGCGGTATCTCTGTTAAGAGGGTAAATTCTGTCATAAAAATCTCCATCTCTTCTTTTATCTTCTAGAAGACCACTAAAAATTTCACATTTTTTTATTAATTTTATAAATTGCTATCTTATTTTTTATTAATTTTAATAAAAAATAATATTAAAAAAAAAAAAAACGAAAAATATAAATAAAAAGAAAAATATAAATTTTTTAAAATGGAGAATATAAAATTCTCCTAATTAATTTACATATTTTTATATCAGGATTAGCAAAGTCATATTTTTATTTATAAAAAAAAATAATAATGTTTTTTTATTTATTTTTAAATTTTTCGCTTTATTTTTTAATTTTAAAATCTGTAGCTTTTAAAAATTAATAGTACTAAAGTGGTTCATTTTTTGTACTTTATGCTATTTTTTTCATTTTTTTTTTTTGCATAAAGTACAAAAAATGAAACATCAAATATATCTTTTAAACTTATCAATATAAGCAACAAAGAAATTTTTTATAGAATATTTACGATGCAAAAGGATTTGCAAATAGAAGTGCAAGAGCAACTACAAGTCCATAGATTGTTAAAGATTCCATGAATGCAAAGCTTAAAAGAAGAGCACCTCGAATTTTACCTTCAGCCTCTGGCTGTCTTGCAATACCTTCTACGGCATATCCAGCAGCAGTACCTTGGCCCATTCCAGGTCCAATAGCAGCAAGACCAACAGCTAATCCAGCAGCAATAACAGAAGCAGCAGCAACAAGTGGGTTCATGAGTTTTATCTCCAATAGAAATAGATTTATCAAGAGATATAGTAGCAGAAACTTTGATGCGTTCAAAGAAAAGAACTCTAAAATTTAAAATTTATATATTCGAATTTTTTATCCGAATCTTTTTACTAAAAAATATTCTTTTTTTTTTAACCAATTTTTACAAAATTTTATTAAAAAAAAAACTAGAACAAAATTTTAATTCTTAAAGCTATAAAAAAATTTACATTTCTTTTTTCTTCTTTTTATTTTGTAAAAACAAAAGGTCGGCCAAATGTTTTATTATTTTTTTTAATAGAAAACTCTAAATTTATCATAATTTTTCGGTAAATTTGCTTTTTTTATTTTTTTTTTAAGAAAAATAAAATTAAAAAAAAATAAATTGTCTAGAGTTTCTAAACTTTCACTTGTAGTTTTTCCAACAAAATGAGAAACTAGTTTTTATTTTGTATATTTCAAAACTAATTAAAGATTTATTAAAAATATTTTTAATTTGTCGTGAGTTGCATGAGGTCAAAAAAATGAATTTGAAAATTGGAAAATTTTCAATTCTCGGAATTCATTTCTTTTCTTTTTAAAATGAAAAGATTTTTTTTTTAGAATGTCAAAAGAAATTCTAAAAAATTATGTGATATTTTTTTTTTAACTTCTCACCTAAAAGGTGAGAAGAGATAAAAACTAAATTTTAAAATTTAGCTTTTTATTTTTAATATTCCAAAAGGGTTTGAATAAGAAAACAGAAAGAGAAAAGACAATAAAAACGGCCTTGTTCTCTCCACTTTTTTTTCATTGTTTTTCTTACCAGAAAAAAATCTTTCGTAGAAAGCATTGTTTTTCTATAAGAAAAAAATCTTTCATTGGTAAATGAAAGCATTGAAAAATGAAAAGGTTAAAAAATAAAATTTAATGATGATCTTCTAAAGATTCTCCAATATATGCACCTGCTAATGTTGCAAAAACTAATGCTTGAATAGCACTTGTAAAAAGACCTAGTAACATAAGTGGAATTGGAACTACTAAAGGTACTAAAGCAATTAAAACACCTACAACTAATTCGTCAGCAAGAATATTACCAAAAAGTCGAAAACTTAAAGAAAGTGGTTTTGTAAAATCTTCTAAAACATTAATAGGCAGCAAAAATGCTGCTGGAGAAACATATCTTTTAAAATACCCTAAACCTTTTTTTCTAAAACCAGCATAAAAATATGCTACTGATGTTAAAAGAGCAAGTGAAACTGTGGTGTTAATATCATTTGTTGGAGCTGCAAGTTCACCACTTGGTAATTCAATAAGTCTCCAAGGAAGAAGAGCTCCCGACCAATTTGAAACAAAAATAAAAAGAAATATAGTTCCTAAAAATGGAGTCCAAGAGAGATAGTCTTCTTCTCCAATTTGCGTTTTTGCAAGATCTCTAACAAATTCTGTAATGTACTCAGTAAGATTTTGTAATCCCTCTGGAGCTGACACTTTTAAATTTGAATTTCCTAATATAGCAAGAATAACAATAATGGCAAAAACTAGCCACGAAGTTAAAAGCACTTGGCCATGAACCTGATAGCCACCAATATTCCAATAAAGATGTTGTCCTACTGAAACCTCTGAAAGTTCAAATAAAGGTTGCACGGATTGCTCCATAGGAGTATTAATACCCAGTCCTTGTATGTTTTCTAGAAAAAGATTAGAAGAAAAAGTGAGCGGTAAATTCATTGTATTTTATGTTTCTAAAAACATGCACAGCAAGCCAAAATACAATTTAGCTTCAAATGAAGAGCAAATTGAAAGCCACCTTGAATTGAAAATTTAGAAATTTCTAGATTTTCTTGCTCTGTAAGAAAAATTCTCTTCTTCATTAAGGATTCGCGGACCTAGACATCCCTCTTTTTTTCGTCTTTTGGAGCAAAAAAGGTAAACCGAAGAAAATGAGATATAAGGTTTTGAAAGGGTCAACTAAACAAAAGGTATATTTTCTTGTAGAAGAAAATCAAAAATTTGGTTAATTTTCCTTCTTAAGAAAAAGAACAAACTGCGAACACCCCCATCTTCTTCTTTTTTTTTTTGAAAAAAGGAAGACAAGTTTCCAAAGGAAAAAGTTGTATTTTTTATATCTTTTTTTTTTTAAGAAGATACTTTTCTATTAGTACTCCTGCTGCGCATATTCCTGCAAGTTTTTTAGTAGAGACGAATAAAAACAAAGAACATATTAATAAAATTAAAAAATTCTCTTTTTAAATTCTAGAAAGTAGCAAAAAAAATTTTATTAAGTCTGATTCAGAGAATTGAAAATTCTCCAATTTTCAGATTCATTTTAGATAAATTCTAAAAAATAAAGTTGTCCTTCTCTTTCTCTAAAATAAAGAAATAAAGAGAAAGAAAAAATTTTCAATTTTAGACACTAAGTCTCTAAATTTTCAATTCATCTTTACCTTATAGACTAAAAGCTTCTTATATGTAGATGCAAATAGAACCTTTGAAACAAAAAAATGGTAAATATTTTTTTAAAATATCTAAAAAAATATGACTTTCGGTTTTCAAAAAATTTAAAAATTGTTAAAAGTATACTTATTTTTTTTTTTTCACTTTATTATTAGTTTCTTTTAGCAAAGCTAAAAAATAATTTTGTTTTTTTAAAATCTGAATAAAGCAAACTGTTGAGGTTTTTAAAAAAGAATGCTACCCTAATGGAAGATATTTTTTTTTTTTTAGTAATTTTTAAAATATTCCTTTAATAAACCTAAGGAAAAAAAAAATGTGTCTCTCCCTTGTATGTTTTAATTTTTCAATCTGCAAAAATTTTGTTTAATAATTGTTGATTTTTATATATATAACAATTTTTCTCAAATAAAATTTGAAAAAAAAAAATAACTTGTTTTCAAATACATTTTCTAATAAGTTAAAAATTTCTGTTTTTTCTAAATTTAGTTTTTAAAATTTCTAAATTTTCAATTCTTTTTTCATAACTTTTAAAACACATTAAAAAAAACAAATGGGATGCTAAAAATATCATAGATTTTCTATGATATTTAGACCATGTGCAATTTTTTTAAGCTTTTATTCAATTTTTCTATGACAAATTCTATACAAACTCAAAATAGAGGTCGCATAACTCAAATTATTGGACCTGTTTTAGATGTAGCTTTTTCACCTGGCCAAATGCCAAATATATACAACGCTCTTGTGGTTACAGGGCAAAATCAATCTGGTGAAGAAGTTTCAGTAACATGTGAGGTTCAACAGCTTTTAGGTGATCATTGTGTACGTGCAGTTTCAATGAATGCAACTGATGGTCTTATGAGAGGAATGGACGTTATTGACACTGGAAACCCATTAACTGTTCCAGTTGGTCAAGCTACTCTAGGGCGTATTTTTAATGTATTAGGAGAGCCTGTAGATAATCTGGGTCCCGTAGGAGCACAAGCTGATTCGCCAATCCATCGTTCAGCTCCAGCATTTGTTGATTTAGATACAAAACTTTCTATTTTTGAAACTGGTATTAAAGTTGTAGATTTGCTTGCACCTTACCGAAGAGGTGGAAAAATTGGTCTTTTTGGGGGTGCTGGAGTAGGCAAAACCGTTCTTATTATGGAACTGATTAACAATATTGCAAAAGCTCATGGGGGGGTTTCTGTTTTTGGTGGAGTTGGAGAAAGAACGCGTGAAGGGAATGATCTTTACATGGAAATGAAAGAATCTAAAGTGATTGATGAAGAAAATATTTCAGCTTCAAAAGTTGCTCTGGTTTACGGTCAAATGAATGAGCCACCAGGAGCTCGTATGCGTGTTGGATTAACTGCTTTAACCATGGCAGAATATTTTCGCGATGTAAATAAACAGGATGTTTTACTTTTTATCGACAATATTTTCAGATTTGTTCAAGCAGGATCGGAAGTTTCTGCTCTTTTAGGGCGGATGCCTTCAGCCGTAGGGTATCAACCTACGCTTGCAACAGAAATGGGTGGTCTTCAAGAAAGAATCACATCAACAAAAGATGGTTCGATTACTTCTATACAAGCAGTCTATGTTCCAGCAGATGATCTTACAGATCCAGCGCCAGCAACTACATTTGCTCATTTAGATGCTACTACTGTTCTTTCTCGTGGATTGGCTTCAAAAGGGATATATCCAGCTGTTGACCCTTTAGATTCCACTTCAACAATGCTTCAGCCATGGATTGTTGGAGACGAACATTATAGTTGTGCTCAAAATGTAAAGCAAACTCTTCAAAGATATAAAGAACTTCAAGATATTATTGCAATTTTAGGGCTTGATGAACTTTCCGAGGAAGACAGATTAATTGTAGCAAGAGCTCGTAAAATTGAAAGATTTCTTTCACAACCATTTTTTGTTGCTGAAGTTTTCACAGGATCTCCTGGAAAATATGTAAGTCTTGCTGAAACAATTCAAGGTTTTAACTTTATTTTGACTGGAGAACTTGATAGTTTACCTGAACAAGCATTTTATCTTGTTGGAAATATTGATGAAGCAATCGCTAAAGCCAGTACTCTTTAAAAAACTAGAAAGAAAAAACACCAATAAAATTGAATTGAAAATTTAGAAGTTTATTCAGATTCCCTCTCCTAAAAAAAAAAATAGAAAAAAATCTTTTGATTTTATTTTTTAAATTTAGAAATTCAAAAATTTGTAGAATTTAGAATTTTTCAAATCCTTTTTGAGATGTAAAAAAAAAAAGGTTTTTTACTTCTTAGGGAAAGCCTGTGCAGTAATTCTGTAATGCATGTCTCTCTTTTTTTGTACAAGGGACGAGAGAAGAGGGGGTCTAAAAGTTTCTTTCTAAAAAAAAAATCCATAATTTTTTTAAGTTTAAAAAGATTAAAAAAAAAAAAACAAGTATAAAAATGGCTAAAACCATAATTTCTTTGGATGAGAAAAAATATGGAGTTTTGTTAAAAAAAAATGTAAACAGTGAAAATGAATTTACAAGTTAATATTCTTACTCCAGATCGTATATTCTGGAATGAATCAGCAGAAGAAATTATTCTTCCAACAAATACAGGCCAGATGGGGGTGTTAACAAATCATGCCCCCCTTATGACAGCTCTAGATATTGGAGTTATGCTTATTCGTACAAAAAAAGAGTGGATTTCATTAGCATTGATGGGTGGTTTTGCTTTAGTAAAACAAAACCAGGTAACGGTTTTAGTAAATGAAGCAGAATCCTCAAGTACTATCGATCCAGCTGAAGCAGAAAAAAGTTATGAAGATGCACAAGCAAAATGGGCTGAAGCTTCTAGTCAAAAACAAAAAGTAGAAGCAAATTTTGCATTAAAAAGAGCTCGAGCAAGGTATCAATTAGTAAGTAAGTAGTGTTAAAAAGAAAGTTTTAAAAAATTCTTTAAACTTTGTCTTCCTGTTCAATTTTTTTTTAGTTCTTTCCTTTTTGCTTCGGGCAGAGGGAAGGACAAGAAAGAAATAAAAGAATTTCAAAAAGAAAAAAAGTTGCAACAAATTCCTTTTGAGAGCTGGAGAAAAAAACCTGGTTTGAGAATATGAAATTAGTATAAAAAATGCATGCATGGCTGAGAGGTCGAAAGCAACAGACTCATAATCTGTTTTCCATAAGGACACCACAGGTTCAAATCCTGTTGCATGCAACCATATGAAATTATAATAATATAAGGACACAATTTTTCTTTAATATGTTTTGAGAAAATAAAATTTGAAATTTTTCGAGAAACCGGAGTTGTCTAAAAATTGTTTTTATCTAATTTTTTTTAATTCCGTTGCTGTTCCTTTCTTTTTCTTTCCTTTTCTTCCAAAAGGAAAATATGAGAAAGTACAAGACAAGAAAAAACTTTCTAATTTCACAAATGGTAGTTTCAAAAAATTAAGAAGTATTATAGTAATTAATTGAAAAAAAAATTTAGATAAAGACAATTTTTTATTTTAAACCAAATATCAAACTAAATTATGAAGCTTTTTTTACTACACTTAGATAAAATTAAAATTGTCTTTGTCTAAAATTTTTTTTTAGTTGCATCTTTTATGCTAGAAAAAGAGATAAAAATTTCATATTATTTATAATTCGTAGAATTGAAAATTTTCTAAATTTTACAAATTAAAAAAATTAGGTCAAAAAGCTTTTGTTCTTTAGAAACAAAAGGTTCTAAATTTCCAATTGTTTCTTTCATTTCTCTTTTTAAGAGAAGAATATTAAAAGTTTACCCGTACCTGAAATGTAAAGGTACGAAAAGGAGAAACTTTAAAATTTAGAAATTTCTGAAAATTATAAAGTTCAAAAAAATTAAAAAAATATTTTTTAAGTCCAATGCCAAGATCTCAAAGAAATGATAATTTCATTGATAAAACATTTACAGTAATAGCCGATATTTTATTAAAGGTACTTCCAACCTCAAATAGAGAAAAACAAGCCTTTATGTATTATAGAGATGGAATGTCAGCGCAATCATCAGGAGAATATGCAGAAGCTTTGCAAAATTATTATCAAGCAATGCGATTTGAAACCGATGCATATGATAGAAGTTATATTCTTTATAACATTGGTCTTATACATACCAGTAACGGAGAACATGGGCGAGCATTAGAATATTATTATCAAGCTTTAGAACGAAATCCTTCTCTTCCACAAGCTTTAAACAATATAGCGGTAATTTATCACTATCGTGGTGAACAAGCTGTAGAAAATGGGCAACCAGAAATTGCTAGTTTACTTTTCGATAAAGCTGCTGATTATTGGAAAGAAGCAATACGGTTAGCACCCACAAATTACATTGAAGCTGTAAATTGGTTAAAAATGAGTCAAAGATTTGATGAATCAAATGCCATAGGCGCGCAAACCATAGAAAACTAGATATTTTTAAACTAGTAAAGTTTTTCTTTAATTTTAGAATTTTAAATATCATTTCCTTTTTAAAAACTAAAAATAAAAAAGTTGGCCTAGAAAATTTTTATTATTTTAAAAGGGAAATAATCTATGGACAAGCAATTGTTTTTCCTACCAGAAAAAAATCTTTCATTGGTAAATGAAAGGCATTGAATGATTTTTAAAAGAGAACCAATTAAAAGATTTAGTAATAAAAGTTCTGGCACATTTAAAGTTTCAAATTTGTTCTGTAGCCTTGCAACTCCCTTTTAGAACAAAAGAAGCAAAAGGAGATGCAAGGACATGGAAAGGGTTTAAGTTTTTCAATTTTCGTGTTTATATAGCTGGGCTATAATTGAAAACTTTAAAAAAAACTTCTCGAACTTTGTCTCCTGTATCGATTGATTCAAGTGGATCTTTTCGTAATCTATGTCGTAGACAGAGAGGGCTTACTCTATATATGTCTTCTGGTGTTACTTGTACACGACCCTCAAAAGCTGCAATTGCTTGGCTTGCCCGATTGGTAACAATATCACCACGTAAACCATCAACTCCAAGTTCAGAGCACATTTGTGAAATTTTTACACGGGATTCAAAATCTATTTGAACAAGTGGAAGAAGTTTTCTTGCCTCAGCAATTCGAGCTGTTAATTTGGATTGTGAATTATCACAGTGTTTTCTAAATGCTACTGGTGATTCATCAAAACTAGCTCGTTGATCAACAATTTGTACTCGAAGTTGTGGATCTTTTACAGTTCCAATCTGAGCGTGCATCCCAAATCTGTCAAGAAGTTGAGGTCGAAGTTCACCTTCTTCTGGATTTCCTGAGCCAACTAATATAAAACGAGCTGGATGACTTATGGATATTCCTTCTCTTTCTACAGTATTCCAACCAGATGCGGCTGAATCTAAAAGCACATCCACCAGATGATCATCTAGAAGGTTTACTTCATCTACATAAAGAATTCCACGATTTGCTTTTGCTAACAATCCAGGTTCAAAAGCTTTTACACCTTCTGTTAAAGCTTTTTCAATATCAATAGTTCCACAAACCCGATCTTCTGTTGCTCCTAAAGGTAAATCAACCATGCAAATTTTTCGCTTTGTAATTTCCAAAGGCTCATTCTTTTGAATTTTTTCGCGAACTTCTTGGCTCATTAATTCTGGGTCTTTTGGATCTGAATTAAAAGAATCATTAGCTACCACATCTATTTCGGGTAATAAATCGACAAGTGCACGAACTGTTGTTGATTTTCCAGTACCTCTATCACCCATAATCATAACCCCTCCAATTTTTGGATCTATTACATTAAGAATTAATGCTAATTTCATTTCATCTTGACCAACTATAGCGGTAAAAGGAAACACAGGACGGCTTTGCTCAAGTGGTTTTTCAATAGTCATATGGAATTTCAAATTTTTTTTAGAAAAAGGAATTACTTTTTTCTTTTTTTTAATGTTTCATATTTCTCTTTCAAGCCTAGTATATTCTTAGAATTAAGGCAAGAGTGCTGCTTTTTAGTTTCTTCCGAAACAAGGACAAAGATCGCAACTTGATATTTTTTTTATGTTTTAAAATCAATTTTTTAAGTTTTCAAAAAGATTGACTTAGGTGTCACACGTTGTATAATTGATACTATTCTGTTGCAACAAAGCCTTATCCCGAGTTTTCAAGGTTTCCATAGGCTCCGCGAACCTTTTTTACTTTAGTCGATATTTTATCGGACATTGGTTTGTTTGTCCATGCTTTTAAAGTAGAAGCTAAAAACCCGTCTATGGAAAAAATTTTCTTTCTCTTATTCCATCCCATTTCTTCCATTCTTCTATTTACAGCTCTTTATTTTTTTGTTATAATAAAGTAGAACATAACAAAAAAATAAAAAGTAAAAAATGAATAGGAATAAATTATCAATACGTTTCTTTTTATAAAAAAAAATGGAAAAACATTTTACCCTCTTTGCTTCTAGTGACTTCAAAATGAACTTATATTTTATTAATTTGCATGAAGAGATAGATTCTCATTCTCAGATTTCAGACTGGGGATTTGAGACGATCTCCCCAAACATCTATATAGAAATTAAAATTGTAAACGAAAAAAAAATTAGAGAGAAGGTTGAAACCATTTATCGTACAACTGTTATTAATGGAGTTTTCCTATTGTTAGCGGGAAATTTACTTTGGGGGGGTGGTCTAGCCCGGGCGGCTGGTCTTCCCCCAGTATTAGGAAATAATGCTGCACATGTACCTCCTCAAAACATAGTCCCAGTTCAGACTGGTCCCATTCAGCCTGCCCTCTTTACTATAGATGCTCAGGAGCAAGAAGTAAATGAGACTGAGTTCGAAGCGTTTGAACGTGTCAACGACTTTTTGTTTTCGTACAGACATACTCCAAATGCGGATAATACTGTGGCACAACAGGCCGTTCTAGGTGCTGAGCAAGACGCGCTTGAAAGAAAAGTTGAACCGTTGGCATTGGACGGCAGTGTAGAACAAACCCAAGAAAGTGTTTAACAAGCACGGGGAGTGGCTGCTGCACCAGTTATAACTACAAGTAGTCTACTAAAACAGGTCTTAGGGGAACTAGATTCGAGCTTATGGGACGTTGGGAACAAGTAGGGAGTTTAGAGAGCGAAATACAGCGAGATCAATTGGCATACACACAAGATACTCGCACCGGAGCGAAAAGGGGCAAGCACAAGTGAACTTCAAGGAACTGTTGGAGGAATAGAAACTCGAACTAGGGTGGAAGGACGAACAGACGGTAATGGGGTTTTGGTTCAACTGGGCTGGACATGGGGCACGAACTTGCCCGGGCATTTGATCACTCGGTACAAGGTGACCACAACGGGTTCAAAAGATGGGAAAAAAAAAGCTTCATTCTATCTCTCTATCTCTCTAACACTCGTTGCAAAATTTCTAATTATCAAAGCGAGAATACATTTGCCCCTCAGCAGCAGAAGCTAATCAAGGGGGTAATAGATTTGGACAAACGTTTCAATTTGGTTCAACAAAATCTTTCTGGTGTGAAAAAAAAGGTTCCCCAGCTAACGCAACAAATTGGGCAATTAGAGAAAAGTTCCGAAGCCTCATCCGAAAAACTTAAAAGATGGTATGAAGAAAACTTTTAGTCTTGCAAAAACAACTGGCTATCGAAAAGGCCGAGCTAAAATAGATGATCGGCAAAGACGATGCTGCAAGTGCGGGGATAAGAAAATCTTTGGAAACTCTGACATTTCAACAGGTAGGGATTCTCAACGATCAGAAAATTTTTAAAGACAAGACGGTAAGTTTTGAGCAGGTGCTTGAAAAAAACTTGGATAAAAAAAACAAATTGGAAAAGCGAATTGAATCATGTTGTCAAGACGTAAAAAATTCGATCAAGGACGTACGTAAATCTCAGGAAGAGGCAAAAAACAGAAGTCCAAACCTTGGATTGGCTTCAAACTTCTGAATGATTTGCTCCAATGGTAGGACGTAGGACGGATTTGCATTTGTGGCAGTGAAAGTCTGTACATTCTTTACACCTTGAAAAATAAAGACGCTGTGGAACTTTGAAAAACGGACTGAAAAAGAAAATCTGTCAACCACCTCTTTTGTTACATACTCTTTATGGGCTGGTTATTTGACTCTTCTTGTCCCATGCGCACTAAATATTCTGGTCAACTTTGCTTTTAACCTGCCTGCGAGTTATGCTTTTCCTCTTCTTCCTTCATCTTTCCCATCTTTTATCACTTCTACAAATTAAGCGAACCGTTTCTTGTGTTTCTTGTGTTTCTTACAGGAATTTTACCGGTGTGGTATGTTTGGATTTTTGGACCCACAAAAGATTTTGTATGTTACTCTAAAAAAAACGAAATGAAACAGCCTATGTTCTCTTTTTACTTGGTTCTTTTCCAGCGATCCAATGGGTAAACCGAAGGTTCAATTTTCAAGTGAACTCCTCTCTTTTTAACAAAGAGGAGCCGACCCCCGCTCTTTCCTTCCCTTTAAGCCTAGAATTGCTTGAAGAGGGTTTTTCTGAAGGAAAACGAGGTTTTGCGAGATGGGAGGGCAACCCGTACTTTAAACTTCCACCTGACTTTTATGAATTTCCTGAAGATTACGATACAAAGATAACTGGGAATTTCGTTTTCACTCCCCAGTCCTTAGAAACTGCCTTCGGCGGCTTTTTTTTTTAAGGGGAATCTTCCAAGAAGCTTAAGGGGTGGTGGTGGCCATGGAGGGCTGTATCTTTCGGGGACTTCCTCTCCTGCAACATTGGACGCCGTGCAGTCTGGAACAACTCTTGATACCGTTGAGCCTGGAGAAAGTTTTGCGCAAGGGGAAGGGAATTTTTTCAACACTTTCTTGGAATCGACCCGTTCCAGTGTAGCCCTCTGTTTTTTGACACAGAAACTGGCTTTCACTCCTGAAAGAGGAGTTCAACTTTCCCAAATTGCGGGTCCACTTTTCTCACTGGCTGTAGTAGGTGTAGGGGGTTTCGTCCTCGTTCGCGGTCATCTGCTCGGACGAGAAGTAGGAAGAAAGAATCCTGGTGCGGGAAAAGGTGTTCACTATGTTGTGTCCGGTTTTCGCATTTTTTCAACCCTTCCTTTTGCGGCCGTTTTGTGGGTTGCGGGTTTGAACGTTTTTGTGAATTTTGCCACTGGAAAAACCCTGTACACCAAGTCTCAATTCCTTCTCCCTAGAGAAGAGATTCGCTTCTTGGAAAACTCGAACCTTCTTTCATCGCCGCTCACCCTTTCTTTTTTCCATTTCTCTTTTTTTCTTTATCAGGCCATATCAGACATCCATCATGCTCAAGTGCCACGACACATTCCCCCTCATTCACCACAACCTTCACCACACAGGTTACAAGTCCGAGCTCTACGCTGGTACAGCACTGAAAGAAGGCCGTGAATACTTTTTCCCTTTTAGTAAGGGTCCCAGGGATCGTTTAGGAGCCATGTCCGTATGCCTCCATGTGAACGGTCTTACGAACCGTTTCTACTTTTTTTCAAACAAGAAAACATGGGGTTCGATGGCCACACCTCTTTACTTTCCCCAAGGGGACGAGCGCGGCCGACGAGGCGGAGAAACAGCAAATGTTACCCAAAAAAGACAAGCAACTTAAAGAAACTCACAAGGTACCTCGCAGGTATATAATGATAACTCAAAATTTTTGAAAAAAAGAAAAAATTTTAATATTGTAAATTGGAAAGATATTAAGTCCTTTCATTTGAAAAGACTTCAGGATATTATAAGTATTGAGAAGAGAATTTTCCCTTTTGAAAGCAATGTTATATCAATGAGTTCTTTTTCTCTTACCTCTTATTTTATAAAAAAACTTTCTAAGACTAATTTTTTGTTTCTTTCATTTTTAGCAATCTTTTTTTGTTTGTTTAGCACTATTGAGCCAGCTTTAAGTTATCCAATTTTTGCTCAACAAAACTATGCTAATCCTAGAGAAGCAAATGGTCGCATTGTGTGCGCAAATTGTCATTTAGCGCAAAAACCGGTAGAGATTGAAGTCCCACAAGCAGTTTTGCCTGATACTGTTTTCGAAGCCGTAGTTAAAATTCCATATGATCAGCAAGTTACGCAAGTTCTTGCGAATGGAAAAAAAGGAGCTCTTAACGTTGGTGCTGTTTTAATTCTTCCTGAAGGTTTTACAGTAGCCCCTGCAGATAGAATTCCGGAAGAAATGAAAACTAAGGTAAAAAAATTGTATTTCCAACCTTATGCTCCAGATAAAACAAATATATTAGTTGTTGGACCAGTTCCTGGAAAAAAATATAGTGAAATGGTTTTTCCTATTCTTTCGCCAAACCCAACAACTGATAAATCAGTCTCTTATCTAAAATATCCAATATATTTAGGTGGAAATCGAGGAAGAGGTCAACTTTATCCAGATGGTTCAAAAAGCAATAACACAGTCTATAATGCTCCAGCAGCTGGTAAAATAACACAGATTGAACCAAGTTCAGCAAAAGGAGGATTTGATATTACTATTGAGACTTCAAATTCTTTAACAACAGTTGAAAAAATCGTGTGACTTGTTTATCTTTAAGCTTTTCAAAAGATTTTATATTTTCCTCCGTAATTTAATTATGGATGACCATTTATATTTGTTTTCAACATATTTTTTATAGTTTATGCACTTCTTCCAAAGGAGTATAAAATGTAACTAGGTAAGGAACTCTTTTCGGAAAGAATTTCTAAAATAAAAAAAAATGAAAAGATAAAATCAATTAAAGGCTAGAATTTTGATAAGAATTCTCAAAGTAAAAAGATACATTTTTTAGAAGGTTATTTAGAGATTTCTAATTTCTAAAATAAAGAAAAAAAAAGAAAAAATTATTCCTTCAAAAAATGAACTAAAACAGAAGATGGGTGAAGAGAAAAAAGAATTTTAAAAATTAAATTTCTTTTCTTTTGAAAGACAAAATTTTTTACAATTCCTTCTCTATGGTCTTCTTTTCTCTAAAGAGGGAGAGACCGCAAACCCCATCAAGGCCTAAAAAGGTTAGGCTAGTTTTTGTCAATGGACTTTCTTCTAAATCGGTTAGGTTTAGCAGTTAGCAAAAGCAACATGGGCAATTACCTCTGATAAAGGTGAAAAATTCTATTGAACGACATGAAACCTTATTCCTTTACAACTGTTTTTAAAATTTTGGCTTTTTGTTTTTACTTTAGCTGAAATTTAGCATGCTAAAAAAAGTAAACCAAATTGGGAGAGAAAAGATGGAAAGTGGTTTTTTTCTATCTACCTTTTTAAATTTCAGTTTTTTTAACTTTAGTTGTCTTTTTTTTTTTTCTTTGAAAAGAAGTTAAAATTATTTTTTTCAATTTTTTAGGAGAAAAAAAATTTTTACATAAATATTTCATAATGAAAGTTAGCTAAAAAACTAAAATTTCATAAAATATACACTCTCCGTAAGGTAGATTTCGCACCTATAATCTTTAAAGAGATTCTGTTTTGGAACAAGATAAATATCTAAGAAAAAAAAATTTTAGATAAAAAGGATTGGTTAAAAAGCAAAAAGCATGGAGGAAAGCTCGATTGATATGCTAACGTAACCACTCAGAGAAATTCATTTATTTTAACAAATAAATGAATCGTTTGAAAACGATGAATCTTTTTAATTTATTTTTTAAATAAAAATAATTCTTTTTATTTTTTTTTTATTTTTAAAGAAAAACAAATGAAAAAATGGTAAAAAAAGAATGGAATAGCATACCTTGGAATGAAGCAGAATATTCGATGGCTATTCTTCAAAATTCTTTATATAAAAGTAGCAAAAGGAAAGATTCATTTCATAAATTTAAACTACAAAATAAAATAGGACAAGATCCAAGATCAAAACTTTTAACTCTTCGAAAAATTGTTGATCAAGATGGTTTTTTTTTTAAACAAAATTTTTCTAAAAAAAAAGTAGAAAATGATTCCAATCTCGAATTAATAATTTTTGATTTTTTAAAATTAAAAAAATTATCTTCTTTGCAGAAATTTAAACTGGCTTCCATGTTTTCTTCTTTTTTTTTAGAAAAAGAGTTAAAACTAAAATTAAAAAATCTGGAAACTCAGGTTTCTAAATCTTCATCTTCATTCTCTCCTGAGCAATTTTTTATGTCTTGGGATTCTGTTTTTCCTGAACAGGAAAAATCTTTTAATCGTTTATTTTTAAATAAAAAATTCCAACAAAAAGAGCTCTTTTCTTTATTTGAAAGAATTTTTGAAATTTTTCCTACTAAAAAAAGTTTGCAAGCTTTTCAATTTTGTTGTTTTCTGCAATTGTCAAATGAAGAACTTTCAAAATTTATTTTTGAAGCTGAATTAGAACCATTATTGGAACCGAATCTTCAACCTTCTTCTCTTTATTCTAATGAAATCAAAACATTGGTGTATGAAAAAAAAGGAAAAAAATGTTTCCCTTTTTTAAGAAAAGGGTTTCATACCCTTCTGTCCAATGCTTTTTTAGTAAAAAACACTTTTCTTTTTTCCGGTTTTTTATCCGATTCTTCTTGCTCTTTTTTTATAAAAGTTTTTTCTCATTTCATAAAAAATTTAACCCTCCATGGTTTCACTAGAATAAAAGGTTTTTTTGGAGATTTTTATGGTTGGGTAAATAAAAATATTTCAAAGACGAATTACCAAGAAAAAATTTTATCGGAACCGTTTCTTTTTTCAGGTTTAGAATTTGATATAAAGAAATGGCACAAAACTGATAAAGAAAAGAAAAAGAAAATCTTTAATTTTCATTTTGAAAAAAATCAAGAAATTGACAAATCTACCGATTGGCTTAGTAACTTTTTTTTCCTTTTACAAAAAACAAGATTCCTGTTTTTTTCTACTAGAATAAATTCTTTGTTTAACTTTTCCTTTGAAAGATTTATTACTGACTGGTTTTCCACATCTTTAAAAAAGATTTTTATAAAATCTTTTAATAGTTCAACACTTGAAAAAGGAATTGAATTCCAAAACCATGTAATTAGAGCATATCCAAAATTTTTTCTAAGAAAAAAGAGCTCTTCCTTCCCAGTATCTGAGGCTTCCCAGGGGTTGCTTGAGTCTTCTTTTTTAAAAAAAAGGAAGAAATTAAAACCACATTCTATGATAAAGTTTGCAAAGGGTTCACAAACCTGTGCATCAAAGAAGCAGGGCCTGTTTTTATTCTCTTCTCTAGGAACAAAAGGTACAAACCTTTCTTCCGTGAAGGAGGAGTGTAGGTATAGAAGAAAAGGGGGGACTACAAAAAAAAAACTCTATAAAATTCAAATTTTTCCTTGTAAAAATTATCAACAACGGTTGGTGAGAGCTCTTCAAGAAATTATTTCTCAAAACCGTGGGAATTCAGCCAAATCTATCATATTTGCTTTAGGGTCACTTCTGAATTCATGGAATTCTTCTCTTTCGTCTATTGAAAATATTTCAAATATTCACAAAATAGTACGAAGAATTGATTCTATTGTTCATTTGCAACTCTTAAAATGGGTTTATAAATGTCATCCAAATTGGAATCGTAAAAAAAGTATAGAAAAATATTTTCCTCGACAAAAAATTTTTGTTTTTCAAGGTTTTCCGCATAAAGAGAACTGGATTTTTTCAGATTCTTTTCAAGACAAAAATATATTTTTGCTTAGACTTAGTTGGTTTCATTTAAATAAAGGAAAGCAAAAAAGAGAATCTTTTAACAAAAAAATTTACAGTGGTGTTTTTTAATAAGTTTTTTTAGTTTTGCTATTCCTTCTCTTTTGCTCTTTCATTTTTCTTTGCTTCCTTTTTTGTACAAATTACCTTCGCTACCCAGGGGCTCGTTTCTCTAGGAAAGGGGTTCGTAGGCCACCCCTCTTTATTTTCCCCAAGGGGACGAGCGCGGCCAACGAGGGGGAAAGAAAAAAAAGATGTCACGTTGCGTGTAAAAAAAGTGTGAAAAATATGAGGACCAGGGAAAGACAATAAACTGAATTTTTTTATAAATTTTCAGTTCTAGTTATATCGTTTTCTTTAGTGTTTTTCGTAAAAGGAAAAAGAAGAGCACAGAAAATTTTTTAAGCTCCCATTTCTTCTACTAATTAGTAATTTTTCTGAGAGGAGCCGTATGAGATGAGAGTCTCATGTACGGTTCTGAAGCCAAGCAATGCTGTTCTTAGCATTGCTTAGGGTAACCCACCTGGCCCAGAGTTAATTGTTCAGGTTGGACAAACTGTTCAAGCTGATCAACCATTGACAAATAATCCGAACGTTGGTGGTTTTGGTCAAAAAGATACCGAAATTGTTTTACAAAATCCACTCCGTATACAAGGATTGCTTCTTTTCTTTGTATTTGTAGTATTAACTCAAGTTTTCCTTGTATTGAAAAAGAAACAATTTGAAAAAGTTCAACTTGCTGAGATGAATTTCTAATATGATAAATTATTTTTTCTAAAAATATACTTCTAATAAAATTTTTAGATTTTTCAAATTTTTTAATTGTAAATATTTCAAATGAAATATTTACAATTAAAAAATGAAGTCCTTCCAAAGCGGCTCTCTTAGCCCTGGAAAGACTTCATTTTTTATATTAGTTTATTTTTATTTTAATTTAAAGAATTAAAAAAAGGCCTTTTTAAATTTATAAGAGAGGTAGCTTAGGTTGACCCGTTCTTCTGTTTAGAGCTAAAGTAAGCTCAGAATGTTCAAAAAAGAAAAAATAACTGTATTTTTTACAGTGCTTAGAAAAATAAGATTTTAGTTTCTAGAATTTTTTTTGCAAAAAACAAAAACTGTTAAAATATTTTTCATATATTTTCCTTTTTTTTTGATGAAAAAAAAAAGGGGCTATTAGCTCAGTTGGTTAGAGCGCACCCCTGATAAGGGTGAGGTCGCTGGTTCGAATCCAGCATAGCCCACCAAAAAAAAAATCTTTAAAGGGGGTATAGCTCAGTTGGTAGAGCGCTGCCCTTGCAAGGCAGATGTCAGCGGTTCGAGTCCGCTTACCTCCACCCCTTTTCACTTTTTAAAATGAAGAGGTTTTTAGAACTCAAATTTTAAAATTCTTTCAATAAAAAATTTGAAATTTTTGTCTAAAAAAAGAGAGGGGTTGACTTGTTTAAATTTTAGAGTTAGAGTTCTAGCTAACAAGGTCAAACGAAGTAAGGATGACGGTGGATACCTAGGCATTCAGAGTCGAAGAAGGGCGTGGAAACCGACGAAACGCTTCGGGAAGCTGGAAACAAGCATTGATCCGGAGATTCCCGAATAGGGCAACCTTTTAAACTACTAGCTGAATTCATAAGCTAGAAAGAGGCAACCCGGTGAATTGAAACATCTTAGTAGCCGGAGGAGAAGAAAGCAAAAGCGATTCCCTGAGTAGCGGCGAGCGGAAAGGGAACAGCCTAAACCATACCTATAATAAGGTATGGGGTTGTGGGAAAAGAAAAAAAAAAGCTCATAAAAAGTTGAATTTTTATGCTTTTTGTTGAGAAAACAATTTTCTTAAATTTAAGAAAAAAAACTTCCTTGAAAGGAATTGAAAATGTAAAAACCTTAGTTTTTAAAATTGGTCTAAGCGAATCAGCTGAATCCTGAACCATAGACGGTGAAAGTCCAGTAGCTGAAAGATCAGTAAAAATGTTTTCTCACTCTTTTATCCCGAGTAGCATGGGGCACGTGAAATCCCGTGTGAATCAGCGAGGACCACCTCGTAAGGCTAAATACTCCTGAATGACCGATAGTGAACAGTACCGCGAGGGAAAGGTGAAAGAGAACCCCTAATGGGGAGTGAAAGAGTCCATGAAACCGTTATCTGACAAGCTGTGGGAGGGGATATACGGTCCCTGACCGCGTGCCTGTGGAAGAATGAGCCGGCGACTTATAGGGAGTGGCCAGGTTAAGGGAAGAAACCCGAAGCCAGAGCGAAAGCAAGTCCTCACAGGGCATTATCGTCACTTCTTATGGACCCGAACCCGGGTGATCTAACCATGGCCAGGATGAAGCTTGGGTAACACCAAGTGGAAGTCCGAACCCATCGATGTTGAAAAATCGTGGGATGAGTTGTGGTTAGGGGTGAAATGCCAATCGAACTCGGAGCTAGCTGGTTCTCCCCGAAATGCGTTGAGGCGCAGCGGTTGATGATTTGTAAGAACTGCCTAGGGGTAAAGCACTGTTTCGGTGCGGGCTGCGAGAGCGGTACCAAATCGTAGCAAACTAAGAATACTAGGTATGAATTTCCATCAACCAGTGGGACGGTGGGGGATAAGCTCCATCGTCGAGAGGGAAACAGCCCAGATCACCAGCTAAGGCCCCAGAATGACCGCTCAGTGGCAAAGGAGGTGAGAATGCTGAAACAGCCAGAAGGTTCGCTTAGAAGCAGCAACCCTTTAAAGAGTGCGTAATAGCTCACTGGTAGAGCGTTCTTGCGCCGAAAATGTACGGGACTAAGCGGTCTGCCGAAGCTGTGGGTTGCAGTTAGATTTTATTTATCTTTTTTTGTTGTCTGTACCCCGCATGGGGTAAGGAGAAGTAAAAAGGGTTCCCTTTTTATGACTTTCTTAAGAGGGTAATTCGCCTAAGAAGGTTCTAGCAAAAGAAAAAAAGTAAAATAAAAATTGCAGCGGTAGGGGAGCGTTCTGCGACAGGGTGAAGCAAAAGTGGAAACAATTGTGGACGAGGCAGAAGTGAGAATGTCGGCTTGAGTAACGCAAACATTGGTGAGAATCCAATGCCCCGACAACCTAAGGGTTCCTTCACTAGGCTCGTCCTTGGAGGGTGAGTCAGGTCCTAAGGCGAGGCCGAAAGGCGTAGTCGATGGGAAACAGGTTAATATTCCTGTACTTTTTAGAGTGTAGCGTTGAGGGACGAAGGTGGCATGAGATGGCCAAAATTGGATTTTGGTGGAAGCAATTGAGGCTTTGAGAGGGAGAAGAAAAACTTACCTTGAGCTAAGATGCCATACGGTTTTATTTAGATCCCTCTGTAAAAAGAGGAATCAGTAGAGCTCATCTCGCTCTGTCAGTCTTCCGAGAAAAGCTCATAACGGCGGTCCTCTAAAAACCTGTACCCGAAACCGACACAGGTAGGTGGGTAGAGAATACCTAGGGGCGCGAGAGAACTCTCTCTAAGGAACTCGGCAAAATGGCCCCGTAACTTCGGGAGAAGGGGTACCCCCTCTATGGGGGTCGCAGTGACCAGGCCCAGGCGACTGTTTACCAAAAACACAGGTCTCCGCAAAGTCGTAAGACAATCTATGGGGGCTGACGCCTGCCCGGTGCCGGAAGGTGAAGGAAGTGGGTTATTCTTTGGAAGAAGCTTACAACCGAAGCCCCGGTGAACGGCGGCCGTAACTATAACGGTCCTAAGGTAGCGAAATTCCTTGTCGGGTAAGTTCCGACCCGCACGAAAGGCGTAACGATCTGGGCACTGTCTCGGAGAGAGACTCGGTGAAATAGACATGTCCGTGAAGATGCGGACTCCCTGCACCTGGACAGAAAGACCCTATGAAGCTTTACTGTAGCCTGAGATTGGGTTTGGGCTTCTTTTGCGCAGTCTAGGTGGGAGGTGTTGAAAATTTCTTTCCGGAGAGATTGGAGCCATCAGTGAGAGACCACTCTGGAGAAGCTAGAATCCTAATGGTGCTCCTTTATCAGGACACTTGACAGTCTCAGGTGGGCAGTTTGACTGGGGCGGTCGCCTCCTAAAAGGTAACGGAGGCGTGCAAAGGTTCCCTCAGGCTGGACGGAAATCAGCCGTAGAGTGTAAAGGCAGAAGGGGGCTTGACTGCAAGACCTACAAGTCGAGCAGGGGCGAAAGCCGGCCTTAGTGATCCGACGGTACCGCGTGGAAGGGCCGTCGCTCAACGGATAAAAGTTACTCTAGGGATAACAGGCTGATCTTCCCCAAGAGTTCACATCGACGGGAAGGTTTGGCACCTCGATGTCGGCTCATCGCAACCTGGGGCGGTAGTACGTCCCAAGGGTTGGGCTGTTCGCCCATGAAAGCGGTACGTGAGCTGGGTTCAGAACGTCGTGAGACAGTTCGGTCCATATCCGGTGCAGGCGGTAGAGCATTGAGGGGAGCCTCCCATAGTACGAGAGGACCTGGGAGGACGCACCACTGGTATACCAGTTCTTGTGCCAACAGGATACGCTGGGTAGCCAAGTACGGAGCGGATAACTGCTGAAAGCATCTAAGTAGGAAGCCCACCCCAAGATGAGTGCTCTCCATTAGGCCACGGCAAGACAAGCCGTTTGATAGGTATCAGGTGTAAGATCAGCAATGATTGGAGCTGAGATGCACTAATAGGCCGAAAGAGTTTGACTTAAAAAAAAAAAAAATACTTCTCTCCGTTCTTTCCTTTCGTTTTCCTTCTTTTGAAGGAAAACGAAAGGAAAGAACGGAGAGAAGTTTATTTCTGGTGCCCTAGCTTCTTCGGAACCACGCCAATCCATCTCGAACTTGGCTGTGAAACGGAAAAGGGGGAAAAGTACTATCGGGGTAGCCCGATGGAAGAGCACTCTGGTGCCGGGAAATTTTTTTTTTTTTGTAAGACCTTGTTCTTTTATTGAATAAAAAAGAAATCAATTACACTTTTCAAAAAAAAAATTCAAGTTTTTTATTTAAATTTTTAATAATCTTTTTAGTTTTTTTTTTACAAATTCAAAAAAGAAATTTTAAAAATTAGAAAATTTTTCTAGAAACTCAAAGTAAACTTTTAAAGTTTTTATAACGTGAATTCACAGGCTTTGCATCGGCCTCTTTTTTACAGAAAAAAAAAAGGGGGGAATCTTCTTACAAACCTTTTAAAGAAAAATTATTGCGAGGTGTTAACAATGACTAACAAAACTGCTTATCAATAATGAAAATAATAAAAAATTATGAAGAGAATGAAATAAGTCCATTTGTTTTGACGAAAATCAGCAGAAGAATATCTAGTTTTTAAAATAAAAGATTTTACCGTTTTTGTTTATGAATTAAAAAACCTTCTAGTATATTTTTCTCTTCTTGAATAAAATCAAGGACTTCATTTTTTTGCTTGGCACTTTGAGCAAAAGAATTTGCTATTTTTATTATTTTTATTAGAAAAAGTATACTCGAATTCAGATAAAATAGAGAGGTTGAGCGGTACCGATTGCACGTAGGGTGAGGCCACTTTTTGCTTATCCGACATTATGGATGAAAATTGGATTTCCTATTTTCCAAGGCTTTGAAAATGAAAAAAAAATTAAGTGTGAAGAGGAAGGAAAAAAACCTGGAATTGAAAATTTTTAAATTTTCAATTCCAAAAGGTTTAACTTTTTTAAAATTTCAAGTTTCTTTGAGATGCGTTAGGGGGTTCGCTGGCCACCCCTCTTTACGCGGAGCGCGGTCATCGAGGGGGTTTATGAGCCTGTGGTATCCATTGTTCTCTTTTATAAAAAAAGAAAAAATGTAAGCTCATCCAAGGAGAACAAGAATATATTAAACAAATGAAAAAAATATTTTTTCATTTTTTAGTGTAAAGTTATAAAAGTTAAAAATGAGTACCATTAAAACAATGGTTTTATATCATCAAGAATTAAAGAACCATTATATATTTCTAAGATAATAACTAAGAAAACAGCAAAAAGACCCATAAAAACTCCCATAATAACTGTAGTTCCCCAGCCTGGTGCTACTTTTCCATATTCCGAATTAAGTGGTTTTAAAAGATCACCAAGTGCTGTGCTCAACCCATTAGGAGAAGATTGAATCTTTTTTTTCTTTGTAATATCAGTAGCCATAAATTTTAAATAAATCTTTTTTTTAGAATTCTTTTACTTTCTGTAACATCATTATAAAAATAGAAAAAAGAAATGAAGTTATCCTTCTCTTCATCTTCAATTTTAAAAATTGTTTCTCTCTAGAAATTTTTATAATTTATTTTTATTTGTTTTTTAGTATACATTATTTTTTATAATATTTTGTTTTTTCTTTTTAATTGTTAAAATAATTAAAAAAAAAAAAAGAGTTTATAACCAACTATTATATTTATTAAAAAGTAATTAGAATTGGAATATTGGAAATTCTATATATTTTATATAAAAGTTTTTTTAGTTTCAGGCATTTTGAATGCCTATTCAAAATATGAGGAAAATTTCTCAATTTATGGAAATTTTATAGAAACTGAAATTGTCTAAAAACTTTAGTTTTTAGAGTTATGACTATATAAATTATTATTTTTTTATTTTTCTATGGAAAGCCCAGCTTTTTTTTATACTGTTTTTTTGTCTTGTCTTCTTTTAAGTATTACTGGATATTCTATATATGTGGGATTTGGACCCCCCTCGAAACAACTTCGTGATCCTTTTGAAGAACATGAAGATTAAATTAGGATCAAATCTTGGGAATTTCTTTAATTTTTATATTAGTTCCAACATCATAAAGATGTTGGAATAAGAAAAAAGAAAAAAACTTTCTTTAAAATCTGTAAATTGGATAAATTACAATTTTTATCTATATTGAGCTCAGTAGGAATCGAACCTACATTAGAAACTTAGAAGGTTCCTGTCCTATCCGTTAGACGATGAGCCCATTTTTTTTTTTTGAAAAAAAAATAATATAAAAACTAATTAATAATAAATTCTATAAAATTAAATAAAAAAACATACTCATCCAATTGCTTAAAAATATTATTTACCAAGAGAAAGTATAAATTGAAAAATCCCGGGTGTAAATATAAAAACTAAGGAATTTTTTCTTTCCTTCTCTGAAAAAAATAAAAGAAAAGGAAAGAAAAAATTCAATTAAAGAAAATTTATTTTTCCTTAACAAGAGAACTAAATGCTAGGGAAAGTTTTTTTCAATAAAAAAAGCTATGACTGTATTGCTAATTGATCTACAATACCATACTCTTTTGCTTCTTTGGCCGACATAAATTGATCTCTATCTAAATCTCGAGATATTCGGCTTAAACTTTGTTGTGTACGAACCGCATAAATCTCTCCAATTTGACGACGAAGCCTAAGAACTTCAGCGGTTTCAGAAAGAATATCTGATGCTTGTCCTTGTCCACCTCCTTCTGGTTGATGAATCATTATTCTGGAATGAACAAGAGCAAGCCGTTTTCCTCTTTCTCCTCCTGCAAGTATAAATGAGGCCATAGACGCAGCTGTTCCTACACATACAGTTGTTACTGGAGATTTCACATAATTCATAGTGTCAAAAACTGCAAGCCCACATGTTACAGATCCACCAGGTGAATTTATATAAATATAAATTCTTTTAGAACTCTCTTCTGCATTTAAAAACAGAAGTATTGCAACCATTTGATTTGCAAGTTCATCATCTAATTGAGTACATAAAAACAAAATTCTTTCTCGATAAAGTCGATTATAAAGGTCAACCCATTGGCCTGCTGGTTCACCGGGAAGACGATATGGAACCTTTGGAACTCCTATTGGCATATCTTTTTTTACTTTTTTAGTTCGCTCAACTGAGCATTAGATAAAGCTTATCTTTACTTTTATTTTCTGTCTACCCCTGATTTTAATTTCTTTTTTTTTACTACTAAAATTCTCTATTTTAAAAAAAATCCAAATTTTTCTGAACAGATTGTTAAATTTATAAATAACATTTTAAAAATTGAGTTGTCTATAAAAAATCTTTTATAAATTTTGTAGAAACTAAAGTTTCCCTTTGCCCTAAGGGCAAACAATTCTACACACCAGAATGAAGAGAGGTACAACTTTTTTTCGAAAAAGAATGGCAAATCGTTTTTTTTTATAGGAAAAAAGAAAAGCAAAGCTTTGCTAAAGACGAGTTCTTTTCTTCCTCCAAAGACTTGCCATTAGGCTAGCTAACCCATTCGCTAGTTTTGCTTTGCGTAAAAAAGGAGGGTCGTGCATCATAGATGCAACAACCCTTGCTTTGAAATAAAATCTAGAGAAGAGAATTAAATAGAGAAAAAAGAAAGGAAAATCTTTTAAATTTTTAAACCACATCATAAAATTGAGGTTCTAAAGAACCCCACCTACTTATTAAGAGATTAGCTATGTCTTCTGAAGGACCTATTTTTTCAACAGCTCCTTTTTCAAAAAGCGCAACATCGTGAGCAACTTCCACTGCTTCTTGATAATCATGAGTTACAAAAAGTGTTGTTATTTCAACCTGATTATGCAAATTTTGCAGCCATGCTCGTAGTTCTTTTCGGACATTGATATCCACAGCGCTAAAAGGTTCATCTAAAATTAAAAGTTTTGGTTCTATAGCCAATGCACGAGCTAAAGCTACCCTTTGTCTTTGTCCACCTGAAAGTTGATTTGGATATCTCTCCGAAAACCTTTCTAATTGAACTAAACGCAAAAGTTGATAAACTCTTTCATCAATATTTGAAGAATGAAGATTTCGAACTTGAAGACCAAAAGCAATATTTTGAAAAACATTCATGTGGGAAAAAAGAGCATAATTTTGAAATAAAAAACCAATATCTCTTTCCTGTGTTGGTAAAAAAGTGGATTCTTTTCCACCAATCCATATTTTTCCAGAATCAGGAAGATCTAATCCTGCTAAAACTCTCAAAAGAGTTGATTTACCAGATCCTGATTCACCTACTAATGCAACTAATCCATTACTTGGTATTTCTAAATTGTTGCCCTAAATAATGCTAGGAACAGCATTGCTCGGCTTCAAAACCGTACATGAGACTTTCATCTCATACGGCTCCTCTTATATTCTCAATTTTTATTTTGTCAAAACGTGAAACTAAATTTATAAAAGTAAAAATCAAAAGTTAATTTCAGTTACTTTATTATCCCTAGCCCTTTTTTTTTTACTTTTGAACAACATAAGCTAAGAAAAAAATTTTCTATTTTTTAAATATATCTGTATATTTTTAATTTAAAGAGTATAAGTTGCAAAGTTAGCATATCTTTTTTATTACTAAAAAGCTTTTGCTTTCTTACAAATCCCTCTCTTTGTTGAAATTTGTAAAATATAGAAAAAATTAATTTTAAAATTTTACTAATTTCGAATATTATTCACAGAATTGGAAATTCTCCAATTTTCCAAATTCTATTCGATTTTTTTAAAGAGTTTTCCTGTTTTTGTAAAGGATTTTTCTGTTTTTTTAGGCGCGAATTATATTTCATGAGCGTTCAAAAAATTTGGTTTTCAAAACAATATGTGATTTTTTTATCCGACCTTTTTTGAAAACCAAAAATGTAAAACTAACCATGTAAAATAAACTTCTACACTCAATAATTTCAATTAAAAAAGAACAATTGAAATTATTCCTTTTTTGCTTGCTAAAGTATGAAATTTACATTCGTTCAGTATTTATTCGCCATGAAATCATCATCCTATTTTTTTTTTGCTTAAAAAAAGAAATTTGTCCAAAAATTATTTAAAACAATAAAAACAAAAAACTTAAAAAAAAAATAGGTTGCATTTCTCAAATTTTTTTTGCATAAAAAAGACGTAACTCATTGTTTCTTTCTAGAAATTTTCACTTTCTATATTTTGAATTCGGAGAATTCAATTGAAAATTCAGAAACTTTAGTTTTCCTTTGTATTTTTTTTTTTACACAAATTCTCCCTCTTGCATCGGTAGATGCATGGCCTCGCTCCGCGTAAAGAGGAGTGGCCGTGCATCGTTAGATGCAAAAACTCCTTCGGTTTAGAGTAGGGAATGAGCGAAGAATTGAAAATTTTCCTTTCCTACTTTGCACCTAGCGGGACCCAAAGGTTAATTCCCGCAAAAGGGCAAAGGGAAATTTTAGTTTTTGCAAAAATTCTCCAATTTTGCAAATTCTTTTAAAATTTGAGAAAATGCTTCCTTTCCAAACTTTTTCACTAATATCAACTTTTTGAGTTCCCTTTCTTTATTGTTTAGGTACTAAAAAGAAAATATTATTTCTTCAGGTCGCACTACATGATCAAGCGTTTGGTGTGAGCCAAATTTTTTGCATAAATTTTCAATTAGAACAGTCATAGAAAAATAAATTTTTAACAAGTTTAAATAAAGCTTTATTTTTTTATTTGGAGACTTGAACTATATAATAATAAAAAAAGTTTTAAAGTGATTTACTAAGGAGAGGAGAAATTTATAAATTTCTCCTCTCCTTAGTAAAAGTAAATAAAACTAACAATTTAAAGAATTAAAAAAATTATAAAAAATTGTTATGATGCCAATAAAACTTTACATCTTTTTTTAAACTTGCCCCCTCGCTGGCCGCGCTCCGCGTAAACAGGGGTGGCCATCGAACCCTTTGTGGAAAAACTAGTAACAACAATTCTTTATAGAAACTTTTTTAGTTTTTTAGGTAATTTCAAAGATCTCAGTATTAAGAAAAAAAAAAAGTGTTTCACTGCTCTTTTTAATGATTATTTTCTTAAGTTAGGTAATTTAGGAAATTCTCCTAATTTTCCAAAATCTGTTATTGACCATTTCTTTTTCTTTTTATTTGAAGAATTTCTTTTTTTGTTTTTTTGTTTTAAAACATATTGGAAATATTCTTCGATCTCTGCTTCTATTTTGTCAGCTTCCAGTTTTGCCTTTGCTTCTGCTTTTTTTCTTGCTAATTTTTCATTTTCCACAAGATCGGGATTAGGTGGACCTCCACCTTCTCTTCTTTCCAAAAGATCTGCTTTCTTTAAAAGAACTTTATAATAAAATTTATTTTCATTCCCTATTTCATAGTCATCTGTTTCTAAAGATGTGGAAAACCCATCTGCATAATTTTTAAAAAATTCTATTTTTGGTGGCAATGAATGTCCAAGATAGAAAGCTTTCCATTGAATTGATTGTGTTTTTGCAAAAGAAATAGCTTCATCTAAAACATTAAACTGTTTCGATTGGGAATCTCTATCATAATTAAAACGAAAAGGAATGATTTCACATTTATCACCTTCTCTACAAGCTATTTCATCTGTAAACATATTGAATACTGATTCAAATGAAAGAAGAATCTCACGATAAGACGTGTGAGAACCTAATTCATCAAACCAGTTTTCTACTTTTTTAAAGTATCGATTTGTTGACCTTAAAACAGCACCTTTTTCGACAATTCTAGAAACTCCTTTTTCAATTCCTTTTCTACTGCTAGTCTTCGATAAGGCATTTGAAATTGTTTGCAAATCCTTTAACATCCCTAAAGGAAATTCATCTCTATTTTTGAGAACAACCCTGTTTGTAAAAAGATCTTTTGGATCTACAATTTTTTCCAATGAAAAATCTTCGTAAGAGAGACCTTGTGTGGAATAGAAAAAAGGATCTGAAGCTTTTTTCGTAATTTCTTTTCTAGTGACGCTCTCTGTTTGTGATTGATCCGTTTGAATCATATCAATTGGACCTGTTTTAGATATTTGTTCTTTGTCCTCATTCGAAAAAACCAGGGAAGAAACACCTAAAACTGGTTTTTTATTCTTTGATATTTTACTTTCTTTCAAAACTGGGTACTTGAATTCATTTTCTGAAATTACATCCGGATATTCTTTCAACCAAATTCGTCTAAGTTTTTCTTCTTTAATAGTTGCTAATCCGTTTTGTGCTCCCATTGGAATAAAACCATACCTTTTGTAATAACCATGAGTCGATGGCCATAAAAGGTTAGAAAGAACTTCTCGAATATTTGTTCGTTGAACCATAATATCAATTTGGCCCCTTTCCATCATATATTCAGCAGTCTGAAAATTAGGGGGCAAAACTTCACCTATAGTCGCCTCAATTACTCTTCTTCCAGCAAATCCAATAAGGGATTTTGGTTCCGTCAGGATAAAATCAGCTAACATCCCAAAACTTGCAGTAACCCCCCCTGTGGTAGGAGATGTTAAAATGGTTGCAAAAGGAAGTCGCGCACAGCATTGGTGATGATAAAGTGCTGCTGATATCTTTGCCATTTGCATTAAACTTAAACTTCCTTCTTGCATACGAGCTCCACCTGAAGCACAAGAAATAACAAGTGGTAACCCTCTTTGTGTAGCATATTCAATGAGAAGAGTAATTTTTTCACCAACTACCGAACCCATACTTCCACCCATGAAAGCAAAATCCATCACAGCTAAAGCTACTGGAATAGTATCAATAAAAGCGGTTCCAGTTTGTATGGCATCTTGCATCTCTGTCTTTTTTTGACACCGAACCATTCTTTCAATGTAAACCGCGTAATCTTCAAACTCAAGAGGATCGCAAGATGACATTGTTTCAAACAAGGGCCTCCAAGATCCATTGTCTACAAGCAGTTTGATTCGATTTGAACTAGACATTTTTATGTGAAAACCACAATTCATGCAAACATCATGGTTTTCACGAAGATGTTTTAGAAATAAAACAACCCCGCAATCTTCGCATCGAACCCACAAACCAATACTTGGATCTCCTCTTTCACCCATAGAAAGAGGATTTAACAAATCTTTGATTTTTCTTTGCTGTTTCAAATATTCAAGCACTGTAAGACCTGGGGGGTTGAGGAGTTCTCCTTCTGCGTTATAAATATACTTGTACTTTGGATTGTAATAATCGTAAGGAACGTAAACCATAGAAACTCGAACTTTTTTGTTTTAATTAAAAAATTATTTGAAATGTAAATTTTTTATAGAAACTTAAGTTTCTAAATTTCAAATTAAAAATTTTTTGTCCTTCTCTTCATTTTTTTTTACGAGAAGGACAAAAATTTAAATTGGAGAAAAATTCTTTTGTAAATTTTCAATTCTTAAAAAATATGGCCTTTTTTCATTCCTTAAATACGCAAACAGAAAGCAGTCTTCCAATTTTACAATTAAAGTAGAAAAAAATACAATTTAAAAAAACATTGAACCAAAAGAAAGAAGATTTTGTATAGAAAAAAAGAAGATTTCTACTTATTCAGTATACTCTGTTTTAGCCTTTTGAGGACATAAACTTATTACGAACGTAATTAAAGCTTAAGTTCTATTTTTATCTTTTTTTTTTTTTAACTGGTTCCAGTTAAAAAAAAAATGGGGTAGCGAAGCTAAAAATTAGGAACTATTTGGTGATAGAATTGGTTGCATCTGTAATGTACAGGAGGAGGCAAAAAATGCCATTAAACAACATTGTTTTGTTTCACTCTTTCTTTCAAATACTATGAAAATTATTCTGGGTTCTATTGACTTTTTTAAAAATCAGTAAATAATATTATTTATATTTGGGAGTAGAAAAAGTCATAATTAGCAAGGCGAAAGAAGCTTTTTTTTTTTTTTTTCTAAAAAATAAGAAGCCCTCATCGTCTAGAGGTTAGGACATCTCCCTTTCACGGAGAAAACGGGGATTCGATTTCCCCTGGGGGTATGGCGAACATTTTAGTATTCATATTGAATTACTTCAAAAAAAATATATATTTTTTATTCTTTGTTTCAATGGGTTCAGCCGGTTCTTTTTTTTTTTTTATCTGGAGCATGTAATTTTGTTATAGATTATTTCAATAATAAAAATTCTAAATTTTATTTTTGAACAGCGAATAGTAAAACTTTTCTCGCGGGATAGAGCAGCCTGGTAGCTCGCAAGGCTCATAACCTTGAGGTCGTGGGTTCGAATCCTGCTCCCGCTATTAAAAAAAGTCCTTGAATTTTTCAATTGTAAAGTTTTAAATGTTGTTTTTTAATTTTGCTAATTTTTTTAGAATGAAAAAATTAAAAACATAAAAAAAAATTCTTTCAAAATATTGAGTATTCAAACCTCAGTTGAAAACTTTGCTTTCTTCAAAAACATTGAATACAATCTTTTTGAAAGAGCATAGCAAACCTTTTGCTGCGTTCATAACCTTCTCTTTTTGTTCATAAAAAAAAGAACATTCAATTAAAAAAATAAAAATTTTTAATCTTGTTTTCCGAAACTGATATAGTATGATAAAGAATTGAACAATTACACAGATTTACAAAGTTTATTTTTCATTAAGCAAAAAGTCGCTACATATCCGGATATAATCTTTACGGCACATATTTATGTTCCACTGTTATGTGCGTTTAACATATCTACATATTTTAATCTTCAGCAAAGTAAAATAAGAAAGTTCGTTCTCTTAAATAAGATAAGATCGTTTTTTAAGCGATCTTGGGATGAGTTTCTTCCTTTTTTTTTTTAGAGCATAGAATGAAAAAGTTAGAAACTTCAGTTTCTAGAAATTTCATCAATTAAAAAAAAATAAATTAATAGTTTTTTAAAATTTACAATTTATGACTCGTATTAAACGCGGTAATGTAGCTCGAAATCGACGTAAAAATATTCTTAAATATACTCGTGGGTTTAGAGGCTCTTCTTCAAAATTATTTCGTACTGCTAATCAACATGCATTAAAAGCATTGAAATTTGCGACTAGAGATCGTTATCAAAGGAAAAGACAATTTAGACAGATCTGGATTGCTCGTATAAATGCTGCTGTTAGAAATTATGGTTTAAATTACAGCAACTTTATCTCTTCATTAAAAGCTTCAAATATGGGATTAAATAGAAAAGTTCTTGCTCAAATAGCTTTTAGAGACCAACATGGCTTTCAACAACTAGTTGTTAAAAGCCAAAAAAATTTTTATCCTTCTCTTTAGTTCCCTTGAAAAAAAGGAACTGATTTTTTAAAAACACGCTTTTTTATCCAAAAGTGATTATCAATGTTTTTTCCGAAAGATTTTTTTCTGGTAGGAAAAACAATGCTTTTTTAATAAAACATACTTTTTTATGAATGTTGCAACTCCGCGAACGAAATCAAAATCATCAGAAATAGCTCCAATTATAGCAATAGTAAGGAAAAAACCACGATCTAAATATCCTCTTTTCCAAGGAAGCATTGATTACAAAAATATTGTACTTTTAAGTAAATTCGTATCTCCACAAGGAAAAATTCTTCCTAAAAGGATTAATGGTTTGACTTCTAAACAACAAAGATACGTGGCAAAAGCAATTAAAAATGCACGTATCTTAGCTTTGCTCCCTTTTGTAAATAAAAGCAAAGGAAATGATATATAAATATTTACAAAAAAAATTATCAAATAAAAATAAATAAAATTGATAATTAAAAAAAAATAATTTTTATCTAATTTTAGAAACTTAATTTCCAATTGAAAAATTTGTATAAATTTTTTTTTGAGTTTCTTCTCTTTTACTTGTAAAGAATGAAAGAATAAAGAATACCAATTTCGAAACTTTAGTTTCTAATTTTTTTCAAAATACTCCTGTTCAAAAAAAAAAAAAACTCCAATGGCAAAAAAAAGCATGATAGAACGAGAAAGAAAACGCCAATTTTTAGTTCAAAAATATAAAACAATAAGAGAATCTATTAAAAAAGAAATCAAAGAAACTTTTTCATTAGAAGAGAAACTTGTCCTTCATAGAAAACTTCAAGGGTTCCCTCGAAACAGCTCTCCAGTAAGATTACATAATAGATGTTCTCTTTCCGGCCGACCAAAAGGGTATTTTCGAGATTTTGGAATTTCTCGCCATGTGCTTCGGGAGATGGCTCATGAATGTTTACTTCCAGGAGTTACCAAATCAAGTTGGTAATTAGTAAAAAATTTAAAATCCTAAAATTTTTAACTACGATCTCTTTTTTTTTTTTTTTTAGGGTATTTAAGAATTAAAATTTCTAAATTTCCAATTGAAATATATTCCTTTTCTTCAAATTTTTTTTAGGAGTTCTTGCATCTAACGATGCACGGCCACTCCTCTTTACGCGGAGTGAGGCCTGCGAGGGAGAAGGAAACCAAATGATTCTCTGTTTTTTAAAGAATAAGGTAAAAAATAATTTGAAAAAAATTAGAGAATTTTTGTAGAAACTAAAGTTTATTTTTGCGGGAATTATAATTATCTCTTGGGTCCCGATAGTCAGAAAAGGAGAAAGGGAAATTTGCAATTCCTCGCTCGTCTAGCATCTCTTCCCTTGGAAAAGGGACGAAATGCTAGAAGCAAAGGAAAAATAAAGTTTTTTTATTTTCTCCAAGGGAGTTTAACTTTCAGATTAGTTTTATAATATGTTATTTGAAATTTACCTTTTCAATAAATTTCAAATAAGAACTACTATCAGGCCCTTGTGATGGAATGGTAGACATATCGCGTTGAGGTCGCGGTGCTTTTTGGCGTGTCGGTTCGAGTCCGACCAAGGGCAATAAATTGAAATTTTAGCTTCTAAAATTTGCGAATATAAAAACACTTTTTAGATGAGTTTTTTGAATTGGAAAAAATTAAAAATTTTCTTCAACATTTTTTTCTTAGAGAAGGAAATTTCTAAATTTTCAATTAAAATTTTATTATTTTAGTTTCTTTGCACATTTTTTTATTTTTATTCTTGTACAAAGGTTGCATAATCCTTTTCTTTTGCATCCTTTAGGGAAAGACAAGCGATTCAAAGAAAAAACAGCAAGAGTCAGAAGAGGAAAGGAATTTATATTTTAGAAAAAGAAGTTTTTATAAAAAATTCTATGAAAGAGTTGCCCTGGAGAGGACTCGAACCTCCACGCACAAAGCAGTTGATTTTGAATCAACGATGTCTACCATTCCATCACCAAGGCATTACCATTTGAAATGGTAAAACAAAAACTATTTAAAGCACAAATTCAAATTTTTTGTAAAAAATACATGGGGATGGAGGGACTTGAACCCTCACGATCCAAAGGATCAACGGATTTTAAGTCCGTTGCGTCTACCAATTCCGCCACAACCCCTTTTGAACTAATTGAACTGTTTTTATTTTTTTTTATATCCAGAAATTTTTTGTAAAAATTTTTGTTCTTCTATTTAATTTTTATCTTTTTTTTTTCTTTTCAAAGGGAAGCAAAAGGAATGTCAATTTTTCTTTCTCCTTTACCGCCTAGCGGGACCCAAGGAGGAATTCGTGCAAAAGGGTAAAAGGAAACTTTAATTTATCTAAAAAAAAAAAAAAAAAATTATATATATTTATTTTCTAAAAAATTTATAGATCATAGGGTTCAACCTAGTCTTTGAAAAATTTGGAAAAGAGTATTAAAAAAAACGTAGAAAAAAAAGAATCTTATGGGCGAACGACGGGATTTGAACCCGCGAGTAATGGAGTCACAATCCATTGCCTTACCGCTTGGCTACGCCCGCCATAATTAAAATTTATTCACAAAAGTAGACTTCTAAAATTGAAAAAACTTAATTACCAAAGTGTATTAAGAAAAATGTACTAAAAAAGCTAAAACTCTTTGGGCCGAGCTGGATTTGAACCAGCGTAGGCAAAACCAGCGGATTTACAATCCGCCCCCATTAACCACTCGGGCATCGACCCTTATAGAGTTAATCTTTCAAAATAAAATAAATTGTAAATTGACATACAATAGTGTGAGTGTGTCAAATTTTAAGTTTAGAAACTTTATTTTTTAGAATTAGAATTGTTTCTAATCATCTATAGAACAGTGTATCAAGATTTTTTAAGAAACACAACTGATAAATTATTCCATTATTTCTTTAAATACTAGTTTTGCAAAAAAGGAAAAGGAGGAGTTGAAATATAGAAGAATATATGGTATTCTCACTGTTGTTTGGGTTTTAAAATTCTCAATCTAAAAAATTTAGATAAAAGTTAAAAGAAAAGAACTTAGTAACTTTTTAAATTCACTTACAATCAGTTCTCAAAAAAACCTAAAGCTAAATCTTTTTACTTTTGCTTTTTTTTTTTTTCATATAAAAAAAAAAAAATAAAAAAAATCGAACTAAAAAGAAATTAAAACATTAAAAAAAAAATAGTTCTTCATTTGTAAAATTTTAGTTTTTAGAAACTAAAGTTTCTCTTTTCCAATTCTATCTCCTAAAAGAAGATAATTTCTTCGAAAAATTTCTATGAAATAAAAAAAATGCCAACCATACAACAACTTGTTCGTCTTGCAAGAAAAAAAACTGAAAAGAACACTAAATCACCAGCATTAAAATCTTGTCCACAAAGAAGAGGTGTTTGCACTCGTGTTTATACTACTACCCCGAAAAAACCAAATTCTGCATTAAGAAAAGTCGCTCGAGTTCGTTTAACAAGTGGGTTTGAAGTCACAGCATATATTCCAGGAATTGGTCATAATCTTCAAGAACATTCAGTAGTTTTAGTCCGAGGAGGAAGAGTAAAAGATTTACCAGGTGTGCGGTATCATATCGTAAGAGGGACGTTAGACACAGCAGCAGTTAAAGATCGAATTCAAGGTCGATCAAAATATGGAGTTAAAAAACCTAAATAAAGTCTTACCATTTTCATTTATTTTTTCATTTGATAATTTTTATCTATTCTAAAAATGGAAAACTCATATTTCTTATGAACACATAGTGCACTTCCTCCAAAAGAAAAGAACATGCAACTGGTTATATCCTACCTTTTTTTTTCTTCACTTGGAATAAATTCCCCTGACGCACAAAGGGAAACTTTAGTTTTTCCTTTTTTTTTTTCAAAAACAAATGGAGTTTCTAGGACAAATTTCCAGAAATTTATTCTTATGAGAACTTTTAAAAAAACTTTAAAAAAAAAAAATATTTATAAAAAATTATGCCCCGACGTCGAACACCAAAAAAAATGGTTCTCACACCAGATCCCTCATATGAAAATTTACTTATACAAATGCTTGTAAATCAGCTAATGAAAAAAGGTAAAAAACCATTAGCTTATCGAATATGTTACCAAGCATTAAAACAACTTGGTGAAATCACACAAGAGGATCCTGTATTTATTGTTGAACAAGCTGTTCGAAATGCAACTCCTCTTGTGGAAGTTAAAGCTAAACGTCGAGGTGGTGCAACCTATCAAGTGCCAGTTCCAGTACCACCAAATCGTGGCACAGCTTTAGCTATAAGATGGCTATTAAATTCCAGTCGAAATCGTTCAGGGCGAACTATGACTTCAAAGTTAACTAATGAATTATTAGATGCTTCGAAAAATCTTGGAAACGCTATTAGAAAACGAGATGAAATGAACAGAATGGCTGAGGCAAACAAAGCTTTTGCTTCCAATAGATTTTAGCCATTTTTTTAAATTTGACTGAAAAAAAATTGATACATTCACGTTTGTCAATTTTAAATTTTTTTCTCTAAAAGAAAGTTTTTTAGAAACTAAAATTTAAAAATTTCTTTTTTTTTTTTTTTAAAAAAAAAAAGGCATTTGTCCCAAACTAAAATCTAACTCTATAACTCAAAAAAACTAAAAAATATTTCCTGATTTTCTAAATGTTTATTTTGACACATAAACTATGTCAATTATTAACAATTAACTCTTCTGTTTTTAGCTTGGCTTAGGGTGCTTTTTGTCTTACTGGTTGATTGTACATGCTTGAAACTCAAAATTTTAACTTTTCAATAAAACTTTAAGGAAAGATGCATCCCTCTTTTCCATTTCTTCCTTTCTGGGGTCATAAAGGGGAAAGGAGGACAGGAAAGGAGAAGGCCTGTGTTGTCCTTTGGTGTTTTTCTTAGAAAAAAAAAAGAAAAATATACAAAGCCACTAGGAAGATGACTTTTTCAGGATAAAAATATATATATAAAGGAGACGATAATGGCTCGTGAAAAATTTGAACGTAAAAAACCTCATGTAAACATTGGAACAATAGGCCATGTTGATCATGGAAAAACTACTCTTACAGCTGCTATAACTATGACATTAGCTGCTGCTGGTGGTGGAAAAGGAAGAAAATATGATGATATTGATTCCGCACCTGAAGAGAAAGCACGTGGAATCACTATTAATACTGCACATGTAGAATATGAAACAGAAAAGCGTCATTATGCACATGTTGATTGTCCAGGACATGCTGATTATGTAAAAAACATGATTACAGGTGCTGCTCAAATGGATGGAGCTATTTTAGTTGTTTCAGCCTCTGATGGTCCCATGCCACAAACCAAAGAACATATTTTATTAGCAAAGCAAGTTGGAGTTCCTAATATTGTTGTTTTTTTAAATAAACAAGATCAGGTTGATGACGAAGAACTTTTAGAACTTGTTGAATTAGAAATTCGCGAAACTTTAGATAGTTATGAATTTCCTGGTGATGAAATTCCAGTTGTTCCTGGATCAGCACTTCTTGCATTAGAAGCTTTAACTGAAAATCCTAAACTTCAGAGAGATGAAAATAAATGGGTAGACAAAATCTATAAACTTATGGATCAAGTTGATACTTATATACCAACTCCAGAAAGAGAAACAGATAAGCCTTTTTTAATGGCTATTGAAGATGTATTCTCAATCACAGGCCGAGGAACAGTAGCAACTGGTCGAGTAGAAAGAGGTTCAATAAAAGTTGGTGATTCTGTTGAGATTGTAGGTCTTCAACCAACACGGTCAACAACAGTAACTGGGCTTGAAATGTTTCAAAAATCATTGGAAGAAAGCATTGCAGGTGATAACGTAGGAATTCTTTTACGTGGTATTCAAAAAGCTGATATACAAAGAGGTATGGTGCTTGCAAAGCCTGGGAGTATAACTCCTCATACAAAATTTGAGGCTCAGGTTTATGTGCTTACAAAGGAAGAAGGGGGACGCCATACACCTTTTTTTACTGGCTATCGTCCTCAATTCTATGTTCGAACAACAGATGTTACTGGTAAAATCGAATCTTTTGCTTCTGATGATGGAAGTGAGGCACAAATGGTAATGCCGGGTGATAGAATCAAAATGGTAGTTGAGCTTATTCAGCCAATTGCAATTGAAAACGGAATGCGTTTTGCAATTAGAGAAGGAGGACGAACTGTAGGTGCTGGTATTGTCTCTGCAATTTTGCAATAATTTTTTTTTAACTCTTAAACACTTTTTGTTCTAAGGTTCTCAAAACTCCCGTAGAATCCGACACACTAACCTATGTTAATTTTCAATTGAAAAAAAAACAGCTACTTCCAAACAAATGAAAAAAGACTAGAAATTTGCATTTTTTGTTCCTAGCTTTGCTAGGAACAAACTTTTTTTTGCTAATTTAAAAAAAGCATAGTATGACATTTTATTGGTCTTAAAAAAGAAAAAAGCATTTCAAGACCTTATGAGTATAAATTATGAAGAATTAATTAGAAGAATGGAATCCAAAAGTATAAAGAGCGATCTACCAGATATCGAAGTTGGTGATACGGTGAAGGTAGGTGTTCTTATACAAGAAGGAAATAAAGAAAGAGTTCAACCTTATGAAGGTACTGTAATAGCAAAACGGAGAGCTGGTCTTCATACAACAATAACAGTAAGACGAGTCTTTCAAGGAATTGGTGTTGAAAGGGTTTTCACTCCTCATTCGCCAGCTATAAAAAATTTCGAAATTATTCGAAGATCTAAAGTACGTCGTGCAAAGCTTTATTATTTACGAGAAAGAAGTGGAAAAGGAACACGACTTACACCTCGACTAGAAAGTTAATAATCTGATTTCTTTTTTTCAGTGTTTCTTTTTTTTTCCTGCAAGTTTATTCAACTAAAAGCTAATGAATATACATGGGGTGACATGGGAACTCCATGTATATTCATTAGCTTTTTTTTATAAAAAAGCCAAAAAAATTTCATATACCTTCTTTATCTTTATCTTTTATTTTAAAACACGGGAATTTTTATCACACTTTTTATTTTATATTTTGAAACTTCCAACCCGTTTAAAAATTTAATAAAAAAAATTCTAAATAGAGATTTCTTTGGTTTTAAAAATTTCAAAAATTGTAATACATTTTCATTTTTTCAAATCATATATAATTTTTAATGCGACACACTAAAATATCTCAATTTTCTATTCCAGTTATAATAAATTTTTCTAGTTTTTGTCTCTAATTAAATAATTTTTTTTTTCGTAATTTTGCTCTTTTTGCTTATTAAAATTAGTATAAAAACCTGTGTTACAAGATTTTGAATATGAAAACAAGGCGTTTAAAATTGAGACTGCAGAGTGATTTGTTAATGTAAAAATTTTTTTTATGTAAAACAAATTTTATTTTTGAAAAAAAAAAGAAACAAAGGAAACAATTGATAATTTAGACTTTTCTTTAACACATTTTTTTAATTTCTTTGTAGAAAAAGACAAGGAAATGAAAATTTTAAAAACTTTAAAGTTTCTAAAAATGTTTAGAAAAAATTTTCAATTGGAAATTGATATACCTTAGTGTATCGAATTGGAAATTTAAAAACTTTAGTTTCTTGAAAAACACGGAGGATTTTAAAAAATGAAATTAGCAATTTATGGAAAAGGTGGTATCGGTAAATCTACGACAAGTTGCAACATTTCCATTGCTCTTGCTCGAAGAGGAAAAAAAGTTTTACAGATCGGCTGTGATCCAAAACATGATAGCACTTTTACTCTTACAGGATTTCTTATACCAACAATTATAGATACTCTTCAATCTAAAGATTATCATTATGAAGATGTATGGCCAGAAGATGTAATATATCAAGGATACGGTGGTGTTGATTGTGTAGAAGCAGGCGGTCCACCTGCAGGTGCTGGATGTGGTGGTTATGTGGTTGGAGAAACTGTAAAGCTTCTAAAAGAGCTGAATGCTTTTTTTGAATATGATGTTGTTCTTTTTGATGTGTTAGGGGATGTTGTTTGTGGTGGATTTGCCGCTCCGTTAAATTATGCAGATTATTGTGTTATTGTAACTGATAATGGTTTTGATGCTCTTTTCGCAGCAAATCGTATTGTAGCTTCAGTAAGAGAAAAATCTCGTAGTCATCCTCTTCGACTCGCAGGATTAATAGGAAATCGGACTTTGAAACGCGACCTTATTGATCGATATGTTTCAGCATGTCCAATGCCAGTGCTTGAACTCCTTCCTCTTATTGAAGATATAAGAATTTCACGTGTAAAAGGGAAAACCATTTTTGAGCTTGCAGAAACAGAGAGTACACTTTCATATGTTTGTGATTTTTATCTAAATATAGCTGATCAGTTACTTTCTCAGCCAGAAGGCGTCATTCCTGCAGAGCTTCCAGATCGTGAACTTTTTAATCTTCTTTCTAGTTTTTATCTAAAACCTTCAGAAATTTCAGAATCGTTAGAAACAGCAGATTTTTTGATGATTTAATTCAAGTTTATCTATGCTAATTTTAGAAACGGAGTTATAGAGTACGTTTTCCGCTCTTCTAGCGTAAAAGCGTACATATTTTCTTTAACAAGGTACAGACATAAAAAGGAAAAGGTCTAGAAAAATTTTTTTTTCTTTATTTTGTAGAAACTAAAGTGTCCCTTTTTTTTCTTGCGCCAATTCTTTTCTTAGGAAGGTTCCGCTCGTTCCCTTGGTAACGATATAGCAAAAGGAGAAGGGGTTCGCTGGCCACCCCCGGCCTGCGAGGGGGAAATTTTCAATTCCTCACTCTTCTCTTCCTCCTTTGGAGAACAGCAAAGGGAAATTAAAGTTTCTGAATTTTAAATCGAATTCTTCACTCTTTTTGCCCGCAGTTGCATGGAAATGCTACTGGTACGCGCAAAAAGAGATACGGAGGGTAACCCCCTCGCAGGCCGCGCTCCGCGTAAAGAGGGGTGACCATCGAACCCCTTGGGGACAAAAGGGAAGGAAAGGGAAATTAAAAAACTTTAGTTGGCCTTTTTTTTCAATTTTTTTTGTTAATAAAACAAATGGAAACAGATTTTAACAATACATTAGCATTTGACTGTGAAACTGGCAACTATCATACTTTTTGTCCAATTAGTTGTGTTTCTTGGCTTTATCAAAAAATAGAAGATAGTTTTTTTTTAGTTATTGGAACAAAAACTTGTGGATATTTTCTTCAAAATGCACTAGGTGTAATGATTTTTGCTGAACCAAGGTATGCTATGGCAGAACTAGAAGAAGGAGATATTTCAGCACAACTTAATGATTATTGGGAACTGAAAAGACTTTGCCTTCAAATTAAAGCGGATAGAAATCCAAGTGTTATTGTTTGGATTGGGACTTGCACAACTGAAATTATAAAAATGGACCTTGAGGGCATGGCCCCAAAAATTGAGGCAGAAATTGGATTGCCCATTGTAGTTGCACGAGCAAATGGATTAGATTATGCGTTTACTCAAGGTGAAGACACTGTCTTAGCAGCAATGAGCCATAGATGCCCATCTCTAAGTACTTTAAAAAGTAATAGAAACCCCTCAATTGGAAGTGAAAATTTAGAAATTTTAGTTTCCCCTTGCGCGGAGCGGGGAATAGAGCTTCCCTTTGAAAAAACCACAACTGACATTTCGACTCAACGAAAAACCAATGGGAATGGTCTTGTAAACCATCCGCCTCTAGTTTTATTTGGTTCATTGCCTGGCTCTGTTACAAAGCAGCTCTCTCTAGAATTGAAAAAACAAGGTATTACTGTTTCTGGATGGTTACCAGCACAAAAATATACTGAGTTACCAGAATTGGGTGATGGAGTTTATGTTTGCGGTGTGAATCCATTTTTAAGCCGAACTGCAACAACACTCATGCGTCGACGACGATGTAAACTTATCGGAGCTCCATTTCCAATTGGTCCGGATGGAACAAGTGCTTGGATTCAAAAGATCTGTTCAGTTTTTGGAATACAGCCTCAAGGTTTAGAAGAGCGTGAATTAGCTGTTTGGGATACACTTGAAGATTATTTAAATTTAGTTCGTGGAAAATCCGTTTTTTTTATGGGTGATAATCTTCTTGAAATATCACTTGCACGTTTTTTAGTGCGATGTGGAATGATTGTATATGAAGTTGGAATCCCTTACATGGACAGAAGATTTCAAGCTGCTGAACTAGCACTTTTAGAAGAAACTTGTAAAAAAATGGGTACACCTCTTCCACGCATAGTAGAAAAACCGGATAATTACCATCAAATCCAGCGTATTCGAGAGCTGAAACCAGACTTAGCAATTACTGGGATGGCTCATGCAAATCCATTAGAAGCTCGAGGCATCAGCACAAAATGGTCTGTAGAATTTACTTTTGCTCAAATTCATGGTTTTGCAAATTCCCGAGATATTTTGGAATTAGTAACTCGTCCATTAAGAAGAAATCATTCTTTAGAAGGACTTGGTTGGACATCTTTTGTTTTATCAAATCAAGAGAGTCAGTAGCTTAGCTAAACAACCGAATTGAAAAATTTTTCTAGTTTCCTTGTACCAAAAAAGGTGTACAAGGGGTTCTTGCATCTACGATGCACGGCCACCAAAAGCGAAGCCGTGCATCTAGTACCCTTTGGGTAAATACAAGAGGGGGCAAGAACGACAGAAAACTAGAGAGAAAAGAAGATCAATAAGGAACAATAAGTTGGCCTTTTTTTCAAAAAAAAAATAAAAACATATACTCATTATGAGATTAGCTTATTGGATGTATGCAGGACCTGCTCATATAGGAACTCTTCGGGTTGCTAGTTCTTTTCAAAATGTGCATGCAATTATGCATGCTCCTTTAGGAGATGACTACTTTAATGTGATGCGCTCCATGTTAGAAAGAGAGCGAGATTTCACGCCAGTTACCGCTAGTATTGTTGATCGGCATGTTTTAGCTCGAGGATCACAAGAAAAAGTTGTTGACAACATTGGAAGAAAAGATAGAGAAGAGGAACCAGATTTAATACTTTTAACACCAACTTGTACTTCAAGTATTTTGCAAGAAGATCTTCAAAATTTTGTTAATCGAGCATCAGAGAGTTCAGGATCAGATGTTCTTTTAGCCGATGTGAATCATTACAGAGTTAATGAGTTCCAAGCTGCAGATCGTACTCTTGAACAAATTATTAAATTTTATATTGAAAAATCTCGAAAAGAGAATACTTTAACTAGTCAAAAAACCAGTCGACCCTCAGCAAACATTATTGGTATTTTTACTTTAGGTTTTCATCATCATCATGACATTCGTGAAATTTCACAACTTTTGTCTGACTTAGGTGTTGAAATAAATGAAATAATTCCAGAAGGCGGATCTGTGAAAAAGTTAAAAAATTTGCCTAAAGCATGGTTTAATGTTGTTCCTTACAGAGAAATCGGACTTATGTCTGCTCAGTACCTTGAAAAAGAGTTTGGAATGCCTTTTGTCTCTACCACCCCTATGGGTGTAGTAGATACTGGAAAATTCGTCAGAGAAGTAGCAAATATTTTAAACTCTTCAAATGCGTTGGATTTTAATCCAGAATCCTATATTGAAAACCAAACTCGATTTGTTTCACAATCGGCTTGGTTTTCAAGGTCCATAGATTGTCAAAACCTTACTGGAAAAAAAGGATTTGTTTTTGGAGACGCAACACATGCTGCATCTATGACTAAAATCTTAGCACGAGAGATGGGAATACGTGTCTCTTGTTCTGGAACATATTGTAAGCATGATGCAGATTGGTTTCGCGAAGAGGTTGAAGGATTCTGTGACGAAATTTTAATAACTGATGATCATACAAAAGTAAGTGAAAAAATAGCAAGTTTAGAACCATCCGTTCTTTTTGGTACTCAAATGGAAAGGCATGTAGGTAAAAAATTTGACATTCCATGTGGTGTTATTTCAGCACCTGTTCATATCCAAAATTTTCCACTTGGATATAGACCTTTTCTTGGTTTTGAAGGAACTAACCAAATAGCTGATCTTGTATATAATTCATTTACATTAGGCATGGAAGACCATCTACTAGAAATTTTTGGTGGACATGACACATCTATCTCTAAAGAGAAAAATGGGGAAATTTTAAATTCCCCAATTTCTCAATCAAAGGATCTTTCCCTTTTTTGGACAGAAGAAGGTGCTCAAGAATTGCGAAAAATACCTGGATTTGTACGTGGAAAAATAAAAAGAAATACAGAAAAATTTGCTAAAGATATGGGTTTACAAGAGATTACTCTTGAAGTTCTTTATGCAGCCAAAGAAGCTGTTGGAGCTTAAAAATTTTTCTTTTGTTCCTCTGCTAAAAGCTTCTCCTTAGCAAAGCTCGTAGCAGAGGAACAAAGCTAAGGAGAAGGAGACAAAAAATTTTTAGAAGAGAACCGGTGAAAAATTTTACAATTTTTGTTTGAGATTCTCTTTAACAAAATTTTCATATATAATTTGAAATTGTATATACTAAAAGTAAAAAAAAGTTTTCAACCTGTTTTAAATTTCTATTATTTTTTTTTGTCAAAGCGAATTGGAAAAATTAATAAGTAATTTTTTCTATTAAATATATAAATAATAGTGTTTTTCTTTTCTATTTTTTTTTTATGGCTAGTGTTAAAAAAACTTTAACACTTGATACATAATTTCTGAAATTCTCTAGAAACTTCTTTTTCTAATTTTTTAATTCTAGAAAATAGATTTAGAAGATAGAGTTGAGTTTTTAAAATTTTCAATTCGAAACATAAGGTATGTCAATTTTCAATTGGAATCCAATTGAAAAAAATTGATAAAAAGTTGAACATTAAAAATAGCTTTTTAAAAACAGTGATCGGAAATTTTTTTTCAATACCTCTAATTTTGTCCCCTTTCAAAATTTAAATATTAATCATATAATATCCCGAAAAAACAAAGAAAAATTTAATTAATTATTTCTTTCCTTCTCTAAAAAAAAAAGAGAAGGAACAATTTTTAGAAATTTCTTTAGTTCAATACTTTATACATTTTTTAAACTATGGCAGTTCCAAAGAAACGAACTTCAAAATCAAGAAGAAACATAAGAAAAACTAAATGGAAAGAAAAAGCTTCTCAAAGTTCAAGAAAAGCATTGTCAACTGCTCTTTCACTTTTAAAGAGAAGAAATAAAACAGAAAATATAATTTCACCTAGTTCTGATGAAAATGATGGAGGGGAGATCCAAGCTCTCAAAGAATAAATGAAAGCGTTTCTAAAAAAAAAATGCAGATCAATGAAAGGAATTTTTAAATTGGAGAATGTTTAATTCTTCAATTTAAACCCATGAGAAAATGTCAATTTAAGAATTAGAAAAAATTGAATTTTCTTTCCGTCTTTTTATTTTTTAGTTCCTTCCCTTCTCCTTTTTTGCTTCCCTTTTTACAAAGGGTAAACGAGAATGAAAGAACAAGGAAAAAAGATCTTGCCTTTTTTGAAGAAAAAAGGTAAATTTGAATTGAAATTTCTTTCTCTCAAATTGTTTTTTTTTTTTTTTTGTTCCTATGCATCTCTCCTGGAGAACTGTTTCAGAAGAAAAAAGGTTCCCCTTCTGTCCGTTTACAAGGGAAAAAGAGTTGGAGAAAGAAGAATATTTAGAAATCTTTAATTTTTAGAAAATTTTTTCGAATCATAGTAACTTTATTTTGAAATAAATCCACTCATGTCATTTGTTACCGCTTTACGAGACTATGTAGATCTGATAAATGCTACGTCAGATTCTTTATCAGGAAATCTCACATTACAAGAATTTTTAAAGCAAACTTTTCTCTATTCTTTGGAAAGTTTAAAGTTAGCAATGATTTCGCTTTTTACTGCTCAATGGATTCGAGATTTAGCTTTTCTTCCAATAAAAGCACCACAGATTTCACTTTCTATTTTTCAAGAAGCATATATTCCGTCAAATTCTCCTTTTCTCAGTAGTTTCAGTTTTTTAGAAACTCCTTTTTTGTTAGGTAATAAGTTTTTCATTGGATTTATAAATAGTTTTTTTGCATGTCTTCCCCTTTCCGCTTCACATGTTTTAAGCGGAAGAAGACTTTTTGTTCAAGGTGTACCCGCAGGTTTTGCTTCTGGTTTTGGTACTTTACTAGGTCAATTTTGTTTTTTAACATTTGTAGTTCTTGGTATTAGACCTGTTGTTATCCCTTGGGTTTCTTTTCAACAATTTAGTGTACTGCTTGCTTTTGTTATTTTTTTATCTATTGTTTACACCATAGCACATCAAAGAAGTTTTCAAATTGTGAAAATTTCGGAACGCTCTCTTTTATTTAGATTCTTTCTTATAAACTTTTTTTTAGCTTGGTGTGAGCAAAGCAGTTTTTTTCAATATTTGGGAAACCTTAACATAAATGCAAGTGGAAGTGTTCTAGAATCATTCTTTCTATCGAATTCATTCTCTTCCCTTTTAATTCATTTGAGTTATCTTTTTGGATTTTTAATTGGCGGTTTCTTTTTTACTTCTTTTTTTGTGTTTGGAAGTCTTTTCCTTAGAGATTTATGGTTAAAATGGACATATACAGGAATGTCTCGATTAATTCAAAGAATCAATTTTTGGTCTATGACATTTTTAATTGCATTCTGTTTTTCGTCTCTTCCTTTTTATGGTGTAGATCTTTTTGTTGCAAAACCTATTGGATTTCTTCCTGAAGAAAAAAGTCTTCGAGGAACACTTCTTTGGCCCAATACAGTAGCAGATTTTGAATGGTTTCTTCCTCCAACTAGATCAGTTCTTTCAAAACAAGCTGATGTTTCTCCTTGGGACACTGGTCTTTATGTTTATCCAAACCCGTCTTCTGTATCTTTGTTAGAAAACCAAGAAAAAGACGTTGGAAATTTTACAAAAGAACGAAAAATTGGAACAGAAGAACTTAATTTTCAATTCCAAACAATTGAAGAACTTAATTACGGTGGTGAATATGCTTGGACATCTGCCGAAAAGCGAAGAGGGGCACCACAAAGAGAAACAGTTGAATCATTTGGAAAATGGATAAAAGATTTTTTTTCTTCAGGTGAAGTAGTTGATCAAAATACAAAGAAGAAGGTTGATAGATCAAAAGGATATCGTATTTTTTCTCAGAAATCAGAGAAACAAGGTAAAATTCCTGAGAAAGAGCTCGCCTCAGAATCATTTGAAAATGATCAAGATAATATTCCAAGAAGCAATCAAATCTTTTCTCAATATTATACAAATAAGCCATTTAGAGGAAGCGAAAGCTCAGGACAAGCAAATGATATTATAAAAACTGCAGTTTTTGAAAAAAATAAGTGGACATCTCTTTTTGATTGGTCAATTGCAGAAAATAGTTTAGATGAGAATAGAGAAGAAAATGATTCTCAAACAATGGGAGATTCTTCAGCAATTAAAGAAAGAGCTCTGGAAGACATTGAGATTGAAGAAACGCTTTTTCAACCATTAACTCTTGGTTTATCACCATTCTTTCAAGCTGATATAACGGAACGTCAACCAATTCAAGATTTGTTAACAAAAAGATTTTATGAAACAAGTGTTTATAAAAACACTCTTTCTTTTCATATTGATTCTTTTCTTTCCAGACAACCAAAAACATATCTTCTTTCAGCCAATGATGAAATTGAACTTCTTCAAAAAAGACAATCTCTTTCAAAGTATTATGATACTCTTCGATCGTATCAAAAACTTAAAAACTTTGGCCTTTTTGAGCAGTTTTTTGGTGGATCAAAAAGCTATGCTACAAAATTTTATAATCAGCAATTTAAAGGAACATTAAAAGTAATTCGAAGGTTGTTTTCCATAAGCCTTGATCCAATTCAAAACCCTCGTCAAAAAAATCCTTTAACATTTGATCAGCCTCTCTTTTTAGAAAAAAATTTAAAACCAATTAGCCTACCGATCCTTTCGGTTAGTGAAAAGGAAGAAGAAAAAACATTGGCTGAAAAACTTGATTCGGAGAATTGGAAATTCTCCAATTTTCCAAATTCCAATCCTGTTCCCTTTTTTGAAGAACATCAAGTTGCTACTGAAAAACTTAAAAATAAAAATGAAAAGAGAACTTCTGAAATGAAAACGGTGTTTTTTAGTCCTTTTCATGAAGAACTTTTTAAAGTTGGCAATTCAGTTTTCAAGAATTCGATTGTTGGCCTAGATATCTCAAAAGAAACAATAGAAAAAGTTTCTAAATCAAAGAGAGGAGTAAAAAATTTAATCAAAGTCCCAGGAGCATCTTTTCTTGAAATTGCTAATTCTCGGCCTTTATATGCGGGCTGGGACGATCAATCTAAAAAACTTATTTTAACAAATCGTTTTTTACCAAGAGCACAAGCTGGACAAGAGCTTTTTCCTTTTGTAAATAAAAAAATAAAAGTTGATGACTATCCAACCTTAAAATCATTATTAAAACGGCAAAGCTCGTTTTCTAAAGAGGATTATTTTGCTTCTGATAAGGAAAGAGAAAAAAAAAGAAAAAATATTACTTTTTCCACATGGCCTATGTGTTCAAATATTTTCTTTACTCAAAAAGATCCGAAAGTGACAGGAAAAAAATACAATTTAATGTATGCACCAGAAATTTTTTCTCTTAAAGATGGAACTCCTCTCTCTTTAGATAATGAACCAGAAGAAGAAACTAAATGGAAAATGGCAACTATGCCAACAAACGTTGGTCCTTTGTCTCCTGATGCAACTAATTTTCTTTGGAAAGTTTTTCCTCCAAATCGAGGTGGATTTATTTGGCCTGGGAGTGATTATTTGAAATTTAATTTGCAAAAGTTTTTTAAGACTACTTAAAAAACTCGAAATCAAGTCCTTTTCTTTTGCTTGCTGTACAAGAGACGGAGGGGTTCCTTGGCCACCCCCTCGAAGGCCTCGCTCGTCCCCTTGGGGGAAGTAAAGAGGAGCGTCCATCGAGCCCCTTCATTTTTCTTGCATTCTGAAAAAATGCTAGAGGAGCGAGACCGTGCATCTAGTCCCTTCGCCCCTAAGGGGACAAGGGAAGATGCAAGAAGGGGAAAGATACAAAAAAAAAGTTTCTAGATTAGTAAAAATAAAAAATTTTGTTGAAACAAAGTTGTTTTTAACAACTTGAGATTTTTTAAATTGTTTGCAATAATTGTATTAGTAAATAAATTTATTACAAATTTTGCAGTTTTTTTTTATTTAAAATTTTAAGCTGAAGGTACGAAGCCTTTATATGAAAAAAAATTATAACTTTTAAAAATTTTATAAAATTTTTCTTATTCTAAAAATAACCATTTCTAAAACTTATAGTTTTAAAAATTGAAAAAACCAAAACTTGAGTTTCTAAAAAATTTTTAAAATGAAAATATCCTCAGTAGCTCAGTGGCAGAGCGGTCGACTGTTAATCGATTGGTCGTAGGTTCAAATCCTACCTGGGGAGATTTCAAAAAAAAAAACTCATTTTTTTATCCGTTAAAAAAAGATCAACTGGGAGCTATGTGCTAAAAAAAAGTTTGTTTCTAGTTTCTAGCAGGAGAGAAGAAAATCAAGGGATTTTGCGTGAATGGAAAGTTTCTCTAAAGTTGATAAAAATAACGGTTCAAGAGATCAAAGGAATCCTAGGGAGCGTCCTCATTGCAATCGGTACTCTTGGAACTGATTTGGATTTCATCTCTTAATTATTTCGTAAGCCACTCAAATAAATCTCCAAATTGAAAAATGATGTGGAAAAATAGTTAAATGATTTGTCTGAAAAATTCAGTCAGAAATTGGAAAAATTTAAGAAAGAACTGAAAAAAGAGGTTGAGGAATAGAGAAAGGAATTGGAAGAGGAATGAAAGGAGAAACTGGAAAAGTTTACTTTGCAAGTAACGACCTAAGTCAGTCTTTTGATTGTTGGAGAAAGTTACTTAAAATGGGACTCCACATCTTCTTACTTTCCAACACTTCTCTTTGTTTTCAATAAAAATACTAAGTGCAGGCAGGAACCCATGGATGAAGCTGAATAAAAACCCTTTTAAAGAAGAGAAGTGATGAAATCACGCCCGAGGACTTGGTTGGAAATCCTTAAAGCCCGTCTTCTCCGCTATAAGAATTAGACGTACACTTACGTCGGTTGACGAACTAACTGCGTAAGTTCTGACAAGCGTTGAAGAGCAACGGTTTATGCGGAGAATAAAACCGTTGCAAGAAAATTGTACACAACATTAGGCGATATCTTCGAAGAGCCGGTGGGTTTCAATTTTCTCCGTTTTACGAACTCCGTAAAACGGAGACTCCCTTTAACAATTTGCGAAGAACCTTTAGGGGATTTCGATTTAAATCCTATAACCTATGAAACGATATTTCCTTTAAAACTTTGTCGTGCTGTATTCCTCTAACACAGAAAAGCCTCTGGAAGTATTCGTAATTCCTAAATACCTTTCGAATGAGTTAAAACAGAGGCTTTTCTTCTGATTTGAAATCAATTTGGTCAACTTTTAACTTCACTTTTTTCACAATGAGGTTTTTTTTTACTCAAAAAATATTGGGTTGCCCGGGACTCGAACCCGGAACAAATCGGTTAAAAGCCGAGTACTCTACCATTGAGTTAGCAACCCTTAACAAAAAAAATTCCATTTTTTATTCACTAAAAATTAAAAAATGTTTTTTTGCCTGCTACTAGATTTGAACTAGTGACTTCCCGCGTATGAGACGGATGCTCTAACCAGCTGAGCTAAGCAGGCTCACTTTTATTCTAACAAATAAAACTCAAAAAATGCAAGAAATGTCTATAAAATTCAGTTTCTAAATTTAAAATTAAAAAAAAAATATATAGAAAAAATTCACATATGGGAGTTCGATGGCCACTCCCGGCCTGCGAGGGAGTATGAAGAATTGATAATTTTTTTGCTTCTAGCATGTTACACATGCTAGAAGCAAAAAAATTTTAGTTTCTATAATTTTATACTACAAATGAGTTTAAAACGCCTACTAAAAAAACAAGAAAAAGCCAAAGGCCAAGTCCTGAAAAAACAGTACCTTTGTTTTCTGTCCAACCATCTGGAGAAGCAAATACAACGGGTACTCCAACGACTAATAGGAAAGAAAGAGCAATGAAAGCAAACAAAGTAAGTTGAAATAAAAGAGTCATAGTAAGAATTTTATGAATATGTTTTATTAAGGATAAAAAAAGAACAAATGAGTCTTTATTTTTAGACCTCTATGATATGTGAGAAAATTGAAAAAATCTATTTAAAAAATAAATTTGTTCTTATTTGTTTCTATAAAATTTAGTACAAAAACAATTGATCTTTTAGAAAATGCCTCGCACCAGCTTCTTGTTCTTCTTTTTCAGCAGAACTTTATACTATAAAAAATATAAAAAAATGACTTTCTAAAAAAATGAAATTAATAAAAAATATTTTTTTTACAAGTTCATAAATTTCTTTTCTTCATCTTAAATGAACTAAATTAAAGAAAAAAAAAACAGAAGTTCAATTCTATGTTTTTGGGTTAAAATGAGAGATATTTATTGGATCTTAATTTTTGCTTTTAATTTTTTTATCTTGGAAGTCGTTTTTAAATCCTAGTGAAAGACTTTCTAAAGAAAAAAATTAGCATTTAAAATAGAAAGCTTGTTTGACATTATAAAAACATCATAATCGAGAGGAATTCCTGTTTCTATATTTATTGTATACAATTTTTTGTGTAAAAGCATTTTTTATTTCATTTAATCAATATATTTAGTTTGAAATATTATTTTATATATATTTTTTTTGCTACTTTTTCATTTTAAGAATTTTTTGAAAAAAATTCTTAAAATGAAAAAGGGCAGTTCTATTTAAAAAATTTAAAATTTCTATTTATTTAATTCCACAATTATTAGAAATTTTTATAAATAACTCTTTTATAGTTTTTTTTGTTAAAATGAAAAAACAAGAGGATCTGGGAAAAAACGGTTTATTTCAATTAAAATACCAGCTGTTATAGTAAACCAAATTAAAGCAACTACGGGTGCAGTTGAAAGATATGTAGTAAAATTTTTCATGATTTTCTAAAGAATGTTGTTTCTTTTTTTTAAAAGACATCAAAAACAGTTTGAGAATCCTAAAAAGTTACGACTTTTTTTTTATTGTCAAAGTAAAAATTGAATATGTAAAATTGAAAAATTGTACAAATTGGCAATAAGGTATATATAAATATTGAAAATTCCAAACCTTTGACATATTTTTTTTGCTAGAGAAAGAAACCTCTAAAATTTTCAATTTAAAAACTTTAATTTCTAAAAAATTTTACATTTCAATTTTACCAAGGGTTTTTCTATAGAAAGACTTTTCTTTGATTTTTTTCTTTTTAGGTAAAATGCAAAATGACCCTTGCAAGGAATCAAAAGAAAAGCTAGATTATAGAATGGATCTATAAAGAAAACTTTGTATCGGGATGTAGCGCAGTTTGGTAGCGCTCCTGTTTTGGGAACAGGAGGTCGCAGGTTCGAATCCTGTCATCCCGAGAATCCTTTAAAACTTTGAAACAGTTAAGAATTTTTTAAAAAGATCTTATTAAAAAAAAAACGTCCTTAGTTCAGTTGGTAGAGCGCAGGTTTCCAAAACCTGATGTCGTAGGTTCGAGTCCTACAGGACGTGTTACTTTTTACAAGATTTAATGAAAAATCTTCTTTTTATAAAACCTGGTTTTTTAAATAGAAAATTGAATTTTTTTATATTTTTAAAATCTGACATTCCCAGATTTTAAATAAAAAACCTAGGAGTATCAGATTTATTTAAAGTTTCATTTTCTTTCAAAAAAATCAATAATTTACATGTTCCCATTGAAAACCGCAAATTTAAAAATTTTAGAAGAGTTTAAAACCAGTTTTCATTTTTTTACTACAAGTTCCCACTTCGACTAGCTAATAATACAATTACCAATGGACCTGCAGCTAAAATAAAAAATAATGCAGTCAATTGAAATAAAATTTCTAAATTCATAATTGCTCCTTATGAAAGAAAATATGCAGAGTAAACTGTTTTGAAGAATTTTAAACGATCCAATTTTTTGATAGGAAGTCTAAACTCTATACTCATTAAAATAGAAGATAGAAACTTTTCTTTTTTCAAAGAATAAAGTTTCTATCTTGTTATTGTTTTTTTTATGATTAAAAAAACTAAAACTTTTTTTATTTTTAAAAATAATAAAAAAATACTTTTTTTATGAATACAAAGCAACCCCTAAGCGAACTGCAAGTATACCTGTTAATAATGCAACGAAAAGTGCAACAAAAACATCACTGTCAGAAATCATAATTTCTCTTCTCCTATTCAATTTCTTTGGTTTTAAAACTTTTTTATCCGTCAAAATTGTTACAAATCAAGAACAAAGAATTTTTTGCTCTTTTTTTCTTTTTTTTTTTTGAAGTATTTAAAAAAAGTTTTTAAATTAAAGAATGTGTAAAAAGCTTACAATGACGAAGACTTTTTTATTTGTTTTTTTTTTTTTTATTTTTGAAAAAAGTGAAATACCATTTCTTCTTTTAAAGAAGAAAGGGAAAATGAAAACTTTTTCTCTGATAATTAGCGAAAACTTACTGAAGCTTGCCAAACAAAAGCTAATAACAGAAAAAGGACTGGAATCAGAGGAAGAACGTCTACAATAGGATCAAAAGGGGCATAAGCTTCAGGCAACTTTGCAATGATTAGTTCCATAGGTGTAAAAGCAATTTATAAAAAAAAATATTAGATTATTCGGTTCACTTCTTTTCTTTTTTATCCTTTCTTTCTCCTCCATCCCTCAGAGCTAGAAGATTAAAAGGCAATAAATTTAAGAAAATTGGAGAATTTTTTAATTCTCTCAATCATTTCATCTATTCATATTTTATGAAAAGAAAAAGCTCCTCATTAATGAATCTATATGAATCTGTTCTTTAGAGCAGCTAAAAAAAGAAATTATAAAATGCTAATTTATAAACACAAAATTGGAGAGTTTTTCAATTCTCCCACTCACATTAAAAAAACATAACACTAATAAGTTGAATAGAACTCATATGTAAAAAAGAATTGCAAAATTTTGCAATTCTTCAAATTCATTCCTATTTTAGTAAAAGTATATCTGCAATGCAAGAGTTTACCAATAGCAAAAATGTGGTTTTACTTGAAAGCAAAAAAAGGTTTTAAATTTTTATGTTTTCTTTCTTTTTTAGCTAAAAATAAATCAGCAATTTTTAGAAAAAAAAGAGCTAAATGAAATGAACATTTATTTACCTTTTCTTTGAAAAAAATAAAAATTGCTTTTTTTTTTTTCAAAGAGTTCTTCAAACATGTTTATTTCACCTTCTCTTTTCAAGAATTCAAAAAAAAATTTCAAAAAATTGATGCAACCATTTTTATTCTATCAAAATGGTTGTGAGAGAATTGTTTGTTTTAGCACAATGTATAAGGAATTTCAAAATTCTTTCCAAAAAATTGTAAATTTAAAAAAATAATATATCATTAAAAAAAAAAATAGATTTTCAAAAATATTAGTTTTTCATATTTTTTTTGCTAAAACTAAATTAGTTTTTTAAAAAGTTTTTTTTATATTTTATTTTTTTTAGTTTTTTCTTCTTATAACCTTTTTTTGTCTAAAAAAAAGTCGAAATTAAAAAGTTAGAAACTTTAGTTTCTAAAATTCAAAAAACTCGCAAAAAAGATAATGTATAATTGGATATGAGATATTATTTCTTTTTTTAATTCATACTGTTTTCCATTCAATAAATTTGAAGACTCAATAAAAGTTAATTTCTCATAGAAAAATTAGGAAAATTTAGAATTACGAATTGAAAATCTATAAATTTACAATTTCTAGAATAACTAGAATTTATTTAAATAATTAGCAAAAAAAGATAAAACAAAGGATTTTTTATTATGGCCGCGGCATATTTACCATCTATTCTTGTACCATTAGTTGGACTTGTTTTCCCAGCAATTGCAATGGCTTCTCTTTTCCTTTATATCGAAAAAGAAGAGATTGTTTAAAAATTTGAAAACTGAATTAAAAATTTCCAAATTTTAAATTTCTAGAATTTTTTAATTCGGTAAAAAAATATTCATACTCCTTAGAATTTTAAAAATTCTTTTTTTGTAGAAACTCTCCCCTCTTGTTGTAATCTCTCTCTTTTTTATATGCAGACTTCGCCCATCTTCCCTCGTAGCCCTCGTTCCTCTTTTCCGGGGAAGTATGAAGGGGCTCGATGGCCGCTCCTCTTTACTTCCCCCAAGGGGACGAGCGAGGCCTTCGAGGGGGTGGTCATCGAACCCCTTTGCTCCTCTTTTTATGCAAAAATCCCTCTTTCACTAATAGAGAGAGGGTCTCGCTTGTCTAGCATCTCTTCTTTTCGCTTGTTCCCTCCGTAAAGGGAAAGCAAAAGGTAAAAGGGACAAGATGCAAAAAGCAAAGAAAAAAAGGAGGGAACGGGATCAAAGAGCAAAGGAAAATGCAAACCTTGTTTATCTCGTCACTTGGTGTCTTTCGTTGAAAGACACCAAAAAAAAGCTCAGGCCTTCCGGCTTCCTTTGCTCCTTTTTTCTTTTCTGGGGTCAAAAGAGGAGGTAAAAAAAAAAAAAAAAGGCTTTTTCAATTTCTAGAAATTGAAATCTTCAATTCAAAATATCAAGAAAAGTTGCTTCTTTTTATTTTTTCAAAAACTTTCTCCAAGAGAGTTTCTATGAAATTTTGCTTTTTTTATAACTTTTTTTAAAAAATGAAATAATATTTCTTTCTAGTTTAAAATTTTAATTTTTATTCGAATTTTTTTGTAAAATACTTAATGACTAGTAAAAAATGGCAAAAAAAATTTTCTTGTTTTATAAATTAAGGTTTGATATTATATCATAAGAATAAAAAAACTTTCTTTAACTAATTAAAAAATTAAATTTTTATGTCTCGATATCGTGGTCCACGTTTGCGTATTATTAGACGTCTTGGTGATTTACCGGGTCTTACATCAAAAACACCAAAAAAACAAAATCCCCCTGGTCAGCATGGTACTTCGGCAAAAAAGCTTTCCCAATATGGAATTCGGCTCCAAGAAAAGCAAAAACTTCGTTTCCATTATGGGTTGAGTGAGTCTCAACTGATCCGTTATGTTCGTCATGCGCGTCGATTAAAAGGTTCTACTGGTGAAGTTCTTCTTCAGTTGTTAGAAATGCGGTTAGATAATGTTGTTTTTCGACTTGGATTAGCATCTACTATTCCCGCTGCACGACAACTTATAAGGCATGGTCATATTATTGTCAATAATAGAAAAGAAACTATACCAAGTTCTCAATGCACGCCAAAAGATAAAATCTGTTTAACACAAAAAACTAGTTCTAAAGTTTTTGTTTCAAAAATTTTAGATATTGAAAACCGAAAAGCTGTTCCTTCTTTTTTAAGCTGGGATAATGAAAAGAATCAAGGCGTTGTAAATACAATTGTAGAAAGAGATTCTGTTGGCCTGAATCTTAATGAACTTCTTATTGTTGAGTTTTATTCAAGAAAAGTATAAGGATTACACAAGTTAACTGAAAATTCCAAATCTTCAACATATTTTTTTCTAATTCCGTGCATTTTGCTTTTTTCTTTCTCTTTACTTCTTTTTTTATAGGAATTAGCTTTTTTACCCAAAGAGATAAGGTCCCGTTTGTCTAGCATCTCTTCGCTTGTTCCCTCGTTAAAGGGAAAGCAAAAGGTAAAAAGGACGAGATGCAAGCAGTAAAGAGAGGAAGAAAGGGTTCGATGGCCACCCCTCTTTACGCAAAGCGTGGCCTGCGAGGGGGTACCCTTTCGGGTCAAAGAGTGAGAGTATAGAATTTATATTTTCAGCAAGCTCTAAGAGTACAAACAAAAAAAAAGAATGTTTAAATTAAAGGCAATCTTTCCTTTGAAAAATTTATTGCTAAATGAATTGCATTGGAGAACTGGAAAAAAGTGAAAAGAAAAGTTTAATTTTTTTTTTTAGAAAAAAATTAGAGAAATATATATATATATTTTTTTATGAGAACTTGACTCTATTTCATAAAATAGATTATTTTTTTCATTGAAGCTAAATGCGGATCTAGTTCAGTGGTAGAACGCCAGCCTTCCAAGCTTGATGTCAGGGGTTCGACTCCCCTGATCCGCTTTTTTTTATTTCACTGAAAATATTTTTTAATGATATTTTTCTTTGTACACCACTTGATAAAAGGAAAATGAGAAGGGTATGAAAAGAAAACAAATTTTTTTTTGTTGAAAAGGTTTTCAATTTCTCTTCATTCTTGTACAAACTTTTATTAATCTAGGACACTTGTTAAAAGAGTTGATTCAACTGTTTTGGCTTGCTATACTAGTGAAAAATAAGATCCACAAAGATTTCATCTTGCAAAAAAACAAGATTTTAAAAACAAACCTTTTTCTTTTTGTCGATCGAAAAAAAGAAAAAAGATGGAAACGTTTTTTTTAAGAAACTTTTCCTTAATTAATTTGCTTTTTTTTTTTTAGTGAATTTTTAATGTGAAAAACTTTTGAAACAAGGTTAGGTTTTTTTGTCTTTAGCTTTGCTAATGAAAATCTTGATGGACTATTGGCTCTTTTGTTATCTTGTTTTTGCTTACAAAAGCAAATACTTCGCTTTTTGTTTTGGCAAGAAGCTGTTTTTAAATAACAACGAGAACGAATAGAGCAAAAATAACAAGAACAACAGGAGTTTACAATGTCTGGTTCAACAGGAGAACGACCTTTTTCTGATATTTTAACTAGTATTCGATACTGGGTTATTCATAGTATTACAATCCCTTCTTTATTTATTGCAGGATGGCTTTTTGTCAGCACAGGTTTAGCCTATGACGTTTTTGGAAGCCCAAGACCAAATGAATATTTTACCGAAGATCGTCAAGAAGCTCCTTTGATTACAGATAGATTCAATGCACTTGCACAAGTCAAAGAGCTTTCAAAAATTGATTAATAAGTTTTTTTTTGTCTTCTATAAGAAAAAAATTTTAAAAATTAAAATGGGAATTTTTTTTATAAACTCAACTTTTTAGAAAAAAAAATTACCATTTCAATTTCTTTAAAAAATTTTTACGCTCCTTCGGGAAAATATGTAATATAAAGAAAATTTTTTCAAAAAAAAAAAAAAAAAAGCATGGCTACAAATAAATCATTTACTTATCCAATATTCACAGTTCGTTGGCTAGCTGTGCATGCATTAGCTGTTCCTACTGTATTTTTTTTAGGGTCAATCACAGCTATGCAATTTATTCAACGTTAAGAGAATAAAAAAAAAATAAGGAGAAAGAGAATTATGATAAGAGAGAATCCAAACAAACAATCTGTTGAATTGAATAGAACAAGCCTTTATTGGGGGCTTCTTCTTATCTTTGTCCTTGCGGTTTTATTCTCAAGTTATATTTTTAACTAGAAATTTCAAAAGTTCAGTTTTTGAGAATGAACTGTAATTTTTATTATTTATAAAATTTTTGTTTTTGGAGAAGATTTCAATGTCTGATACTGGAACTACTGGACGTATTCCTTTGTGGCTTGTAGGCACTCTAGTTGGCACTGCTGCAATAGGATTGCTTGCTATATTCTTTTATGGATCTTATGTAGGATTAGGCTCTTCACTCTAATGAATGAGTCATTTTGTCACTTTATGAAACTTTTCTCTGAAAAGCTTGATGTGATTTTTTAAAAATGCTTTAGTCTAAACTCTAAATTGAAACTTTTAGTAATAAAAAAAGATAGAAAAGGAGTTTAAAGACTATTTATTATTGGGTTTCATTTTTTTTTTTATTTTCGTATAAAAAGTGAAGCCCAATAATAAAATTAGTTAAATTTGATTATTTGTGGTCTTTGAAACAGTTTTTATTTTTTTTTTTTTCTGTAATTTTTCATTTAATAATAGAAATTCTTTTAAATTTTAACTTAAAAAACTTTACTACTAGAAATAGAACCAAATTTATTATTTTTTAAATAAGTTTTAAAAAAGTAAATCCACAAAATGGTTCTTTTAAAATGATCAATTTTAAAAATTGGAAATAAACATTGGCAACTATTTCTTCTCTATGCTACTATACAGGCTATATAAAATTCAAAAAATGGTTTTAAAAAAACTTCTTCTTTCTAAAAAAACTAATAGAGCAATTGTAAAAAAAAAATTTATACATAATACTCTTCTACTTTTAAAAATATGGACAATTAAAAAATTCTCTTTAAACTAAGTTAAAAACTGAAAAGGTAAAATTATTAATTATTAGTTAATAAACGATGTGATTTTGAAGATAAAAAAAAATTAAAAATTCAGAAATAACAACTTCCGTTTTTAATTTTTGTATTTTTAAAATGTTTTAGTCCTTCTTTTTCAAACTTAAATTGAAATTAGCCTCCTGTCGGATTTGAACCGACGACTTTTTGCATACCAAGCAAAATCTCTGCCTGACTGAGTTAAGGAGGCATCTAATTTTGAGAATATCATATAATCTATTGAGCTGTCTAGCAAATAAAAAAATTTTAAATAAGTCTATAAATTTAAAAACTTGAATTTTGAGATATTTTCTTTTCTTTTTTATATTTCTTTTTGAGGATTTCTATAATCTTTTTCCAGCTTTTTCCTTTTTCTGTAAGAAACAGTTTTTGTGTCTCTTTCCTTTTTTCCTCAAAAAGACAAGAACGGACAGCAAAGGCCTAGGAACTCCTTCTTCTCTCTTTGCATCTACTCCCTCTTGCATCATAGATGCACATCATAGATGCACATCATAGATGCACATCATAGATGCACATCATAGATGCACATCATAGATGCACATCATAGATGCACATCATAG